>Ga0153956_1000481_pt1 | contig 45165 bp, 32 predicted proteins | sample TSFL040MetaG_FD_104704 | JGI IMG/M metagenome (GOLD analysis project Ga0153956, IMG submission 104704) | Attine ant fungus gardens microbial communities from Florida, USA - TSFL040 MetaG | ecosystem: Host-associated > Fungi > Mycelium > Unclassified | place: USA: Florida, Wekiwa Springs... | reverse complement strand
CCGGGGCGAGAAAACTCTTCCCCGACAAATCAGGGAAGATTGCGGCGTGACCTCTACCTCTCCGTTTCCGATCGTTGTGCTGGCCTCGGGTGGGGGGACCAACCTTCAGGCGATCCTCGACCAGCTTCATGGCAGGGGCGAGGTCGATGTGGTCGGGGTCGGTTCCGACAAGATGGGGGCCTATGCGTTCGAACGGGCGGTGGCGGCCAAGGTGCCGACCGCACTGTTCCCCCGGGACGAGTACGAGGACCGGGAGGCGCGAGACCTGGCGATGGCCGACTGGATCGATTCGACCGGGGCCGAGTTGGTCGCGCTGGCCGGCTACATGCAGCTCGTGTCGCCCGAATTCGTCGAACGGTTTCGGGGTCGGATCGTCAACGTCCACCCCGCGCTCTTGCCTTCCTTCCCCGGTCTGGACGCGATCGGACAGGCCCTCGACCAAGGGGTCAAGGTCACCGGGGTCACCGTTCATTTCGTCGACGAAGGCACCGATACCGGGCCGGTGATCATCCAACGGGCCGTGGAAGTTCCCGCAAATTGGGACCGCGACGAGCTCGAGCAGGCGATCCACGCGGTCGAGCATGAGATCTATCCCGAGGCGATCGGCATGATTGCCCGTGGCGAGGTTAGGATCGCCGACGACGAGCCCCGCAAGGTGGTCGTCACACGAGCACGTGGGAAGTGACCCGGACACAACCGGGTGCTTCGAAACGAACAAGAGGGTTGATATGGACAACATGGATCCGACCAACGGACCGGTAAAGGTCAGGCGCGCCCTGGTCTCGGTCTCGGACAAGACCGGTGTCGCCGACTTCGCCAAGGGGCTGGCCGAGCTCGGGGTCGAGATCCTCTCCACCGGAGGCACCGCCCAGGCCCTGCGCGACGCCGGCCTGGAAGTGATCGACGTCTCCGAGTTCACCGGTCAGCACGAGATCATGAACGGCCGGGTCAAGACCCTGCACCCGAAGATCTACGCCGCCCTGCTCGCCCGGCGCTCGGACCCCTCTCACGTCGAGGTGCTCGAGGAGGAGTCGATCCCGCCAATCGATCTGGTCTGCGTCAACCTGTACCCCTTCGAGCAGACCATCGCCCGCGAGGACGTCTCCCCGCAGGAGGCGATCGAGAACATCGACATCGGCGGTCCGACCATGATCCGCGCCGCCGCCAAAAACCACGAGGACGTGGTCGTGCTGGTCAAGCCAGAGTGCTACGACGCGGTGATCGAGGAGATGAACGAGACCGGGGGCGAGGTCTCCGCCTCGACCCGGCACTGGCTCGCCAACGAGGCCTTCGCCCAGACCGCCCGCTATGACGCCGCGATCTCGGCCTGGTTCTCCGAGTCCTACGAAGCCTTCCCCGAGCACCGGGTGCTGGCCTTCGAGAAGCAGCTCGACCTCTCCTACGGCGAGAACCCGCACCAGCGGGCGGCGCTCTACTCGCAGGTCGGACTCGACAGCAACGTCCTCACCGGCATGTCGAAGCATCACGGCAAGGCGCTCTCCTTCAACAACGTGCTCGACCTCGATTCCTGCCGCAAGCTGCTGGCCGACCTCGAAGGCCCGGCCTGCGTGATCGTCAAGCACAACAACCCCTGTGGAGTGGCCCTTGGCGACTCCGGTCTCGACGCCTACGAGCGGGCCCGTGACTGCGACCCGGTCTCCGCCTACGGCGGCGTGATCGCGATCAACCAGGTGGTCGACGTTCCGCTGGCCAAGTCGCTGCACAAGAACTTCGTCGAGGTTCTGGTCGCCCCCGGCTACGAGCCGGAAGCCCTTGAGGTTCTCCAGCAGAAAGAGAACATCCGCATCTTCACCGACGAGGCCCCCCGCTTCCCCGACCCCCGGGAGAAGGACATCAAGCGGGTCCGCGGCGGCATCCTGGTCCAAGACCGCGACGGCGAGCCGGAGCAGCGAGAGATGATGGAAGTCGTGACCAAGGCGCAGCCCTCAGAACAGGCCTGGACCGACATGCTGTTCGCCTGGACCGTCTGCCGCCACGTCAAATCGAATGCGATCGTCCTCGCCAGGGACGGGGTCACCCTTGGCATCGGCGCCGGCCAGATGAGCCGGGTCGATTCGAGCCGGATCGCGATCGAGAAGTGCCGTGACGCCCACGGCGACGAGGCCGACGACCTGCTGGCCGGCTGTGCGATGGCTTCCGACGCCTTCTTCCCGTTCGCCGACGGACCGATGGTCGCGATCGAAGCCGGAGCTACCTCGGTCATCCAGCCCGGTGGCTCGAAGCGGGACGGAGAAGTGATCGAAGCCTGCGACGAGACGGAAACGGCCATGGTCTTCACGAGACACCGCCACTTCAGGCACTGAACAAGTAAGCCGGATGCGCTGGGACTACTACCAACTGGAGCCGGCCCATCCATCCTTTATCTCTGTGGGCCGGCGGGTTTAGCTGGGAGGCGGAGCGAAGCTCGCCGACTTGCAGTTAAGTGAAAGGGCGGGTTGGGGCCCGTCCGACTTATTATTCCTGGGCCCCCTTAGCTCAGTTGGTTAGAGCTGCAGGCTTTTAACCTGTGAGTCCTGGGTTCGAATCCCAGAGGGGGCATGCTCATCGGCTGACGCATGTTCAACGTCGTAGAGACATCCATCGCCGAGTTGCGATCGGCGCTCGAGTCGGGCCGCGTGACGGCGGTCGAGCTGGTCGAGGCCTGCTTCGACCGGATCGATTCCTTCGACCGCCCGGAAACCGAGACCAGGCTGAACGCAGTCGTGGTCCGCAACGAGAACGCCCTGGCCGAGGCGGCGGAGTCCGACGCCAGGCGGGACCGCGGGGAGACGCTCGGGCCGCTGGACGGCATCCCCTACACCGCCAAGGACAGCTACCTGGTCAAGGGCATGACCGCGGCTTCCGGCAGCCCGGCCTTCGTCAACCTGATGGCGATGCGGGACGCCTTCACGGTCGGGCGTCTGCGTGAAGGCGGTGCGATCTGCCTCGGCAAGACCAACATGCCGCCGATGGCCAACGGGGGAATGCAGCGCGGAGCCTATGGCCGGGCCGAAAGCCCTTACAACGCCGACTTTCTGACCGCTCCGTTCCTCTCCGGGTCCTCGAACGGAGCCGGGACGGGAACCGCCGCCAGTTACACGCCCTTCGGCCTGGCCGAGGAGACCTGGTCGAGCGGCCGTGGCCCCGCATCGAACAACGGGCTCTGCGCCTACACCCCCTCGCGGGGAGTGATCTCGGTGCGAGGCAACTGGCCCCTGACCCCGACCATGGATGTCGTCGTGCCATACGCCCGCAGCATGGCCGACCTGCTCGAAGTGCTCGACGTGATCGTCGCCGACGACCCCGAGACCCGCGGCGACCTCTGGCGGATGCAGGACTGGATCGAGATACCGACGGCGGGCGACGTACGGCCGGAGTCCTACCCCTCGCTGGGGGCCGGGCCGGAAGCTCTGGCCGGCAGGCGGCTCGGCGTCCCCCGGATGTACATAAACGCCGATCCCGCCGCCGGAACCGGCGAGAAATCGCCGGAGATGTGGGGGCCCTGCGGCGAGAGGATCGAAACGAGGCAGACGGTGATCGATCTCTGGGAAGCGGCTCGCGCCGATCTCGAGGCGGCCGGCGCCAAAGTGGTCGAGGTCGACTTCCCGATGATCTCCAACTACGAGGGAGACCGGCCCGGCCATCCGACCATCTTCAACCGCGGCCTGGTCCGCCCCGAGTACCTGGGCGAGGAGCTGCGGGAGCTGACCGCCTGGGGATTCGACGACTTCCTGCGGGCCAACGGCGACCCGGCTCTGGACCGGCTGGGCCAAGTCGATGGCGAGCTGATCTTCCCCGAGGAGCCCGGCACCCTGCCGAGCCGCGAGGGCGGGATCTCCTTCGGCATGGAGGAGTACGTCGAGATGGCGAAATCGGGCCTCGCTCCGTGGGACGAGTTGCCCGAGCTGGAAGACGGCCTGCGCGGCCTCGAAGAGACCCGCCGAATCGACCTCGAGATGTGGATGGACGACCTCGGCCTGGACGCGGTCGTCCTGCCCACGGTGGCCGATGTCGGACCGGCCGACGCCGACGTGAACCCCGAGTCGGCCGATCTCGCCTGGCGAAACGGAGTCTGGGTGGCGAACGGCAACGTCGCCGTCCGCCATCTCGGAGTGCCGACCGTGACCGTGCCGATGGGCACGATGGCCGACATCGGGATGCCGGTCGGCCTGACCTTCGCCGGTCGTGCCTACAGCGACAACGACCTGCTCACCGCCGCCTCGGCCTTCGAGGCGATCCGACCGCGCCGCCGCCCGCCGCCCCGGACTCCGTAGACGGCCCTACCCCAGGCCGGGCAGACCTTCGTCCGGGGTGCTGGCCTCGGCGTAGAGGCGTTTCGGGATGCGACCGGCCTCGCGTGCCGCCCGTCCCGCGGCGACCGCGTGCTTCATCGCGACCGCCATCAGGTCCGGGTTCTCCGCCCGGGAGACGGCGCTGGCGAGCAGCACCGCGTCGCAGCCCAGCTCCATCGCCAGCGTGGCGTCGGATGCGGTGCCGATCCCGGCGTCGAGGATGACCGGAACCTTCGCGTTCTCGACGATGATCGAGATGTTGTACGGGTTGCGGATCCCCGCCCCGGAACCGATCGGCCCGCCGAGCGGCATCACCGCTGCGCAGCCCACCGCTTCGAGCCGGGCGGCGAGAATCGGATCGTCGTTGGTGTACGGCAGCACGGTGAAGCCGTCGCCGACCAGCTCCTCGGCGGCTCGCAGCAGCTCCGGCGCGTCGGGCAGCAGGGTGCGGTCGTCGCCGATCACCTCGAGCTTCACCCACTCGGTGCCGAAGGCCTCGCGGGCGAGCTTGGCGGTGCGGACCGCGTCCCGGGCCGTGTAACAGCCGGCGGTATTCGGGAGGACGAAGAGACCGAGCTTCTCGATCACGTCCATGACCGACCCCTGGGCCTCGGGATCGAGCCGGCGCAGAGCGACCGTGATGATCTCGGTGCCGGACTCGGCGAGGGCGCTTTCCATCGCCTCGAGCGAACGGAAGCCGCCGCTGCCGGCGATCAACCGCGAGGTCCAGGTCCGGCCTCCGAGCTCCCACTCGCCGGAGCCGCCCTGAATCGCCGCGACCACTTCGACCGACGCCCCATCCGCCGGTATGGTCGCCTCCCACTCGGACCGGGGCACCACCTCACCGTCGAGGGCGACCGCGACGCCGCGCCGGTCGGCGGGGATGCGGTCGCCGGCCGCCAGGGCTATCAGCTCCGAGATCGTCGATCCCGCCGCGATCTCCGTGGTCTTTCCGTTCAGGTCGATCTGCATCACTTCGTCTCCTGGTCCTGTCTCTCAAAGCGTTCGGGGTCTGCGGCGGCGACTGCCTCGGGATCGGTTCCTTCGATCAGATCGGCCACCGCCCGGGCCGTGATCGGAGCCAGCAGGATCCCGTTGCGATAGTGGCCGGTGGCGAGGATCAGTCCCTCGACCGAGGTCCGTCCGATCACCGGCAGATTGTCCGGGGTGCCGGGCCGAAGCCCGGCGATCGCGCCGACGAACTCCATCTCGGCCACTTCGGGCAGCAGTCGGTAGGCCTCGCGGAGCAGCTCGTGAACCCCGCCGCCGGTGACCCGCCGGTCGAAGCCCATCTCCTCCACCGTGGCCCCGAGAATCACCCGGCCGTCGGGGCGTGGAGCGATGTAGACCCGTTCCGAACCAAGGATCCGGGTGCAGACCGGGTCCTCCGCGTCACCGCGCAGCTCGACCGTCTGACCCTTGACCGGCCGGACCGGCGGGCGAACCCCTTCCGGCAGCCAACCGGCGATCCCGGCTTCGGCCCCGGGCGCGGCGACGACCCGATCCGCCTCAAACCTCCCACCGGAAGTCTCGACCCCGGCCACCCGACCGTCGCCTTCACGAATCAGTTCCCTGACCTCCGCCTGGAGGATCCCGACTCCGCGCAACTCCAGACCGATCCGCAGAGCCTCGACCAGGGCCCGTGGATCGACCACGGCGTCGTCCTCGACCAGGATCGCGCCGGACAGCGAAGGGCTGATTCCCGGTTCGATGTCCCGGGCCGCCATCGGACCGAGCCACTTCGATTCGAGTCCGTGGCCGACCTGCAGCTCCATGATCCGCCTCAGCTCCCCAGCCTCGTCCCGGTCGAGAGCCACGTGGAGCGCACCGGTGTGGCGGAAGCCCGTGTCCTGGCCGCTGACACTCTCGATCGACGCCACGAAGTCCGGGTAGAGGCGGCGAGCGACCAGATTCATTGCGAGCAGGTCGGGCTCGCCGAAGTCGAGCTCGCCGATCGGAGCCAGCATCCCGGCGGCGACCCTGGTCGCGCCGCAGCCCGGGACTTCCCGTTCGACCACGGTCACCCGGATGCCCCGCCCGGCCATCTCCCAGGCGCAGGCGAGCCCGATCAGGCCGGCCCCGGCCACGATCACGTCGCTTCTCTCTGTCGCTTCGGCTCGCGTCATCTACTTCCCGCGAAAAGCCTTGCCCTTTCCCTAACGCGCGGCATTACCCGGATCAGGTTCAGGCGGTCGGTGGCTTCGCCGCCACCCTCTCAGCCCGGGCTAACGGGCTCCCGCAGGTATCTGCAGCTTACCGGCCTCTATCCTCAGAGCCATGAGCTTTGAACCAAGCGAAGGCGCGGGCAGCCTGCGACGGGAGCGTCTGCGGACCGCGAGGCTCTATTTCGTCTGCGACGCCGTCCCGAACGGACGGGACCCGGAGCCGCTGCTCCGGGCGGCGCTCGACGGCGGCGTCGACATCGTGCAGCTGCGCGAGAAGGAGGCGAGCACCCGGGTGATCGAACGGGCCGCCGGCACTTTCCGGCGGATCTGCGACACCTACGGGGTGCCGTTCATCCTCAACGACGACCCCGAGCTGGCGATGTCGGTGCGGGCCGACGGGGTCCATGTCGGCCAGGACGACGTCTCCGTGGCCGATGCCCGGGAGACGATCGGACCGAACCACCTGCTCGGGCTTTCGACCCATTCGGAGGAGCAGATCGCGGCGGCCCATCAGGCCGTGAAGGACGGGATCGGGATCGACCACATCAGCGTCGGGCCGATCAACGAGACTCCGACCAAGCCGGGACGGCAGGCCACCGGCCTCGAACTGATCCGGCACGCCGCGTCGACCGCGACGATCCCCTTCTTCGCGATCGGTGGGATCGACCCCGACAACGTGCTCGAAGTCCTGCAGGCGGGAGCCCGGAGGATCTGCGTCGTACGCGCGATTCGCGATGCGGCCGACCCGGGCACCGTCGCGAGCGCCCTCCGCCGCGCCTTCGCCGCGGTCGGCACCGAGGTGGCTCCGGGTGGCTGAGCGGGACAGGCCTCCCCGGCGCAAGGACCGGGCCTCCCGGGCAAGTGCCTCCGTGAACGGCAACGCCCCGAAACAGTCCGGAGCCGAGGCGATGAAGGCCGGCTACGCCAAGTCCGAGGTCAAGAACCAGGCCGTCCGCGACTCCCTGGATCCGCTGGGGGAGGGCGAGCGCCCGACCGTGGTCACGGTCGGGGCGATCCTCTCGGCGGTGGTCGCGGCGATCCTCTGGGGTTCCTGCGTCTACGCACTGGTGACCGGAGCGAAGGCGAATGGCGAGTCGGTCAACGTCTTCCAGTGGGGATTCTTCGCCCTGGTCATCACCGCGATGGCCTGGGGAATGTGGAAGGCGCGGTACTGGGCGGTGCTCGGCTTCCAGATGCTGCTGGTGCTGCTGATCCTGGCCGGGATACTCGGCATGGTGGTCGCCCCGACCCTGCTTCAGATCCTGGGCACCCTGCTGCTCACGGTCGGGCTCTCGGTCCTCTTCTGGTTCATGGTCAAGGCGATGGCCCGGATCCAGATGCCTGAGCGGCCGGGGCCCTGAGCCCAGGGCTAACAGCCACAAAGGTCTGAGGCGAGGCGGGAAGCCGGATGAGTTCGGTCCGATAGTCTCGCCTGACCATGGCTGATGAATCATTTGACGTAATCGTTATCGGCGCCGGACCGGGTGGCTACGTGGCCGCTATCCGCGCCGCCCAGCTCGGCAAGACCACCGCGGTGGTCGAGGCGGACAAGTCCGGCGGGCGCTGTCTGAACTACGCCTGCATCCCGGCCAAGACCATGCTGCACACGGCGGAAGTTCTGGACGAGGCGAGGAACAGCGCCGGCATCGGCGTCAAGGTCCAGGGCGCGGAGCTCGACTGGGAGGCGCTCGGGCAGCGTCGGACCGATGTTTCGGCCGGGCTCTCGAGCGGCGTCAAGGGGCTGTTCGACAAGAACAAGATCCGGTACATCGAGGGCCGGGGCAGCCTGACCGCCGACGGTGACGTCGAGGTCAATGGCACCGTGTACGGAGCCGGGAAGGTGATCCTCGCTACCGGTTCCGTGGCACAGCCGATCCCGGGCGCCGAGTTCTCGGACCGCGTGCTGGACACCTGGGGCGCCTGGTCGCTGCCCGAGCAGCCGAAGAAGATCGCCGTGGTCGGCGCCGGCGCCTCCGGCTCCGAGATCGCCTCGGCCTACATTCGCTACGGCACCGAGGTCGTCCTGATCGAGATGCTCGACCAGATCCTGCCGGCCGAGGACAAGGACGTGGTCCGGGTGGTCGAGCGCACCTTCAAGAAGCAGGGGATCGAGATCTCCACCGGCACCCCGGTCGAGAATGTCGAGGACACCGGCAGCTCGGTCAAGTTCACCTATGGGGAGAGCTCGGCCGAGGTCGACTACCTGGTGATCGCCGGCGGCCGGCGGCCCGACGTCGAGGGGCTCGGCCTGGACGCCGCGGGCGTGAAGCTCGACGAGAACGGCCGGGTCCAAGTCGACGAGTTCCAGAAGACCTCCAATGGCAAGGTGTACGCGATCGGCGACCTGGTCCGTGGCGCCGCTCTCGCCCACAAGGCGATGGAAGAAGGCGTGGTCGCGGCCGAGAACGCGGCCGGCGCGGAGACCCACCCGGTCGACCTCGATCTGGTCCCGGGCGCCACCTTCTGCCATCCGCAGGTCGCCAGCGTCGGACTGACCGAGGCTCAGGCCAAGGAGAAGGGCCTCGACATCAAGACCGGCAAGCTGAAGCTCGGCGGAGTCGGGGCCGGCACCGTCTACGACGACAAGGACGGCATGGTCAAGCTGGTGGTCGACAAGGAGTACGGCGAGATCGTCGGCGCCCACATCGTCGGCAACCGGGCCTGCGACATGATCGCCGAGCTGGTCGCGGTGATGGCCCTCGAAGGCGGCATCCAGGAGCTCCAGCGGATCATGCACCCCCACCCGACCATCTCGGAGGCCGTCCTCGACGCCGCCCGCGCGGTCGACAAGTGGGCCACACACGCCTGATCCCATATAGCGGGCCATCCCGCTCAAATCCAAATCCTTGGATAAATTTGGACTTATTGGGATTTGGGTGGAGCTCTACTTGTGGTCGAGCGACGGGCCCGTGAGTACGGATTGCCGGAGCCGATCTGGCCCGATCCCTGGCCGGCCAGCTACCTGTTCGCCATGCGGGTCGCCACCTACGCCGGCCGGTGACCTGGTAGTTACCGGTGTCCCGTCATTCCTGGTCGACGGCGAGGTCCACTGGGGCGACGACCGTCTCAGCCGACTGCTCTGAGAAAACCCAGGGTGCGCCGCCAAGCGTCTTCGCTCGCTTCGCGGTGCTCGTCCGCCCGACGGTCGAAGAACGAGTGTGGCGCTCCCGGGTAGATCCGGATCTCGTGATCGATTCCAGCCTCATTCAGGCCGCGGTCGAAGCGTTCGACCTGATCGACCGGGATGGCCTCATCGGCGCCGCCGAACAGGCCGAGCACCGGCCGTCGGATCTCAGCGACCCGATCGAGCGGCCCCGGATAGCCGAAGCGGTCGCTGAGCGCCGCGTAGAAGGCGACCACTCCGGTCAGGTCGAGCCCAGGCTCTTCGATGATCCCGGCTAGCAGCGAGTGGAACCCTCCGAAGCAGAACCCGACCGCGGCCACCGGGCCGTCGCCGGCCTGTTCCCGCAGGTACGAGATGGCCGCCGCGATGTCGGCCCGCACCTGTTCGGGCCGGCTCTGCTCGCGGTGGGGCTGGTATTCGAACTCCTCGTCGCGGGGCCCGAGCCCGGCGGTGCGACCGTAATAGTCGATCGCGATCGCGCTGTGGCCCGCTTCGGCGAAGCGGACCGTCAGCTCCGTGTAGAAGGGATATAGCCCACGGACGTCGGGCAGGAGCACGACCGCCGGTCCGCTCGGCGAGGGGCTTTTCGTGAAGGCCGCCGAGAAGCGCGTCCCGTCGGCGGATTCAAGCTCCAGAATCTCCGGGCCCGCCCCACCGGCGATCGGCGCAAGGCGGGTCCCGGCCGGCAGCTCCGGGGGCAGCGCATCGAACTCAAAACACATGGTTCACCTCGTTTGCGATTCGAATTGGGAAAGTCGGTCCATCAGCTCGATCGCCTGGAAGAGAGTCGCCGCCTCGTCCGGGCTGAGTTCCTCGTCGATCGCCCGGGCCAGCCAGTCGTCCCGATCACGGCGCGCCGTGCTGATCTCCTCGCGGCCTTGGTCGGTCAGCTCGATCAGGATCCGCCGACCGTCCTCGGGATCCTGACGACGAGAGACCAGCCCTTTGCCTTCGAGCTCACCGACTATCTGGGCCATCGACTGGGGGCGCACCCGCTCGGCCTTGGCCAGGTCGCTGGTCGTGCGCGCTCCCTCCCGGTCGAGCCGACCGAGCACCGCGCCCTGCGAGATCGGGAAGCGGTGCTCCGCCCTGAGTCGCCGGACCAGACGGCCCAGGACCACGCGCAACTCCCCGGCGTCCCTTTCGCCGTCAGCCGTCGGCACCTTCGTCTCGTCAGTGGCCACCGTCAAAGTGTACAGGGCAACTGAACAGGTTGCCTGTAGAGTTTCCCTGGTGAGCAACGACCGCTACAAGTGGATCGCCCTCTCGAACACGACCCTGGGCGTGCTGTTGGCGACGATCGACGCTTCGATCACGCTGATCGCGATGCCCGACATCTTCCGGGGCATCCACCTCGATCCGCTCCAGCCGGCGAACAGCGGCTACCTGCTCTGGATGATCCTTGGCTTCCTGGTCGTCTCCAGCGTCCTGGTCGTGAGCCTGGGCCGGCTGGGCGACATGTTCGGCCGGGTGAAGATGTTCAACCTTGGCTTCATCATCTACACGGCGGCCTCGCTGATGCTGACCGTCGACTGGCTGACCGGGCCGGCAGGGGCCACCTACCTGATCGCTTTCCGGGTGGTCCAGGGGGTCGGGGCCGCCTGCCTGATGGCGAATGCGGCGGCGATCATCACCGATGCCTTCCCCGCCGATCAACGGGGCATGGCCCTGGGCATCAACAACGTGGTCGGAGTCACCGGCATGTTCATCGGCCTGGTCCTCGGCGGGCTGCTGGCCCCGATCTCCTGGCGGATGGTCTTCCTCATCTCCGTGCCGTTCGGCCTCTTCGGCACGGTCTGGTCGATCCTCAAGCTGGAAGAGCGAGGCGAACGGCACGCGGCCCGGATCGACTGGGCGGGCAACCTGCTCTTCGCGGTCGGCCTGATCCTGGTCATGACCTCGGTCACCTACGGCATCCGGCCCTACGGCGACTCGCCGCTCGGCTGGGGCAATCCGCTGACGATCGGCTTCCTCGCCACGGGAGTCACCTGCCTGATCGCCTTCGTGGCGGTCGAGAGGCGGGTCGAGGACCCGATGTTCCGGCTCGACCTGTTCCGGATCCGGCCCTTCACCTTCGGCACCGCATCGACCTTCCTGGCGGCGGTCGCCCGCGGCGGGCTGATGTTCATGCTGATCATCTGGCTGCAGGGCATCTGGCTGCCGCTGCACGGTTACGACTTCGAGTCGACCCCGCTCTGGGCCGGCATATACATGCTGCCGCTGACCCTTGGGATCCTCGCCGCCGGTCCGGTCTCCGGCTATCTCTCCGACCGGTTCGGAGCCCGGCCGTTCGCCACCGGAGGCATGCTCGGCGCCGCTTTCAGCTTCCTCCTGCTGATCATGCTGCCGATCGACTTCCCCTACCCGGCTTTCGCGGCGGTGCTGCTGCTCAACGGAATATCGATGGGAATCTTCAGCTCACCGAACCGGGCCGGGGTCATGAACAGCCTGCCGGCCCGCGACCGTGGGGCCGGTGGCGGGATGAACCAGACCTTCCAGAACTCGGCACAGGTGCTCTCGATCGGGATCTTCTTCAGCCTGATGGCGCTCGGCCTCGCGGCCACCCTGCCGGACACGCTCTTCCACGGGCTCCAGCAGCACGGGGTCGGGACCGCCGCCGCGCACCGGGCCTCCGAGGCGCCGCCGATCTCGGTCCTCTTCGCTTCCTTTCTCGGCTACAACCCGGCCGAGCATCTGCTCGGCGCCCATACCCTGGCGGCGCTGCCGGCCCATTCCTCGGCCTTGATCGAAGGGCGGGCCTTCTTCCCGCACCTGATCCTCCAGCCGTTCGAGGATGGCCTCCACAAGGCTTTCCTGTTCGCCTTCGCGGCCTGCCTCGCCGCCGCCGCGGCTTCCTGGTTCCGCGGCGGCCGCTACGTGGAGGCGGAAAAGGAAGCGGCAGCCCGCGGGCTGCCGCTCTCAGTCGATCAGACGCGGACCCGGTAGACGGTTCCGGTCAGGTCACCCACGTAGAGGTAACCCGCGGCGTAGTTGCAGAGCACGATGGGGGCCACGAACCCGGACATGACCTGATCGATCTTCGAACCGTTCAGGCTGGTCTCGACCACCTCGGGCGCGGCGTCTCCACCACCAGCGGGCGGACGCCCGTTGAAGAGGGCGATGTAGAGATTCTTGCCCCTTGCCGCGATGCCCATCGGTGACGGCTGGCTGGCAGTCCGGTCGAAGGTGAACGCGGGCTTGTCGAACTTTCCGCAGACGGCCGGGTTCGACCAATTGCAGCTCGGGAACCCGAAGTCAGCTCCCTGCTTGGCCTTGACGACCAGGTCCGGAGCCAGGGTGCCGACCGGTGCGTTCTGACCGAGGACGGTCACGAACGGGCTCTTGATGCCCTTGACGAAAGTCATCATCCAAGGTTGACGCAGGCCCTTGGCGACCGTCTTGATCTTGCCGGTACGCACGTTCAGCGAGACGACCGAGTTCGCGTAGAGGTTCGAGTCGTGGCTGTGCTCTCGTTCTTCGTTCAGGGTGATCCCCGCGTAGAGACGGCCGTTGCCGAAGGCGAGGCCGTTGAAGCCGTTGAACTTGCCGGCCGGACGAGGCGCCGCGAGGGTGCGCGAGTGCTTGAACTTCTTGCCGGTCCAGCCGCTGAGCACGCCGATCTTCTTACCGAAGCTGACGTAGAGCTTGTGGTCCTGCCAGACCACCCCGAAGGCGGCCTTGGGCGTGCCGGGCACCCGCTTGGCTTCCGGAGAACCGCCGGCCCGGTAGTAGAGACCGCCCGTGGTCTCACCCTCGGCGCCGCCGGCGATGAACGCGGTCTTGCCCTTGAAGGCGACCTGAGTCGGGATCGCGACCCCGCTGGCAAAGACCGAGACCGGATTGCCGTTGGCGGCCACCGGCAGCGGCAGCGGCGGGCCTGCCGCGATCGCGCTATGGGCTGTCCCTGCCATCCCCATCAGCGCGACCGTCATGGCCGCCAGAACAACCCGGAACTTCTTCATCTCAAGCCTCTTTCCCCTGGGGTTCAGTCCAACTCACCCACCTTACCCGCTGCAACTAGAAGGGGAATGCCATCGTCGAGGATGGCATTCCCCCTTTCCTGGTCCCGGGGCTGGGCCGGGACCGGGCCTGGCGGTTCGCGAGTCAGCCGCGAACCTTGTAGATGGAGCCGGTCAGATCGCCGGCGTAGACGAATCCCTTGTGGGTCGAAACCGAAAGCACGGGAGCGACGAAGCCGGTCAAGAACGGCTTGATCCCACTGCCGTCGGTCTTCATCCGCATCACCTGCGGACCGGCTTCGGCGGTGCCGCTGAACAGCGCCACGTAGAGCTTCGAGCCGATCGCGCCGATGCCCATCGGCGATTGCTGGTTCAGCGAGTCCTTGGGACCGGGCTGAGCCTCCAGCCTGACCAGCGGTTCGGTCAGGCCATCACAGGCGGCTTCGGTCAGCCAGGTGCATGACGGGAACCCGAAGTCCGCGCCCGGGCGGGCCTTGACGATCAGGTCCGGGGCGCCGTTGCCCGCCGGCTGGTCGGGACCGAGGACCGAGACGAAGGGATCCTTGATCCCGGGGGCGAAGGTCATCATCCAGGGCTGACGCAGCCCCTTCGAAACCACCTTCACGTTCTTCCCGTCGAGCTTCATCGAGACGACCGAGTTGCCGTACTTCGACGGATCCGCGGAGTTGTCGTACTTCTGGTTCAGAGTGACGCCGGCGTAGAGACGGCGGTCCGGGCCGATCGCGAGACCGCTGAAGCCGGTGAAGCTCTTCGGTCCGGTGAAGATTGCCTTGTGGCCGCGGAACTTCTTCCCGTCAAAGCGGGAAAAGACGATCACCTTGCGGCCAGAGCTGACATATACCTTGCCGCCCCTGGCGACGATGCCAAAGGCCGACTTCGGCGTACCGGGCACCTTGACGGCCTTCTTCGCACCCGGCCGGACGACGAAGACGCCGCCCTTGTACGGACCTTCCGCGGCGCCGGAGATGAAGGCGTTGCGGCCCGAAAAGGCGATCTGGGTGGGAATGCCGACGCCGGTGGCGAAACGCTTGACCTTGGCTCCGTCGGCGGCCTTCGGCAGGGGCGGCGGGCCGTCGGCTGCCTGAGAAGCAGCCGGGGCGGCGAGGCCGAGGAGGAGCAGGGCCGTGATCACGGCGTTACGGATCGATTTGTTCATTGGTTCCTTTGGGATCGAGGGGGTGAGGTGAGGGTCAGGAGGCGACTTTGAATTTCAGGGAAGCCTTGCCGGAGTTACCGGCCTTGTCCTTGAGATCGGCCGTCGCGGTGAGCGCCAGCCTGGTCTTTCGGGAACTGTGCGCCATGGCCTTGCGCAGCCGCTTGCGGACCTTTGCGGTCGGCCGGAGCTTCAGCTTGGCCACGCCCGCCTTGGCGAGAACGACCCGGGTGGCAAACTTCACGCCCTTGCCCTGGACGACGACCCTGCCAGAGCAGGCCTCGTTGCAGCGGACGTTCAAGCGCAGGGCCTTGGCGACGCCACGGAGCTTCTGCTTCGGCGCGACCAGCTTGATCACCGGGGCGGTCTTGTCGGTCGTGTCGGGGTCGGGATCAGGGTCGGGAGTGCTGCCGTCCTTCTTCGCCGTCACCAGCCGGGTGAGAACCGTCTCGTTGCCGGCCTGGTCGGTGACCACGACCTTGAAGGTATGCGTGCCGGCGACCAGGCCGCGGGCGGCCGAGCCTTCGCAGACGGTCGCTTCACCGTTGTCCCAACTGCAGACCTGGGTGACCGGCAGGCCGTCGGTGGCGCTCCAGCTGTAGCTGACGTTGCCGACCTCGATCACCGCTCCATCGGCCGGCCCCGAAGTGAAAGCCGCCTCGGGGGCGGTGCGATCGACCACGAAACCGTGCTTGACGACGGTCGAGTTGCCGGTCTCGTCTTCGGCATAGACGACGAACTCCCAGCTGCCTTCGGTCGGGGTGTCCCTGGAGAACCACTGGTCGGGGCTGCAGCTGTCCAGCTCGACCGTCTCACCCTGCTTCTGGATCGCACAGTTGGTGTAGTCGAGATCGGTCGCGGGGACGCTGAAAGAGAACTGCGGGGAAGCGGCATTTGTCGCCACGGCCGGAGAGTTCAGGTTGATCTCGGGCGGGGTGCGATCGACCCTCACGCCATAGGCGACGCTGACCCCGTTGTTGCCGGTCGGGTCGAAGGACCGGACCTGCAGCTGATGGGTGCCTTCGGCGACGCTGCTCACATCCAGTTCGGTGTACCGGTAGTCGGAGGTCTTGGTCAGAACCACCTGACCGTCGAGCAGGTACTCGACCTTGGCCACCCGGTCGTTGTCGCTGGTGGTCAGGTCGACTCCGATCGTCGTCATGCCACGCGACGAGTAGCCGGCGATGAAGATGGTCGGCGCCATCACGTCGATGAAGTTCGCGGTGACGGGATCGCCGCCGAACTCCGTGTAGGTGGCGCTGCACTTGGCGGGACCGGTCACGGTGGGACAGCCGGTCCAACTACCGAAGGCCCAACCCGTGCCCGGGATGGCGGTCAGCGTGTTCTTTGGGGCAGCCTGGTTGTCAGGCCACGAGGCGGTGTCGGAACAGTCAGTGCCGCAGTCGATGTCGGTGCCGGTGATCCTGCCACCGCCGTTCACAGCCACCTCGAGGGTGCCATGCAGGATCTCGTGCTCGGGCTCGGCGCCGGCGGTCTGCGCACTGAGCGCAAACGCCAGCAGCGCCGCTGCCAGGATCAGGAACTTCTTCATCGGGGTGCTCCTTGGGAATTTCGGGGGAAAGGGAAACAAGACGGCGGCAGCTTCCCGGGAGCGGGTTTCGGTCTTCTTGCGGAAAGTTTGCGAGCCTCGCAAAGCTTCGGGACCTGCAGGCGAGATTCGTTTCCTGAAGCCGAAAAGCAAAAGTGGGCACTTGGGTACTGTCTATGCATGGCCCGGGTTCCTGATCATCAGACCTGTGTGGATCTCCTCGGACGGATGTGTCTGATCCGGCGTTTCGAGGAGGAAGCGGGGCGGCAGTATCAGCGGGCCAAGGCCGGCGGTTTCCTCCACCTGGCGATCGGCGAGGAGGCGACCATCGTCGGCACCACCTCGGTGATGCGCGAGACCGACTACCTGATCGGCACCTACCGCACCCACGGTCACGCCCTGGCCCGCGGCACCCCGGCCAGATCGGTCATGGCCGAGCTGTTCGGGCGCGAGACAGGCACCAGCAGCGGACGGGGCGGATCGATGCATATCTTCGACGTCGAACGGCGCTTCATGGGCGGTTACGGGATCGTCGGTGGCAACCTCCCCCTCGCTGCCGGCCTGGGCCTGGCCTCCCGGTACCGGGACGAAGGCGACGTCACGGTCTGCATGTTCGGTGACGGCGCCTCGAACACCGGCAACTTCGGCGAGACCATGAACCTCGCCGCGCTCTGGAGGCTGCCGGTCGTCTTCCTGGTCGAGAACAACCTCTACGGGATGGGCACCGCGCTCGAACGGCACTCCGCCGTCGCCGACCTCTCCAAGAAAGCCGAAGGCTTCGGGATCGAAGGCGAGCGGATCGACGGAATGGACGTGCTCGAGGTCCGGGAGCGGGTCGCAGCCCACCTGGAGGAGGTTCGCGAGAAGGGCCGCCCCAGCCTGATCGAGGCGTCCACCTACCGTTACCGCGGCCACTCGGCGGCCGATCCCGAGATCTACCGCGACAAGTCCGAAGTCGAGGAATGGCGAGAGAAAGACCCGATCGAGACCTTCGTGAAGGTCTGCCTGGACGACGGAACGCTGAGCGAAGAGGACGTGGAGGCGGCCCGCGAGGAAGCCGACCGCACGGTCGAGGAGGCGGTGACCTTCGCCGATGAATCCCCCGAACCGAAGCTGGAATCGCTCTACGAAGAGCTCTACGTGGTCAGCGAGACCATGGGCTGGTACGCGGTCGACGAACGCTCACCTGAGCCGCACAGAGGCGAGCTCGGTGAGGAGGCTCCCGCCGTCGCCCGCGATCTGGCCGAATCCGGCGCCGCCCATGCCGACGGCGAGGATCAGGAGCAGCAGTCACGCCCGGGGGTGAGAGATTGAGCGACGCGGCCGAAAGCGGCGGCTCCGGCGAGATCCGGATGCGGGAGGCCCTACGTGACGCGATGGCCGAGGAGATGCGCCGCGACGAGAACGTCTTCGTGATGGGTGAGGACGTCGGCGTGTTCCAGGGTGCCTTCAAGGTGACCGAGGGACTGCTCGACGAGTTCGGCGAGAAGCGGGTGCGCGACACGCCGATCTCGGAGAACACGATCGTCGGGGTCGGGGTCGGGGCGGCGATGGCCGGCCTGCGCCCGGTGGTCGAGCTGATGACCGTGAACTTCTCGCTGCTGGCGCTCGACCAGATCATCAATCATGCCGCCGCGATCCCCTACATGTTCAACGGCCACGTCCGGGTGCCGATGGTGATCCGGATGCCCGGCGGTGGGGGGCACCAGCTCGGGCCGACCCACTCGCACAGCTTCGAGGCCCTCTTCCTGCAGGTGCCGGGCCTCCTCGTCGCGACCCCCTCCACCCCTGGTGACGCCAAAGCCCTGCTCAAGGCGGCGATCCGCGACGACAACCCGGTGATCTTCATCGAGCACGAGAGCCTCTACGGGGTCAAGGGCGAAGTCTCCGACGACGAGGACGGGATCCTCCGCTTCGGCGAGGCGGTCATCCGGCGCGAGGGCGCCGACGTGACCATCGTCGGCATCCTCAAGATGGTCCATGTGGCCGAACGCGCGGCCGAAGAGCTGGAGGAGAAACACGGGATCTCGGCCGAGGTGATCGACCCTCGCACCCTGCGACCGCTCGATCTGGACACCATCCTCGAGTCGGTGAAGAAGACCAACCGAGCGGTGATCGTCGAGGAGGGCTGGCCTCACGGAGGGGTCGGGGCCAACCTCTCGACCCTGATCACCGAACAGGCCTTCGACTGGCTCGACGCACCGGTCCAGCGAGTGACCGGGGCCGATGTCCACATGCCCTACTCGCGCCGCATGGAGCAGGCCGCGATGCCACATGAGGAGAACGTGATCGAAGCCGTGCTGGCGGCGACGGAGGGCGCTCTGCCCCGAAAGGAAGGGGACTGATGGCCGAGATCGTGATGCCGCGCCTCACCGACTCGATGGAGGAAGGGGTGATCCTCTCCTGGCTCAAGTCCGACGGTGACGAGATCGCGGTCGGCGACGAGCTGGTCGAGATCGAGACCGACAAGGCCTCGATGGTCTACGAGTCCGATCTGGCCGGAACCCTGAAGATCCTGGTCGAGGAGGGTGAGACCCGGCCGATCGGCGAACCGATCGCGAACGTCGGCGCTGGCCCCGAGGGCGTCACAGTCTCCCCTTCGACGCCCGCCTCCTCTGGGGTCGGCCCTGATTCAAAGGAGCGGGTCAAGGCTTCTCCCCTGGCCCGGCGGATCGCTGCTGGCAAGGGTGTCGACCTGAGTGGCATCACGGGCTCGGGGCCGGGGGGCCGGATCATCAAGATCGACGTGGAAGGCGCCGGAGCCATTGGCACGGAATCCACGAAACCTAGTCCCGCGCCGGCCGACTCGGCCAAGGGCACTCCCGAGATCGTCGAGCTCACGAGGGCCCAGGGGCTGATCGCGCGGCGGATGTCGGAGTCGAAGGCGACCATTCCCCACTTCTACCTGCGGACCGTGGTCGAGATGGACCGGGCGATCGAGGTCCGGGCGGCCTTCAAGGCGAAGGCGTCGGAAGGCGAGCCCGCCCCCTCTCTGAACGACTTCGTCGTCAAGGCCGCCGCGGTCGCCCTGAAGCGTCATCCCCGGGCCAACGCCGCGTTCAAAGACGGCCGCTTCGAGCTCTACCCGAAGGTCAATGTGGGCATCGCGGTCGCCACCGAAGGCGCTCTGATCGTGCCGGTGATCGCCGACGCCGATCGCAAGAGCCTCAGCGAGATCGGCGCCGAGTCCCGAAAGCTCGCCGAGAAGGTCCGCTCCGGAGAGATCACCCCGCCCGAGTTGGCGGGCGGCACGTTCACGGTGTCGAACCTGGGCATGTTCGGGGTGAGCGGGTTCGATGCGGTGATCAACCCTGGCCAGGCCGGCATCCTCTCCATCGGGGAGATCTCGAAGAAGCCGGTGGCGACCGACGAAGGGATCGGCTGCGCCCGCCTGATGGAAGTCACCCTGGCCTGCGACCACCGCATCCTCTACGGGGCCGACGGGGCCGAGTTCCTCGCTTCGGTCAAGTCGAATCTCCAAGAACCCGGCCTGCTGGCCTGACGTCGGAGTTCGGATGCCCATATCGTCACCCCCGATGAGTGAACAGGTTCAGAGCCCGCCCGGCGCGGGCAACAAGGGTGAAAGCGAGTTCGTCGAGTATTCGCGGGCCCGTCAGTCGATGTCGAGGCGGATCGCCGAGTCCAAGGCGACCATCCCCCACATCTACATGCAGGTCGAGGCGGATGTGACCGCGCTGCTCCGGCATCGCGCCGAGCTCCGGGCCGATGGCGAGGTCCCGACGGTCAATGACCTGGTGATCAAGGCTGCCGCGCTCGCCCTGCGGAACCATCCCCGGGTCAACTCGACCTACCGCGACGGGGGTCTTACCCTCCACTCGCGGATCAACGTCGGCGTCGCCGTCGACACCGACGACGGTTCGCTCACCCCGGTCATCGCCGATGCCGACCGGAAGGATCTGGACGAGATCGCGACCGAGGTCCGTCGACTCTCGGAGCGGGCACGTTCGAGCGAGATCACCCCGCCGGAACAGGCCGGCGCCACCTTTTCGATCTCGAATGTCGGCATGCTCGGGATCACCAGCTCCGAGCCGGTCGTCAACCCCGGCCAGGCCGCCAAGCTGGCGGTCGGAGCCGTGACCGCGCGGCCGGTGGTCCGGGACGGCGAGATCGTCCCCGGTGAGATCATGATCCTCGATCTCTCCTGCGATCACCGGGTGCTCCACGGTGGCGAGGCGGCCCGGTTCCTGGCCGAGATCAAGACCAACCTCGAAGACCCGGGACTGCTCGAATGAACGTCGGCGTCACTGCCAGTCGAATCGTCCGCAACTCGGCGGGCGTGACGGGCAGCGTCGCCACCCTGAACTCGGCCGGCACGGCCGGCAGCGCGGGCACCGCCTTCAGCGCGGGTGTGGCCGGGAGCGCCGGGACCGGTTTCAGCGCCGGCATCGCCGGCAGCTTCGCGGTCCTGTTCTCCTCGCTCCTCTTTGCCTGTGCCTTCTGCGTCGGCTGCTTCCGCTGCCGTCGCTGCGCCCTTTGCGTGGGCTGCCGGGATTGCGTCGACTGCGTGGGCTGTGTCGGCTGCGAAGGGCTGACCGGGGCTCGCGGCGTGATCGGAGAGTCCGGAAAGAAGCCGAAAGGAGTCCGGCGGTGGCTGCCCTCACGGTGATCGAACTCGGCCGTCGCGGATACGCGGAGATGGTCGCGGTCCAGGAACGGCTCGCCGCCCAGCGGCTCGAGGGTTCGATCGGGGACCTCCTGCTGCTGCTCGAGCACCCGCCCACCTTCACCTTGGGACGCCGCTCCGAGCCGTCGGACCTGCTCCACGACAGCGAGTGGTACCGGCAGCGCGGGGTCGCGATCTGCGAGACGCCCCGCGGCGGCAGGGTGACCTACCACGGCCCCGGGCAACTGGTCGCCTATCCGATCGTCGACCTGCGCGGGGTCGGCGATCAGCCGACCGGAGCGGATCGCGTCGACATCGCCGGTTTCGTGGCCGGGTTGGAAGAGGCGATGTCCGGCGCCCTGGCCGAGTGGGGCCTCGCCTCCGGCCGGATCGACGGCCTGACCGGGCTCTGGGTCGACGATGGCCGGCCCACCGCCCGGGACTTCGCCGGCGCCGATGCCGCCGACACCGCACCGGGCCTGGCCCGCGGCAGCATCCGCAAGATCGGCTCGATCGGGCTGAAGATCCATCGTGGGGTCAGCAGCCACGGGCTCGCGATCAACGTGACCTGCGATCTCGATCCGTTCGACTGGATCAATTCCTGCGGCATCGAGACCTGCCGGGCGACTTCGATCGCCGCCGAGCTCGACGATGACGGCCCCACGGTCGAGGCGGTGGGTGCCGCCGTGGCCGATCGCCTCGCCGGCATCCTCGAGTTGGAGATCGGGTCCGGCTCGCCCCGGTCGATCGGCCTGGCCGGACCAGACCGGGTCGATTCCGTAGCCTTGTAGGCCGGTGAGCACTTCAGACCGCATCCATGTGACCCGCTCCCGCGCCAACCCCGGTGGCGGTGACGTCCAGCGCGATGACGCGATCCCTTTCCGGTCCCGCAAGCCGTCCTGGCTGAAGGTGCCGCCGCCCGGCGGACCGGTCTATCGCGAGATCAAGCAGATGATCGGCGAGGACAATCTCAACACGGTCTGCGAAGAAGCGAACTGCCCCAACATCGGCGAGTGCTGGGAGCGAGGCACCGCGACCTTCATGATCCTCGGCGACGTCTGTACCCGCCGCTGCGGCTTCTGCAACGTCCAGACCGGCAAGCCGAGCCACCACGATCCGCTGGAGCCGGCCCGGGTCGCCAGCCAGGTGAAGCGGCTGGGGCTCTCCCACGCCGTGATCACCTCGGTCGACCGCGACGACCTGCCCGATTACGGGGCCTCCGCCTTCGTCGGGGTCATCCGGTCCATCCGGGCCCAGGCCCCCGACTGCAAGGTCGAGATCCTCACCCCTGACTTCCGCGGCCAGGAGATGCCGCTGGCCCGGGTCGTCCACGAGGGTCCGGATGTCTTCAACCACAACGTCGAGACCGTCCCCCGGCTCTACCCGAAGGCCCGGCGCGGCTCGAAGTTCCTGCGGTCGGCCCGGGTGCTGCGCCTGGCTCGCGAGATGGGCGAGGGCGAGGTGATCACCAAGTCCGGTCTGATGGTCGGTCTGGGCGAGGAGTTCGACGAGATGGTCGAGACCTTCGGCATCCTCCGTGAGCACGGGGTCCAGATCCTGACCGTCGGCCAGTACCTGAGACCCACCGTCAACCATCTGCCGGTGGTCCGCTACTGGCATCCGGAGGAATTCGAGGCTCTGGAGAAAGCGGCCTATGAGATCGGGTTCGAGTCGGTCGCCGCCGGGCCTCTGGTCCGCAGCTCGTACCACGCGGACGAAAGTGCGCGCCGGGCCGCCGCGGCTGCCTGAGCGCTCTTTCCTCGATACCCTCGCGAGTTCCCTCTTGATTCCTTTTCGCGACACCACGGATCTGCGCGGGCCCGTCTGGGGCACTCTGGCCTTGCTGGTCGCGTATTTCGTGCTGGGTGTTGCCGGGCAGATCCCCGACATGAACGCCTGGCAGGTTTTCGTGGGACTGATCGGGCTGTGGCTCTTCGCCCCCTACGTCGAGCGTCGGGCCGGCACTCCGCTCTTCCTCGCCGGCTTCGTCATCGTCGCCGCCGCCTGTGGTTTCCTGACCGGATCGGTCGATGACTCGAGCAGCATCTGGACCGCCAACCTCTTCCTGCCCGTCCTGGCGACCGCCGGCGCCCACATCGCCCTCGCCCCCCGGTCGAGGATCCTCTGCCTGCTGCCGATCCCCTTCGCGATGACCTTCGTCGAGGTACCGACGATCGCCATGACCGTCATCTGGGTCGCCCTCGAGATCCTCCTCACCGCTGTCTGACCCCTCGCGCGGTTCGATCTACGGGCATATCGCACCCGTAATTTGAACCCAGCTCCCGTGGTCAGACCGAGATCAGGCCGGCGGCGGTGAGGATGAGGACTCCGGCGCCGACGATCAGGCGGTACCAGACGAAGGCGGCCATCGAGTGGCTGGTCAGGTACTTGAGGAACCAGGCGATCACCGCGTAGCCGACCACGAAAGCGATCACGGTGGCGACCGCGACGTTGAGCATCGGCTCGGCCACGTGCTCCTTGCCGTTGAGCAACTTGTAGAGCTCGTAGAAGCCGGACAGGACGACGGCGGGGATGGCGAGCAGGAACGCGAACCGGGCCGCGGCCTCGCGGGTCAGCCCGAGGAACAGGCCGGCGCTGATCGTCGCGCCGGAGCGGGAAACGCCCGGGATCAGGGCGAGCGACTGGGCCAGGCCGATGATCACGCCGTCGCGGAAGGAGAGCTCTCCCACCTCGCGCCTGTGGCTGCCGATCGCGTCGGCACGGCCGAGCACGAGACCGAAGATGATCAGCATCGAGCCGACCAGCCAAAGGTTTCGGGCCGCTGTCTCGATCTGGTCCTGGAAGGCGAGGCCGAGGATCGAGATCGGGATCGTCGCGATGATCAGATACCAGCCCATCCGTGGGTTCAGCTCGCCGCGTATCTCCGGGCGGCGAAGGGAGATCAGCCAGTCCCGGGCGATGTTCCAGAGGTCGTGCCGGAAATAGATCAGGACCGCTGCCTCGGTGCCGAGCTGGATGACCGCGGTGAAGGCGGCACCCGGATCCCCCCAGCCCAGGATGGCCGGAATGAACAGGAGATGGCCGCTCGATGAGATCGGCAGGAACTCGGTCAGCCCCTGGATGATGCCGAGGATGATGCTTTGAAAGAGATCCACGGGCCAGGAAGGCTACCCGCGCCGGCGGTGGGTCGGATTCCCTTCACGGATGAAGGTGATCCGACCCACTGAAATCAGCCGACGTGGACGGGCGCGGCCTCTTGTTCGACCAGGTCGCTCTTGCCGGCGCGGATCATGACCGTGATGGCGACTGTGCCGAGCAGCATCAACCCAGCCGACCACCAGAAACCGACCTGGAAGCCGTGTACCAGCGCCTGGGGGTCCTGCGGATTCGCGATCGCGTTGTCGACCAGGTAGGCGGTGACCGCCGAGGTGTAGACCGAGTTGAGCAGAGCCGTGCCCAGTGAGCCACCGACCTGCTGGCTGGCGTTCAGGAGGGCGGAAGCGACTCCGGCATCGTCCGGCTCGATGTTGATCAGCGCGATGTTGGCCAGCGGCACGAAGATCATCCCCATGCCGAGCCCGAACAGGAGCTCGCCTGGGAAGACCAGGGCCCAGAAGTTGGAATCGACCTGGATCTGGGTGAGCAGCCCCATGCCGGCGGCGCCGCAGAGCGAGCCCGCGATCATCACCGGGCGGGGGCCGATCTTCGGCAGCACCTTGCCCAGCACGCCGGCCGCGGTGAACACGCCGAGCGATATCGGGAGCGAAGCGAGACCGGCCTGGATCGGGGTGTACCCGAGCACCTGCTGGAAGTAATAGGTGAGGAAGAGCGACGCCCCGAAGATCGCCGCACCGAGCAGGATCGAGGTCAGGTATGAGCCGCCGCGGTTGCGGTCGCGGGGGATTCGCAGAGGCAGCAGCGGGTTGCGATGCTTCGCCTCGACCACCGCGAACGTGCCGAGCAGGATGACCGCTGCGGCAAGGAAGAGGATCGTGGTCGAGTTGCCCCAGCTGGTCTCGCCGGCTTTGGTGAATCCATAGACGAGGGAGACCAGCCCGGCCGTGCCGAGCAGCGCGCCGCTCACGTCGAGGCTGCCGGACTTCTGGACCTTGCTCTCCGTGACCACCCGGTAGGTGGCGAAAGCGGCAATCGCGGCGACCGGCGTGTTGACCAGCAGGCACCAGCGCCAGTTGAGCAGCTCGGTGAGGATGCCGCCGAGCAGCAGCCCGACCGCGGCGCCGCCCGCCGAGATCGCCCCGAAGACGGCGAACGCCTTGGAGCGTTCTTCCGGGTCATGGAAGGTGGTAGTGAGGATCGCCAGGCCGGCCGGAGCCAGCATCGCGCCGAACAGGCCCTGCAGGGCCCGGGCACCGAACAGCACCTCGCCCGAGTTGGCGATGCCGCCCAGAGCCGATGCCAGGGCGAAGCCGATCATGCCCAACATGAAGGTCCGTTTGCGACCCCAGTAGTCGGCGATGCGACCCCCGAGCAGCAGGAACCCGCCGAAGGTCAGTGCGTAGGCGGTAATGACCCACTGACGATCGGCGTCGGAGATACCGAGGTCGATCTGCAGACTGGGCAGCGCGATGTTGACGATGGTCGCGTCGAGCACGACCATCATCTGAGCGCCGGCGATGACCGCGAGAACGAGCCAGCGACGTGGATCTGGTTCGGGTAAAGACAAGCGAGAACTCCTTGGTTCGGGAGGAAACGAGAGGGGACGGTCGGCGGTGATGGCCGAGTCGCCTCCCGAACTCGAACCGATGCATCGTCATCGACCTACTTCAGAAAGTATAGGAATTCGAGCCAGAACGTGTTGACGAGCCGTAAAAACGGGCGGTGGGTCGGATTCCTGGCCTTGATGCCGAGAATCCGACCCACCGGAAAGCGGGCTACTTGGGGGCCATGCGGAGGGCACCGTCGAGGCGGATCACCTCGCCGTTCAGCATCACGTTGTCGACGATGTGGAGGGCGAGGGCGCCGAACTCGTCCGGAACCCCGAGGCGCGACGGGAACGGGATCGTCTCGCCGAGGGCCTTGCGGGCCGGTTCCGGCAGCAGGGCCAGGAGGGGCGTGTCGAACAGGCCGGGGGCGATCGTCATGACCCGCACGCCGTGCCGGGAGAGGTCACGGGCCGCCGGCAGGGTCAGGCCGACGACCCCGCCCTTCGAGGCCGCATAGGCGGTCTGGCCGATCTGGCCGTCGTAGGCGGCGATCGAGGCGGTGTTGATGCAGACGCCGCGCTGGCCCTGATCGTCGGGCTCGTTGCCGACCATCGACTCGGCAGCCAGGCGCAGCACGTTGATCGTGCCCATCAGGTTGATGTTGATCGCCCACTGGTAGCCCTCGAGCGGCGCGGCGCCGTCCTTCTGGACGATCCGCCCGGCGGCGCCGACTCCGGCGCAGTTGACGCAGATCCGGACGCCACCGCTGGTCCCGCCGGCTCCCGGGCCCGCGGCCTCGGCGATCGCCTCGCGAACCGACTCCTCGTCGGTCACGTCGGCCTTGACGAAGGTGCCGCCGATCTCGCCGACCAGCTCGATCCCCTTCTCCTCGTTCAGGTCTGCGACCACCACCTTGTGGCCGGCCCCGACCAACCTGCGGGCCGTCGCCTCGCCGAGGCCAGAGGCACCTCCAAAGACAATCGCGCTTTCCGGCTTCATATCTGCTGCTCCTCGTTGTTGTTCCATAGAGTGCGGCGCATGGACCGAGCGATTTTCGAACCCGAACACCAGGACTTCCGCGACAGCGTGCGCCGTTTTGTCGCCGATGAGATCATGCCGAACTTCGAGCAGTGGGAGAAGGACGGCATCGTCCCCCGCGAGCTCTTCCAGAAGGCCGGCGAGAAGAACATGCTCGCCATGTCCGTCGACGAGGAGTACGGCGGGCTCGGCCTCCGCGACTTCCGCTTCAACCAGATCCTCGGCGAGGAGGGCGGATACGCCGGGGCGGCCGGGGCGATTCTCGGCCTCACCCTCCACAACGACGTCTGCCTGCCCTACTTCGAGGAATACTGCAACGACGAGCAGAAGGAGCGCTGGCTGCCCGGAATCGTCGATGGCAGCCTGATCACGGCGGTCGCGATGACCGAACCGGGGATCGGCTCCGACCTCGCCTCGATGTCAACCAAGGCGATCAAGCAGGGCGATCACTACATCGTCGACGGATCCAAGACCTTCATCACCAACGGCATCAACGCCGACCTGGTCATCACCGCGGTCAAGACCGACCCCAAGGAGAAGCACCGGGGCATGTCGCTGATGATCATCGAGCGGGACATGGGCGGTTTCGAGCGGGGCCGCAACCTCGACAAGGTCGGCATGCATTCGCAGGACACCGCGGAGCTCTTCTTCAACGAGGTCCCGGTCCCGGTCGGGAATCTGCTCGGCAACGAAGGCGAGGGCTTCAAGTACCTGGTCAACAACCTCGCCCAGGAGCGGATGTCGATCGCCGTCGCCGGTGTCGCCGCCGCCCAGGCCGCGCTGAACTGGACCCTCGACTACGTCAAGGAGCGCTACGCCTTCGGCACCCCGATCGGCTCCTTCCAGAACTCGCGCTTCCAGATGGCCGAGATCAAGACCGAGGTGGACATCGCCACCAACTACATCGACCGGTGCGTCGCCGCCCTCAACGAGGGCAAGCTGACCGTCGAGGACGCCGCCCAGGCCAAGTGGTGGAGCACCGAGATGGCCGACCGGGTCATCGACAAGTGCGTCCAGCTCCACGGCGGCTACGGCTACATGCTCGAGTACCCGATCGCCCGGGCCTACACGGACAACCGCGTCACCCGCATCTACGGTGGCACGACCGAGATCATGAAGGAGATCATCGGCAGGTCGATGGGGCTCTGACCGGCTCTCAAGCTTCAGTGAGATCTGAGTTGAGGGTCATAATCGCCCTCAACTCAGATCTCGCGCGAATCAGCCGACCCCGGATCGCCGCGGCTCGAGGCGGGATCAGAGGAGGATCTCGATGGTTCTGGTGATCGATCCGGCGGGGCCGGCGTCGGAGGTGATGCGGAGGCTCAGCTTGAGCTTGCCGCCGCGTCGGCCCAGTGCCTTTCGGGCCTTGTTGGCCAGCTTGATCTGGACTTTCGCGTTGCTCGATGCGGGCATGCGGCGTGGTTTGAGCAGCCGGGCGACGACCCGGTGCTTCCCGACCTTGATCCGGACCTTGGCCGGACCGTCCAGGGTGCAGTCGAAGCCGGCCCGGCAGATCGCGGTGCCGAGCACCGCCTGACCCTTCCGCCCGACCCTGACCTTGCGCTTCAGGCTGATCGTGGGACGTGCCGGGGCGAGCACCCGCCAATCGTAGGAAGCGACCTCGCCGAGGTTGCCCAGGGTGTCCGAAGCCCGGACCTCGAAGTGGTGAGGGCCGGTTCCGAGTTGGCCGTACGATGCCGGCGAGAGGCAGGGAGCCCACTTCCCGCCGTCGATCCGGCAGGCATACGAGGCCGGTAGATCGGTCGCCTCGAAAGTGAAGCCGGCATCACCGCTGGTCGTCGCGGCCGGGGGCCCGGACGAGAAGACGACCGCCGGCCCCTCGGTGTCCTGGGCCCACTTCCGGGAAGCGATCGTGCTCAGGTTGCCGGCCGCGTCCACGGCGACGACCTCGAAGAGATGCTCGCCGTCGGGGAGGCCGCTGACCGAGAACGGGGAGGCGCAGGCCCCGAAGCCACCGGCCCCGGCCGGCACGGTGCCCGCCGGCAGGCCCGAGTCGACCCGGCAGCGGAAGCTCTCGGCTCCGGCGCTGCCGGTGAAGAACAGCTCGGAGGTCGAAGCGGCGGTCCGCCCCGATGGTCCACGGTCGACCCGGACCTCGGGGGGAGTGGCATCTATCGTCCACTCGAAGTCGGTCTCGGGACCGAGTCCGAAAAGCGGGTTCGAGGCTCGAACCCGGAACCGGTGAGTGCCGTCATGGAGGCCGCCGTAGGTGACCGTACGGGTTTCGCCGGAAGCGGCACCGGGATCGCAGGGCTGCCAGGCGAGCCCGTCGATCTGGCACTCGACCGAATTGGCGCCTCGGCCCGGATCGATCTTGAAAACGGGATCGCGGGAGTTGTCGAGTGCATTCGGCGAGCTGACGATGACCGGCCGCGGCGGGCCGGTGACCACGGACCAGCTCAGCGGCTCGAGGCTGATCTTCTCGCGGGGAGCCCCCGCCGGCTTGGAGGACTCGAACCAGTCGGTGCCGCGCAGCTCGAACCTGTAGCCACCTTCGCCCAGCCCGTCTTCACCACCAGGCCGGAAGGGCGAGTCGCATTCCTCCCACTCACCCTCTCCCCCGGCGCTGAAGCGGCATTCGAAGGCCATGTCGGGATCGTCCGCGGTGAAGGTGATCACCGGGTGGGTGTCGCTGCTCAGCTGGCTGGGCGCTGAGGTCACGCGGAGGCCGGGGTCGGTCTTGACTCCGAACTCGGAAGTGGCCGGCGTCGACTGGACGTTGCCGGCCTGGTCGATCGCCCGGACCTGGAAGCTGTGCCGGCCGTAGTTCAGACCGCTGTAGCTCCGGGGCGAGCCGCAGCCGGACCAGGCGGAGTCATCGAAGCTGTCGAGGCGGCACTCGAAGCGGACCAGGGGTTCGTCGGCCGAGAAGGTGAAGCTGACATCGGCCGAAGGCTCAGCCGGGCCAGGGCCGGAATCGACGGTGGCCGAAGGGGTGACCGTGTCGACCCGGAAGTCGACCGTGGCCGGGCCGGCCTCGACGTTGCCGGCCGGGTCGGTCGCCCGGACCTCGAAGCGGTAGTCGCCGTCGCCGAGCTGGGAGGCCGTGAACGGCGGCTGGCAGGCATTCCAGGTGCCGTCCGAAAGGCGACATTCGAAGGTGGAGCCGGCCTGGTCGGCGGTGAACCGGAAGGTCGGGTTGCGGTCCACCCCGACCGCGGCCGGGCCGAAGGTGACCGTGGAGTGCGGGGCGATCGTGTCAACCGTGAAATCCCTGGCCTGGGGCGGTGATTCCACGTTGCCGACACCATCGGTCCCGCGCACCTCGAAGCGGTAGCTGCCGTCCGCCAGCTGGCCGGTAGCGTACGGTGAGGCGCAGTCCGTCCAGCCGGCCTGGGGATCGCCGCCGGGGTTGAGGCGGCACTGGAAGGTCACCGAGGGATCTTCGGAGCTGAACTCGAAGACCGGCTCGTTTACGTTGACGGGCCCGCTCGGGCCGGCGGTCAGGTCGGTGACCTTGCCGGCGGTGTCGATCGTGAACGAAGCGCCGGCCGGATTCGGGGCGAGGTTGCCCGACGGGTCGATGGCCCGGACCTCGAACTCATGGGTGCCGTCGGCCAGCGGGTCGGATATCAGGGGTGAGGAGCAGGGCTGGAAAGCGGCTGAATCGAGCCGGCATTCGAAGGTGGAGCCGGGCTCGTCGGAGCTGAAGGTGAAGGTACCGACCGGGTTGTTGGTGTCCGCGGGCGGAGCCGAATCGATCACCGTGACCGGAGGGCGGGAGTCACCCTGCCAGGTCGGGGCCTGCTCGGTGGCGGCGCCGGCGGTGCGGCGGGCCTGACCTGTCCCGGTGGCGGTCATCGTGTAGATCTGCGAGCTGCCGTCACGGTCGCTCTCGAAGGCGATGTAGCTGCCGCTCGGGGACCAGGCCGGGTTGCGGTCGGGGGCGGTGCTGGTGGTGAGCCGGGTGACCGAGCTGCCGGTCGCGGTCATCGAGTAGATGTCGAGATCGCCGTTCCGACTGCTGTGGAAGGCGATGCGGGAGCCATCCGGCGACCATGACGGGGCGCCGTCGACGATGTTCGCGGCGTTGTTGGTCAGGTCGGTCTGACCCTGGCCGTCGGCGTTCATCTTGAAGACCTCGCTGCCCTGCCCGACGGCGGTTCCGGCGGTGTCTCTCTGGTAGACGATCTCGGCCCCGTCCGGCGACCAGTCCGGGGCGAGGTCGGAAGCGGCGTTCGAGGTGAGTCGGGTCTGTCCGCTGCCGTCCGCGGCCATCTCGTAGATCTCGTTGTTGCCGTCCCGGTTGCTGACGAAGACGATCTGGTTTCCGTTCGGCGACCAGGCCGGTTCGAGGTCGTCGGAACTGTTCGAGGTGAGCTGGGTGGCCGGTCCGCCGGACGAGGCCATTCTGTAGATCTCGAAGTCGCCGTCCCGGTTGGAGGCGAAGAGGACCTGCGTGCCGTCCGGCGAGACCGCCGGGTCACGGTCCGCGGCCGGATTGCCGGTCAGGTCTACCGGATAGGACCCGTCGCCGTTCATCGCGTAGATCTCGGAGTTTCCGTCGCGGTTCGAAGCGAAGACGATCCGACCGTCCGGTCCGCGCCGGAAGGAAGGGGACGACTCGGCCAGCAGGGCGGCGCGGGTGATGCCCGCGTAACCCACGTAGCCGCGGTCATTCGGGTGGTAGGACTTGTTGGTCGGGTTGGAAAGGCCGTTGATCCATTCGTCCTCGCACCAGGCGTGGCCGAGGAAGGCGGGCCGCGCGTCGATGAAGGCGAAGCCGTGGGCCCGGGCCCGTTCGCGGATCACGTCGGCCAGCAGGTCAGCGGTCTGGTTGAGCCGGGCGATCTCGCCGGCCGAGAAAAACGTCGCGGCCGAGCAGTCGTCGCCGTTGGCCGGGAAGAGCCGCGGGTAGCCGACCACCGCCACCTTCGCGTTCGGGGCCTTCTGGCGGATGCTTCCGTAGACCGAGTCGAGCCAGCCCGGCATGTCGCCGGTGATCTTGGCCTGGGCGGTGTCGATGTCACCGTCGCAGTTGATCAGCGGCAGCGCGCACTTGGTCACGACATCGGTGAAGCCGGCGTCGTTACCGCCGATCGAGATCGTCACGAACTGGGTGTCGGCACCCAGGACCGAGGACTGGACCGGGTTCGCGTTCTGGGTGTCGGTCGTGATGTGGTTGGTCCTCGCTCCGCTGCAGGCGACGAAGCGGAAGGAGGAGCCGGCCCCGAGGTCGTTCTTGATCAGGGGCGCGTAGGCCTTGGTGCTCCGCAGGCAGTCCGCGTCACCGTCGTAGTCATAGGCGCTGCTGCCGTTGCCGGCCGAGTACGAGTCGCCCATCGCGACGTACCTTTCGGCCTCGGCGGGAGCGGCCGTAGCCAGGGCGACGAGCAGCCACAGGGCGAGGCCGACGATCGACAGGGCCGCCGGGATCTTCCCCACCGGACGCCCGGACGGAAGCCCACCCGCCGGGACAGCTCTGCGGCCCTGCCCCGCCACTTCTACCGGCCTGACAGCGTGATGGTCCTCGCGACCTTCTGCTGCTTGCCGTTGTCGCTGACCACGGTCAAATTGACCTTGACCGTGGCCCTGCCCGCCTTGCGAATCAGGTTCCTGATCTTGGTCGTCGTGATCAACGTCACCGCGGTACGCGGCTCACGGAACGAGTTGCGGGGAGCGTGAACGCCGCCGATCAGCTTGCGGCCCCGTACGCGGATCTTTACCCGCTTGGAGCCGGTCACCTTGCAGCGCCCTTCGGGGCAGATCACGGTGCCGATCCGCGTGGCACCGTCCGGGTTCAGCCTCGCCTTGGCGAAGATCTTCAGGGACGGGGCCAGGCCCTGCGGGGGCGCCACGGTGATCTGCCACTCGTACAGCAGCGAATCGCTGAGATTGCCGGCCCGGTCACTGGCCCGGAGAGCGAACCGATGGGGCCCGACCGCCAGCCCGGTCTCTTCGCGGGCTGAGGTGCAGGCCTTCCAGGCACCGTCGTCCAGCTGGCATTCGAAGGTTGCGTCCGGGTCATCCGAAGCGAAGGCGAACCGGGCGCTCTGGGCGGTGGTCACCGCCGCGGGCACCGAGTTCAGGGTGATGCTCGGCGCCGTCCGGTCGATGTTCCAGTCGTGCCGGGCAAATCCGGTGTTGCCGACCGCGTCGATCGCCCGGACCCTCAGGGCGTGGCTGCCGTCGGCGAGACCGGTCAACTCGACCTGGGAACCGCATGCGGCCCAGGCACCGTCGTCAAGGCTGCACTCGATGGTGGCGGCGGGGTCGTCGGTTTCGATCCCGAAACTGGCCGCGTCCGAGGTCGAGGTCAGATCGGGACCACCCGTGATCCGCAGGTCCGGAGCGGTCGTGTCGACCGTCCAGTCGCGCTCGGCCGCCGCGCCGGGCGTGCTTCCCGGAAGCCCCGCCCGAACCGCGAAGGTGTGGGAGCCATCGGCAAGCCCAGCCAGCCCCTCCGGTGAGTTGCAGTGGGACCAGGCACCGCCATCGAGACGGCACTCGAAAGTGGCCTCGGGCACGTCGGCCTGGAACTCGAAGGCCGCGGCATCCGCGCTGGTCACGGCGGAGGGAGACGAAGTGATCGTGGCGACCGGACGGTCGGCCAGAACCTTCCAGCTCCAGGTGGCCGAATCGACGACCTGGTCATCGGCGTTCACTAGCTCGACCACGAGCTGGTGGTTGGCTGCGTCCAGGTCCGTGTAACCGACCGGTGAGGAGCAGGCGCCGGCCGGCTCGGAATCGATCTGACAGCGATAGGTGAATCCCGGCTTGCTCGCCTCGAAAGCGAAATCGGCCGTGGTCTCGTTGGTCACGTGCTCCGGGCCGTTGGTGATGACCACGGTCGGGACGACGGTGTCCACCACCCAGGTCCGCGAATCGACCGGGCCGGGACCCGCGCCCTGGCCGACCGCCCTGACCTCGAAGTCGTGCTCGCCGTCAGCCAGCTGGTCGAAAGCGATCCCTGAGACGCAGCCGCTCCAGGCATCACCGTCGAGACGGCACTCGAAGGAGGCGTTCGAGTTCCCGGAGGCGAACGAGAACTCCGCGGAGATCTCGGTCGTCGGGTTCTCCGGACCGCTCTGGATGGTCACGTCGGGCGGGGTGGTCTCGACGATCCAATCGTAGGAGACCGGCTCGCTCACGTGACCGACGGCGTCCGTCACACGGACCTCGAAATGATGGGAACCCTCGGCCAGTCCCTCGTATGCGGTCGGCGAGGCGCAGGCAGTCCAGCTCGCGTCGTCGTCCACCGGATCGAGACGGCACTCGGCGATGGTTCCCGGCTCGCTGGCCTCGAAGCCGAAGACCGGGTCGGCGGTGCCGCTGATCGCGGCCGGGGCCCCGGTCAGCTCAACGGTGGGGACGGTCAGATCGACCGACCATTCGTATGACGCGACCGGACCGGTGCCCTGATCCGGGTCGGTTGCCCGGACCTCGAAACGGTGGTCACCCTCGGAGACTCCCTGGAACTCGGCCGGCGAGCTGCAGACCGTCCACTCGGTGTCGTCGGTCGGGTCGAGACGGCACTCGAAGGACGCTGCGGGATTGTCGCTGTCGAACTCGAGGGAGGCCGTCTCCTGATCGGTCGGATCGGCCGGGCCGCTGGTGATCTCGGCGGTCGGTTTGACCGTGGTAACCGTCCACTCATGGACGAGAGGCAGGCTCGAGTTGCCGACCTGGTCTGTCGCCCTGACCTCAAAGCGATGCTCGCCATCGGCCAGGTCATCGAGGTTGACCGGTGACGCGCACGGCTCCCATTCCGAATCCTCGGTCGGATCGATGCGACACTCGGTCGTCGCGTCCGGATCATCCGAGCTGAAGGTGAAGCCGGCCCGGATGCTGTTGCTCTCCGGGTCGGGGCCGCTGTCGAGGCTGAGCGAGGGCGGAGTGGTGTCGACCGTCCACTCGTGGCCGGCGACCGCCCCCACGGTGTCGGTCGCGTCGGTGGCGCGGATCTCGAGGCTGTGAGCGCCGTCTTCGAGATCCTCGGCGTTGAACGGCGAGGCGCAGGCGGCCCAGTCCGAGTCGTCGGTCGAGTCGAGACGGCACTCGGTCGTCGCTTCGGGATCGTCGACCGTGAACTCGACCGTGGCCGAGCCCGTCGAGACCAGAGCCGCCGGGCCCGAGGTGATCGTGACGACCGGCCCGTTCTCGTCAGCCGAGGCCACCGACGGGATCAGCAGGCCGGCGACCACGCCGATGACGGCAATGCCGCCCGGAAGCGCCCGCTTGAACAACTCGATCCACCTGGTCATAGTCATCGGCCTGCCGTTCTTCTTTCTCGCTGCGATCATCGCGGTTTCCTGATCAGGATCGACCCGGTGCTGGGGCCGGATCCAACGTTGGTGGCGCTGGCGACGGTCCGGATGGTCCGGCTCAGCTTGAGTGCCTTGCGGGCACGCTTGGTCAACTTGACCCGCACCGGGACCTGGCGGCCCGGAGCCACCGAGTAGGCGTTCTGGCCGAGCTTGAGCTTCGCCTTCGCCTTCGGTTTGACCTTCACCTTGCCCTTGGTCTTCAAGGTCAAGGTGCCTTGGCAGCGGGCCGCGGATCCGACCGGGCATTCCAGCCAGACCGTGGCCGTGCCGTCGGTCGTCGGGGTGAGCTTCCGGGTGCGGATGCGGATCGGCTCGATCCGGTTCGAGCCCGGCGGATCGGAAATCTCGATCCGGTCGGTCGCGACATCGTTCGCCGAGTTGCTGTCACCCATGGTGCTGATCCGCGAGCTGGCCTCGACCGAGGGGCCGGCGGTGACGCCGATGTCCAGGGTGATCCCCAGATCGGAGGCGTCTCCCGCATCGAATCTGTTTTCGTTCTCGCAGGTGAGAGTGCGCCGGGACACCCCGCAGTTCCAGCCTTCGCCGGTCGATGAGACGAAGGTGGATCCCTGCGGCAGGTTCTCGGTCAGGGTGACCGGGCCGACCGTCGCGGCGGTTCCCTGGTTGGTCACCGTGAGTCCGTAGGTGCCCGCCGTTCCCCGCGTCCATCCGGTCGAGTGGGCCCGGGTGAGGGCCAGGTCGAGCCTGACGACCTCGTTCACGGCGACGGCGTCGTCGTTCTCCGGGTTGGCGTCACCATCCGCATCGACGGAAGCCGAGACGGAGACCGCGTCGGCGGCGGCCGCTCCGAGCGCGACCTGCAGGCTGAAGCTGGAGACCGCTCCAGCATCGATCGACTCACTGTGGACGCAGTTCACGGTGCTTCCGGCGGCAGTGCAGTCCCAGCCTTCCCCGCTGTTCATTCCGAGGAAGGACATCCCCGCAGGCATTTGGACCTTGACCGAGACCGGCCCGTCGGCTTCGGCAGTGCCGCCGTTGCGGACGCTGACCAGATAGGTGTTGTCGTTGCCGACCTGGAGCCTGGCCCCGCCGGGGGAGGTGGCCTTGATGCCGAGCTCGAGATCCGGCGCCGAGCTGATCTCGGTGCTGACGCTGCCGGAGTCGTTGGTGCTGTCGATGTCGCCGCCGGTGACGACGCTCACCTGGTTGACCGCGCTGCCGGTCAGGTCACTGCCGGCCCAGCCACGGATGGTCAGGGCGGGCAGCGCGGCACCGGTCGGCACCGGTCGGCTGTAGTCGCAGGTCACCTTGCGTCCGGCGCTGGCGCAGGTCCAGTCGTTGCCTGACGAGCTCCGGGGAGCGAACCCGGCCGGCAGGGTGTCGACCACACGGACCACGCCGTTGATCTCAGCCGATCCGGTGTTCTCGACCGTCACCCCGTACTCGACGGTCGCGCCGGCCGTGGCGGCTGCGGGGCCGTCGACGGCGATCGCCGCGTCTATCGCGATGAGGTCTGTCGGATCGGCGGCCGAGTCGTTGGCGGAGTTGCTGTCGGCGGCTGTGCTCACCTCGACTTGGTTGTCGACGGTGGCTGCGGCTTCACCGGCCGGCAACGCCGCAGTAGCCGCGATCACGTCGATCCGGATCGGATTGGCCGAGTCGCCCGCAGCGAGCGGAGCGGAGCGGCTGCAGGAAACGACCTGGCCGGTGGTACCGCAGTTCCAGGTGGAGCTCTGGACCGACTGCACCTCGAACCCGTCGGGCAGAGTGTCGGTCAGGGTGATCGGACCATCGGTCGCGCCGTTGCCCTGGTTGCCCACCTCCACTACGTAGCTGTTCGCCTCGCCGACCAGGAAGGCACCATCGTGGCTGGAGCTGACCTGAAGGTCCGCTCCGGCGATCGCCGCCGAGTTCGTGTCCGAGTCGTTGTCCGGGTAGCGATCGCCTTCGGTGGTCGCGGTGGCGGTCGTCTCCACGCCGGGCACCGCGGCCGCCGTGACATTCACCCGCAGCGAGATCGCCGGGGCGGTGCTGTCGGCGCCGAGGCCGGCGGGCCGGGTGCAGCTGACGGTCCCGTCGTCCTCGGAGCAATCCCATCCGGCTCCGCTGACCGAGTTGAACTCGAGCCCGACCGGCAGATCGACCGAGACATCCGTCTGGTTGGCGGTCGGCACCGCGCCTTCGTTGCCGACCACGATCAGGTAGGTGCCGGTATGGCCGGGCCGGAAGGTTCCGGTGCGCGAGATCGAGATGCCGGTGTCGACGTCGATCGCCACCGCGCTGTCGGTCGCCTCGTTGTTGTCGGGGTTGAAGTCATCCTGGGTCGTCACCTCGGCGCTGTTCGCGACCTCCGGTGCGGCGGCCGGACCCACCAGGGTGGTGAGGGAGATGTCGGGCGCGCTCTGGCTCGCGCCCAGTGAGCCTTCGTACTCGCAGTTGACGGTGCCGGCAGCCTCCGAGCAGTTCCAGTCAGCTCCACCTTCGGCCGAGACGAACTCGAGCCCGGCCGGCAGGGTGTCGGTCACCGTGGTCGGGCCGGTCGTGGGCGAGTCGCCCACGTTGGTCACGCCGAGCGTGTAGACGGCCTGGCGGCCGATCCTGATCTGGCCTTGATGGGCCTTGCTGATGGTCATGTCGATCGCCTGGACCACGGCGTCGTCGCTCGAGCTGTCGTTGGCCGGGTTCGGATCTCCCGCCGTCGATACTTGAGCCGTGTTGGTGACCGCGGGAATGGCGGCGACGCTGACCGATACGGTCAGATCGATCGCCGGAGCCGTCTCTCCGGGTTCGAGGATCCCGGCGTACTCGCAGGTGACCGTGCCGTCATCCTGGCTGCAGTCCCAGTCCGGTCCGCCGTCGACCGCGACGTATCCGAGGCTGGACGGCAGGGCGTCGGTCACCGTGGTCGGGCCGGTGGTCGGCCTGGTGCCCTCGTTGGTCACCGTCAGCTCGTAGTGCTCGGCCTGGCCGGCGGTGAAATCACCGGTGTGGCTCTTGGTGATCCCGACGTCCTGGCCGTCGAGGATCAGGACCGGCTCGGAAGCGGTGTTGTTGTCGGAGCTCGCGTCGTCCGCGGTGGTGACCGTCGCCTGGTTGGTCACCGTGGTGCCGAGTTGATCGGGCTCGAGGGCGGCGGACACCGTCACCTCGACGCTCCGGCTCTCCCCGGGAGCAATCGGGCCATCGTGGGTGCATGTCACCTTCTGCCCGTCGATCACGCAGCTCCAGCCGCTGCCGGAGGCGCTCAAAGGAGTCAGTCCGGCCGGCAGGTCGTCGACCATCACGGTCGATCCGACGGTTGGCGCATCACCGATGTTCTCGGCGGTTATCTCCAGCACGTTGGCCGGATCTTCGCCGGGCACCATCGCGTGGGCCGAGTGGCTGACGGTGAGCTTGAGGTCGGTGGCCCGGACCTGGGTGGGGTCGGAGGCCGCGTTGTTGCCGGCCCCGTTGTCCCCGGTCGTGGCAACCGTGAAGGTCGGCTCGATCTGACCGCGCGCGGCCGGGCCGACGTTGAGGTCGACTCCGAGCTCGGGAGCGCTCGCGCCCGCCGCGATCGCGGTGGAGCGGGTGCAGGTCAGTGCCTGATCCACAGCGGAGCAGGACCATCCGCTTCCGTTCACTCCCGCGTAGGAGAGACCGGCCGGAAGGGTCGAGGTGACGGTGACCGGACCCGACGTGGCGGCGTAGCCCTGGTTGTTCAGGTTGATCCGGTAATGGCCGGTGCTGCCGACCCGGAAGTCGGCATCGTGGCTCGCCGCGATGGCGAGATCCGGATAGGCGTTGACCGTCACGGCACGGGTCGCGTCAGCCGTGTCGCCTTCGCTGTCGACCACCTGCACCCGAGCGGTCTGGCTGCCGCCGGTGGTGTAGGCGTGGGTGACGCTCGCGGTGGTCGTGGTCTGGTCGATCGTGCCGTCGTTGTTGAAGTCCCAGCGGTAGCTCGCAACGCCTGCGGTCGCGGTGGAACCGGTCGCGCTCAGAGTGGTCGTGAGGGGGGCGGTGCCGCTGGCCGGGGTCGCGTTCAGAACCGGGACGATGCCCCGGTTCACGTTCGGAGTCGCCTTGATGTTGAACTCCGCCCCGTTCTGGCCGGCCGGTGAAGGCAGGCCGACGGTGCTGTCGACCGTGCCGGCGGCGATGCCGCAGCCGCTCGACGACGGGACCGCGTAGGTCGAGTTGACCAGTCGCATGGTGCCGGTCGAGTAGTCGTACGGAGTGCCGGTCCGGCTGCCGGAGACACCGGTGACCAGCGCGTTCACGTCGATCGGGCTGGACGACGAGGCGATCGCGCAGCTGCCGCCGAGCGGCACGCCGTCGATCTTGATCCAAACCTTGAGCCGCAGCGAGGCGACGCCGTTCAGCGGGTTGATGGTCCCGGTGGTCGGGCCGACCACGTTGATCTTCACCGTGAGGTTGAAGCCCGAGGCACTGATCGGGTAGTCGGGGAAGGTGATCGAGGGGATGCTGACGTTCCCCGCCTTGTCGATCGTCCCGGTGAAGTTGATGTTCTGGGACTCGTCGAACCCGAACTCCTGGTCCTTGACCTTCATCAGGCCACTGGTCAGCTTGAAGTTGAAGTTGCCGGGATTGGCGACTTTCTGAGCCGAGGCGGGACCGGCGACGGCCAGCATGAAGAAGGCCAGGACGAGGGGGACCAGGTAACGCGTCAGACGACTCATCGGGAGGCCTTTCGGATGCAGGTGACGTCAGCTCGCGTGCTCACGTCCGTCTGGTTGGAGTTCGTGTCGGTCATCAGCGCCGACCAGAACCGGGTGCCGCAGACCGTGGTCTTGACTTTGAGGCCCGCCGTATTCCGCAGCTTGAGCTGCAGTCCGGTGGTGCCGGCCGGAACGCGCTTGAAGACGATGGTCCGACGCTTGAGGATCACCAGCGGGCCGGAGTCGGCCTTGGGATCCCCTGCGACGACGTTCTGGCTGCCGATCTTGCCGGGCAGCTTCAGCCCCTGGACCCTGCGCTCGGCGCCGGTGAAGACGACCTGGCCGATCTTGCGCCCGGCCTTGCCTGACTTCGGCAGCACGTTGAGAGCCCCGGTGAACCGGATCACGGCCCTGCCGACTTCCGGTCCGCCCGAACCGAGTTCGAACTTCAGGGCCGCCTTGCCCGGAGCCTTGCGCAGAGGCGCCTTGGCGGTGACCACCAGGAAGGGGTCGTCACAGCTGTCCTGCTTGACCTTGAAGGTGCAGGGCCCAGTTTGGGATGGCTGATCCGGCGGGTCAGGCGGTGGCGGCGCCGAGGTGTCGACCACCCATTCCCGGGCGGCCGGCGACTGGTCGCGGTTGCCGGCCGGATCGATCGCGCGGACCCGGAGCTGATGGCGTCCGTCGGCGAGGCCCGGGTACTCGGCCGGAGAGGCGCACGGCGCAAAGGCGGCACCGTCGAGCGAGCACTCGAAAGTGCTGCCGGGCTCGGACGAGCTGAAGGACAGCTGGGCGGTCGCGGTCTTGGCGAGAGCGCCCGGACCGTCGGTGAAGCTGGTCTCGGGAGCAGTGGTGTCCACGGTCCAGCTCCGCACCGTCGGGGTCGCGCTGCGATTGCCGACCGCGTCGATGGCCCGTACCGCGAACGTGTGCGGCCCGTCGATCAGGCCGGTGACCGTTGCCGGCGAGGCGCAGGGCACCCAGTCGCCGTCGTCGACCGAGCATTCGAACCCGGCGACCGGTGAGGCACTGGAGAACTCGAACCGGGCCAGGCCGGAGCTGGTCAGCTCACCCTGGGAAGGCCCGCCCTCGAGGACGGCTTCGGGAGCGACCGAGAGCACCCGGAACTCGCGGCTGGGAGCCAGCGAACGGTTGCCGGCCCGATCGCGGGCGGCGACCCGGAAGGTGTGCGGCCCGTCAGCCAGGTCGTCGGGCAGGGCGAAGGGCGACTCGCAGGCCGCGTAGTCGCCGTCGTCGAGCTTGCATTCGAAGGTCGAGAAGCTCTCGTTCGAGGAGAAGACGAAGGCGCCGGGACCGGCCGGGGTCGGTCCTTCCGGACCGGCGGTGATGTGAACGACCGGGATCGTGCGGTCGACCGTCCAGCTGTACTGAGCCGGGCTGCTTTCCGGCGTGCCCACCGAGTCGATCGAACGGACGCGGATGGTGTGGCTGCCTTCGGCCAAGTCGGTCAGCTCGAGCGGGCTGGAGCAGGCTTCCCAGGCGGCGTCGTCAAGCGAGCATTCGAAGCTCGCCACGTCGCCGGTGGCCGAGAAGGCGAAGGTGGCGGTGGTCTTCCGGGTGAAATCGTCGACGGCGAGATCCTCGAAGCTGGTCCGGGTCCCGGCGGTCGCCACCGTCCAGCTCACGGGCTCGACTTTCTGCTTGCCCTTGGCGTCGGTGGCGCGGATCTCGATCGTGTGCGCTCCGTCGTCGAGATCGTCGAAGCTGACCGGACTGTGGCAGGGAGCCCAGGGAAGATCGTCGAGCCGGCACTCGGAGGTCGGTGTTTCGGTGGCGCCGGCTTCGCTGAGCGAGAAGTCGACCGCCGCGGAAGAGGAGTTGGACTGGGCGTCCGGCTGAGCGTTGATCTGGACCGAGGGGAAAGCATCGACCGTCCAGGTCGCGGCGGCGACGTCCGGATTGGTCAGGCCGTTGGCCGTGACCCGTGTCCGCATCGTGTGCTCACCCTCGTCGAGGTCGGTCAGCGACCACGGGGAGGTGCAGGATGTCCAGCTGGAATCGTCGATCTGACACTCGAAGGTGGCTCCCGGGACGGAGGAGTCGAACTCGATCTCACCCGCCCGTGAATCACGGGTCCCCGAGGGCCCGGCAAAACCCCGGATGTCCGGATCGACCCGGACGGTGACCGTCGCGGTGCCGGTGCCGCCGTAGCCGTCGGCGGCCTCGAAATCGAAGCTGTCGACGCCCGCGTATCCCGGATCGGGCGTGTAGACCCGACTCGCGCCGCTGCCGGTGAGGGTGCCGTGGTCGGGCGGATCGGTGACCGTGTAGGCGAGGCTGTCGTTGTCGACATCGGTCCCGGACAGGGTCAGCGGCAAAGCCGTGCCGGCGACGGTGCGGAGGCCGTCGGGCAGAGCGACCGGCGGGGTGTCGACCAGGAAGGTCGTGGTCACGAGCTTGGTGCGCCGGATGTTGTCGGCGGCGCTCATCGCGCCGTTGTCGGTGACCCGGGCGCGGACGGTTTTGAGCCCAGGGGCCATCCCGGTCGTGTTGATCGTCTTGGTCTGGGGTGAGGAGATCCCGGTCTTCCAGTCACCCAGCTGGGCGGTTTCGAATCCGGAGACGCCATTGGTGGTGTTCTGGTCGAGATCCCATTCGAGGATCTGGACCGCGCCTTCGTTCGACTGGTCGTCAGCATCGTTGAAGGTCGCGGTGACCGTGGAGGTGCCGTTGATCTGCGGGCGGGTCGCGTTGAGGGTCAGCTCGGGGCTGTCCGCTGCCGCCGTGTTCACGTCGACCGCACCGACGTAGAACCAGCCGCCGGCGTCGGGATTGGTGCCGCAGGTGTTGTTCTCGTTGAGGAGCTCGGCCTCGACGACCCAGCGGCCGCGACGGGTGAAGGGAACCGTCAGAGTCTGCTGGGTGTTGTCGACGCTTCCGTAACAGACCTTCTGGGGAGTCGTGGTGGTTCCGTCGCTGAGACGGCGCAGCCGCCAGTTCAGGCCGCCGAATGCCTGGTTGGAGGTGAGTCCGGAGTCGGTGTCGTCACCGGTGAAGGTGAAGGTCACCGAGTCACCTACGTTCACTGACGTCGCGGACTGGGCGCGGTTGAAGAGCTGCGGGTAGTCGTCACGCGAGGTGCAGTCGGAGCGGGTCCAGCGGAGGTTCGAGGTGCTGGTGGCGGTCTGCTCTCCGTTGTCGAGCTCGGCCCGGATCCGGAGCGGCACGGTCGCCCGATCGGTGCCTCCGGTGATGACGTTGCAGCTGAGCCCGGTGCCGCTGGTCGGCGCCAGGTAGTTGTAGGAGATCCGGCTGTAGTCGTAACCGTTGACGATGGTCGGCTGCTGGGCAGTGACCGCCCGGAGCGTCGCCGTCGAGGCGTTGTCGGTCCCGTTGTAGTCGTCGTCGATGCGGATTCCGGTCACCTTGCGTCCCGGGTCGTGCTTGACCGTGAGGGTGACCCAGACCCGGTTGGACTCACGGCCCGAGTTGTCGGAGACCGTGAACGACTCCAGCCAGTTGGTCTGGCTGTTGGTCGAAGACGTGTTCTGGATGACCGGCGTCGCCGCCTCGACCTGCCCAGCGGCGAAGGCGGTCACCAGCAGAGCGCCGCAGAGTGCGAGGGCGACAGCCGAGACGACAGAGCCGAAACGGCGTGCGTGGACGATTCCACGCGGCCCGTGATCACGAAAAAATCCGATCCCTGTCATTGCACTCCCTAGTTGTTGCCTGTAGCGGTCCTCAGACCGACCCGTTGTGCCTGGACTCCGGCGGGGTTCCCCAGAGCCCTGTTGACCGAGGCTTCACGAGGCTCCCGCCCGCTTGCCACTTGCGCCCTGCCTGGCGCATCGATGTAGAGACATCGTTGTCGCGCCAGTGTACACGCACATCGATGTTTCTGAGGAACCGCCGCTATTCGCGGTCCGTCAACCGACCAAGGCGCGGTCAAGTCGGTAGGAGTGGTGTAACGCCCCGGCTGGTGCCTGAACGTTGAAGGGCGGCCATCGGGGTTTCAGACTCATCGGTTGAACGCGAACTCAACTGATGGAAGGAACACCACGATGGCCGCAAGTAGGAGCATGACGACCTCGGCCGAGGTCGTCGCGAAGACGTTGATTGATGAGCATGCCGATTTCCTGAGGGAGTCGGTGAGGATGGTTGCCCGCGAGTTGATGGAGGTCGAGATCGAGCGGGAGATTGGGGCTGCCAGGGGTGAGATCTCCGGTGAGCGGGTCACCCACCGAAACGGTTACCGGGTAAGGCCCTGGAACACCCGGGTCGGTGAGATCGAGCTGGCCGTGCCCAGGAAGAGGTCCGGTGAAAGCTACTTCCCGAGCTTCCTCGAACCGAGGAAGCGCAGCGAGAAAGCGCTGCTTGGGGTAGTGATGGAGGCATATGTCAACGGGGGTGCGATGAAGGTCTTCATCGAGCTGATCGAACCCCTCAACTTCGTGATCATGTGCTGCTCGCTCCTGAGCGGCAAGGTTCGCCTGAATCTCTTCCAGTCCAGCCTCACCAATGCGCTCGGTAGTTAGCCGGATGGCCGCACGCTCGAGTGCCTCCCGGACGAATGCCGCATCTCGAAGCGAAGTCGAACGGGCGGGACGCCGGTCGCGACCGCAACGGGAGCCTTCTGCATGTCGCAGTTCGTAGTCGAGCCATCGAGGATGCCCTGAACTGCCCCTCGATCCAGCTCGGCTGCTCATCCGGAAGTTCGGCCAACCATCACACATACGTTATAATTGCTCAATGACCGCAGGGCAGCTGATCCGAGGCGCACGCAAGCGGCATGGGCTCAGTCAGGCTGGTTTGGCTTTCCGCGCCGGCACCAGGCAATCGGCGATCAGCCGGTTGGAGAAGGACGAGGTATCACCCTCGATCGAAACCCTGGAGTCGCTGCTCCGGGTGATGGGTGAACGCCTCGAGATCTCAGCGGCACCGGCGGAACGGAACTACGACCATCTCCACCGGCAGACGATGGCCAAGCTCACTCCTGAAGAACGTCTCGCCCGGGCGATCTCCTGGAATCGCATTGCCGGCGAGTTCCTGGAAGCCGGGCGTAAGGCGAAGGAGGGCAAGTGACAGAGCCGTCGATCCTCGATGCCTCGGAGATCTTCCGGTCTCTTTCCGTCCACGGAGTCGACTACGTGTTGATCGGCGGGATAGCCGTGCAGACCCATGGCCACGTACGGATGACCAACGACGTCGATCTGATCCCCTCGCCCGAACCCGCGAACGTTGCTCATCTGGCCGACGCCCTCAATGCTCTCGGTGCCCGAGTCCTCAACCCGGGCCACGAGGGAGACACGATCGACGCGACCATGCTCCCTCGCGCGACCATTTGGCAGTTCACCACCCGGGCCGGGGGCGTCGATGTGATGCACGAGGTTCCCGGAGGCCGCACTTTCACCCAACTCCGCGCGGCCGCCCTCGAAGTTCAACTCGGCGAGATCACCGTGCCGGTCGCCGGCCTTGACGACCTGATCCGAATGAAGGAGGCCCGTGGTCGAAAGATCGACCTGGAGGACATCGCCGCGCTCACCGACGAGGGTTGAGCATGCCGCGAGTGAAGGCCACGGTAGTTACGGGATCGGCTCCGAAGTGGAACTCAAGGCCCGACTTCACGCGGTCCTGGCACTCCCACTGGGCGTAGTCGGGGTCCTCGTAGTAGTCCTCCCAGCAGGCACCAAGCGTGAAACGCTCCTTGACCTTCTCGATCGGATCTCCGGCGCGGATACCGCCGG
>Ga0153956_1000480_pt1 | contig 45280 bp, 36 predicted proteins | sample TSFL040MetaG_FD_104704 | JGI IMG/M metagenome (GOLD analysis project Ga0153956, IMG submission 104704) | Attine ant fungus gardens microbial communities from Florida, USA - TSFL040 MetaG | ecosystem: Host-associated > Fungi > Mycelium > Unclassified | place: USA: Florida, Wekiwa Springs... | reverse complement strand
TGGCGGTGCAAGGCCGCACGAACTGCGATTGCGTCACCGGCCTGATGCTGCGCCGCCCGCCGCCGGAGGCGCCGAAATGGATCACCGAGCAGCCCTTTCTCACCCTCGGCGCGCTCGAGGCGGCGGCCTTGGACGTCTGGTCGGCATCAACGTCCCAGAATTGAGTTCGAATCGGATCGGCGGCCCGCTCCACTGGGCGTCGGGCAGGCCGAGTCGCTTACTGCGCGACCAACCCGCCGCTGTCGCAATAAGAATTATTATAGTTATATTTCAATGCGATAATGCGAACTTTGCGACGGCGGATTTTTGCCTGTTGCAATGTTGGATTACAAATGTTCTCTATTTGTTCAACATTTGGAGGCTGCTTCATGGCATTGGATACGCTAACGCTCACGACAAATTTCGGCGTTCAAGGCCGACCGTTCCGTGCAAAGATCGATGGGTTGACGACAGGCGTGATCGAGCCGGCGGCAGGGGGATCGCCCGGCTTCTCCGTGGTCAACGGTAACTTGATGCATGAGGCGTTACTCGACGAACTGTCGACGGTCATACTGCGTGAGTACGCGCCGGGCGTCGGGCAGGGCTATCACGATACCACGATCGAGATCACTGCGGCGACGTTCGAGCAAGTGGCAGCGGCGGCTGTTGGAGCGATCGAGGACGGCCGGACCGTCATCGGCTGGCGCCTGGCTGATATTACCCGGTTCGACGGGACGCTTGATTACGTCGTGCTCGTCGAAAATGATCTCGGGTCCACGGTCGCCGTCTCATTGCCGACTGACGAGCCCGTCCCCGATGAGATCAGCGCGCCCGTCCTGTCTCAAACCAGCACGACAGGAGCTAATCCGATCGCGTTCACGATCGCCGTCGACGACACGGTGGCGGTTGGCATGTATTGGCACCTTCAGGTCGCGGCAGATTCCGGCTTCTCGACCAGCCTGCGCGACGAGACCCGCATCATTGGCAGCGACGATTTTAACGGCGACGCCGCTTTCGATAGCCTGACGAACATGGCGGACGGCCCGACTTATGTTCGGTTGCGCGTCGAGCGCGACGATGGCGTGATGTCGGATTGGTCGAACGTCATCAACGACACGCTGGCGAGCATTCCAGCCAATGTCACCTTCGATCCGACGACGAAGAGTCAATATCTCACGCTGTCCAACGGCAACCTGACGATGGTCGGCAACTCCTCGCTCAACGCCGCCGCTGGCGCCAAATCGACTGCCGCCAAAGTCAGTGGCGCCAACCCGAACGACAGGGGATATGCCGAGTTTCTCATGGGCGCGACAGCTACGGCCGGCGAGCGCTTCGTCGCCGCCTATGACAGCGCGACCGTAACCTCGGGAACCAACCTTCCGCTACCCGGCGGAAGCGGCGTCGCTGGCATTCGTTACCGTAGCACCGGAGGGATTATACACAGCAATGGCACGTCGGTTTCGGCTCCGGCTTTTACCGATGGCGACGTGATCGGCATCTACGTCAACCGCACAACCGACAAGGCGTTCTTCTCGAAAAACGGCGTATGGGTGACGGCTACGGGCGATCCATCGTCCGGCGGCGCGGGCCTTCCGCTCGGCGTCACCAACGACGCACAGGCCGGCGCGGCGACGTTCCGAAACAACCCGATCACAGCGGCCTTCAAGCCAGCTGACCAGACGTATCTCGGCACACTTCAAGCATGGGGCTCGTGACCATGAAGAAACTGTTTTTCCTTTCCCTTTTGGCGCTCATCCCGGCGATCGCGCACGGTCAGGCCAAGCCGCCCGATGTTCCCGATTACGTGCCGGTCACGATTACGTACGGCACCGACACCAACACACCGAACCGGATCGGCGACGGCTCGGATGCGCGCGGCGGCGTCATGCCGGTGCTGGCAAAGCAACCGGCCGATATTCCCTCGACGGCCTCCGGTTGGAAAACATCTTCTGGTGTCTCGGTGGTGACATGCGCTGACGATTTGGCAAACAAGGAATGCAAGTTCCGGTCGCGGGCGAACATCAGCCACATCGGCTATGACGACCCAATCCGAAATTACGGCGCGCCTGGCGCATCGCACCTGCACTGCTTTTTTGGTTCCACGACGACCAACGCCTATTCGACCTATACATCTCTCCGCAACCGCGCGAACGAAGCGGCGGCGAACGGGAAGGCGGCGAGCACGTTTGCCGGAGGCCCGTACAACGCCACGGGCTACTGGTTTCCCTGCGTTGTAAAGACCAATCCGTTCGGCGATGGCAAGAATTACGTCGTCAAGCCCTACCAGTTCGTCATCTACTATGCAGAGAACCCCGGCATCGGCACGCTCAACCTCCAGCGTCTTCCGCGCGGTCTTCGCTATGTGCTCGGGACCAACATGGACGATCCCGACGATTGCGGGGTCAAGAATGAGATCAGCTTGGCGAACAGCGGCACCGGCACCGGTTGCACCGGCACGGGCACGGTCAATCGCTACGCCTACCGCACGAACGGCTTTGAAGGGTGGAAGTGCCTCGATACCGTCAGCAATCCCGGCAATCCGCCGTTGGTCCCACCTGCCGCTGGGGGCGCATTAAGCCCGTCACTGGTAAATGCAGACGGGACCGACCCCTGGCTGGTCGGCGGTGTTCATACCTGCACGGCCGGCATGACACTGGTAGCGGGGGTCAACGCGCCGAGTTGCTATGATGGTAACAATCTTTGGGCGCCCGGCGGATACAAGAACTTCCGCTATTCGGTCACAGTGGTCGATAAAGGCCGCAAAGACTGCTTCACTGGCGCGTACCGTGTGCCGGTTCTCGAGATCACCTTCTACTTCAAGCACAATGGATGGGACGATTTTAAGGACTGGCGGCTTTCCAGTGACGATATGGCCGCGCTGGCGGCTGGCCACCCAATGCCGAATGGCAGCAGTTTCCACACTGACTGGCTCGGCGCGTGGGACGATACCGTGTTCTTCGGATCGGCCGATGGCACCGTCCAAGGATGGCAGCGCTATTGCCTCAACGTGGCCGGGACCGATACCCCTCATCTCTGCGACAGCAGCACATTCAATGCAACGACGCGTCTTGTGGGCGGTTCCGGTGCCGAGGGCGCGCCAGACGCGTCACGCAACCCGCAGGTCAGCGTCGATGTCGATCAATATACCACGACAACCGCGGCCGGTATGGCCTTGATCCCGCCCAACAAGGGGAGCGGTCCCGCCATCATCAACGCCGTGCCGAAATAGGAGACTCTCGATGCTGCCACTTCTGTTGATGATGCAATCGATGGGCAACATGCCGATGCCGGCTATTGATACGGCCAAGGCAACCGAGACACTGACCGAGGTCCCGGGACAGTCCCATCGCATGAAGATCTCCGTGTCCGAACTCGCGGCCTCAACGATCGCCTATTGCAAGCGCACCAAGCAGTCGCGGTGTGAGAATCAGGTCAGCAGCATGTCGGGCGGCGCGGAGATTGTGGTGTGCAGGGTCTCAGGCAAATGGCTTGTCAACAAATGCCCTACAAATCAGGGTGGTGGAATTAGAATTACGGCATTTAATCAGGATTTATAATTACAGTGGAATCACAATGACAGTTTGATAAATGCACCAACTTCACTCGCGGCAGAAGACCATTTTCGACAATTATATATCTGACGTAACGGGAGTGAGTCGTGCCACTCAACGGATCGGAACCGACAGTCGAGATTGCGCCTAAAATGGTCGAAGCGGGCGCACTCACTCTTGAATGTAATGAACTTGCTGGCTTGGAGCAGCAGGATAGACTGGTTTTTGAAGCGATGGTTCGGGTATCTCCAAGATTTTCCGAAAGGTATCGTCGCTAAATCCCAACTCGCACTTTAGGGCTTCGCCATAGTCGCGCAGCTTCATGCAATGTTCTTTGAAGGTCACGATTTCGGCGATTGGAAGGGCCTGCTGAACGGCAATACTTGAGGGGAAGGGCCGGAAGCAGCGTCTCCCGGGCAAGGTGTGAAAGCCTGAACCGCTGGAGATGCTACTCTAGCCAAACGGTCGAGGCCGGCATAGACGCCGGCGCCGTCGCCAATCGTCCCGCGCTCGAACTCGCCGTCCGAGAACAGATCGTCATTGACGAACGCGCGGCTCTCCGCGAGTGCGAGGCCCTGGAGCTCGAAGGCGATGACGCGGTCGCGGTGTGTCCAAAAACTTCTTCCACCTCTACCTCGGCGAAACCTACTACGGGTCAACTACGGGGGCGAGGACATCAAATCTCCTATTGCCAAGTGCTTGAAGATCATCACCATTAAGAAAATCGATACGAATATGGTCCAGATTCATTAAGTATTACCTTAAATACCTGTGTAAAATCATTACACAAATGTCAAAGTAATTTCATAATTAAATGGCGTGCGGCCCGTGATATACAAACGGGTACCCGGTAGCTGCAGCTGGCCGCCGACCCAGGCGTAATTGTCGCCGGGATTGGCGCGCACCTGGCCGTTGCCGTTGCCCGGACCGATGACCAGCCGGTCCTGGCCCATCCGATAGGTCGCCTGACCGTCGACCAGGTGGAAACTGCCGTCCGCCCGCTTTTCCGCGCCTTCCAGAATACCGCCGTCGCGCAGGGTCAGCTCGATCGTGATGCCGACATCTTCCTCGCCGGTCGTTTCGAACGCCAGACGATAGCCGGTCGGTTCGGGGGTGGCGACAATGGCGATGTCGAGTGTGCGCAGGCTGGTCGGGCGATGGTCGAAGTCGAGCGCGCTGTTGAAGCGGCCGTCGATCGACGCGGTCAGCGGATAGGCGCCGTCGGGCCGCCGCCGGTCGCGCGGCAGCGGCAGGTAATAGGGCACGCTTAGCTTGCCCGTCATCCGCACCACGCCGTCGGGCGCCATCGCGATCGTGCTCGGGCGGAAATGGCCCATGTTGAAGAAGTCCGGAAACAGCCGGATCGCGTCGAGCACGATCCCGCCACGCCACAGCCGCGCCAGCGTGGGGTTGGTGGCGAGGCCGGAGCCGACCCGATTGTAGAATTTCGAATGCTCGCCGTCCGGGGTGTACCAGTCGCTGCCGGCGTAGAACGAGGCGGTCATCGGCCCGCGCCGCTGCCGCACGAGCCGGACCGGCGCGAACAGGCGGTCGACGTCGGCAAAGGGCTGAGCGGCCGCCGGCAAGGGGCGCATCAGTTCGGGCCGCTCGATATAGTCGCCGAGTACCGCGCCCAGCTTGTCGCCCTCATGTTCTTCGATCCAGCGCGCGATGCCGGCGAACCTGGCATTGCCGTCGAGCAAGGCAAGCTCGCGGAACTGCAGATAATAGGTATGCAGGGTCTGGCGCCGCTGGTCCTGGTCCTGGCGGCGGGCGAGCACGGTCTCGACATCGCCGAAAGTCGGCTCGGCCAGCACGATCGTCGCCTCCAGGCTGCGCCGGACATATTGACGCAAGCCGGCGAGGCCGGGCAGCCGCGCCAGCTCGAGCAACGAGGGATTGCTGACCTCCGAGGCGTAATTGGGACTGCGTTCCGAATAGATGCCGTCGGCGTCGATATCGACGACCTCGCTCAGCCAGTCGTCGATCCGGGCACGATAGCGCGGGTTGGGATCATAGCGATCGATCCGCGCGAGCGCCGCCGACAGCTCCCAGCGGTGATTGGGCGTGTGGATGCCGCCGGTGACCAGCGGCGTCCCGGCCTTGCGCATCATCGCGATCAGCCGCGTGACGATGCCCGCGTTCATCGGGTGCGTATCACCGCGCAGCGCGACGATCATCGCCGCCATGTCGGCCATCAGGAACGCCGAATCGGGCGGCGAATGGAGGTTGCCGGCGCTGAACGTGCCGTCGCTGTTCTGCGCTTTCTCGACGCTGGCCAGCAATTGCTCGATCGGCTGGATCAACGCATCCTTGTGGCAGTAGCTCGATTGCGGCCACACGAACGGCGTCACCAGCAGCCGCATCTGGCGCAGCGCGCCGCGTGGCTGGAACCCGCCACGTCCCGACCGGCCCTCGCCGCCGCCCTTCAGCACATTGGCGGCTTCGCGGTCGGCGGCGGCGGTGACGATCGCCAGCATCGCCTCGTCGCGCCCACCCTTGGCCGCCGCCGCCATCAGCGGCGCGGCGACGGCGGCGGCGGCAGCGACGGTGCCGGCGGTCCCGGTCAGGAAACGGCGTCGATCCATGATTATTCTCCCTGGGCACTGCTTGGCGAGCATCGGTCGGTCGGCACTGTAAAGGTGGAGCGATGACGGTGCCGGCCGGTTGGCGCGACCGGCACCGTCAATGCGCCCCCTTTAGAACGTGGCGCGGATCGTGCCCGTGAAGGTCCGCCCGTCATAATCGACCCGCCGCGGCAGGTTCTGCTGGTTCTCATACTCGACGCGAGTCGCGTTGGTCAGGTTGTAGGCGTCGAGCGACAGGGTCAGCGCCTTGGTGATGTTCCACGAGGTCGACAGGTCGAGCTGGCCACGGATCCGCACCTGGCGCGCCGCGCCGGTGAAGCTGGCGGTCGAGGCGAGGTCGTACTTGCTGCGCAGATTATAGACCAGGCGCAGGCCGAACGCCTTCGATTCATAATAGCTGATGAAGTTGAAATTGTGCTTCGACACGCCGGGCAGGGTCGCCGCCGCCCCGGTCACGGTCTTGCCGCTGATCGTGGTATAGGCATAGTTGAACCCGCCGCCGAGATTCTTGAGCAGGCCCGGCAGGAAATCGAGCGATTGCTGGATGTTGAACTCGACGCCGCGCACGGTGATCGGATTGGACTGGTTGGTGAAGCCGGTCGCCGCAACCAGATACGGCACGGTGACGCCGCCCTGGGTATAGGTCAGGCTGCTTTCGCAACGGTCGCCGTTCACCGTCAGGTGGCCGAGGCCAAGCGCGGTGGCGTCGGCCGGGCACAACTGGCGCGGGTCGCTGACCGTTGCGATCAGCCCGGTGATCCGCTTCTGGAACGCAGCCAGCGAGATCAGGCTGTTCGGGCGATTATACCATTCCGCCGACATGTCGAACGAGGTGGAGTCATATGGTTTGAGGTTGGGATTGCCGAGCACCACCGCATAGACGCCGTTGACCGGCGTGCTGACCACGGTGCTGGGCGAGAACTGGCCCGGTGCCGGACGGACATAGGTGCGGTAGGCGGCGGCGCGCAGCACGAAGTTCCTGGTGATGTCGGCGACCGCGATGAACGACGGCAGCAGCTTGTTGTACTTCTGCTCGTAGCGCTGCGTGCGGAAATCGGATGGGGTGCCGATGACGTTGGTCAGCGACACGCGGTTGAGCGTGTCGATCGTGTTGGTCGCGCGTTCATAGCGCAGGCCGGCATTGCCGCGGATCGTGACGCCACCCACGGTGAAGTCGTATTTGACCTGGGCATAGCCGGCCCACAACGTGGTCGAGTTGACGTAATTGTCGAGCTGATAGGCATTGTTGGCGTAGTTGATATTGTAGCCCGACGGCGACAGCGCGGCGCCGGGGTATACGGTGACCGGCTTCAGCTTCGAGATCGCCAGGTCGAGATTGACGGTCTGCCAATTCTGCGTCGGCGACCCGCCGTGCCCGCCGAAGAAATCGTCGGCGAACGGCGCGGTACGCAGGAAGTCGCTGGTCATGTTCTGGATCGGCAGGCCGTAGGCCAGGATGCGATACCCTTCGGCAATATAGCTATTGTCTTCCCAGCGGCCGCCGATCTGGATGCCGCTGATCGGCCCGTCGAACTTGCGCTCAAGCTCGAACTGGTTGGCGAACAGCCGGGTCTTGGCGGTGGCCTGTGTGCCCTGGAAATTGAAGCGGTTGCGGCGCAGCGCGGGGTCGGCGACGTCGAAGAACGAACCCGGCGCAGCAGTGCCGCCCCATACCCCGGTCGAGATGCCGTCGGTGGTGACCACCGGGTTGGGCAGCAAGGTCTGGCTATATCCGCCGATATCGCCGGCACCGGTGCGGATTTCGCCGGTCACGCCGTTACCGCCGGCGCGCTGCAGCGTCTCGTAATCGATCCCGATTTCGATCGAATCGTTCGACGCCTTCGACACCGTGCCGACGAAGTTGAAACGCCAGTCGTCGTTCTTCCACTCGACGTTGGCGTTGATGCCCCACACCTTCTGGTGCTGGCTGAACGAGCGGCTCGAGGCGGTGACGTCGGCGTTGGCGAAGCTGAAATCGTCGACCACGTAGCGGCCGTCCTGCAGCTTGGTCGGCGAACTGATCGCCGTCAGCGTGCTGGCGTCGTTGTTGGTGGTGATCAGCAGATACTGGTCGGTATTGGGCAGGTTGCGGTCGGAATAGAAGCCGGTGAAGCCGATCTTGGTATTGGAATCGACCTGATACTCCATCCCCCCGGCACCGGTGTAGAGATTGCCGGTATTGTAGCGGACGTACTGGCGGTGCTGCGCATCGTAGAGTACGCCGGCCGAACCGGCGGGGCCGGTGCACCCCGGGCATGCCGCTGACGGCGCGTAATATTTGCCGAGCAGGCCGAGGTTCGCCTGTGCCTGCGCCGCCGAGAACGGCGCGTAATTGTTGAACAGGATCGAGTCGCGGCGGAAATTCTCCTTCTTGTAGGCGAACACCCCGAACACCGCGAACTTGTCGCTGAAATGATAATTGTAGCCGATCGTCCCGGCCGGCGCGGCGAGCTTGCCCAGAGCGTTATATTCCAGCGCCGCCTTGGCGAAGCCGCCATCCTTGCGGCCCAGCGCCGGCGCGATCTGCAGGTCGACATTGCCCGACAGCCCGCCGCTCTGCGCGTCGGCGAGCGGCGACTTGTTGACGACGATGCCGCTGAAGATGTCGGAGTTGAACGCGCCGAGCGGCGCCGCTTCCGCCAGCACCGGTTCGGCGAAGGCGACGCCGTTCAGCGTCAGCCGCGAATATTCGCCGGGCAGGCCGCGCAGGTTGATCGTGGCGTTGCGCCCTTCCGCCTCGCGGTTGATCTGGACGCCGGGCACGCGCTGCAGCGCTTCGCCGACGTTCAGGTCGGGGAAGCGGCCGAGACCGTCCGACGAGATGCCGTCGGTGATCGCCACGGTGTCGCGCTTGGCGGCGATGGCGTTGGCGTAGCTCTGGCGGAAGCCCTTGATGACGATGTCGCCGGCGCCGGCGTCGCCTGCATCGGCCGTCGGGGGAGGGGTGGTCTGGTCAGGGGTGGCCGGGGCCTGCGGGGCGTCCTGCGGATTGGCCGGTGCGGCCTGTGCCCAGGCCGGCGCGCTCGCCAGCATGGTGGCGCTCAACAGGACCGAGACGAGCGTGCGATCGCGATTTGTCATGATGACGAGATCCTCCCCAAAGTCGCCCGTTTTCCGGGCCTGATCGAGCGGCCGGCTTCTGGACCGTCCCGCCAGGCTGATCGCAATGATGCAACCGCGCCTGCAACGATAATTAGAATGCAAATTTCACTTTGCGTCAATAGTGAAGTGAAAATTCCATATTTGGTGTTGGCGCAAGGGAGTAGGGTATAGCGGGCGGGTTGGAGGCGATGTCGATCGCTGGCGCCGCGGGAGGGCGGCGCCATGCGCCCGCAGCGCATTTCCAGACAGCCTCCAGGAGCGGTACGGCGAGTCGGTCGGTGGACTACAGCCGGACGACGACGCCTTCCGCCGCCGATCGCGCGGCGGCTTCAGCGAGGACCAGCGACTCGATCCCGTCGCGCTGGGTAATCAGCGGCGCGGCGCCGTCGATCACCTCGGCGAAATGGGCGATCTCGCGGGCATAGGCGCCAGCATAGCGGTCGAGGAAGAAGTTCTGGAACCGGTCGGCGGCCGCGCCTTCCTCCCCCCAGGTTTCGACCGTCGATTCGAGCTGATTCTGCGCGCGGATCATGCCGTTCGAACAGAACGCCTCGATCCTTTGGTCGTAGCCATAGCCGCTGCGCCGGCTGCTTGAAATGACGCACAGCCGGCCCGACGCGGTGCGCAGGATCGTCTTGGCGGTGTCGGCGTCGCCCGCTTCCCCGATCGCCGGGTCGATCAGTACGGAACTGCTCGCGAACACCTCCGTCACGTCCTCGGCCAGCAGCCAGCGGGCCATGTCGAAATCGTGGATCACCATGTCCTTGAAGATGCCGCCCGACGTCTTGACATAGTCGGCCGGCGGCGGGGCGGGATCGTGGCTGATGATGTGCAGCGTCTCGATCCGCCCCACCGCGCCGGCGGCAAGCTTGGCCTGGAGCGCGGCGAAATTGACGTCGAAGCGACGATTGAAGGCGAGGAACAGCCGGGCGCCCAGCGCATCGAGTTCGCCCGCCGCGGCGCGTGCGCGCGTCAGATCCTGGTCGAGCGGTTTTTCGCAGAACACCGCCTTGCCTGCCTTCGCCGCAGCCAGGCTGAAGTCGAGATGGGTGTCGGTCGAGCTGGCGACGATCACCCCGCGGATCGCCGGATCGGCCAGCGCGTCATCGGCGCTGCGGACCTGGGCGCCGTATTGCTCGGCCAACGCCGTTGCGGCCTCCGCCATCGGATCGACAATGCAGGCCAGGCGCAGTCCGGGATGGGCCGCGACATTGGCGGCATGGATTTTCCCGATTCGCCCCGCGCCGATCACTGCGATGTCGTGCATGCCGTCTCTCCTGAAATGAAAATTTCGATTCAATCTAATATGGAACAATCACCGCATAGCCGATAGCGGACGCTGGTGCGATAGTTGCGTTCCAAAAATCGAACAGATATTCCATGACCGGCAACGAAAGGGGGGTGGTGTCGATGGCGTCTGGGGCACCTACCACGGCGGAGGATTTGCGCGCCGAGATCGTGCAGCGCTACGAGGGGCTGAGCAAGCGGCTGAAGCAGATCGCGCGCTATGTGCTGGACGAACCGAACGATGTCGCGCTGGAAACGCTGGCGGTGATCGCGGCGCGCTGTGCGGTGCAGCCGTCGACGATCGTGCGCTTTGCCAAGGCGTTCGGGTTCGAGGGCGCCACTCAGATGCAGCGGCTGTTCCGTGACGGCTTGCTCAACAGCAGCGCCGCGCTCGGCTATTCGGAGCGCGTTCGCCAGCTGAGTGATGCCACCGAAGCCGCCGATGCCGAGCCCGCCGACCTGCTCGCCGAGTTCGTCGAGGGCAATATGCTGGCGCTTGAAAACCTGTTGCAGACAGTCAGCCGCGCTGAGATGCGTACTGCGGTCGACCTCATCTCCTCGGCCGAGACGGTGTATGTCGTCGGCATCCGCCGGTCGTTCCCGGTCGCCTCGTACCTCGCTTATTCGCTGTTGCAGGCGGGCAAGCGCACCATTTTCATCGACGGCGTCGCCGGGCTGGCGCTGGCGCAGGTCCAGGCGATCCTGCCCAGGGACCTGCTCATCGCGATCAGCTACCAGCCCTATGCCGAAGAGACGGTGGCGCTGGTGGAGGCGGCGCGCGGCAAGGGTGGCAAGGTCCTGGCGATCAGCGACAGCCCGGTCAGCCCGGTCGCCAAGCCCGCGGACCTGGTGCTGCAAACCCGCGAATCGGAAGTGCGCAAATTCCGCTCGCTGTCGGCGTCGATGTGCCTGGCTCAGGCGCTGGTCATCAACTTCGCCTTCGAGACGTCGCGCCCGCCGGGCAAGCGGCGGCGCAACGCCGCATCGTGACCGATGCCTCCCGGCTTTCCGAAACGGCAAGGCGATGAAACGACTGTTGCAAATATTATAATTGTAGAATAGTCGTTTTAGATCAGGGGAGGCGGTCTGAAACACATGATCGATGATCGAGCATCTGAACGGGCGGGCCGGCTGGACCTCGTCACCCTCGGTCGCGCGGCGATCGATTTGTATGGGGAGCAGATCGGCGGCCGGCTCGAGGACGTGGCGAGCTTCGCCAAATATATCGGCGGCAGTCCGACCAATACCGCGATCGGCGCCGTCCGGCTGGGGCTGAGCGCCGGGTTGCTGACCCGGGTCGGCGACGATCATTTCGGCCATTTCGTGCTGGAGGAGCTGGCGCGTGAGGGCGTCGAGACCGGGGGCATCACGATCGACCCCGACCGGCTGACCGGGCTGGCGGTGCTGGGCATCCGCGATTCCGACACGTTTCCGCTGATCTTCTATCGCGAGAATTGCGCCGACATGGCGCTGGCCGCCGGCGATATCGACCCGGCGTTCGTCGCCCGCGCCGGCGCGCTGCTGATCAACGGCACGCATCTGTCGCAGCCGGGCGTGTTCGCCGCCAGCCTGAAGGCGGCCGAGCTGATGAAGGCGAATGGCGGCCGCGTGATCTTCGACATCGATTACCGCCCGGTGCTGTGGGGTCTTGCCGCCAAGGCCAATGGCGAGGATCGCTTCGTCGCCGATGCCGAGGTCACCGCGCAGTTGGGCCGCGTGCTGCCCCTGTGTGACCTGATCGTCGGCACCGAGGAAGAAATCCATATCCTGGGCGGCACCACCGACACGATCGCGGCGTTGCGCGCGATCCGCGCCGATAGCGCGGCGCTCCTGGTCTGCAAGCGGGGGGCGCAAGGGTGCGTCGCCTTTCCGGCGGCGATTCCCGACACGCTCGACGCCGGCATCGCCGCGCGGGGCTTCCCGATCGAGGTGTTCAACGTGCTCGGCGCCGGCGATGCGTTCATGGCCGGGTTCCTGCGCGGCTGGCTGCGCGGCATGCCGGTCGAGAAATGCTGCGAGCTGGCCAATGCCTGCGGCGCGCTGGTCGTGTCGCGACACGGCTGCGCGCCGGCAATGGCGTCGTGGCAGGAGCTGCAGACCTTCCTCGCCGGACAGTGGCCGCACCGGCTGCGCGACAGCGCCGCGCTCGAACAGTTGCACTGGTCGACCAACCGCAAGGGCGACTATAACGACCTCACCGTGCTCGCGATCGACCATCGCAGCCAGTTCGACGACCTGATCGCCGACCTCGGCACTGGCGACGACGACCGCGTCGGTCAGTTCAAGGGGCTGGCATTGCAGGCGGTGCACCGGCTGGCGCAGGGCGACCGCAGCTATGGCATGCTGCTCGACGGCCGGTTCGGCGCGCATGCGCTGGAGGCGGCGGCCGACCTGCCTTACTGGATCGGCCGGCCGATCGAGCTGCCCGGTTCGCGCCCGATCGAGTTCGAGGGCGCGCCCGACGTCGCCACCACGTTGCGCGAATGGCCGGTCAACCATGTCGTCAAATGCCTGGTCTTCTATCATCCCGACGACGATGCGGAGATGATGGCGCGGCAGAACCGCCAGATCCTGCGCCTGTTCGACGCGTGCCGCGCGACCCGCCACGAATTCCTGCTCGAGATCATCGCATCGAAAAACGGTCCGGTCGACAGCGGCACGATCGCCCGGGTGATCGACCGCATCTATGCGCTCGGTGTCTATCCCGACTGGTGGAAGCTCGAACCGGTGAGCGACGCGGCGACCTGGGCGACGATCGAGGCGGCGATCCTGCGCCACGATCCGTTGTGCCGCGGCATCGTGCTGCTCGGCCTGTCGGCGCCGGTCCACGAACTGCTCGCCGGGATCGCCGCGGCGGCGCCGTTCCGGCTGGTCAAGGGCTTCGCGGTCGGGCGGACGATCTTTCACGACGTCGCGGCGCAATGGCTGTCGGGCACGCTCGACGACGAGGCGGCGATCGAGACCCTGCGCGAGAACCTGCGGGTGCTGGCCGAGGCGTGGCGCGTGGCGCGGCAAGCGACGGTGGCGGCATGACCGCGACCGTGCGGCTGACCATGGCGCAGGCGCTGACCCGCTATCTGGCGGCGCAGCGGGTCGAGGTCGATGGTCAAGAAGTGCCGTTCTTCGCCGGCGTGTGGGCGATCTTCGGTCATGGCAACGTCGCCGGCATGGGCGAGGCGCTGGCGGCGATGGACGGCACGCTGCCGACCTTTCGCGCGCATAACGAACAGGGGATGGCGCACGCCGCGATCGCCTTTGCCAAGGCGTCGCGCCGCCGCCGCGCGATGGCGTGCACCAGCTCGATCGGGCCGGGCGCGACCAACATGGTCACCGCCGCCGCGCTCGCCCATGTCAATCGCCTGCCGGTGCTGTTCCTGCCCGGCGACATCTATGCCAGCCGGCGGCCCGACCCGGTGCTGCAACAGGTCGAGTCGTTCGCAGACGCGACCGTCTCGGCCAACGACTGTTTCCGCCCGGTCTCGCGCTGGTTCGACCGCATCACCCGCGCCGACCAGTTGCTCGACGCGCTGCCGCGGGCGATGGCGGTGCTGACCGATCCGGCCAATTGCGGGCCGGTGACGCTGTCCTTGTGCCAGGATGTGCAGGCCGAAGCATTCGATTATCCCGAAAGCTTCTTCCGCGAGCGGCTCTGGCGCATCCGCCGCAGCAGCCCCGACGCGGCCGAGCTGCAGGCGCTGGCGGCGGCGATCCGCACCGCGCGGGCGCCGCTGATCGTTGCCGGCGGCGGCGTGCTCTATGCCGGGGCCGAGGCGGTGCTGGCCGATTTCGCGCGCAGCACCGGCATCCCGGTCGCCGAGACGCAGGCCGGCAAAGGCGCGCTCGCCTGGGACCATCCACAGGCGCTCGGCGCGATCGGTGTCACCGGCACCAGCGCGGCCAATGCCGCGGTGGCGGCGGCCGACCTGATCGTCGGCATCGGTACGCGGTTGCAGGACTTCACCACCGGATCACGCACCCTGTTCGCGGGCAAGCGGCTGTTCCAGGTCAACGTCACCGCGCACGATGTCGCCAAGCACGATGCCGAACCGTTGCTTGGCGACGCGCGCGTGACGCTCGATCTGTTGCAGGCGGCGCTGGGCGATTACCGCGTGGCCCCGGACTGGAGCGCCGCGTGCGCCACCGGGGTGGCCAGGTGGAATGAGGACTGGGCGGCGGTCACCGCGCCCGGCAACACGCTCCCCTCCGACGCGCAGGTGATCGGTGCGGTGTGGCGCCAGGCCTCGGCGGACAGCGTCGTCGTCTGCGCCGCCGGCGGGCTACCCGGCGAACTCCACAAATTGTGGCGCAGCTGGCGGCCGGGCGGCTACCATGTCGAATACGGCTTTTCGTGCATGGGGTACGAGATCGCCGGCGGGCTGGGCGTCAAGATGGCCGAGCCCAGCCGCGACGTGATCGTGATGGTCGGCGACGGCAGTTACCTGATGCTCAATTCGGAACTCGCCACCTCGGTCATGCTCGGGCTGAAGCTGACCGTGGTGCTGCTCGACAATCGCGGGTTCGGCTGCATCAACCGCTTGCAGCAGGGGACCGGCGGGCGGCCGTTCAACAATTTGCTCGCCGACGCACGGCACGACGCCTTGCCCGACATCGATTTCGCCGGCCACGCCCGCAGCCTGGGCGCGGTCGCCGAGAAGGTCAGCGGCATCGCCGAACTGGAGGCGGCGCTCGGCCGCGCGGCGCAGTCGGACCGCTCCCATGTCATCGTGCTCGACACCGATCCCGCGATCTCGACCGAGGCGGGTGGCCATTGGTGGGACGTGGCGGTGCCCGAAGTGTCCGACCGCCCGCAGGTCCAGGCCGCGCGCCGCGACTATGACGCCAGAATAGCCGGAGACAGGAAATGACGATCCGCTGGGGCGTGAGCCCGATCGCATGGTGCAACGACGACATGCCCGAACTGGGCGCCGACACCACGCTCGACATGCTGCTGAGCGACGTGCGTGACATCGGCTTCGACGGGGTCGAGCTGGGCAACAAGTTTCCGCGCGACGCCGCGACGCTGAAGCCGATCATGCAATCCTATGGCTTGGCGGTGACCGGCGGCTGGTATTCGGCGAACCTGCTGACCCGCGACGCCGAGACCGAGATCGCCGCGCTGTCGAGCCATCTCGCCTTGCTGGAGGCGATGGGATCGAGCGTGTTCATCCTGGCCGAGACCAGCAACGCCGTGCATTGCGACCGCGAGGGCAGCCGGCTCGACACCCATCCGATCCTCCCAGCCGACGACTGGCGGCAATTCGGTGAGCGGCTGAACACGGTCGCGCGCTACATCAACGATCGCGGCCTGCGCTTCGCCTATCACCACCATCTCGGCACCGTGGTCGAGACTCGCGACGAACTCGACCGCTTCTTTGACGCGACCGGGGACCATGTCGGGCTGGTGCTCGACACGGGTCATGCGGTCTATGGCGGGATCGAGCCGATCGACGTGATCAGGACGCGTCCCGAGCGCGTCACCCATGTCCATTGCAAGGACATCCGCCAGGCCAAATACGACGCGTTCCGGGCCGACGGCACCAGCTTCCTGAACGGCGTGGTCGGCGGCATGTTCACGACGCCGGGCGACGGCGACTATGACTATCGCCCGTTCATGCAGGCGCTGGCCGACATGGCCTATTCGGGCTGGATCGTGATCGAGGCCGAGCAGGACCCGGCGGTCGCCAATCCCCGCGAGTACAGCCAGCTCGGGCTCGATACGCTGAAACGGCTGGCGGCCGAGGTGGGGCTGGGCTGATGTCGCTGCGCGTCCGCCCCCACCCCCCCTCCGCCGACGGCACCGTGCTCGACATCACGCCCGCAAGCGCGGGGTGGGACTATGTCGGCTTCCGTGTCGTGCGGCTCGCCGCGGGGCAGGAATATACGCATCGCGAGGATGGGCGCGAGGCGTGCCTGGTGGTCCTGACCGGCACGGTGAACGTCACTGCGGGCGACGCGCACTTTGCCGGGCTGGGTGGCCGGGCAACGGTGTTCGACGGCGCGGCGACGTCGGTCTACCTTCCGGCCGGGCTCGATTATGCGATCGGTGCGGTTGGCGACGCCGAAGTCGCGATCTGTACCGCGCCGGGCACCGGCGCGGGTCAACCGCGCGTGATCCGCTCCGACCAGGTCGAGGTGCGCGGTCAGGGGACCAACACCCGCCACGTCCGCAATATCCTGTCCGACGCCGACGCGGCCGAAAGCCTGTTGGTGGTCGAGGTCGTCACCCCCGGCGGCCATTGGTCGAGCTATCCCCCGCACAAGCACGACCGCGACGCCTTCCCCGACGAGACGTTCCTCGAGGAGACCTATTACCACCGCCTGTCACCGCCACAGGGCTTCGCGTTCCAGCGCGTCTATACCGACAGCCGCGACATCGACGAGACCGTGGCGGTCGAGGACGGCGACGTCGTGATGGTGCCGCGCGGCTATCATCCGGTCGGCGCGCCGCATGGCTACGACCTTTATTATCTCAACGTGATGGCCGGGCCCCGGCGCAACTGGGTGTTCCGCAACGATCCCGCGCACGACTGGATCGTGCGCCAGTAAGGACTCGAGCAGATGAGGCAAGTCGACCATTTCATCGCCGGTGGCACCGCCGGTGGTCCTGCGGCGCGTTTCGGTGAGGTGTTCGACCCGAACACCGGCCATGTGCAGGCGCAGGTCGCGCTGGGCGGCGCGGCGCAGCTGGAGGCGGCGGTAGCGGCGGCGCAAGCCGCGCAGCCGGGCTGGGCGGCGACCAATCCGCAGCGCCGCGCCCGCGTGATGTTCCGCTTCCGCGAGCTGGTCGAGGCGCAGATGGAGGACCTGGCCCATCTGCTCGCCGCCGAACACGGCAAGGTGGTCGCCGACGCCAAGGGTGACCTCCAGCGCGGGCTCGACGTGATCGAATTCGCGTGCGGCATCCCGCACGTCCTGAAGGGCGAGTACACACAAGGAGCGGGGCCGGGCATCGACGTTTATTCGATGCGTCAGCCGATCGGCATCGGTGCGGGCATCACCCCGTTCAACTTCCCCGCGATGATTCCGATGTGGATGTTCGGCCCGGCGATCGCCGCCGGCAACGCGTTCATCCTGAAACCCTCCGAGCGTGACCCGTCGGTGCCGGTGCGGCTGGCCGAGCTGATGCTGGAGGCGGGGCTGCCCGAAGGTATCCTCCAGGTCGTGCATGGCGATAAGGAAATGGTCGACGCGATCCTCGACCATCCCGCGATCGGCGCGGTCAGTTTTGTCGGCTCGTCGGACATCGCGCACTACGTCTATGCTCGCGGTGTCGCGGCGGGGAAGCGCGTCCAGGCGATGGGCGGGGCGAAGAACCACGGCATCGTCATGCCCGACGCCGACATGGACCGCGTCGTCGCCGACCTGTGCGGCGCGGCGTTCGGATCGGCGGGCGAGCGCTGCATGGCGCTCCCCGTCGTGGTGCCGGTCGGCGACGCGACCGCTGAGGCGCTGCGCGAAAAGCTGATTCCGGCGATCGCCGCGTTGAAGGTAGGCGTCTCGACCGATCCCGACGCGCATTACGGCCCGGTGGTCAACGCGGCGCACAAGGCGCGCGTCGAGGATTGGGTCCAGACCGGGGTGGACGAAGGCGCCGAACTGGTCGTCGATGGGCGCGGGTTCAGCCTTCAGGGACATGAACAGGGCTTCTTCGTCGGCCCTTCGCTGCTCGATCATGTGACGCCCGAAATGCGCTGCTATCGCGAGGAAATCTTCGGCCCCGTCCTCCAGATCGTGCGCGCGCAGAGTTTCGAGGAGGCGCTAAAGTTGCCGAGCGATCATCAGTACGGCAACGGCGTCGCGATCTTCACCCGCAACGGCCACGCCGCGCGCGAGTTCGCGGCGCGCGTGAACGTCGGCATGGTCGGGATCAACGTGCCGATCCCGGTGCCGGTCGCCTATCACAGCTTCGGCGGGTGGAAACGCTCGGGCTTCGGCGACGTCAACCAGCACGGCATGGAGGGCGTCCGCTTCTGGACCAAGGTCAAGACCGTGACCCAGCGCTGGCCCGACGGATCGGCGGCGGGCGAGAACGCCTTCGTCATCCCGACCATGGGCTAGCGCCCGCTACTCCGACAGGACATCCGCTTATGGCCACCGACCCGACCGCCGCACTGCCCGCACTGCCGGTGCAGCCGACCAGGCCGGTGCGCTGGTACAATCTGGCGGCCTATGGGATGAACGACACGCTGGGCGCCGGGTCGATGACGATCGTCGGCACCTGGATCCTGATTTTCTACACCAGCTTCTGCGGCCTGTCGGCGCTGCAGGCGACCGCGATCTTCGGCATCGCCCGCGTGCTCGACGCCTTCACCAGCCCGCTGATCGGCCATCTGTCGGACGGTTTCGGCCATACCGCGCTCGCTCGCCGGTTCGGGCGGCGGCGCTTCTTCATCCTCGCCTCGATCCCGCTCTTGCCCAGCTTCGCGCTGATGTGGGTCGCGGGCCAGGGTTTCTGGTATTACCTCGTCACCTACGTCCTGTTCGAGATGGTCTATGCCATGGAGATCATCCCCTACGAGACGCTCGCCGCCGAGATGGCGACCGATTACCGCACCAAGGCCAAGCTGGCCGGCGCGCGCATCCTGTGGGGGCAGTTCGCCTCGGCCGGGGCGGCGTTCCTGCCGGGTTGGCTGATCGGCTATCTCGGGCCGAAATCGCCCGACACCTATCTGTACATGGGCATCATCTTCGCCGGGCTGTTCATGGTCACCGCCGGGTTGCTCTACGTGTTTACCTGGGAACGGGCGCGCCCGCCGGGCATGGAGACCGCCGAGGAACGCGAGCGGCCGACATTGGGCGCCGCCTTCGCCGCTTTGTACCGCAACCTGTTCTCGACCCTGAGGGTACGCGCGTTCCGGCTGCATCTCGGCATGTATCTGGGCGGCTATATCAGCCAGGACATCTACACCGCTGCCTTCACCTATTTCGTGATCTTCGCGCTGGCCGGGTCGACCGCGACCGTCGCGCATCTGGTCGGCGTGACCTATCTGATCCAGTTCGCCGCGGTGCTGGCGGCGATCAACTATGCGCTGCGGCTGTCGCCCGCCGCCGCCTATCGCCTCGCCGCCGCCGCCTTCGCGATCGGCGTGCTGCTGTTCCTCGGCATGTATGCCGCCGGGTACAGCGCCAGTTCGGCCCTGTTCTGGGTGCCGGTGGTGTTCGCCGGGTTGGGGCGCGGCGCGCTCAACTACATTCCCTGGGCGACCTACAATTATATGGCCGATGTCGACGAGATCGTCACCGGCCGCCGCCGCGAGGGCGCGTTCGCCGGGGTCATGACCTTCATCCGCAAGGTCAGCCAGGCCGCCGCGATCATGCTGGTCGGCCAGGTCATGGAGGCGTCGGGCTTCGTCTCGAAGGCGACGGTACAGAGCCCGCAGGCGGTTGCGGCGATCGTTGCCGTTCTCGGCATCGGCACGCTGGCGCTGCTGGCGTTCGGGGTCATCGTTTCGACCCGGTTCCGGCTGAGCCCGGCGACCCATGCCGTGCTGCTCGACGAGATCGAGCGGCTGCGCGGCGGCGTCCGTACCCCCGACGACCCGGCCCGCGCCGCGATCGTCGAGGATCTGTCGGGCTGGCGCTACGACCAGCTGTGGGGCAACAACCCGGTCGGGCGTCGGCGCCGATCCCCATTTCGTGAAAGGACCTGACGTGCTTCCTTCCCGACCACCGCGCCAGGACGTGCTGCGGACCATCGCCGCGCTGATCGACAACCTCGTCAACATCCAGGACGAGACCGGCGAGTTCCTGATGCACCTCGACGACGGCCGGGTGATCGACACGAAGGGCTGGAACGATTGGGAATGGACCCACGGCATCGGGCTGTTCGGGCTGTGGCGCTATCACGAGCTGACCGGCGACGCGCACGCCCGCGACGTGATGGTGCAATGGTTCGACGACCGCTTCGCCGCCGGAACGCCGTCCAAGAACATCAACACCATGTCGCCGTTCCTGGCGCTCGCCTATCTCTACGAGCAGACCGGCGAGCCGCGCTATCGCCCCTATCTCGAAGCCTGGGCGGCGTGGCTGATGGCCGATGACGGCCTGCCCAAGACCGAGGACGGCGGATTCCAGCACATCACCTATGACACCGAGAACCGACAGCAATTGTGGGACGATACGCTGATGATGTCGGTCCTGCCGCTGGCCAAGATCGGCCTGCTGCTCGGCCGCGCCGACTATGTCGAGGAGGCCAAGCGCCAGTTCCTGGTCCATATCAAGTATCTCGCCGACCGGCGGACCGGTTTGTGGTTCCACGGCTGGACGTTCGAGGGCCGGCACAATTTTGCCGGCGCCTTGTGGGCGCGGGGCAATTGCTGGGTGACCATCGCGATCCCCGAGTTCATCGAGCTGCTCGACCTGCCGCCGGGCGACGCGCTGCGTACCTTCCTGATCGATACGCTGGCCGCGCAGGCGGCGACGCTCGCCGCGCACCAGGACCAAAGCGGGCTGTGGCACACGCTGATCGTCGATCCGTCGAGCTATCTCGAAGCCTCGGCCACCGCCGGCTTCGCCTATGGCATCCTGAAGGCGGTGCGAAAGGGTTATCTCCCGCGCGGTTATGCCGATGTCGGGGCGCGGGCGGTCGCGGCGGTGCTGGCCAATATCGACGAGGCGGGCGAGCTGAAGCAGGTCAGTTTCGGCACCGCGATGGGCCACGATTTGCAATTCTACAAGGACATCCCGCTGACCTCGATGCCCTATGGCCAGAGCCTGGCGATCCTGGCGCTGAGCGAGTTCCTGCGCGGCTATGCCTGACGGCGCGGGGGCGGCGCGGCGGCGTCCGCTGATCGTCGGCAACTGGAAGATGCACGGCAGTCGGGAGAAATTGTGCGACGTGGCGGCGATCGACGCCGCCGCCCGTGGTATCGATTGCATATTATGCTTGCCGGCAACCCTGATCCCGCTGGCCGCCGCTCGTGTGCGTCATATGATGATCGGCGCGCAGGATTGTCACGCCGCCGCCGGCGGCCCCTATACCGGGGGCGTGTCGGCGGCGATGCTGGCCGACGCCGGCGCTACCTGGGTGATTGTCGGTCATAGCGAGTGTCGCGCAAGCGGCGTGACCGACCGGGATGTCGCGGCCAAGTTCGCGGCGGCGACACCCTATCTGCGCCCGATCCTGTGCGTCGGCGAAGACCGCAAGGAAGGGCATGCGCAAACGGTCAGGCGACAACTCGAAATGTCTCTTCCGAAGGAGGTGGCCGTCGAGGCGCTCACGGTCGCCTACGAGCCGGTCTGGGCCATCGGGACGGATATGACGCCGTCGCCGGAGGAAATCGCGCACGTTCACGCAGCCCTTCATGCGACCTTGGCCGCGCGGTTTGGCCCGGCCGGACGAGACGTGCCGATCCTTTATGGTGGCTCAGTATCCGCCGGCAATGCGGAGGCGATTCTGGCACAAGGTGAGGTGGCCGGTCTGCTCGTCGGTAGAGCGAGTCTTACAATCGACAGCTTTCTGCCGATCTTACAGCAAGCGTGACGGGCTGCCTTAGATTTTTCGGTTTCAGATGTTCTATCCCGGGATTTGATGGCGCGAGTCTGAGTGAAGTGCTGGGGTAGGATGGGCGTCTTCACCCGGATGATGATCCTCGATCCGTTCTCATTGCTTATCCGTCATTGTCCGTCTGCTCAATGATCGTCTCCTTCGATGACCTTCAATCGGAACTCCTCTGCAATGGGAATCTCTTGATTGCAGACAACACCTGAAACAGTCATGGCGCGCGGCCGCGAATTGCGGCCTCCCGCGTGGATCAAAAGAGCGCGGCGATCATCGTCAGAGAATTATCGACGAAGCGGCGGCGTAGCGGTCGCGATACGATCGTTTCATGAGCGATCTCCACCGCATCGGCGAGCCACCGCTGCTGGTGTTGCCGCACCTCGGCGGCGAGACCGGCGGAATCGAAGAGGATATTGTTTTCGAAGTTCAGATCGAGGCTGCGGCGATCCATATTGGAGGAGCCGACCAAGGCCAGCGTCTCGTCAACGACCAGCGTCTTGGCGTGAAGCAGACCGCCGCGATATTCGAATATGCGCGCCCCCGCGCCCGCCAGCACCGGGTAATAAGCGCGGCTGATGGCCCCGACGATCCGGTTGTCGTTGCGCCGGGGAAATACGATGGTGAGCTCCACGCCGCGTCGTGCCGCAGCCACGATCGCCGCAAGCAGGGGAGGGTCGGGCGCAAAATATGGCGTCGTGATCGTAATGCTCGTCTGCGCGGCTGCCAGTGCGGCGATGAACATGTCGGTCATGGTCGCATGCGGAGACAGCGGCCCGGTACCGACGGCGATCGCCGTAAACCCGTCGGCGAACGGCTGAGGCGGCTTCCCGGAGAGCCAGGGCCGCAGGTCTTCCTCCATCTCCGTCATCCAGGCGGACGCGAAGATCAGGTCGACCTGGCGGGCAATCGGTCCCTCGTAACGGATCAGGATATCGACCCACGGCGCGTAGTTCTTCTTGGGGAAGAAGGCGGGATCGGCGCAGTTCTGGCTGCCGCAATGGGTGATGCGGCCGTCCACCACGACGATCTTGCGATGATTGCGGAGATCGATCCGATGACCGACGAGGAATCCGAGCCCGAACGGGGCCTTTAGCGATGGGTAAAGCCTGGCGCCGGCATCCCGCATTGCCCGCCATTGCCCGGATCGGATCATCGCGGCGGAACCGATGGCATCGGCGACAATGCGGCACGTCACACCGCGCGCCGCCGCACGGCAGACCGCCTCGACAACCTTTCGGCCATTATGATCGGTAAGCCAGATATAGAAGGACAGGTGTACCGACCGCTTGGCGGCATCGATATCCGCCACGATCATTTCGATCGCCGTGTCGGCATCGGGCGCTATCTTGGCGCGGTTGCCGGCGCAGGCCGGAAACCGACTGGCAGCCTCGCATGTCCGGAACGCGTTGCGATAGATGTTGCGTGGCGGTGGCGCATTGGGCGGTGCGTAGGGCAGCAGGTCTTCGTAGGTTTGTCGCGCCCGTTCCCGAAACCGGCTCGCTATCCACGGCTCGCCGAACAGCAGGTAGAGGATCGTCGCGATCCCGGGCAGTGCGATCAGCGGCAGCAGCCACGCCGCCCGAGCGTACGGCTCGCGTTTTTCCAGGAGTATCGCGCGGCAGATCACCGCCAGGTGGATGGCGGCGAGGCAGATCGCGACAATCAGCCAGAAACCGGACATTGCGTCTTTGTAGCGTTTTGCCAGCCTGTCGCCAGAGCCGATCGGATGCGGCTCCGCGACGGTGAGAGCGATAAGCGAGGCGCGAAGGATTTTGTAGCAAGGGCGTTCCCCAGGCTTTCGCACTTCTTTGTCCAGCGCTAGCCTTGATGAAAAAGGGAGAGTCGCGATGCGGCAATGGTGGATTTTGGGCGCAGCGGTTTGGCCAGCGACGGCGCTGGCACAGAGCACACAGGGCGATGTGCAGGTCACCATCTACAACAGCGGTGTGTCGCTGGTGCAAGACGCGCGGACGCTGATCATACCACAGGGGCGCAGTCGTCAGGAGTTTCCCGATGTGTCCGCGCAAATCCGGCCCGAAACGGTGACTCTGAGTGGCCCGGGTATCGGTATCGTCGAACAGAATTTCGATTACGACCTGCTGTCGCCCGACAAGCTGATGGAAAAGGCGGTTGGTCAGGTCATCACCATCGTGCGCACCAATCCGGCGACGGGAATCGAGACGCGCGAACAGGCGCGTGTGCTCGCTGCGAATGGCGGCATCGTGCTCCAGATCGGCAACCGCATCGAAGTGTTACGCGACGACGGGCTGCCCGTGCGCGTGGTATTCGACAAGGTGCCGGACAATCTGCGCGCCCGCCCGACACTGTCGGTGACGGTCGAAGCCGCAAGCGCCGGGCCCGTGCCGGTGCGCCTTTCATACCTGACGCCGGGGCTCGGCTGGACAAGTGATTATGTCGCGCTGTTCGATGAGAAAACGGGATCGATCGACGTCCAGGGCTGGGTGACGCTCACCAACAACACCGGCACTACCTTCAACAAGGCGGATACCCTGCTGGTGGCAGGCAATATCGGGGGCGCGGGCAACCGTTTCGCGTCGCTCGGCGACGACGCGGCGATCGAGCGGGCCGGAACGGAAACGGGCAAGCGCGAGCGGCTGGGTGATTTCTACCTCTATCCGCTGGCCGAGCGGACGACGATCGCCAATGCACAGCAGAAGCAGGTCAGCTTCCTCGACGTAAAAGGGGCCGCGGCGCGCAAGGCCTATGAATTCACCAACGGTTGGCTTGGCGGCAACGATGTGCCGCGCAGCGCGGCGACGGCGATCAAATTCTCGACCTCGCGCACCGGTGGACTCGGCGACCAACTGCCTGCGGGTACGGTGCGGGTCTATATGCGCGATGCCCGTGGCGACCCGCAGTTCATCGGTGAAAACCGCATTCCGCACACGCCGATGGGGTCGTCCATGTCGATCCGCACGGGGGAGGCGTTCGACGTCAAGGTCAAGGTCGTCGTTGCCGAACGCACCAGATTGTCCAATCGCCGCTGGCGCACCCGCATGGTCTACACGGTCACCAACGCGCGGGACGTACCGGTGACGGTGGACGTGGCGCAGGATGGGTTGTGGGGCGATGTGAAGATCGCCGAGCAAAGCCTCGTCGGCGAACGCGTGTCGGCCGATCGCGTGGAATGGAAGGTGCCGGTAGCGGCGAATGGCGCCACCGACCTGACGGCAACGTTCGACTCGAAGTATTGAGCGCGATGCGTTGGTTTTGGCTCCTGTTGGCGCTGGTGCTGCCGGCGACTGCGTGGGCGGACCCGCAGATCGTGATCTCCCGCGACGTGTCCGATGTAACGGTGACCGTCTATCGCGATCCCGATCGCACCGGCGCGATGAACGCGACGTGGCCAGGGGGCTATGCGCTGATTACCGAAACCCGGACGATCAGCGTACCACGGGGCGACAGTCAAATCCGCTTCGAGAATGTCGCCGAGGGGCTGCTCCCCGAAACCGCCATCGTCACTGGCCTGCCGAGCGGCATACGCGAGAAAAATCGCGACGCGCGGCTGATTTCGCCTGCCGGGCTGATCGACGCCAATCTCAGGCGGCGCGTATTGCTGCGCCGCACCGATCCGGCGACGGGCAAGGCGCGCGAGCAGGTCGCCATCATCCAGACCGGTCCTGGCGGCGGCGTGATCCTGCAAACCGCGGATGGCGTGGAGGCCCTGCGGTGTTCGGGCCTGCCCGAACGAATCAGCTACGATGGCGTGCCCAACACGCTGACCGCGCGGCCGACACTGTCGATCCTCACCCGCGCGGATCGGCCGGCTACGGCCACGATCCAACTGACGTATATGGCGCAGGGGTTCGACTGGTCGGCCAATTATGTCGGGAAACTGGCATCGACCGGCGACAAGGTCGGACTCTTCGCCTGGCTGACCGTGGCCAATGGCGGACAACAGAGTTTCCGCGACGCGCGGCTGCAGGTCATTGCCGGCAAGCCCAACAAACGCGAGAATAATCCAGCGCCCCCGCCGCCGTCCGCCTGGCTCGACTTGCAATGCTGGCCCACCGACGTGACGAGCACCTATCCGAAGAAAGAGTTCACACCCTTGCCGCTGCCAAAAGGGCCCGACCTCGCGGCGTTCAACGCCGTCGGCACCAACGCGCCGGGCAGTTTCGAAACGCGCAAGCAACGGCGCGCGCGCGCGAAGGCCGAGCGCGAGGGAGCCATATTCGACGGTGATGCAGGCGCGGACGTTGTGGTGACCGGCAACCGGGTGGGTGGGTCGGCCCGCCGGCGCGAACGGCTACAGTTCGCGCCACTGCCGGAACCGGTGCCACCGCCCCCTCCGCCTGCGCCCGTGATGGAGATGGCGTTACCGGTGACCGTCGTGAGCAGCGCGCAGGCGAAGGTTGAAGCGCTGGGTGACTTGAAGCTTTACCGTGTACCGATGCGCGTGACCGTTGCGGCGCAGGCACAGAAACAGGTCGCGATGCTGGTGCAGCCCGCGGTCACGTTTGAGCGCGTCTATGTTCTCGATGTAACCGCTGGCGGCACGACCGCACGCCCGGCTCCATTCGAACTGCGCGCGCAAAACGTTGGCGAGCAAGGACTGGGCGTGCCGTTGCCCGCCGGAACCGTAGCGCTGTTCGTGCGCGGTGCCGGGCGTGAACTTTTTTCCGGCGAAGCGCCGATCGACGATCTGGCGGTGGGTCAAGATGTCGCGCTTCGTTTTGGTGAGAGCCCGGACGTGAATTGGACCCTGACGCGCGTGGCCGAAGCTAAGAACAAGGAACAATGGCGCGTCGACATCAACAACGCACGCGACACGCTCGTTAAGGCCGAAGTGATGCTCCCGTTCGGGGTTGAGGAAAAGCCAAGCTCCGCCAAACGAGGAGAGCGCGGCTGGCTTCTACCCGTCGAGATCATGCCGAACGGGACGGCCAGCGTCAGTTACATCATCAAACGATAGCTGCTGAGGCTGCCGTTCAGGCGAAATCACGTCTTTTCTAAAAGCGGACGGTCATGGGCCTATATCGCAGCGCAAACGGGCGGTTAGGATGTCGGCGGGTCCTTGAAGCGCTGGTGGACGGCTTGCGCGAAACTGCTCGGGCAGGACCACATTCGCCGGCGCGTTGGCGAACAGCGGTGCGATCTGATCGAAGTGATATCCAGCTAGGCCGCAACCGATTGACGTCACCTCGAAGTGAAGATCAGTGCGCTGATGGACATAGCGAAGGAAGATGAGAACGTGACTGTGGATTGTGCGTAGCGGAAGCGCGCGCAGTCGATGATCCTTGGTCGGGATGACGTAAGTGTTGCCTTGCGGGCCGATGCCTTGGCCGTAGATTGCGCCGCGATGTTGGCGCCTCCACTCTAACCAACCATCATGAAAGAGCTGGACTCTACCTCTGGCTGGCAACAATCAGGGGAGCACGTCAAACTGGGCACGCCGATCCTGCCGTGACGTTCAAATATTATGCGCGCTGGGTCGTCGGCTCGGCCAAGCAGATCGAGACCGCAAAGCTCAATCGGGTTTTTCCGGGCAGGCGCTGATCACGAGCCAAAGAATGGGGAGGCACCGGATAAAGGTGTCTCTCATCAACCGTCGCAGCCATCCCAATCAGAAATTTGACATGAAATTTCGTGCAGAATCAACCAGATGCCCGAGAGGCGCTGTCTAGGTGATTCCTCGTGACCGGTTGCAATGCAATGGAATCAACGACTTAGTCTGGTGACCCCTACGGGAATCGAACCCGTGTTTCAGCCGTGAGAGGGCCGCGTCCTAACCGCTAGACGAAGGGGCCGAAGAGCGGGACGCGGCGCAGTAGGGCGGTGGGCGCGAGGCGTCAAGATGATTGCGGGCTGCACTGAGGCGATCGGTTTAAATACCGCAAGCGCGGTTGCTCGCGGCGCGGGGCCATGAGGTACGCGACGTTCGCTTACGAGACGCGGTACGCGCCGCTGCTGTCCGATGCGGAGAGGGCGGAACTCGTGGGCGCGTGACGCGTCTTTCCGTTGCCGAGGCGTAACCGTTCATGACGATGCCGCCTCATGAGACAGGAAGGAATTGCCATGCTTTGGACGATCGTCGTCATCCTGCTCGTACTCTGGGCACTGGGCTTTGCCGTTCACGTCGGCGGCGGCCTGATTCATCTGTTGCTGGTGATCGCGTTGGTGGTGGTCGTCGTGCGTTTGCTCCAGGGCCGCCGCGTCGTCTAGCCGGGGATGAGGGCAGGGGCGGTTCTCGCTGCCCCACCCGATTGAGGCCGTACTGACTGGTGCGGAAAAGTTCATCAGATTGATGTGAGCGGTCGAGGAAGTCGAGGACGTAGACCGCGCATGACGTGACCGGGACCGTTCGCGTGCCCTTCGGTAGCTCACCGTCGCGGCATCGACCATCCTCCCCCGCCAGGGGGAGGATGGTCGATGCCGCTGTATGTCGATTGGTTCTAAGCCGCCTCCGCCCGGCGCTGGCGCAGTTCGTCGTTGAGCATTTCGGCCAGCAGGAACGCCAGTTCCAGGCTTTGCCCCGCGTTCAGCCGCGGGTCGCAATGCGTGTGATAGCGGTCGGCCAGGCTCTGCTCGGTCACGGCGACCGCGCCGCCGGTGCATTCGGTGACGTTCTGCCCGGTCATCTCGGCATGGATGCCGCCGGCGAAGGTGCCCTCGGCGCGATGCACCGCGAAGAAGCCGCGCACCTCGCCCAGGATGCGGTCGAACGGGCGCGTCTTGTAGCCGTTGGTCGCCTTGACGACGTTGCCGTGCATCGGGTCGCAGCTCCACACCACCGGATGCCCTTCGCGCTTCACCGCGCGGACGAGCTTGGGCAATTCGGCCTCGATCCTGTCGTGGCCGTAGCGCGTGATGAGCGTCATGCGGCCGGGAATGCGGCTGGGGTTGAGCGTGTCGAGCAGGCGCAGCAGCAGATCGGGCTCCAGGCTCGGCCCGCATTTGACGCCGATCGGGTTGCCGATGCCGCGCAGGAACTCGACATGCGCCGACCCGTCGAACCGCGTGCGGTCGCCGATCCACAGCATGTGCGCCGACGTGTCGTACCAGTCGCCGGTCAGGCTGTCCTGCCGGGTCAGCGCTTGCTCATAGGGGAGCAGCAGCGCTTCGTGGCTGGTGTAGAAGGTCGTGCCGCCAAGCTGGGGCACCGTTTCGGGCGACAGGCCGCAGGCGCGCATGAAATCGAGCGTCTCGCCGATGCGATCGGCGACCGCGTCGAACTTGGCGGCGAGCGGGCCGTTGCCCATGAAGTCCAGAATCCAGCCATGTACCCGGTCGAGGCTGGCGTAGCCGCCGGTCGAAAAGGCGCGGAGCAGGTTGAGCGTCGCGGCCGACTGGCTGTAGCCCTGCACCATGCGCTGCGGGTCGGGGATGCGCGCTTCCGGCGTGAAGGCGATGTCGTTGACGTTGTCGCCGCGATAGGAGGGGAGTTCGACGCCGTCGATCGTCTCGGTATCGGCGCTGCGCGGCTTGGCGAACTGGCCCGCCATGCGGCCGACCTTCACCACCGGCAGCTTCGAGGCATAGGTGAGGACGACCGCCATCTGGAGGATGACGCGGAACGTGTCGCGGATGTTATTGGGGTGGAATTCGGCGAAGCTCTCCGCGCAATCGCCGCCCTGGAGCAGGAACGCCTTGCCCTCGGCGACGCGCGCGAGGTCGGCGGTCAGGTTGCGCGCCTCGCCGGCGAAGACCAGCGGCGGGAAGGAGGTGAGCTGCGCCGTCGCGCCGTCGAGCGCGGCCGCGTCGGGATAGGTCGGGAGCTGGCGCGCTTCGTGGTTCTTCCAGCTATCCGGTGTCCAGGCCGATGCGGCGGCGCCCGCTGTCGGGGCGGGGACATACCAGTCGGCATGATGCGCGATGCCGTTGGCGGCGATCTGGTTGAGCACCTTGGCCGACGCGCGCTTGCCGTCCTCTTCCCAGCCCTGCACCGTGCTGCCCGCCGTATCGTACCACGCGCCGAACGCGGCGCGGGTGAGGGAGCGTTCCTCGCGGAAACGGCGGATTTTCGTACCTGCTAATGTCGTCGTCACGACGCGTCGTTACCCGAATGAGGTAAATAGCGCAAGCGTGTTGTTGCCTTGTCGCGGGACGGGCTTGCTATTTGGGTAAATGTCCTTGGCTCACCCGTTCGCGATCCAATTGCCGTGGAACCCCGGCGGCACGCGATGGGGGATGCGGATGCTCGCAACGGGCGCGCCCGCGAAGTCCTGCGCGTCGATGATCGCGAGGTCGGTGGTCTCGTTGGGCAAGTCGATCACCAGCCCGATCAGCCAGCCGTCGCCTTCGGGCGCGTCGTCGGCGCGGGGGACGAACACGAACTCGCCGGGATAGCGGCCGGGGCCGAAATCGTGGGTCTGCTTCGTGCCCTCGATGAGGTCGTGCCTGTAGATCCTGGTGTCGCCGACCGCGAAGTCGCCCGCCGGCAACCCCATCGTGTAGGCGTAACGATAGGGCTGGCCGAAGAAGCGCTCGTCCGGGCGGGGGAATTCCTGGGGGCTGGCGTCGATCGTCGTGCGTGCGACCGTCTTCGCGGCCGGGTCGATGATCCAGCGTTCGAGCCCGAGCGACTCGCCCGCCGGCCCGCCGGTCGCTTCCGCGAACATCGTGTCATAGACACAGGCGTCGAGCACGACCCGTCCGTCCGCCAAGTCGAACGCATTGGCGACGTGGAAGATATAGACTTGTGCGCAATCGACCCAGGCCACATCGTCGGCCCCGCCGTCGCGCGGGAGCAGGCCGATGCGCGCCCGGTGCTCGGGGTTCCAGCGATAGGGGAAGCCGTGCCCGCCGATCAGGGCCTTCATCGAGAAGGTGACCGGCAGATCGAGGATCAGCGCATAACGCCTGGTGATCGCGCAATCATGGATCGAGGGGCCGTGCTTGACCGGGATCGCGACCTCGCGCGTCACCTTGCCGTCGGGGCCGATCACGACATGGCGGACTTCATCGGGGATGGTCGCTTCATAGCAGATGGCGTGGTTCTCGCCGGTCGCGGGGTCGAGATGCGGGTGGGCGGTGAAGCTGCCCGTCAGCGTGTCGTCGAACGGATTGTAGGTCTGCTCGTCGAGCGTGTCCGACAGTTCGACCGGATAGCTGCCTGCCTCGACCAGCGCCCAGGTCCGCCCGGCGATGCCGAGCACGTTGGTATTGACCGTGTCGAACCCGCCATGACGCGGGCCGGGCGCGTGCGGCATCCCGGTTTCGACCTCGACCCGTTTCGATCGGATCCAGCGGTTGCGATACCACAACGCCTTGCCGCCCTGCAGCGCGATGCCGTGGACCATGCCGTCGCCGGTGAACCAGTGATAGCCTTTCGCCTCGGGCGCGGCGGGGTTGGGGCCGATCCGCAGGTAACGGCCGTCGAGTTCGGCGGGATCGTGCCGGTGACGGGCAGGTCCGCCAGCGTCAGTTCGGCCGCCATCGGCTGGTGGATGCCGGTCAGGTAGGGATGGTCGGTGTCGGGCATCCGCTTGCGGTTGAAGTCGGAGATCGCTTCGATCCCCCTGGTTACGGTCCCGCGGATTGCATTTTCGATGACACTGGCCATGACTGGTCTCCGACTCGAAGTTTATGATGTAAACATATCGGATATGGTAACAGTGTCAACATGACGGATTCGCGCGATCGGAAGGCGAGCTACCACCATGGCGACCTGCGGGCGGCGCTGGTCGATGCGGGGTTGCGGATGCTGGAGGAGCGTGAGGACGCCGACCTGTCGCTGCGCGAGATCGCGCGCAGCGTCGGGGTCAGCGCGACCGCGGTCTATCGCCACTTCCCCGACAAGGAGGCGTTGCGCGGAGCGCTGGCGCAGGCGGCGTACGACCGGCTCGGCGACGCCCAGCGCGCCGCCACATTGGGCAAGGACAATGTGCTCGACGAGTTCCAGGCGATGGGGCGCACCTATGTCCGCTTCGCGCTCGACCATCCGGCGCTGTTCCGCCTGATGGCGTCGATGCCGCCGCATGGCGACCTGTTCGATCTGACCGAGTCCGAGGACGACCGGGCGGCCAAGCTGCTCCGGGCCTATGCCGTCAAGCTGGCGGGGAAGGACGCCAGTCCGGAGACGGTGCGGGCGATCGCGATGCGGTCATGGGCGCTGGTCCACGGCCTCGCGGTGCTGATGCTCCAGGGCTATGTCCCGCGCGACGAGGCGCTGATCGATGCGGTGGTCGATACGCGCGCGCTGGGGATGGGGCGGCCTCAGTAACCCGCCTCCAGATCGACGACATTCTCCATCGGCTTGCCCGTGACGAACGCGCCGACGTTGCGCAGGAACAAGGCGGCGGCGCGGGGGAACATCCTGGTCTGGCTGCGGCCCGACAGGTGCATCGTGATCAGGCAATTGGGCGCCGACCATAAGGGATGGTCGGGCGGCAGGGGCTCGGGATGAGTGGGATCGAGGAACGCCCCGCCGATTTTGCGGCCGTTGAGCGCGTCGAGCAGAGCCGCGTCCTCGATCATGTCGCCGCGCGCGATGTTGATCAGCCACGCGCTCGGCTTCATCGCGGCGAGTTCGGCGGCGCCGATCATCGCTTTGGTGGCATCGGTCGAGGGGGCGGCGAGGATCACCCAGTCGAACGCGCCGAGCCTGGCCTGCCATTCGTCGGGCCTGAGTGTCCCGTCGCGGCCCGATCGCGTCACGCCCGTCACCGCCACGCCGAACGCCGCCAGCCGCTCAGCGATGAGCTTGCCGATCGCGCCCATCCCGACGATCAGCGCCTTGGTTTCGAACAACTCGACCTGGCCGGGGGCCTGGATCGTCCATTCGTGCCTGTCGGCAAGGCGGACGACCTCGTCGTAGCGCTTCGCCGCGACGAGTATGCCCATCACGGCATATTCGGCGACCGCGAGCGCATTGATCCCGGTGCCGTTGGTGACGATCGTGCCGTTCGCGCGCAAGGCCGCGAGATCGAGCCAGTCGACCCCGGCGAAGATCGTCGACAGCCATTTGAGCCGCGTCGCCTTGGCCACGGTTTCGGCGGTCCATGCGCCGCGCTGCATGTCGACCCAGGCGATGTCGGCATCGACGATCATCTCGCCCGCTTCCTCGCGGCTGGCGAACCACGACACGTCGACCCCGGCGGGGAGGTGCGGCTCCAGCAGGGGGCGGGCGAGGGCGGGGAGGACGGCCTTCACTTCTGCTGGTATCGCGCGGCGAATTCGGCGTCGGACATGATCAGGTAGCGCAGGAAGTCGACGAACGCCCAGATGCCGGTGATGGCGAGGCCGAAGAACGTGCAGGTCAGCACCAGCATGACGATGCCCGATCCGATCCGCCCCAGGTAGAAGCGATGCACGCCAAACACGCCGAGGAAGAAGGCGAGCAGGGCGGCGACGATCTTGTTGCGGTCGGCGCGCGGCGGCGGCGAGGCCGGCGCGGGGCCATAGGTGCCGGGTTGGCGATAGATGCTGCGCGCCTGGCGTCCTTCGACTTCGAAATCGATATGGGCGCCGACCGACGGTCCGACGCGATCGGCCCAGTCCTCCGGCCGGAACACGTAGCGCTGGCCGTCCTCGCCAGAAATCTGCCCATTGCCGGTCGCGACATCGACCCCGAGCACCTGTCCGCGCATCTTACTCCCCGAATCGGATTACAGCGTGGGTTTCCAATCCCATCCCAGCGGATCGCCGTCCATCACTTCGACACCGGCGGCGGCGAGTTCGTCGCGGATCGCGTCGGAGCGGGCGAAGTCCTTGGCGGCGCGCGCCTCGCGGCGCTCGGCGAGGCGGGCGGCGATATCGGCTTCAGTGAGGGTCGCAGCGGCGGGCCGGACGCGGAGGTCTTCGCGCTTCAATGTGGCGAGCCCGAGCCCGAGCACCGCGTCGAAATCGCCGAGCGCGGCGAGGCGATCGGTAGGCGACACCTTCTTGTCGGCAAGCAACTCGTCGAGCGCGACCAGCGCCCTGGCGGTGTTGAGGTCGTCCGATACTGCTTCATCAAGTCGCTCGCGGTACGCCGCGCTCGACCCCGCCGACGGCGCCTCGGGCCGGTCGCGAAGCTGCGCGACGGTGATCGCCAGCCGCTTCAGCCGTACGGACGCGGCGGCCAGATTGTCCCAGGTGAATTCCAGTTCGCTGCGATAATGCGCCTGCAGGCACATCATGCGGTAGGCGAGCGGGTGGAAACCGGCGTCGACCAATATCTGGAGCCGCAGAAACTCACCGGTCGATTTCGACATCTTGCCGCCGCGCTCGACCAGGAAATTGTTGTGCATCCAGAAGCGCGCGCCGGTGTCGGCGCACCGGCAGAACGCCTGGTTCTGCGCGATCTCGTTGGGGTGGTGGATTTCGCGATGATCGATCCCGCCGGTATGGATGTCGAACGGATGGCCGAGATGCCGGAGGCTCATCACCGAGCATTCGAGATGCCAGCCCGGCGCGCCGCGACCCCAGGGCGAATCCCATTCCATCTGGCGCTGCTCGCCCGGCGACGACTTCCGCCAGATCGCGAAATCCTGTGGATGACGCTTGCCCGACACAGGATCGATCCGGCTTTCGCCCGCATCGGTCGCCAACCGCGCGAGCGCGCCGTAATCCGACACCTTCGACGTGTCGAAATAAAGCCCGCCTTCGATCTCGTAGCAATCGCCCTCGATCCGCTTGGCGAAGTCGATCATCTGGGGGATGTGATCGGTGGCGACGGTCCATTCGGCGGGCGGCTCGATATTGAGCCGGGCGACGTCCGCCTTGAATGCCTGCGTATAATAAGCGGCGATGTCCCAGATCGATTTGGCCTGCGCCGCCGCCGCCTTTTCCATCTTGTCGTCGCCGGCATCGGCGTCGCTCGTCAGATGCCCGACATCGGTGATGTTGATGATGTGCCTGGTCGGATAGCCCTTCCACCGCAGCACGCGGCCCAGCGTGTCGGCGAACAGGAACGCGCGCATGTTGCCGATATGCTGGTAGTTATAGACCGTCGGGCCGCAGGTGTAGAGGCGGACCAAAGCGGGATCGATCGGCGCGAAGCGTTCGAGCGCGCGGGTGAGGCTGTTGTACAGGGTGAGCGGTGCGCCGGTGGACATGCCGCGCGGCTTAGCGATCCGGGGAATGACACGCAAACGGGGCGCGGTTCGCCAAGTACTGTGGATTTCAGGCAACAGGAACGGGGGCCTCGTGTGCAACGTGCGACACCAGGTTGATGCTGCCCTGATCCACGTTTATCGCTCGATTCACAAAAACGTCGCATTCGACCAACGGAAGTCATGATCAAAAGAATTATTGGCCTGCCGAACTGCCTGAAGGGCCGTCACGTACGCAGCGAGAAGCACATTACGCCCGACGGCGATTCGTACGTCAGCCGTTGCGCGCATTGTGGGACGAAGCTACGCCGTCAGGCCAAGCGCGTGTGGGTCGTCGACCGCGTCTGACCGGGCGCTTGCCTTTCACGGCCTCGTTTGTTAGGAGCCCCGCTCTTGCGGCGCTGACCCTGTCTGCGGCCGCGATATTCATTTCGATTCGGAGTTGACGGGTTTTATGCAAATCATCGTGCGCGATAACAATGTCGATCAGGCGCTGCGGGCTCTCAAGAAGAAGCTCCAGCGCGAGGGCGTGTATCGCGAGATGAAGCTGCGCCGTCACTATGAAAAGCCCAGCGAGAAGCGTGCCCGCGAGCGTGCCGCCGCCGTCCGCCGCGCCCGCAAGATGGACCGCAAGCGGATGGAGCGTGACGGGGTCAAGTAAGCCCCTGACGTTCGGGGCTTGCCGCCGGCGAGCCCCCGATCTACCGACTGCGTGTCCCGGCCGCGCGTCAGCGGCCCATCCCGTCGAGGCTGCCTTTTCATGACCGTGACCGCCGTTCCGCTCCAGCCCGTCAAGCGCAGCTATCTCACCTGGTTGTGGATCGGCATCGCCGTCCTGCTCGTCGGCGCTTTCCTGCTCGCGCGACAGGGCGACGATTATTGGGCGAAGTCGCAGCGCGGCTGGTTCGGCATCGATCCGGCGATCAAGACCACCGCGTCGGGGCTGCAGTACAAGATCCTGACGCCGGGCACCGGCCCGCACCCGACCGATTCGGACGTCGCGCTGATCAATTACGAGGGCAAGCTGCGCTCGGGCGTCACCTTCGACAAGTCGCAACAGCCGACACCAATGCCGATCGCCAAGGTCGTCCCCGGTTTTTCCGAGGGGCTGAAGCTGATGAACAAGGGCGCGAAGTTCCGCTTCTGGCTGCCGGCGAAGCTGGCATATGGTGAAAAGGGCGGCGGGCCGATCCCGCCCAACGCGCAGCTCGCGTTCGATGTCGAGCTGATCGAATTCCTGCCCCAGGCGGTGCTCGACCAGTATCAGCAGCAGATGATGATGGGTGGCGGCGGCGCCGGTGGCCCTCCGGGCGCCGGCGGTCCTCCGGCCGGTGCCGCACCGCCGCCGGGGATGTAAGGGGCGCGAAGATCAGGGAAGGTCGGGCGGGAGCTCGGCCTTTTTTCTGTGGCGCGTGAATGGCTGAATGCGGTTGCATTGCACCGGCGCGTGGTCCGATCCGATCACGGAATAAGCGCCTGCGCTATATGTGCGGAGGCAGATAAGCCGGTCGGTATATGAAGGGATATGCGCCTCCCCGGCGGGGCCGGGCCAGTCGCGATGGTATCTCGATGGCGGGGTGCCGTCAGCGGTTCGCCGAAACTAGATGGGGTATATGACCCGTTCGCCCTGAGCCCGTCGAAGGGCTGCTCTCCGTAGGCGACCGATCGCTCGTTGCGCGCTGTCCTCTCCGGCTATCGGCAAGGCAGGAGGTCAAGACAGGCCTCAGAGCCTGCCCGGTGAAGACCGAGGGCGAACAGGTGGACAAGTGACCTCAAATTAAAGGCGCGGCGCCTTTTCGGGGACAATTGCGTCACGGCGAAGACAAGGCACCGCGGGGCATCGACGGCGGGCAAAAAAATGGCGGCCCCAGGCCGCCATTTTCCATCGAACTGTGGGTTCGAATTACTTGCTCTTCGAGTCCGTCGAAGCGGCGATGATGCCACCGGCGACTGCGAGAACCGCGAGGACGGCGACGATCGCGCCCGTGCCGCCAAACTTGTTGGCCTTCGAAGCCGGTGCCGATGCGCGGACCGACTTGCTCACCGACAGCGAGGCTGCGGGGTTAGCCGGAGCAGCCAGCGCAGGGGCGGCAGTCATCGAAACGGCGGCAACTGCAGCGGCCAATTTACCCAGACGCATAAATACTCCCTTGTTTCGTAATTGCCGAGGCGGCCTATCATCGCGGCATGGCGGTGGCAACCCCTTGCCGGGCTACGCGGTAACCAAACCGAAAAAATGTTGCCGTGACGCCACAATGCTTTACCGCGACGTTAATCCTCGTGAACTCCTGTTCGCGACGGATCGCGTCAATTAGCCGTCTGCAAAATCCAGCGGTCCGTACCTTCGATCCCCAGCGCCGTCAGCTTGCCCGTCGCGTAAGCGCCGGTATCGATTCCGATGCGATTGGCGCGCTCGTCGATATCTTCCAGGATCGTATGGCCGTGAACGACGAACGCCTCGAAGGCGCCTTCATGCTCAAGGAACGGCTCGCGAATCCATCGCATGTCCTTCTGCCGCTGATCGGCGATCGCGACATTCGGCCGGAGGCCCGCATGGACGAAGACATATCCTCCGGCGACGATCACGTCCTCGAAGCTCGTGATGAACTCGATATGCTCGGCCGGCACGAGCTCGGTGATGCGCTCGGCCAGCTCGGCATAGTCCAGCCGCTCATATTCTTCCTGGCTGATCCCGTAGCTGATGATCGTTTCGCGCCCGCCGATTCGGCAGCAGAAGCGCAGCGCCGGGAGGTCGCCCTGCACGGCGGTGAGGAACACTTCCTCATGGTTGCCCATCAGCACGCGCACGTTGACCCCGCTCGCCGCCAGCTTGCGCACGCGTTCGACGACGCCGGCCGAATCGGGCCCGCGATCGACGAGGTCACCCAGAAACAGCAAGGTGGTCGCCGCCGGCGCGCGCGCGGCATTGTCGGCGCCGATCTGCATCAGCAAATCGTCGAGCAGGTCGAGCCGACCATGGACATCGCCGATCGCGTAAATCCGTTCGCCCGGCGGTAATTCGGGAAGCGGGATCGGTTCGGCCGCCGCCCGGCGCTTAAAGAACTTGGCAATCATCGTCTGACTATCGGGAGGAGGGCGACTGCATAGAAACCGAGTCCGCATCTGGCAAGGCGCGCAGTGCTCGGATACAATCGAACGGTGAAACTGATTGTTCTAGCGGCGCTTGCCGCGACCGCGTCGCCCATTGCCGACAGCCCTGACGAAGCGTTCTTCGGCGTTTTGCGCACCGCCGATACGCGGCTGGCGACGATCGCCGAGCGGCTGGCGACCGCCAATGTCGAGCTGTGCGATCAACGCCAGCCGGCGCTTGGCATGGTGCTGCACAGCTTGCGGCAATATCGCGAATCGGACTGGCCGACGGTCAAGCGTGTATTCGGATTCCGCGCGCCGGTGGCGGTCGAGGCCGTGATCGAAGGCGGCGCGGCGCAAGGCGCCGGCGTCATCGCCAACGACGCCGTCGTCGCGATTGGCGACCAGGCCCTACCGATGTCCGTCGCGGAGGCGACCAAGGCGGCGAGCACCGATCGCGACCGCGCGCTGGCGCTGATCGACGCGTCGTCGGCGAACCAGCCGTTGATCATCACGTTCGACCGCAACGGCGAGACCGCGCGGCGTACGCTGACCCCGCGCGCAGCGTGCCGATCGCGGTTCGAGATCGTCATCGGCAACGGCTATGACGCGCAGGCCGACGGTACCAACGTCCAGCTCGGCGAGAAATTCTTCGAAGGCATGTCCGACGAGGAGATCGCCGTCGTCGTGGCGCACGAGCTTGCGCACAATATCCTTCACCACCGCGCCCGGCTCGACGCGGCTGGCATTTCGCGTGGGCTTGCCGGCGAATTCGGCCGCAACGCACGGCTGATCCGCGAAACCGAGGATCAGGCGGACGAACTCAGCGTCTATCTGCTGGCCAATGCCGGATACGATCCTCTTGCGCCGGGGCGCTTCTGGCGCAAATGGGGCAACAGGATCGGCGTCGAAGGCATATTCCGCAGCCGGACGCATTCGTCGGCCGGCAGCCGGGCCAAGGCGATGGATGCGGCCGCCGCATCGATCGTACCGGGTACGGCGCGGCCGATCATCCCGGCGCTGCTGGCAACGCGAGACAAGCCGTTGGAGTAGCGCGTTTGTCGCCCTCTTTTCGTTGCGAACTTATCTGTGTATCGCGACGCGATGGCTCTCCCTCGTATCGATTTTGGTGTGGGTCGCGAAGAGCGTCTCCCAGCTATCCTGCTTCTGATTTTTTTCGTAGCGCTCTGTTTTGTCGGGGGGGCGTCGCGTGACGACGTGCCTGCGCAAACTGTAATCCGGGCGTGCGCGGTTTTATTAATGCTGGTTCAGGTGATCTTTGGGCAATTGCCCGATCTTCGCAGGTACAAAGCCTGTGTTCTGTTGTTGGCAAGCATGATCGCTCTTGCTGTGATGCAGCTTATACCCCTGCCACCTGCGGTTTGGAATGCGTTGCCGGGTAGGTCGATAATCAGCACGTCTCCTCTGGGCGCGGGCGGATGGAGGCCGCTCAGTCTCGTGCCCGATGCCGGTTGGAATGCGTTGTGTTCGCTTCTGATTCCGGCATGTGTCGTCGTTTTGCTATCGTCACTCCGTACGACTACGGTGGGGCGTGTGCAGTATCTGATGATTGGCGTGGCGATATTCAGTGCGCTGCTGGCATTGTTGCAGGCGGCTGGAAGTTCACCGGGAAACCCGTTGATCAACGGTTCGACGACAGATTATGCTGGTGTTTTCGCCAACCGGAACCACCAAGCGCTCCTGCTCGCCATCGGGATCGGCCTTGCATGGTTTTGGGGCGTTCGTGGCGGTAGAACCTGGCGCAATCGGCGATTGTGGTTGGCAATCGGCGTTGTTCTGCTCCTGCTCGTGTCGATTTTGGTGACGGGCTCTCGCGCCGGGGTCGTTTTAGGGGGGCTGGCGGTGGTTGTCGGCCCGATCGTCGCGCTGTCCGGCCGAACGTCACGCAGTCGAACGAGGCCGGACGTGGTCATCTGGTTGGTCGTTTCGCTTGCGATGTTGGGTGGCGTCGTCGTTCTGAGCGTCTATTCGGGGCGAGCGGCGTCGCTGGATAGGGCGGCGATCATAACGATCGACGACGATTTCAGGCTGCGCTCATTTTCGACGGCCTGGGAGGTTGCGAAGACCTATTTCCCGCTAGGTGCCGGGCTTGGATCGTTCGATACCGTTTTCCGGATTGCCGAGCCGTTTTCGCTGCTGGAGCCGACCTATCTCAACCACGCTCATGACGACCTGTTGGAAACGATAATCGAAACTGGAATTTTCGGACCCGTGATATTTTTGTGCGCCGTTATCTGGGCTGTTCGACGCATTGTCGTAACGGCGTCGCAGGGTGGCGAAACCGCAAGAGTTTGCCGGATGGGGGCATTGATCTTCGCCCTGGTTATCATCGCCAGCTTATCCGATTATCCTGCACGGACACCCATGGTCATGGCTTTTCTTGCAATAGCCGCCGCCTGGCTGACAGGCCTACCATATGGTGATGGTCGAACTGCAAACGTGGGTGCTTTACCCGTCCGGCCCGATTCCCTATAGCCCTCCAAAATCCAAGCTTGTCGGAAACGCCTTTGTCTATGCGCTTTGTTGTCGCCTGTAGCTTGTCTGCGGCGTTGATCTTATCTGGATGCGCGGGCCGCGCACCCATAAAAAGTACGGCTTCGCTCACCGTTGTTGACAACGTCACGGGTTTGCCCGCTCCACAGCGGGGGGATCTTATTGTCGGCGATCGGCCCAGCCTGATTGGCCCGTTGGACACGATAAATATCGATGTGTTCGGGTTGCCCGATCTAAGCCGAGAGGTGCAAGTCGACGCGAGTGGCCGCATCGCGATGCCGTTGATCGGAACGGTCGATGCTCGTGGTAAGACGGCCGACGAACTTTCGCGTGCCATTGAGGCCGCGCTTCGTCAGCATTATGTTCGCGATCCGCAGGTGACGATCAACGTCAAGAGTTCGGTCAGCCAAGTGGTGACCGTTGATGGATCAGTGGTCGAACCCGGACTCTATCCGGTAACGAATCAGATGACTTTGATGCGGGCCATCGCGTCTGCCAAAGGCCTTTCAGAGTTCGCCAAAGTAAACGACGTTGTCATATTGAGGACCGTGGATGGAAAGCGAATGGCAGGCCTATACAATATAGAGGCTATTCGTCGTGGTTATTATGATGACCCCGCTATCTATGCCAGCGATGTGATAATTGTGGGTGACTCTCCGGCGAGGCGTCTCTTCAAAGATTTCGTGTCGGTGACGCCCTTGCTGGCGGCCCCGTTGGTGGCAATTCTACAACGAACAATCCGATGAACAAGATGTATAACGTTGATATCCCGCCTGCGCAGTTTAAAAGCGGCACGGAGCGTGAAAACGAGAGTCCGGCTCTTCCGCTTATCCGTCAGTATATGCGTATCGCCATGCGTTGGCGGTGGGCAATTATTGGTTGTGTTGTCGGTTGCTTGATTTTGGGTTTGATCGCGACATTGTTGGCAACGCCAAAATATACGGCGAAAACCGTCTTGGAAATATCCCGAGAGTCCAACAATATTACTGCAATCCAAGGCGTTGAGCGTGATGCGAGCGCCGCAGATCAGGAATTCTATCAGACCCAATATGGGTTGCTGCAATCCGCGACCTTGGCGGAACGGGTGGCGAGCCAATTGAAATTGTCGGAGAATCCCGCATTCTTCGCGATGTTCGGAATCAAGGCCAACGCACCGGCATTTCAGCTGGTAAACGGCCGATACCCCGCGGCCGGGCGTGAAGCGCGCGCGCGCGTGGCCGGGGAAACGTTGCTGAAGAACGTGTCGGTAACGCCGACGCGCCTATCGCGACTCGTTGAGATTTCGTTCACGAGCCCAAAGCCAGCCTTGTCGGCGCAGGTTGCGAATGCTTGGTCTGACAGCTTTATCCAGATCACACTCGAAAGGCGTTACCAGGCGACGTCATACGCGCGGAAATTTCTGGAAAGCCGTCTGGAGCAGCTCCGGGTGAAGCTCGAGGACTCCGAGCGCCAGTTGGTTGGTTATGCCAGCGCGCAGAAGATTGTAAATTTGCCGGGGGCGACGGCGGCAGATGGTTCGCGGTTGCCGGATCGGTCTGTCGATGTTGATGATCTCGTCGCGCTCAACGCTGCCTTGTCGCAGGCAACCGCCGACCGCATTCAGGCTGAGGCGCGTTATCAACAGGCCAAGCGGGGTGGCATCAGCAACGAGCAACTTCGCAATGAGGCTGTGAATGCTTTGCGTCAAAAGCGCGCTGAATTGGCTGCCGAATACCAGCAGTTGATGGTGCAATTCGAGCCGGGATATCCTGCGGCGAAGGCTGTCCAGGCTCAGATCGCACAACTCGATAAGAGTATCGGTGTCGAGGAAGGACGTGCAAATACGTCGGTGGTCGACGACTATCGCGCCGCGGTGGATCGCGAGAATGAGCTTAGGGCCAAGGTGACCGGCCTCAAGGGTGACATTTTGGATCTGCGCCGCCGCAGCATCCAGTATAATATTTTCCAGCGCGAGGTTGATACCAATCGTCAACTCTATGACGGGCTGTTGCAGCGCTACAAAGAAATTGGCGTTGCTGGTGGCGTCGGCGTCAACAATGTGTCTGTCGTTGATATCGCCGATGTGCCGGAACGGCCGTCAAGTCCACGCATGATGTTGAACCTTGCGCTGTCCTTGCTGGCGGGTTTGGCGCTTGGCGGGCTTGCCGCGTTTGCCCTCGAGCAAATCGACGAAGCGGTGGCGGATCCGGAAGAGATCGAGCGTGAATTTGGACTGCCTCTTCTGGGAGCGGTGCCAAAGACGCTCGATGTCGATCCGGTCGCATCGCTGGTGGATCGGAAATCCGATCTTGTCGAAGCTTATCTGGCCGTACAGACCAATCTTCAATTTTCGACCGAGCATGGTGTGCCAGGATCATTGGCTGTGACCAGCACGCGTCCGTCTGAGGGCAAGTCAACCACGGCTCTGGCTCTAACGGTGATGTTGGCTCGAACGGGCAAGCGCGTCATTCTGGTCGATGGCGACATGCGGTCGCCTTCGGTGCATAACTTCGCCAATGTCCCGAATACGAAGGGGCTCAGCAATTATCTGTCGGGATCGGACGACATCAACTCATTGGTTGTTACGGTCGCTGATTTCAACGTGACCGCGATGCCGGCTGGGCCCAATCCGCCAAACGCCGCCGAGTTGCTGACCGGGGAACGTTTCGGCAAGCTGCTTCAAGATCTGCTTGAAATATTTGATCACGTGGTTGTCGATTCACCGCCGATCATGGGCCTGGCGGATGCGCCATTGATCTGCAGCCGGGTTGAATCAACGGTATATGTTATTGAATCTCACGGCATTAGAACCAGCCTGGTGAGGACGGCATTGGCCCGCCTGGCCAGCGCAAATGCACATGTCATTGGTGGCGTGCTGACGAAGTTTGAAGCTAGGCGAGCGCATTACGGATACGGATACGAATATGGTTATGGGTACGGGCGCGACAAGCGTGCTGAGACCAAGGCACGCATAGGTCGATAGCCCAATATGGCAGGGTCCCGCAGTTTATTGCTATCGAAAGGCCTTATCGCTTTCGCGCTTGTCGTCGCGGGATATGTTGCCGTCACCCGCAGCCTTGCCGCAGTCTTGGCCAAGAGTGATCCGTTATCGGCCCTGAGCGTGTCCGACGATGATGCACGCGTGGTTGCGCGCGCCGCGCGAAAAGTGATGGAAAGCGCCAAGACCGATGATGAGCGCGAATGGGCTGTTCGGCTGGCGCGTTCCGCCCTTGTGCGGGACGCGACTGCGGTACCGGCGATTACAACGGTGGGCATTTATAACGGGTTGAAAGATGGGGCGGGGGGCGCCGATTGGTTTGCCTATTCCGAGCGCCTTTCTCGCCGAGATTTGCGCACGCAACTTTATTTCATCGAAAAGTCGGTTTCGAACGGAGACGTCGCCGAGGCGCTCAGGCATTACGATATAGCGCTTCGTACGTCCGATGACAGCGCGCCAACCATACTTTATCCGGTTTTGCGGGGCGCGATTGCCGATTTCGCCGTTCGTCGAGAATTTGCGAAAGTATTGGCTCGGCGACCGCTTTGGGCGGATGCATTTATATCGGATCTCGCCACCAAGGCGCCAGATTTTGCAGTCGTTGCGGATTTTTTCGCTGATGTCCTCCGGCGCGGGGGGCAGATTTCTGCGAGTTCCAGTCAAGCGTTGCTGAATAATCTGGTTGCGAAAGGAGAAGTCGCAGTCGCCTGGAAATACTATCTGGCTATTCATCCAGGGGGTGATAAACTACTTATTCGCAATAGAAATTTTTCCGCCGCTCATGTGGAAAGTTCACCATTTGATTGGCAAATGGTCAATCTTGCTGGTGTTTCGGCTAGCCTGGGTGCTGGCGATAATGGGCAAGGTCTCGAATACCATCTATCGCCGACCATAGGCTCTCCGGTGGCTAGCCAGGTGACGTTGTTGCCACCCGGCAAATATCGCTTCCAAAGTATTTTGACCGCGGCGTCGCAGAGCGTTGGGGAAGGACCCTATTGGGAACTTAAATGTGCAAATGGCTTGTCGATTGGTACCATGGAAATGGGCGGTCCAGTCAGTGAATCCAGGACATTTACCCGCGATGTGATTATTTCGGGGAATTGCGAAGCCCAGTTGCTGACTCTGATCGTCAGGCCGAGCGACGATGTTCAAGGCGCCACTGGTCTGCTGATGTTGGCGTCGATAACGAGGATTCCATGATTATGCCTCGATTTCGTCGATTGGCAGTGTTGGGCGCATTGTCGGTCATGACATCAGCTGCCCAATCCCCTGCCCAAGACAGGACTGAACAGGACCTAAAAGCTCTTGGAAGTCGCGTCGGTGACCGCGAACAAGATGCTAACAAGAGCGGTGTTACGGGGAATCGCCGTGTAAACGGACGCATCGAATCGCGGCTCGACAGCCGGCTGGATACCAGGATAGAGCGGTTCGCGGGGCCAAGAAACGATTTTGAATCGGCCGCGATTCCACAATTCAGCGATCGCACGAAAACCGAGCAATAATTCGGTAGGTGCGCCCGTTCGCCTTGAGCTTATCGAGACCTGCCCTGGCGAAGGCCGGTTGCGGTTTAGCAGGCTGCGGAAAAAGTCTTCCCTGTGGGTTGGCGGCGTGATTCATGGTGCAAGGAGCTTAGGAGGCACCATGCGCGGCGGCGACGTTGGGACGGAAGGTCTATTTTCGTATGTGAGTTGCGA
>Ga0153956_1000479_pt1 | contig 45368 bp, 57 predicted proteins | sample TSFL040MetaG_FD_104704 | JGI IMG/M metagenome (GOLD analysis project Ga0153956, IMG submission 104704) | Attine ant fungus gardens microbial communities from Florida, USA - TSFL040 MetaG | ecosystem: Host-associated > Fungi > Mycelium > Unclassified | place: USA: Florida, Wekiwa Springs... | reverse complement strand
CCACCTCGTTTTGGTCGCCGCACCTTTCTCTTCATCTTTCCCTTTTTAATTTTCGACAGATTATACCATGGTGCAGATGCCTCCACTCTCTGTCCGAAACTCGGTTTATATCCCCAGGTTCCTACACCTTTAGCCTTTCGCCACTTCGGATTATACCAAAGAACTACTTGATTCCATTTCTCGTTCGCTTCTACTCCATCTGCCCACGCTTTTTTCGTCGTTCGGATCAAATCTCGTGTTATCTCTCGTTTCAACTTTCGTTTCGCTACCTGGAACCAAGAATCCTCTATATTTCGTACACGTGGTGGGATTTCACCACCCAACATCCCCACTCTTGTTTGGATGGATGGTGAGTATAGTGAATCAGATGATCCCACTTCTTCCAATGGACTCACCCCTTCTCCACTGATCTTCCATGTTTTCCCATTCCCATTTCGTCTACCCTCCCACGCAATCTTCCACTCTTCTTTCGATTTGGGTCTATGTAGATATTCCTCATGTGATTGGATCATTCGATACACACCATCCGTACTTCTCTTCGTAACATATGGTTTATTCCACAGATTTACTGGAATCTGGAGTTTCACTCGTTCTTCCAATGTAATCTCTCTCGCTTCTTCTTGATAGATAGGTCCTGGTACCTTCTCCACATCATCCGTATCATCAACAACCTCCTCCCCTTTCGCTTCTTTTAATGCTATCTGCTTCTTCCCTTCTTCCAAATCAATCAACTTCTTCTGCTTCAACTCTTCCATTCTCCGTGCATAGTACTGATTTGAACCTTGAATCTGTGACCAAAGCATTTCCGCATCTTCCTCAGGGGTAACCGCTGGACCCCATACCACAAATGGGAGAATTCCCATCCCATTGCCTAGCGATTCTGAATTCTCCGGGTACTTGATTCCATACATTCTCTCCAACCACTCTTCCACTGGCGTACTCCCCTCAGCCATGGTTATTATCCGGTCATTTTCCATTGGAGTTATTTTTTCATCTCTTCCCACTCGCAACTCCATCCGAAAAAGGGTTCTATATCTTGTCACATTCTTCCTCAACATCTCATATATAGACCCAATCATCCCCACTACTGCACTTATCTCTTTCAACTTCCAAGCATATTCATGGAAATGGTTTTCAAAGACTTCCCCATCGCTATATTCACCCTTGATCAACCCAAGATACAGAGATCCTGCGATCTCTTGGTTATACCTAGCCAGGGTCAAGGTATTCCCTACAGCCTCTCTCTGAAACCAACTCTTCTGTCTTTTATTATAGAGTACACCTACCTTTCGTGGTGATGTCTTCTCATACATCATCGATTCGATTTTCTTCCATTTCATTACGGATCGATGATACTGGTGTCTTGCATCTTTCCTCTCACTCTTTCCTACAGTTACCGCATACTTTCCCCGAATCACCTTTGCTTGTCGTTCCGCCAATGACCCCTTTCGCTTCTTCTTGATAGAACTTTTTCGTCGGATCTTCCGAAGCGATTTCATACACCCTTTCAATGCTTCTACTGTCTTGTGCAGATGGACTTTCTTATGGTCCATCTCTGTCTTCGCAGCTTTCAAGGCATCCTCTAGTGTGATCACTGTTTCCAATGCTGGTTCCCAATCCACACCAACATCCCGATCATCATTTTCCCAAGCATACGCCCACCATTCAGTACCATACCTCGGTTGAATATTCGGTCTATTCCAATTCTTCATCCTCTTAGTCTCTTGATGTTTCAAACCAGATACAACAGATTCATTCACTTTTTGATCAACTACATCTCTAGGTTTCTGAAAAATTGCTTTCACTCTCGCCTTTTTCAACACCCCCCGGTTCTTCCACAACAAGGTTCGTACCTCTTTCTTGTTTTCCATTTCCACCTCATGGATCTCCATTCTCGATTCATGGGTGTGTCTTTGTTTTCGGACTTTTCGGATTCGTCGAAGCTTACATCGTCCTTTCCGTTCCATTCTATATCGTTCCGGTAATGTGATCAATCCGCTTATTCGAATTACACCTTTCTTCTTGGTCTCACTTATCTCATCTTCCACTTTATTCACTCTGTCCTCACCCTCGCTTCGTGTCTCTACAGTTCCCGCATCTTTCACAGTTTCTACTACTACTGCGTTCTCCACTTCTTTCTCATCAATTTCCACTCTTTGATCCACTGTTGCTGTTTCTTTATTTATATCCCCTTTTTCTTTCACTGTTTCATCACTTCTCTCTCCATTTCCTTTTACAGCACCTCCACTCATCTCCTTAATCTCAGTTTCTTTCACAATATCTACTCCGTTTCTATTCTCCATGGGATTTTCTATCAACCTCACTGGTTTACTTGATTTTTTCCCTGGTGCAATCACCATATCAATCTTTTTTTCAATAGCTATTCTATTCTTCAAAGCCTTTGTTCTCGCTTTTTCTAGAATTCGAAGTTCTTTTTTATCCAATCCTACCTTCTTTTTTCTATCCAGAATCCACTCCTTCCGAGTATTTACCGCTGTCTTCCAATTATAGATCTTTCTATTCTCTTCAGCAATCATCACCTTCAATTTTAAGATCTTTTGAATCCGTTTTCCTTTCAACTCCTTTGTCGCATCCACCAAGTTCATCCGTATCAGTTTCCTTTCTGATTTCATCTCCCCAATATTCCGGATTATCCCTCCCAATTTTGCATATGAATCTATCAAGTATTGCACAATCTCATTTAGACTCATCGATTCAAATTTTCTTTTATGCATCATTTTTTTCTTTTTTCATATTCTCCACACATCATGTAGACTGCCTTCAGTCACCCTTGGCTATCATTTATCAACAAAACCCACAATCATTGAATATATATGGTTCTTTCCAGATTCACCGACTTCTTTTCTTTTTTTGATCACTTTTTCTTTGTTACGCGTATTATCGATATTGTCCAAAGTAATTGTTACGTTGATTTTTCGATCTTTTTCCATTTCCTGATAGATCCCCTTACGTTTTTTCTAAAGATCGAGTATTCTCACTCTTTTTTCTGAATTCTCTCTTGTTTTTTCTTTTCCTTTCTACTTACATATTCATTTTGATCCTGGATGACTTCTTTTCTCAGTACCAAGGGATCCTTTCCCTCTCGAGTTTTTCCCACTTCTCTCGTTCTTTGCCATACTTGTATTCCAAACTGTTCTCGAGCCGTTTTATTCCCATGCGGTGATCGATTCAAAGTCCAAACTCGTTCATTTTTCCTCTTTCTCTCTTGATGAAGAATCTCTGTACCCTCCTTTTTCACACCACCAATGACTCCTATTCTCACCTCTTTATTATAATGTTCTCTCACATAAAACAAAGATCCTCCTCTTTTATCTTCTCTTCTCATTTTTCTTTTTTTTCTTTCGGATCTAGCGAAACAAGGACTCGAACCTTGAACCCAGGGTTATGAACCCTGTGACATACCCTTTCTCCATTTCGCTCTCCTCTTTCCTGTGTCAGGAGGGACTTGAACCCTCAAATGATCTGTTTAGAAGACAGATGCCTCTACCAGTTCGGCCACTAACACGGTTTCTTCTCTTTATCTTGATACCACCTCCAAAGCCATTCGATGTGTTCTCAACAAGAATCCAGATGGATGGAATCTTAGCCCAGTTCTAAATCTCCCTTCTCTCCCTCTTCTTCTTGATCTTTCTTTGTTTCTTACCACGGATACCTCTTCTTCTTTCTTATTTCCTTGGTTTTCTTCAAAGTATCTTCTTTTCACTCTTCGAATATAATTATATCCACCTACAACTGAGGCCAAAACTCCTCTTCTCCCCAATGTGTAATATGAAGATCCAATCACCGCTCTAAAGACTCCTCTTTTCGCACAGAATCCTGCCAATGGTGGGACTCCCGCCATTGACATACATGTTCTCCTTAGTCTTCTCCCCAATCCTGGATTTTCTTTTCCCAATTGGTATCTATCCGTTCTGTACTTCAGATCTCGGACTTGGACTTCTGATTGGTCTCTTTCCCCTTTCTTCACTTTAACGAACCCTCTACTTTGCCACATCACTCTTGACATCACTACATAGATTCTCGTATAACCTCTCACACCTTGAACTCCTTCTACTGTACCTCTTCTCACACCCAACAAGATATATCCGGTATGTCCAATTCCACTATACGCTCTAAATCGTTTTCTTCGTCGTTGCGTCAAAGCACCAATGCTTCCGACTCTTATCGATCTCACACTGATTCCGATTCTTCTATTTCTCACACCATTTGCACTTCTTCTATCTCCATCCGCTTGGACATACCAAATCGAGACTCTTCGTGATCTCACATAAAACAATCCTCTTTTTGGTACCACTGCAAAATACAAGACGGAAGGTCTTGGTGCTCCTTCATAGACATCTGCCAACCATCTATGCAATGGAACTCCTCCCAACTTCAACAAGATCGCTCCCATAATGAATTCCCATCCCAATCTATACACGACCGAATCTCTTCCTTCTCTTCCTCCGGTACTTCCTCTTCTTCTTCGTTCCACTTCTCTTCTATTTAGACTCCCTGTCCATCCGTAGACCATTGCAATCCCTAGCAACATCCAAGCTGATCCAAAGGCCCCCATCACATAATATTTCAACCCTGCTTCGGTTGAGTACGCGGATCCTCGTCGGAAACCTGCCATCACGTACAAACTCAATGACATCCACTCGATTCCCATATATCTTCCGATTCTATCATTCGCATTCACTACTCTCATCAATCCAATCGTTCCCAATCTCACCAAAATTGGATATTCGTATGCTTGAATTCGTCCTTGCTTTGACCATCCTGTACTCACTCTCCACGCTCTTCTTCTTCTTCTTCTTACCAATTTCACCGTCTCAGTTGTATACGTTTCCACTCTCTTTCCGGATCTTCTTCTGGTTCTTTCCCCAGCTTCCCTTCCTTGATTTCTCCCTTCTAGCTTAGTTCTTCTTCTATTCGAACCTCTTCTACACCCCAAAATCGATCTGGTATAGACATGTTGACTTCGATCGGTCTTTCTTCCATCTGTTGCTTCGCTTCCTTGATCTCTTGACATTGAAATTACACCGTATCTCAATCTTCCCAATACCATGGCTCTTCTATATCTCGATTCTCCTACCATCGATCTTGTCCACATTTTCTTTTTTTCCTTTTTTCTTTTTTTCTTATCGATCTACTTCTCCAAAGACAATATCTTGTGTTCCGATAATCGTTACCACATCTGCTACCAAATGCCCTCGAGTCATTTCATTTAGACTCGCCAAATGTGCAAATCCTGGTGCTTTAATCTTACATCGATATGGTCGAGATGACCCATCTGAGACTCTATAGACTCCAAACTCTCCTTTTGGTGCTTCGGTTCCCATATAAACTTCTCCTTCTGGGACCACCATCCCTTCAGTTGCCAATTTGAAATGATGAATCAAAGCTTCCATTGAGGTTTTCATTTCTCCTCGACTTGGTCTTGTACTCTTTTGATCCAAACCTTTTACCGGACCTTCTGGCATCTTGTCTCTACATTGCTTCATCAAACTTCTTGACTCTCGCATTTCTTCCATTCGAATCAAATATCGATCATAACAATCTCCATTTGTCCCTACTGGTACTTTAAACTCCCTTTCTTCATAGATTTCATATGGGAGATCCTTTCGCAAATCCCATGCAATACCTGATCCTCGAAGCATCACTCCACTAAATCCATTCTTCACTGCATCTTCACCACTTACCACACCAACATCTACCAATCGTTGCTTCCAAATTCGATTTCCTGTCAACAATTCATCCAATTCATCTCTTCGTACCTTAAACCCTTCCACAAAGGTATAAATATCATCCAATCTCCCTCTCGGTCTATCTCCACTTACTCCCCCTGGTCGAATAAATGCAGCATGCATTCGAGCTCCGGAAACTCGTTCATAAAATTCCATTCTCTTTTCTCGCTCCTCAAATCCCCAGAAATACGGTGTCATCGCACCTACGTCCAATGCATGACAGCATACTGCCAACAAATGATTCAACAATCGTGTAATCTCCAAAAATCTCACTCGAATATACTTTGCTCGTTTTGGTACTTTTCTATTCAATCTTTTTTCTACTGCCAATGAATAGGTATGTTCCTGTGCCATCATCGAAACGTAATCCAATCGATCCATATATGGCAAGGCTTGCATATAAGTCTTTTGTTCCATTAGTTTCTCCGTTCCTCGATGCAACAACCCAATATGTGGATCCGCTCGTTCCACTACTTCTCCATTTCTTTCCAAGACCAATCGAAGGACTCCATGCGCAGCTGGATGCTGCGGTCCAAAGTTTCTTGTAAAGTTCCGCATCTCCTTTTGTGCATTCCTTACTACATGTTTTTTCAATCCCATTTTCTTTTGGTTTCTTTTTTTTCTTTCTACTCTGTCTGGGGGCAGACTCGAACTGCCGACAATCAGACCTTCAACCTGGTACTCTACCACCTGAGCTACCCAGACACGTCTTCTCGATCTCCAATTTTCTTCTCTTTTTTCTTCCTTTTTTCTCTGTTACGTGTTTTCTCGATTTTCTCCCATTTAACTGTTGCGTAGATTCTTCGATCTTTTTCTTTTTCCTGATGGACCCCCTTACGTTTTTTTCAAAAGATCGAGGATTTACACTTCTTTTCTCTAATTTCCCCCTTTTAGGTGGTGAGGGATTCGAACTCTCAGCCGCCTCGGTGTAAACAAGACGCTCTACCATTGAGCTAACCACCTTTTCTTCTGATTCATTAGTATAATTACGCTGACAACTCACGTTGCTTACACGGATTACCTATTGATGTTGTCATCTTCAACTGAATTTCGACTGAGTTTCCAAACTGGTTTCGTACTTATTTGCTTTCAGTACTTCTCCATTCGCAACGTAGCTATTCTGCTTGCCATCTTTTTATACGTACAGCAGATCCACCATTGGTTGCTCCATTCAAATCCTTGCGTACTATGAACAGATTTTGTCATCATTCCTTCCTCTTCTGAGGTTCACTGTGAGAAGATAGAGACCAACCTGCCTCACGACGGTTTGAACCCAATTCACGTAACTCTTTAAACAACGAACAGTTGTACCTTTGGAAGCGACTACACCTCCAGGATGAGTTGAATCGACATCGAGGTGCCAAACTGCCACATCGATATGAACTCTAAATAGCAATCAGCCTGTTATCCCCAACGTACCTTTTGTCCGATAAGTGATGACCCTTCCACGCGGTATCACCAGATCATTAGGACCGACCAAAGCGAGAATCCCTTTCCGGACTCCCTCTTTTCATCTCTGCTCGAATTGTCATTCTTACAGTCTGGCAAGTATATGTCCTTACACTCCACATTGGATCCCTGTCCAATTGAACTTGCCTTATGTGCACCTTCGCTACCTTTTCGAAGGCTACCGCCCCAGTCAAACTAACAAGGTCACACAGTCCGCGAACTTTTCGCTCTACGTCAGTGGTATCCATTTTCAGGGTGGTATTTCACTGATCTCCCTTTCCTCTTCGAGATTTCTCTCTTCGAATCCGAGGAGTCCCACCTATTCTACACAGAAGAATGAACACGCACAATGCAACCCTTCAGTTAAGGTGTATGGGGTCTTTTCGTCTACCTCACAATTAACAGTATCTTCACTGCTATTCCAATTTCACTAGGACGAATACAGAGACAGCACCGGTGTCGTTAGAGCATTCGATCACGACCATAATTAGTGGACAAAGAATATTGCTACCTTTGGACGGTCAGTGTTACCGCCGCCATTGACCAGAGCTTAGGTGAACAGCTTCCACTGTCCACTTTGACTTTTTGGCATTGGGCAGCTTTCACCTCCTATACCTCACCTTACGGTTTTGCAGGAAGCTGTAGTGTTGTTACCTAGTCGCACCGACCTATTCTCTGCGACTGATCCCTTTTCTCACAAGACCAGTTCTCCTTCTCCCGAAGTTACGGAGCAAATTGGCCGAGTTCCTTTGTATTCGTTCTCCTTAAGCCTGAGTGCATTCCGCACCTACCCACCTGTGTCGGTTTCTTGTACGGTTTTCTTCACGAGATTCTTTCCGGTGTTCCTTCCCTTCTTTGATTTCCAGTTCTTTTCCACTTTCCTCAATTCTTGGACACGAGTTTTCTTGGATGACTTTCTCAATCCTACTCCATAGGAACCGTAATCTTCGCTTTGTTTCTTTTCGAAACTCCCCATCTGGTCTCGCCTTTCAGCTTTCCATTAGGGACCGTTTAACCCGATTCGATTTTCTCTTCATATCGGAACCTTTGGGCTTACGGCCGAATGGATTCTTCTGTTTCCATTCTTTTCGTTACTCATGTCAACATTCTCACTTCTGATCGCCTCTCTTTTCGAAATCTCACCGACTTCCTTTACGCTTTACAGAACGTTCTACTACCTTTCCATCTAATTGAGATGAAAATCACCGCTTCGGCTTCATACTTAGTCTCCTGTATCTCTGGCGCAAACTCCCTCCTCTTGTACGTTGTTACGCGTTTTTTCACGGATGGCTGCTTCCAAGCCCACCGCCAAGTTGTCCTTGGGAATTCACTTCCTTTCGCACTTAGTATGTAATTTGAGACCTTATCGATTGATCTGGGCTGTTTCCCTCTTAACGTACAGTACTTATCTACTGCCGTTGGACTCCGTTTGCTTTTTCTCAAGTTCATTCACAGTTTACACCTGATCGGTACACTTTGACATGCCCTCACTGGTACAGAGCTTTACCTCCTTGAGAGTTTGATTTCTCTCCAAACGGGCACTGCTTCAACAGCTTTCGTAGAAAACAAGCTATCACGTAGTTTGTTTAGCCTTTCACCCCTATTCACAACTCATCCAAGGTCTTTACAACGAACACTGGTTCGGCCCTCCATGAATTGTTACATTCATTTCAGCCTGGTCATGAATAGCTCACTACGTTTCGTGTCTTTGATATGGGAAGTCTTCTTTCTTCTGATCTTTCCTCAGTTTCGATTTCACTTCGTCTTCACGTTTCCGCTTCAACTTCTCCCCATTGACAAAACTCGTTGACCCATTATACCAAAAGTACCCTGTCATCTCTTATCGAGACTTCAGGTGGATATCGGTTGTCCAGTTTCTTGTAAGTTCCCTCACGGTACTCTTCACTATCAATCACGTAAACTTTCCTGTGTCCTAAGTAGGCGGTTCTACTTTCTTCCATCCAGATTTCATGTATGAATTTACTCGGACTTTTCCAAATTTCCTCTGACTATACGGGATTTCTCCCACCCTTTCTCATCGGATCCACCTTTCGGCTTCACTCTCTTCAAATCAGATTTCATTTGCACTACCAATTTCGCTCGCCACTACTTTCGGTATCTCTGTTGATTTCTTCTCTTGGTACTAAGATGTTTCAATTCCCAAGCTTTTCTTCACTTTTTCGTATGCTTTCGCATGTATGGTATCCAGTATTTCTATAGCGGATCTCGATCGACCTCATACTGGCTTATCGCAGTGTAAAACGCCATTTTCTCTCTTTACGTGTTCTATTACTCCTCTGAAAACCTTCTTTTATTATGCGGGTTATAGGACTCGAACCTACAAAATCAGCTTGGAAGGCTGATGTGATAACCATTTCACCAAACCCGCTCTTTCTTTCATTTTCTTATTTGTTTTTCCAACTTTCCTTCTATCGTCCAATTAATCAACACACTTCTATTTTCTTTTTTCCTTTTCAATAAATTCTCACCTCTTTGGATAAATATACGATATTCACCACATCATTCCCCGCTTCTTTTGTCAAATTTTTCCATCTCTTCTATCTTGTTTTTTCATTTTCGAGAAAACCATCCTCAATTACGTACATATACGATTTTTAGAAGACCCGTTACCACATCTTTTCCCAACTTTTCACCACTCTTCTATCTTGTTTTTTCCTTTTCGAGAATCCCACCTTCCATTGTGTATATATACGATTCAATATGAATTTGTTCCCGCTTCTTTTATCCAAATTTCACCACTCTTCTATCTTGTTTTTTCCTTTTCGAGAAGTGCCTCCTTCTTTACGTACATATACGATTTGAAGAAAAGATTTTCTCGCTTCTTTTGACATTTTCCCCAATCTCCACCTTAATCGAGATGACGATCTATATATTATCCTTCACCCAGATTTTCCTTCCATTTTTTTCATCACTTTTTTCTCTGTTACGTATTTTCTCGATTCATCCAAACTGTTCTGTTGGGTAAATTCTCCGATATTTTTCGAAGTCCTGATGGACCCCCTTCCATTTTTCAATCCGATCGAGAAAATCCACTTCTTTTTCTGAATTGTTTACACCATTACAAAATCGATTCTGACATAGATACAATCTTCCCATACCCCATTCGTCGTAGCTCCATCGGAACTGCCCCTCTTACTCGAGTCCCAATTGGTTCTCCTTTCTTATTCAAGAGAACTCTTCCATTTAGATCATGTCGCAACCATCTCCCTCCTTTTCGTTGCATCTCCTTTTTTACCATGACTCTTACCCCATTCACCAAATCTCCTCGTTTCCAAGTGGATCCTGGTCGAACCTTTGTTACAGAACCTACCACTTCTTTTCCAATTCTCCCCTCTGCCTTCTTTGATCGTTTCACTTGGATACATCGGACTTCTCGAACTCCACTATTATCGACCACTTTTCTTCTTGTTCGTAGTTGAACCATCTTCTTTTTTCCTTTTTTCTATACGCTCCGCCGGACTTGAACCGGCATACCGTGAGGCAGCGGCACTTGAGACCGCCGTGTCTACCAGTTCCACCAGGAGCGCCTTTCATGGGACCAATGGGATTTGAACCCATGGCCATTCGGTTAAAAGCCGAATGCTCTATCCAACTGAGCTATGGTCCCACTCCTTTCCCCACTCTTACCATGAAATCTTATAGACCCCAGGCAACTCTCCTTTTAGCGCTCTTTCTCGTACTCGCAACCCTGATCGCCGAAACCATCGAATCACAAATCGTGGATTTCCTGTTTCTACACATCGATTTCGTACCCGTGTTCTAGATTGATCTCGATCTCCTTCCTTCAATTCCAATTTTTCTTTTGCTTTTTCTCGTACCTCTCTCGGTCTTCGTCTATCTACAACTTGTGCTTTTCTCTCCATTCGTGATTTCCACGCTTTTTCTACTATTCTTCGTCGTTTTTGATCTTTTCGAATTTTCTTTCCCATTCTTTCTTTTCTTTTTTTCTCACTATGGAAATGACGAGACTCGAACTCGTGACCCCTTGCTTGCAAAGCAAGTGCACTACCAACTGTGCTACACTCCCTTTCGAAGTCGTGATTCTCTTTACTTTTTGTTCACTTTGGATCCAGGGTGATCTCGATTGGATTCTTCTTCTCGATAGTTTCTCCCTTCTTTTCCTTTGATACCTCCCTTTTCCTCGTTCCCTTACGTTCAAAGTCCTCTTTCCCTCACTTGGATTCTCCATCCCACTTCTCCCACTTCTTCTTCGGATACCATCCACTTTTCCTCTATCTATCCACACTCTCTTCTTTTCTTTGGTTGAAATTCCAATCTGTTTTCTTCCCTCGTTCCGCGCATCAACAGGCCTCAGTTCTCCTCTTCTCAGTCTTCTTCGCTTCACGTCTTTTTCCCTCGATTTCACACCAAGAACCGTATATCTTTTTGCTTTCTCCGTCTTCCCTCGTTCTACTTTTTCGTCTCCTTTTCTCTGTCTATCCCGTTCGAACTTCCCTCGGTTCACCGTTCTTCTTTGAATGCTTTCTTCTGTCTCTTTCCAAGTCTCCTTTCTTTTTGTTCGAAGTCTACTTGCTTTCTTTGATTCTCTACTTCTTCTTCTTCTTCTTTCCGTATCTTTCCAATTTGACCATTGATCTACAAACTCTCTCTGTCTCCTCTTTTTCCCTCTTTGATCTGGTTTCTTTCTTTCTTTTTTTGTTCGATTTTCTTCGGAATTTCCTTGGATTCTACCCAAATATTCCAAATCAACTGATTTCACTTTTCTTTCCTGATTCATTCTTCTTTTTTCCTTTTCTTCGACCTTGATTTATATACCAAGTCCTTCTTCTTCTTTCCGTCCATCTTCTTGAACTTCTTCTCCATCTCCCGAGATTGACCCATTCGAATCTTTTTCTTCTTGTAAATTCTGTTCTGGTTCCTTCACCGTTTTCTCCACTCTTTCCTCTTCCAATTTCTTTCCTCTCTCTTTCTTCTTGGTCTCCATGGTCTCTTCTTCCTGCCCATCTCGAAATCACTCTTCTTCTCCATCTTCTTCTGGGTCGAGTCTCGACTTTCCCTTCTTTTGTTGATCTTCTTCTTCTTGGAACAAGATATCTTCTCGATCTTCTTCTATCTTTTCTACACAGATCTATTGGGGATTCATACCATTTCCAACCTCTTCTTCCCAACCTTCTCGATCTTCTTCTGGTTTTTCTTTGAAACTTTCGCCATTCATCTTGGATTCTCCCTGGAAGTCTCCTTCTCCATCTTCTTCTCCTCCCTCTTCCGAGCCTTCCTCTACAGAACCATCTACTCTTTCCTCTTGATAAACTCCATGAACCTTCTCTTCTATCCAAATCCGCACCGAATTGACTTTCATAATAACCTCTTTGGACGAGACTTCTCCTTCCACCAACTCTTCTATATTTTCTTCGGATTCTCCTCTCTTTCCCATATTTCCCATTTTCCATATGATGGTTCCTTTTCTTTCCTGCTGCAGGCGAGACTTGAACTCGCACGATTTGTCATCACTGAATCCTAAGTTCAACGTGTATCCCATTCCACCACTGCAGCTACTCCCATCTTTTCCTTTACTTCCCTTTCTTTCCACCTTTCCCACTTGACTTTGGTGCTGCTTTCCCAACTTTCTTTAGGATCACTTTCATTTTCTTCACCTCACTCAATTTCTTATTCAAGTAGGTATCTGACAACTTCACGGTCATTCTATATTTTCTATAGTTTTCCATTGCTTGATCCATTCCTTTTGATTGGTTTCTCTTTCCAACTTCATCTTTCATCCAATTTCCTTGGATTTCTGTTCTTTCTTGCAAAAGTACATGTGAACTTCCTGCTGCTCCTCCCAATCTTCCGCTATATCCATTCTCTACTTGTACTCGTTCTCCATCGTATTGTCTTCCATCCCCTCGTGTTCGATCTCTTTTCTTTGATCGGATTTTCACGATTTGACTCAACTTTGGCAAAATCTCTCCTACTCTCGTTCTATACAAAACGACAAAAACTACACTCAACCATGTCACTTGTCCTCTAAATGTTCCTGTATCCAATTGTGGCATTCTTCTTTTTCTTTTCTTTTTCTTTCTACTTTCTCGCACTACTTGCGTTTTTTATCTCTTCTCCTTTGGTTTTCTTTTTCTTTCTTTTCCTCTTTATCCGTTTTTCCCTCTCTTCTTTGGGACATGATAGGCTTTTCTCTGATAACTCGGTCTTTGATATCTTCTTTGCACTTCTTGATTCGGATAGAGCTTTGGATTCAGATTTCTCTGTCTCTTATAGTCTTTTCCTTGATTTCTTCTTCTCCCTTTAGCTTGTCCTTTCGTTTCCTTTGGTCTTTTCAACCTTTTCCAACATGTCATTCTTTCCTGATTCTTCCAACTTGGATTCTGCTTTCTTTCCTCTCCTCTATTTCTTGACTTCTCTCTTCTTTCTTTGTTTTTCATTCTGTTATCCTTTTTTTCGCTCTACTCTCTTTGTTCGTACTGGAAGTTTCTTTCCAGCACATTCCAAAGCTTTTCTTGCTCTTTCTCCATCTCGATTTCGAACTTCGAACCTTCTCGTACCTGGTCGGACTCGTGTTGCCCAATATTCCACACTCCCTTTCCCTTTCCCCATTCGGACTTCTCTTGGTTTCTTGGTTACTGGTACATCTGGAAAGACCTTCATTCTCACTTCTCCTGTTCGATTTCTATGATGTCGTCTTGTCCGTCGTGCTGCTTCAAGCTGTCGTGCACTAATTCGTCCCAACTCTCTCGATCGCAATCCATACTCTCCATAGGTCAAGGGACTTCTTTCCCCCGGTTTCCCTCTATCCATTCCTTTTCTCACTCCTTTAAAGACTTTTCGAAATTTACTTCGTTTTGGTATTCTCAACATCTCTTTTTTTTCTCTCTTCTTTATCCTCTTCCATAACAATATCTCACTTGGACTCCAATCGTTCCAATTTTCGTCTTTGCGTGTTCTGAATTCTTCCTTCTTCTTGCCTTTTTCGTTCCTTTAGGTACGGTTCCATTCTGAATCTCATAAGTCATCGTTCGTCTTGCACCACCTAGTGGACCTTTTACTCTCACTTGATATCCATAATATCCATACCGATCTCCTTCTCCACCTTTTCCTCTAATCTTTCTTCCATTTTGACTACTTTTCGAATGATGTCTTCTTCTATTCTCTCTATTTCGCATCACTTCCATATGATTCAACCCTCCTTCCAATTCTCGTACAATCAAATTGGTTCTTCTTTGTCCTGTTGGCATTCTTCCTGACAAGCTTACGGCTTCGCATCTTTCGTCCCCCTTCACTCTTTTTGAGTTCTGCCCCAAAACTTGTTTTCTCTCTTTTTTCTCCCCATCCAACGCTTTTTCTTTTCTTCTTTTTTTCAAATCTCTTCTTTTTCTTTCGATCATTGCTTGTATTTGGGTTTCATATTTCCTCCTCACTCGGTCTCTACCTACTTTCAATTCGCTTTCATCATAGGTTTTTTTCATCCTTCCCTTCTTTTTCTTCAAAGTCATTTCCATCTTTTCTTCGGATTTCCTTTCTTCTCTATCTGGGTAGGTATATTCCCCATATACGACCCATCCTCTTTCTTTTGTCCCTTTTCTTCCCAATCCATTTGACTCACATCCAAAGACTTTTCTCACTTCTTCTCTTTCTTTTCTCAATCTTCGTCCATCACTTACCGATTCTCCATATCCTTTCTTAGTTCTTCCTACGGTTCCTCTATTCCAACCGACTCTTCCCTTTGGATTCACTTCAAATCTCCAACTTCTTTCTTGATTTTTTTCGGTTTTCACATGATTCACTCGTACTGTATCCAATCCATATGGTACATTTCTTCGATATCCTCCTACTTTTTGTCCCATCTTTTATTTTTTTCTTGTTTTCTTTTGTGATCTTGCCATTCGTGCCTTCAATTGTTTATTTGCACCTTTTCTACATGGTTTTCGTGTTTTCACTCTTTCTCCCCATTTCAATCCAAGATATCTTGGATTCACTACCTGTCTTTTTACGTAGGTTTTCCCATTATGAACCCCACATACTTGATTTCTATCACCCACTTCTACTCGATCTCCTCGCTTTTTTCTTTGCATTCTTTTCCCTTCTCTCTTTTTTCTTTCTTCTACTTCCTTTCTTTCTCAGGTTGAGACGGGAATCGAACCCATTTCCTTCGATTTGCAATCGATCACATCACCTTTCTGCCACTCAACCTGATCTTCCATCTCTTTCCCCTCTTTACTCTTTCTCCTTCTTCTTTCCATATTTTGATCGTGATGAAATTCGTTTCTCCACACCTCCCAAATCCAATGCACCTCGTACGAGTTTATATTGAACACCTGGTAGATCCCGTACTCGTCCTCCTCGAATCAATACAGTCGAATGCTCATGCAGCCCATGTCCACCTTCACCTGGAATATATGCTCTTACTTTTTTCCCTGTCACTCTTCGCATCGATGTCACCCATCGCTGTGCTGAATTCGGCTTCTTTGGTGCTTTTTGATATACCTTTCTACATACTCCTCGTTTTTGTGGCGCTCCTTTCAAGGCTGTTTTCCGTGTCTTTCGTCGTCGAGCCACTCGTTCATTTCGAACTCTTTGTCGTCTTGTTGTCATTTTTCTGCTTTTTTCCTCTTCTTCTTTTGGTTATGATACAGCCTTCTCCTACTTCATGCATTGATCCTGGATTTCCACTCCGTTTTTTCACTCCTTCTTATCTTCTTTTTTCCTTTTCGAGAAATCCTTTCTTCATTGTGCATATATACGATCTTCACTTCCATCTTCACCATATCTTTTGTCCAGATTTTCCACCTCTTCTATCTTGTTTTTTCCTTTTCGAGTACTCTCCTCATCATTGGACAGATAGATGGTTTAGACTGGATTGACTTCTATTGGAAATCGAGAACATCCATCTACTACATTCCCTCTCCAATTTTCTTCCATTTTTTCTTCACTTTTTTCTCTGTTACGTGTTTTCTCGACACCGGTCCCACAAACTGTTACGTTAATTCTTCGATCTTTTTCTTTTTCCTGATGGACCCCCTTACATTTTTGAAATAAAATCGAGGAATTCCACTTCTTTTTTTCTCTTTTTTCTTCACTTTTTATCGATTTTTCACTCTCATAATTGCTCGATCCGCATCTCGTGATCTTTGTTGATCTACGTGTTGTCGCTTTGCACTTGCAAAACTTCGAACCTTCAATGTCAATACGATCGATCCAATCATTGCCACCAACAAGATCATCCCAGCTGAAATCACATATCTCATTCCATCCATATACAAGACTTGCCCGTACCCACTTAGCCCTCTCATTGGATCTCTTCTCTTCACCCATTCTACATAGGTTCCGGTTCTCGATCTTCTTCTCGCATCCGTTTTCTCTACTTCTGCTAGACTTCCCGGAATTCTCGGATCCGACGCTCTTGTATATCTTGATCCCATGACTCTTGCCAATCTTCTGGTCATACCCATAAAGATCTGTCTTCGCTCCTTACCGGTTTGACTTCCACCTGACATCGAGACCGTTTCACTCAAATTCAACATCATGACTACAAATCTAAACAAGACAGCAATCGCACCCACATAAACCACTCTCAAGATTCTTGCTCTAAATTCTACTTGAAGCAAAAATCTTCTCATACTTGCGTTCACAAATACGACAACTCTATACAATACCGAATGTACTGGATTTGGTGATCTTACCACCATTCTCCCTGATCTTCTCATTCTAAATGACGATCTTTCAAAGAACACTACTTCCATTTTCTTCTTTTTCTTTTTTTTCCTCTTATTCCCATTCCAAGGCTCCAATTTTCCATGCATATACGTATCCGATTACCAATTCTCTCACGAAATCTCTCATCGTTCTATATCCAAATGAGGTTTGTTCCCCTAGTGTCACTGCCCATGGAAATCTAAAACATGCTTCCAAATCAAACAAAATGAATCTAATTGCTACCAAATAAAATCGAATATCAAATCGACTTCGCGCATCATCAAATGGATTGAATCCACACTCATATGCTGACAACTTTTCTGCATCTCCTGCTTGAGTTGAAACCCTTCTCGATCTTCTTCTCAAGACCACTGCCAATCTAATTGAGATTCCTCTGTATACTCTCAGTGGTCCATATTCTGTATACCTTCTAGTCATTTTCTTTTTTTCTTCATCTATGAAATCCTTCGAAGATAAAGGGGTTCGAACCCTCAACCTTCCGCGCGACAGGCGGATGCTCTAACCAATTGAGCTATATCTCCACCTTCTTTTCATTATCGGATCTCTCGTGCTTACATCACATTCACTCGATTTGCTTTTCCTGCTTTATGTCTTCGGTCTCGAATCAGAAGTGGTTCACTTTGAAGTTTTCTTCCCTGTCCTCCTTTTTCTCTTCTTTTCAATTCCTCATACACTCTTCCTCTTTCCATTCGTCTCCCTACTTTTCTTGGTACTCCTCTTTTCTTTGCTCGTTTCTTTCCTGCTTCTTTTCTCCATCTACACCCTCTATATCTTCCTCGATTTTGGTTCACTCTCTTTGGGACTTGTTGTGATCTTCCTGATCGTTTCACTGATTTGGTTTCCCTCACTGGTTTCAATCCTTTTCTCACTTCGGATCTAATCTCTTCCCCATTTTTCCCATATCTTCGTCCTCTATCATACAGAATTTCTTGGAGTCTTCCTTCCACTACTCGCTTTTCCCCACCTCTTTCACAGGTTCTTCTATTTACTCTTTTATTTTTCGCTCTCATCTCTTTTTTCCTCTTTATCCATGCAACAAGTTCATTGATCGCATCGCAATTGTCCCATGTACTCGGAAATACACGACCAAGATCGCCAACCCTACGGCTGATTCTCCTGCTGCTACGGTCAAGACCATCAATGCAAAGATTTGTCCCATTCTATCATCTCTATATACGGAATACACGACCAATTGTCTATTTACTCCCAACAAGAGCATTTCTACACACATCAACAAAATCAATACGCTTCGTCGATTCACCCTTCTTCCTCTCACACCAATTCCATACAAACTACTTGAGACTCTCAAATAAAATGAAATCCCTAGTTTCATCGATGATCTTCTTTCCATCTTTCTTTTTTTTTCTTCTCTTAACATCCATTTCTTCCTACCAAGATTCCTGATGTTCTTCCAACCCATCCCAATGACAATGGCAAAAAGACTTTCCATCCCAATCGCATCAATTGATCATATCGATATCGTGGATACGCGGCTCGCGCCCATACGAATCCCATTAGCATCCATCTTGCTTTCACACCAAAGACTCTTGCTCCTATACCTCGTCCTCTTTCTCTTCCAAATGGGAGATACCATCCTCCCAAAAATCTTACCGTTGTCATACAACACATCAGAATCATATTTCCATACTCTCCCAAGAAAAACAAAGTAAACCCAGCTGCCGAATACTCTACATTATATCCGGATACCAACTCTGCTTCTGCTTCTGGCAAGTCAAAAGGATGTCGATTCGTTTCTGCCAAAGCCGATACAAAAAATCTTCTCCACATTGGAAACAATGGTCTGACATACCAAACTTCTTCTTGCCCTCGCACAATTTCTGTCAAATTCCCTGATCCAGAACATCTCATCACGGAAATCACAATGAACCCAATCGAGACTTCATAGGATACCATCTGTGCTGCTGATCGCAATGCACCCAAAAAGGCATATTTTGAGTTCGATGACCACCCTGCAATCATAATTCCATACACTGCCAAAGATGAGATTGCAAATCTATAGATCACTCCTCTATTTCTATCCGCATATACCATCCCCTCACCAATTGGCATCGCTGCCCAACCACACAATGCCAACACAAAGGTTAGAATCGGTGCTCTTCTAAACAAGGATTGATTTGCTGCCATTGGTACAATGGTTTCTTTCAACAATAGTTTTCTCCCGTCTGCCAATGGTGTAAACACTCCATACATACCAATTACGTTTGGCCCTCGTCGTCGTTGAATTGATCCTCTCACTTTTCGCTCCGCCAATGTCAAATATGCAATGGATAGCAAGACTGGTACAATCACTCCCAAGGTTTTTCTCCTTCTTATCAAGAAATACATTCTTCCTCCCATTTTCCTTTTTCTTTTTCTTCAAGCTTTCCACTTTTTTCCTTATCCATTTGAGCTTTCATTCTCCGCTCTTGAACACTTGGCCATCACCTTTGATCCTCGGTTCACAGCATGCCCTTCTCTATAATAATCATATCGATCCGGTCTTCTTCTGTCTGTCCACATTCCATCCAAGGTTTTCACCCCTCGTGTCATTCTTTCATAGGTTCTTTCCTTATCTTCCTTCGTTCGATTTCCAATCGGATCCGATAGTTCTTCCATGTTCCATCTTCTCTCTTTATCCACTTCACCTTTTCTTCCATCTCGACTCGGATTTCTCCCCACTCCAGTGGTCCATACACCTTTTCCTTCTCTATTCGTTCTTCTATGGCTTCCTTCTACCCATGTCTTTCTTGGGTATCTTCTCTCCCCTCTATCCGTCTCTTCATCCATTCTTGTCACTGGTGCATGGGTATTCATCCTACTTCCTACATCTCCCCCCTTTTTCCCTTTTCTTTCTCGGATCGAAGTTCTTCCATTTTCCGTTCTTTCCCCATCATCTACACCAACTCTGCTTCTTTTCCCACTCTCTTTCCCTGAATTCTCCGTTTCACCATATCTTTCCAAACCTCTTCGTCCTCTCGTGTTCTGTTTTCCATTCAGAACATTTACTCTTCTTTCCCCAGTGACTCGATCTCTTTGCTTCAAGGCTTCCAATCTTCTTGGGTTGGTTCGACTTCTTCTCGATTCATTTCTTCTAATCACACTGGTTTCGGTTCTCACCTGGCTTCTTCTATGTCGACCTTCTCTTCTTTCTAGCAAGTCTTTCATGGTATTTCCCAAATCCATGCATCCACTTGGTCCATTTCTTGATCCACCACTCACTTGTCCATATCCCCCTGGTCCCCATTGAACAAAGCTTGTCACACCTTCTGAATCTCGACTTGTCTTTCCACCACCGCTTACTCGAACTCCTCGTCTCCAGGTTTGTCTCATCGGTCTTTCTCTTTTCAGATCCATTCCTCTTCTCAAACATGATTCCACTTTCCCCAAGATATCTGTCATTCTCTCACCGCTTAGACCTTGTTCTCCTTGGTGATATCGTCTTTCTCCTCGCTTATCTTTCGATCTGGTATCCACTGTTCTCACACCTTTTCGACTTCTTTCTACTCTTTTCCCTACTCTTTGTCTATCTACACTTGTTCCTCTTACGAATTTTGGTTTTCCATTTGATCTTTGGGTTTTCAATTCCTCCAATCCTTTCTCCACGCTTACCACTTCCCCATATCGATACACTTCGGTTCTTCGATGATTATATAGCCCATCTCTTGCATATCGAGTTTTATCTCCAATAAAGACTCCTCTCTCTTTCGGTCTGACTCGCATCACTTCTCCTCCTCGTAGACTTCTTCGGATGGGTGTTCGATTAGGATCCAATCCATCTACCGTATCTACTGAAGATCTTTCCCATGATCGTGTTCGAAATGCAATCACTTTTGATGTCAATGCTCCTACTGGACACAAATCCACTCTATTTCCTGCAAATACTGTTTTCAATCTTTTCTTTTCTACATACGTTCCAATCTCTGTTGAGGTTCCTCGTCCGGTTGTTCCTCTATCCCCTCTTCCACCCACTTCGGATGCAAATCGAATACATCGTGTACAGTGAATACATCGTGTCATTACTGTTTTGACCAATGGTCCCCTTTCTTTATCCTCTACGACTCGTTTTCTTTCCACACTTCGTGATCGATCACTTCCATGAACCATCGATTGATCTTGCAAATCACACTCACCCCCTTGATCACAAATTGGACAATCCAATGGATGATTTCTTAGCAATCTTTCCATCACTCCTTCTCGTGCTTTTTTCACTCTTGGAGTACTTGTATATACTTTCATTCCATTTGCTGCTGGCATTGCACAAGATACCAAGGGTTTCGGATATCCCTCTCTTTCTACCATACACATTCGACAATTCCCTGCTACCATCAATTGTTCATGATAACAGAATCGTGACACTTGAACTCCTGCTTCTTCACAGGCTTGAAATACGGTTGACCCATTTGGGACACTTACACTTACTCCATTTACAAATACATTTACCATCCTCTTCTTTTCTTTTTTCCTCAATTCTCCTTTTTCCACTTTACCACGGAGAGAATGGGATTCGAACCCATGATCCTTTTAAGGGACAACGATTTAGCAAACCGGCGCCTTCAGCCACTCAGCCATCTCTCCCATTCTACCACCTCCATCTTCATTTTTCTCTCTTTTTTTCTTCACTTTTTCTCTGATGTGCTTTTTATCGATTTTCTCCCCTTTCCCTCTTGCGTTAATTCTTCGATCTTTTTCCCCATCCTGATGGACCCCCTTACATTTTTTCAAAAGATCGATCAACTCCATATCTTTTTCCACTTTCCTTTCCGGTTTTTTCTTCTCCTTCTTTCCTCCCATTCTTTTGCGAGATTCCTTCCTTCTCTTCTTTTCATCCGAGTTCTTTTCATTTCTTTCGACCACTGGTTCACCAACGGTCACCTTGTTACGACTTATAGCCAGTCGCCGCCCAGCTAGTCATGAAAGAGCTTCAAGTTCCCACACGGATCCCGTTTCTCTCTCCTTTCGTATCTAGACAGCTCCCAGCCACTGATTAGAATAGGTAGGCCCTCACAAGCTTTCCCCTCTTCAAAACCGTACGTGCAACTTTCATCGCATACGGCTTAAGCAACAATCCATGAGCTTCTTCCCATCTTGTCACCAGATACACGTCTGCATCCTTTCAGATTAAGCCATTCTCTGCTCTATCAAGCTTATTACCAGCCTGCATTCGCTTCTTGTATCCTCTCTCTCCCACTGGACGATAATGCAAATCACTTCACATCCACAATCCAATTCGTCTTGAATCCAATGGGGTTCCCAGGTTCCATTTCAATCACCTTTCCGTGTCCTTAGGTTCGAACTCTACTCCGGAGTCTCTTCTGTTTGTTCGGTATAGCTTGCCCATACGACTATACCCAGACTCATTTTCCCCCTTCCTCCTTGACCAACGGGGTTCTTTTCTCGAAGCTTCAACCATTCGTTCACTTTCGTTAACCATAGATCACTCAGCCTTGCTCTCCATTTCCTTGGTTGAAATCTTGACACTTTGTCTCGAAAGCTTCACACCCCCGGATTACTCCTGACGCATGTTTCGATAGGCTTGACGGGAACAACTCCGTCCATGGAATCTCACCACATTGATTGAAATGACTTCCTGTCGCACACGGGCGGTAAGTCCAACACTTCAAATCATGTTCACCGATACGTTCTGATTATCGATTACTACCTGTTCCAACTTCATGTAGACGAGTTTCAGTCTACAATCTGAATTACGGTTCGTTTTCTGGGATTCGCTCCGATTCGCATCATCGCTACCCTTTGTTTCGAAACCCTTGTAACACACCGATAGCCCGTACCATTTGGGTCATACGGACTTGACTTCATCCAACTTCCTCTCAATTGTCTTGAGCTTTCTCATACAGGTTTCAATCTTTCTTTTGATCCTGGATGACTTGGGTTGCGTTCGTTACTTGGACTGAACCAAAGACCTCACGGCACGAACTGACGACAGCTATGTAACACCTGACGATCTCTTCCCTTTCCTTTCCCACTTAAGTCTATTCCAGTTCCGAGTCCTCCTAGGTACGGTAAGGTTCCTCGCGTATTGTCGAATTAAATGGCATGTTCCACAGGTCTGTTAAGTGCCCGGCTGGTTCTTTGAGTTTCGGCCTTGCGACTATACTCTCCAGGTGGTACATTTAACGCGTTAGCTTTTTTACCAAACCCATCCGAAAATGGACTTGACAATGAATGTACATCGTTTACAGCATAGACTACAGGGGTCTCTAATCCCTTTTGCTCCCTATGCTTTCGCAGTTCAGCGTCAGTTCTCTTGGATTTCCGACTTTCGTCATTGATTTCCTTTCTGATCCAGTATATCGTCTTCACCTCTGGAGTTCCGACTTCGATCAACCCATTTCACTAGTCCCGAAGCCATTCCATATACCTCTCTCAGACTCAAGTGACCTTGTTACTTGACACTCTTTACCCCTTATTGGATAGCTTTTGTTCAAGACATTCAGATCACCGCCTACTTGCCCTTTACACCGAGTCCTTATGAACAACACTTGCCTCCGTTGTATGACCGCGTCTGCTGGCACAATCATTAGACGAGACTCCTCCTTCACTAACGTCATTCTCCTCGTGAAGTTCCGACCTTTACAGCAGATGCTGTCTTCAGTCTTTGGCGTCGCTGGTTCAGGCTTTCGCCCATTGACCAAGATTCTCGACTGCTGCCTTCCATTGAAGTCTGGTTCGTTCTCATTACCAGTGAGGCGGTACTGTCTTTCAACACCGCTATCTTTTCTCGGCTTGGTCAGCCTTTACCTAACCAACTACCACTCAGAAACTTCGTCACTCCCCGAATCCAATTTTCTCAAATTCTGGTTTTCTTCACGGACCATCTTATCCTTTATTTATTCCGGTATTCATCTTTCGACTTCTCCCCAATGTTTTGCTATGTCCGAAATTCTTCTACTCCCGTGCACCAAGTTTCCTCTCATTCGAGTCCTTTTGATTTGCAATGTCTAAAACGCGCCAATAGTGTTTGTTCTGAGCCAGAACCAAACTCTCATTCTTATCGGTTCATCTATATGATTCCATCTGTGTTTCCACCTTTCTTTCCTTTCTCGCATTCTTTTTCCTCACTTAGTTTCCTCTTCTTCTTGAGAGTTTTCTTCCTTTCGGAATCACCACTTCTCCCGATTTTGGATTTCGATGCAAATATCTCGTTCCCGTAATGAAATCGACTTCCATATACTTCCCGGCTTGCTTCTCATTCTCTTCCCTTTCTGCTCTTCCTTGTCCCTTTCTCTTTCTACTTTTCCAAGTTTTCTCTTCAATTTCTCTCCCTTCTCCTGGATTTCTTCGTTTCCCTTGCCATTTCACCTTTCCCTCTCTTTCACCTGATTCCTTCAATCTCTTGATTTTTCCATGTTCAATCAACTCTTTGGCTCTTTGCAAGGTTGGTACTCTACCTGATCGCCATCTTCTTCTATCTACTCGGGTCTCCACTCGAGACAGTCTCGATTCCTTTTGTCCTCTTTCCTTACCTTGTCGACCTCTTCGATCTTCCTGACTTCTCTCTTCTTTATACTTTCTTCTTTGTTTTTCTCTTTCTTCTCGAATTTTTCCCACTTTCACTCCACCATATCTTCTTTGTCTTCCTTTTCGTCGCATCAAGATCCTTCGATGCTGGTCTTTCATTCGTACCACTCCCTTTTTCTCAGATCGTTCTCTTTTCCCTGTTCTTCTGTCCTCATTTTCTACGCTTCTTCCTGGGTTTCTTGGCTTCTTTCCTCCTCGTCTTTGGTTTCTTTCACTTCTTTTTCTAAAGACTTTGGCTTTTTCCCACTTTCTCTTCTTTCCATACCAGATTCGCATCATTGCATTATAACCCAATCGTCCACATACCTTGTATTTACTTCGTTTTCTCATTCTTTCTTTTCTTCTTCATCCTTTTCCCCTTCTCCTTTTCTCTCTTCTATACAGAGCTTTCGTACTCTTCTTCTCAATCTTCTTTGACCTTCTCTGGTTTCATCATTTCCTGGAATTGGATAGGTTCTTCTATCCACGTACTTACAATCCGAATCTGCAATCCCTGCTGTTGGAATTCCACATCTTCTTGCTTCTTTTCTCCCTACTCCGTGATCATTTGGATGTCTAAACAGAATCAATCCTGGAAACTCTTTCACCATTTTCCAACCTTTCTTTCTACTTGGATCTTGTTTCCCTACTCTTCTGCTCTTCTCCTCAACTTCTCTTCTACTTGCATATTTTGCATAGTTTGTCAAGAATCCACTCACCCAACCTCGAGTCACGTAGTTTCTATTCTTTCTTTTCCCCTCTTTCTCTCGATTCATCCTTTCTCTTCTTCGACCCAATTCTGGACTTGTTCCAACTACCAAGATTTTTTGATCTTCTTTTCTTCTTTTTTCCACTCTATTTAGAAGAATTCCCAATTGCTCTACTGTTTGATCTCTATCTCTTCTCACTTTCCCTTTTCGTCTCGAATGGACATATGGGACCATCTCTTCTTCCCTTTGTCCTTGATCTCCTCCTCTGTGAAATTGGGTTTCTCTTCTCATTTTCACTCTTCTTTCTCGACTTCTCTTTTCGTTTTCTCTTTGCATTTCTTTTTTCTTCTCTCCCTTCTCCGCTTGTTTCCCGTTTGATCAGTATGTAGCGGTAACCATGTTTAACTTCTGCAGTTCCGATGTTTTGCCGTTTCCCTATGGTTGACTCTTTTTTCCTCACTCCTTCATTGCTTACTGCTTTGCTTGTGGTTTGGTTGGTTTCAACTTTCTTTTCCCTACTCTCGACTTTCGTCTAATCCCTGATCCCGTATATTCGCTTACTCGTCGTCTCTTTTCCATTCCACACACTGCATTTATTACTTTCACTCGCGCATCTTCTCCTTTTCCTCGAAGACTTCTTCCCATACTCGATTGATCAACGACCACTTCTCTTCCTGGTTTTCTTCGATATTCCTTTCTATCCGAATAACCCACATCAAATCTTCTTCTCAATGGATCCTTTTCATGCTTTCGTACCCGAAATCCTGTTCCAACTCTCGCTACCTCTTCTTTCCACTCGGTCACTCCCTTCTTTACCTGATTTCCACTCCGTTCTTCCTTCTTTCCTCTTTTTCTTTCTAGGGTTTCTCTCCTTTCTTTCAGCTCTCCTCGTCTTTTCTTACCCCAATCCTTTCTTCCTCCTTGGGTATCCGTTCTCCCTGTTCTCGTTCTCTCGTTTCTTTCTCTCGTACAGGCTCTCTTTCCACCATACCCTCTTGGATCCTCTCTTCGACCAGTCAAGTTGAATTCCACTCTTCCCTCTCTCCGCTTCTTTCTCTCCCTTTCCTCTACTTTTCTCCACTTCTCTCTTCTTTGCTTCTCTTTCTGTCTTCTTTTTGAGACTTCTTCGTTCAACAGTTTCTTTTCTCTTCTTGATTCTGCTCTTTTTTTCATTCTTTCTTTTTTTTTTATCTTACCCATAGATACAAAATCCCTCCTACATTCTCTTTTCGTGCTTCCAAACTGGTTTTTCTACCTGCTGGGGTTTGTCTTCTAAATCTCCCGACTTCTCCATTTCCTCCCCATCTCTTTTGTCGATCCACTGACCATGATCGACTTGGCTTTCTTCTTCTTTTTCTTTTTGATCTACTTGGTACTCCTTCTCCTGTATATCGCAAATAAACTTTCAATCCTTTTTCTTCTTTGGTCCATCCTAATAGATACCCTTCTTCTGTTCTTCTTTCAATCAATTCAATAGCTTGTCGATTGGTATACGGTAGATGAATCCATAGTTTCTTTCGTTGATATCCAGTTTTTCTCTTTCTTACTCTATTTATTAGCATCCTTTTTTTTCCTTTTCACTTCCTTTTATGGAATTCCGTTCCCACCCTGGAGTGGCAGGATTCGAACCTACACAAGACTGCACCAAAAACAGTTGCCCTACCATTAGGCTACACTCCATTTCTTGTGTCTTTCCCTCACTCGGAGAGATAGGATTCGAACCTATGACCTTCAGTACCCAAAACCAACGCGCTACCTGACTACGCCACACTCCGTTTCATTTAAACCCTTTGTTTATACGCTCTTTCTTTTCGATTCCATTTCTTTTTTTTGTCTTGATTCGATTAGAATGTAAACAAAATCAAAAATGCCATCATCAATGCGAACAAAGCAATCGCTTCTGTCAATGCGAATCCCATAATCGCATATCGGAATCTTTTTGCTTCCAATGATGGGTTTCGTGACATTCCGATAATGAATGCTCCGAATACTGTCCCAATTCCTACTCCTGCCCCTGCCAAACCTACAGTTGCTGCCCCTGCTCCAATCAATTTTGCTGCTTGTAGAATCATTTTCTTTTTTTCTCTTTCTTCTTCTTCCTTTTTCTGCCTTCCACTCTAGATTTCATAGGTGAGCATGGTTTTTTCCTCATCTCCTCTTCTTGATTTTCACTAATCCGCATGTACTTCTTAATCTTTTACCATCCAAACCGAGACTTTCTTCTTCTTTCGAGTTGGTTTTCCCTTTGCAATCTTTCCCCATGGTGTCACTTCCGGTCGTCCTCCTCGTGTTCGTCCTCCATGTGGATGATCAATCGGATTCATCGCTTCTCCTCGTACGGTTGGTCGCCACCCTTTATTTCGATTCCGACCTGCCTTTCCAATTGCTTCCATTCGATGATCTTCCCCAGCGACTCGTCCTACTGTGGCTCTACAATCCAAACTCACTTGGATTCTCGCTCCTGATGGTAATCGCAACAAACCTTTCCCATCTGGTTTTCGCAACAAGACCGAACCCGTACCTGCTGATCGTACATATTTTCCACCTTTCCCTGGATTCAATTCCACATTAAATACAGTTGATCCTACTGGGATCTCTTTCAAGGCCAATGTACTTCCTACCAGATTCATATGAACTCCTCTTTCTTCTCCCGTCTTCCTTTGACCCAGTTGAATTCGTTGTCCCACTTTCATCCCTTCTGCTGCCAAAACATAGGTCCATTCTCTGCTTCGACCTCCCTCTGTTTCTTTTTCCCATTGAACCAATGCCAACCGACCCGTTCGATTTGGATCATATTGGATTCCATAGACTTTTCCTCTTCCTCTATTTGTGTTTCGTCCACTCGTGGTTCTTGGATAGACCTTTCGCAACAAACGTTTTTTTCCACCTCCTCGATGTCGAACTGTAATTCGTCCACTATGATTTCGGCCTGAGACTTGTTTTTTTCCTTCTCGTAGATGAAGTGGGATTCTTTGCAATCCTCCTTCCGTTTCCACTTTCATTCGCACCTGATGTCGTTTACCAGGTGTTCTCGGTTTTTCATTTCTTCTCATTTTCTTTTTTTTCTTTTCTCCTTTCTTTCACTTCTGGATAATTCTGATAGATCCATCCACTCTCTTCATCATATTCCTTCTCCGTTTTCTCCTTCTCTTTGATTAACACACTCCTCATTTTCTTCTTCGATTCAATGGTATCTTTTTCCTCTTTTCTCTTCTTTCCCTCCATTACCTCGCCTTCATTTCTACCCTCCTTCCTTAACTTTCTCTCCTTCCTCTTTTTCTTATTCTCTTCAATCAGATTGATTCCTTCACTTCTGAATTGATCCAAGTCCATTTGTCCCTTCTCCATTTCTTCTTGGTGTCTCAATGTGGATTCGACCCTCTTGGTCATCTCCTCCTTCTTCTCCACTGGCACCCGTCGTGCATTATTCCATTCTGCGAATAATTCAGCACTTACTCTATCCTTTTCCACATAATTCCACATCTCTTCTATCGTATGTTTACTTTTTCTCACAAGTCGTTTCACCTTCTTCTTCGGTTCAACACCATCCATTACCACATTCACCTTGGTTCTTTCTTTATCTTGATTCATTCTCTTTTCCTTTTCCTTTTTCTTCTTCTTTATCATAATCATTTTCACAAAATGCGGACTTCCACCTCTATTTTTTCCCATTTTCTTTTTTTACACTCTTCTATCTTCTTTTTTCCTTTTCGAGAATCCCTTCCTCCATTACGTAAATATACGATTTGAGGTGAATCCATTTCCCACTTCTTTTGTCCAAATTCACCAACTCTTCTATCTTGTTTTTTCCTTTTCGAGAATTCCTCCTTCCATTGCACACATATACGATATCTAATGACTGTATTCCCACTTCTTTTATCCAAATTTCACCACTCTTCTATCTTGTTTTTTCCTTTTCGAAAATTCTCTCATTCTTTGTGTATATATACGATTATGAGAAGAAAATTTCCCATTTCTTTTGTACCCATTTCACCACTCTTCTATCTTCTTTTTTCCTTTTCGAGAAGATTCTTCTTCTTTACGTACATATACGGTTTTGTGTGTATGACTTCCCGCTTCTTTTGTTTCCATTTCACCACTCTTCTATCTTGTTTTTTCTTTTTCGAGAAACCTCCCTTTCATTGCACACATATACGATGAATGCCCAAGATTTTCACATAGATCTCTCACATACTCCACTTGTTTGTTTCGCTTGACTCGATTCTTCATTTTTCTCCTTTTTTTTCATCACTTTTTCTCTGTTACGTATTTTCTCGATTTTCACCGAATTGACTATTACGTAGATTCTTCGATCTTTTTCTTTTTCCTGATGGACCCCCTTACGTTTTTGAATCAGATCGAGGAATTCCACTGATCTTTTTCATTTTTCCTCTCTTACTTTCCTCCATCCACCTTTACTCGCATCAAACTTGATTCTCTTCGCCCCACTCTTGGTACAAATCTCAACAAGAATGCAAAATAATATACAGACGCTCTTTGTCCCACTTGAATATATGGATATTCCACCACTTTTCCTCCAATCCATCCCAAAATGATACATGTTGCTACAAACAACCAGAATCTTTGTCGATAAATTGGTCGGAATCCAGTTGATCGTACTTCTGAGGTATTCAAAAATGGCAATGCCATTCTTCTAAAGATCGCTGCCATCATTGCTACCACTCCTCTCAATTTATGTGGAATTGATCGCAAAATTGCATAAAAGATTCTAAAATACCATTCTGGTACGATATGTGGTGGGGTTACCATTGGATTCGCCATGATATAATTATCTGGATGTCCCAATCTATTTGGTTCAAAGAAGACAAAGAAGCTAAACACTCTCATTCTTCCTACAAATCCCAATCTATCTTTTACATAGAAATATGGATAAAACGGAACTCGATCTCTACCATCTACACCCAATGGATTTCCTGATCCCACGTTTTCACTATGCAACAATACCAAATGCACGCATGCCAAGGCCGCAATGATAAATGGTCTTGTAAAGTGCAATGAGAAGAATCGATTCAAGGTCGCATTATCTACTGAAAATCCTCCCCACAACCATTCTACCAATGACGGTCCCACTCTTGGCAAGGCTGATGCCAAATTCGTAATCACAGTTGCTCCCCATAGTGACATTTGCCCAAATGGCAATACATATCCAATAAACCCTGTTCCCATCATCAAGAAGAACAACAAAACTCCTGAAATCCATAGATACCCTCGAGGTGTCACATATGATCCATAATACAATCCTCGCATCATATGTCTATACACCATAATAAAGAAGAAGGATGCTCCGTTTGCATGCAAATATCGCAACAACCATCCATAATTCACATCTCGCATAATATGCTCTACGCTACTAAACGCTCTAGTTACATGTGGGGTATAATGCATTGCCAAAAAAATCCCTGTCACAATTTGGACTACTAGCATCAATCCCGATAGTGAACCAAATCCCCAATAATACGAGAGATTTGACGGGGTTGGGTAATCGACTACATGATTATTTATTACTTCTCTGATTGGACCTCTTGGTGACATTTGTTTTCCATTTCCAATTCGTGGTCCCATATTTTGTTTATTCCATCGTGCTTGCATCTTTGCTTTTTCTTTTTTCAATTCTTTTTTCCTTTTTCATCTTTTTGATGAAAGTTTTCTTTTTTTCTTTCAAAGTCTTTTCTTGTCGACTTTCCTCTTCTTTTCGGTACTTTATATCCTCACTTAGCGATGGTAAGACTCGAACTAACAACCTAATGATTATGAATCATCCGCTCTACCATTGAGCTACATCGCCTCTTTTTCATCCCAGTTATCCTCGGTTATATACCAAATATCTCATACAGATTCTCAATCTCTTCTCGATTCCACTTCCTTCCATTCTTGGAACCCTCTGTTGGATTCTCGTTCTGGTTATCAGTCTCACTCTCGATACAACCATTACCAATGAGTAATGATAGACTTCACCTGACTGTGCTTTTCCCAATCTCTTTCCTCGTTGGTACAATGATTGTGTCAACCCAGCTGGTCCTCTTCTTTCAATCACTCCTCGATCAATTCCTTTATATCTTGTATGATATCCATGGTGTCTCAATGGAACCACTACCCATTCGGTATACACTTTATCAAAGAACCACTTTTTACTCAAATACACATATCTTGATTTGAATCTAGTTGTTTTTCTTTGATATACCTTTTTCGCATTTTCATATGAACTATATCTTCTTCTCGCTCTTCCACCGCCACCTCTCGAGAATCTCACTGGAATCAGCTTAATTTGACTTGGAATAAACTCCGCATCAATTCGTCCTCTCCCATCTACGTGTGTGTACAAAGCTTGTCCCCAGAATGGACTTCCCAATCCGATCATTCTATCCTTCGTTAGCCAACCGACCCAGATTGACCCAACTGACAAGACTCTCAATGGAATTCCCATTCTTCTTGGTGCATCATGAGCTCCTTCATAAACTTTTCGATGTCCACCTGCTTCTGCCAAAAATGTATAGTACAATAGTCGAATCGAATAGAACCCTGTACAGAATGCTGCTCTTGTCCCCAACCAATGCGCTACATGTCCATACCAGGTGTAACTTCCGTATCCTACCTCCAAAATCACATCCTTCGAATAGAATCCGGTTCTAAATGGAAATCCCATCAATGCAATCGATCCAATGAAGATCATTGCATATGTTCTTGGTAGAATCCGAACCAATCCTCCCATTCGTCGAATATCCTGGTCATCTCCTCTTGCATGAATCACCGATCCTGCACTCAAAAACAACAAGGCTTTAAATCTCGCATGGTTTGCCAAATGGAAAATCCCTACTTCGTATGCTGACAATCCACATGCAAAGATCATATATCCCAACTGTGAACAGGTTGAATATGCAATCACTCGCTTCAAATCATTCTGAACCAATCCCACAGTCCCTGCAAAGAACGCCGTTATCCCACCAAATCTTGTCACCACCTTTCTTACTTCTGGTGCATATTCCAATCTTGGAGAGCATCGTCCCATCAAGAAGACCCCTGCTGTTACCATGGTTGCTGCATGAATCAATGCAGACACTGGAGTTGGTCCTTCCATTGCGTCTGGTAGCCATGTATGCAATCCCAATTGGGCTGATTTACCCACGGCTCCCACAAATAGACATCTCCCAATTCTGGTTAGGACTCCAATTTCCACACCTCCCAACCATCCCATTCGGACGGTATGATTCACCGATTCAGGTGCCAATGCAAAGATCGTTCCGTAATCTCTTGCTCGAAATTCCATATACACTCTTCTCATACCCAATGCCAATCCAAAATCCCCTACTCGATTCACTAGCATGGCTTTAATTGCTGCTTTATTCGCTTGAATTCGTGTATACCAAAAATTAATCAACAAATATGAACACAATCCTACTCCTTCCCATCCTACAAATCTTTGGACTCTATTCTCACCTGTTACCAATACCAACATAAAAAAGGTAAACAACGACAAATAAGACATAAATCGTGGTTGATGTGGATCTCCACCCATATACTCAATCGAATATCTATGTACCAAGCTTGAGACTCTCGTCACCACCACACACATGACTACGGTCAAGGTATCGTATAGCAATCCCCATTTCACTCTCAATCTCTCCGAACTCATCCATACACACAAGGATCTGGTCACCACATTTCCCTTTCTTCCCACTTCCCATCTTCCCATTCTCGATAGGCCTCTGGTTCTTCTCAATCTTCCTGTTGTGACTCGTACTGCACCTTTTCGACCAATCCATTGCCCTCCTCTTCCTGCACTTCTGGATCCCCTCAACGGTCTCCCTCTTCTTCTTCTATACATCTTTGATTTTTTCTTTTCTTCACTTGCTTCGCTTCTTTTTTCTTTTAGATCCGTCGTCGTTTCTTTCTTCGACATCCATTATGTGGATCCTTTGTCGCATCTGATACGGTCAAAATCTCCACTCCGTATTTTTTCAATTCATTCAAGGCTTGGACTCGTCCTCGACCCATTCCTCGTCTCAACACGTGAACTCCCGGTTGGGTTCCTTTCCCTCCCCATCGTTCCATATAGGCTTTTCCTGCACTTCCTCTGACTTCTTGTGCTGCATATACGCTTCCTCGCTTCGAATTCACAAATCCCCTTCTTCCTGCGGTTTTCACCAGATTCACTCTCCGTCCCTTTTCTTCATCATACCAGGTTCTCACTACCTTTGTATTATTTACAGTCGATCTTACTCTACATCTTACCCCTGTATTCGCCCCTGGCCCACCTTGATTTCCTTTTTTTCTTCCACTTTCTTCCATCTTTCTCTTTTTTTCCTTTATCGCACTTTTCTCCCTCGAAGTTTATTCAAACTTCGTGCTGTCTTCCCATTTGTTGAGGTTCGTTGTCCTCGTACTGGGAGTCCTCGTCGCATATTCATCCCTCGTACCGTTCCCAATTTCAAATGTCGACTCACTCCATCAAACTCAATTCGTCGTCTATCTGCTGAACATACCAGATTTTCCATTCTCCAACCTTCCATCAATTGGACTTGGTCGCCCGCCAAATTCCCCACTCTTACAGAAGGCCTTCTTCCACAGGCTTGGCATACCTCTTTCGCCTTCACTCGTCCAATCCCATATACTTTTTGCAAGGCCTTCTCCACTGTTCTCCCAGGTCTTCTCGGTACCCCTCTTACATATTGTGGGAGATTCCCTTTTCCCACTTTTCTTCGTGACTTCTTTCGATTTTCTCTCAAGGGATCTCTTCTTCCGACTGCTTTCCCTTTCTTTTTTCTTCTTTCTTTCACTCTTGCTTGATTGATTTCTCTCATTCTTCCTTCTTCTCTTCTTTTTTTCTTCTCTTCTTTTCTTTGAGGTGAGAAGGATTTGAACCTTCGTACCGGAATCGGAACAAAGTTACAGTCTGTCGCATTTAACCACTCTGCCATCACCTCTTTTCGGGTAGAGTAGGATTTGAACCTACGAGTCTTTTGGACTGCTCGTTTTCAAGACGAGCCCGATCAACCACTCTGGCATCTACCCTTTCCTCCCTTCTTTTTCCTTTCTTCGTCCATATCTTCGTCTTCTTTTTCCATGTGGACTCCAAATCTTCACTCGAGTTTTTCTCCAATCGATTTTCTTTTCCAGGGTACTTCTTCGTTTTTCCATTCGAGATCCACCATATCCACCCTTCTGTCCGATCGTCCCGCTTCTTCTAGTCTCTCTTTCTTTTTTTTTCTCTTCTCTTTTCACCAGTTTTCCCCAGTCCTTCTCGGTTTCTTCATATCCATGAACCACTTTCCCCCGTTTTCGTCTTCTCGTGATTTCTCCATCTCTCTCTTTTCCAAACTCCGTCCAGATTCTTCGCTTTATCCTTTGGTTTTCACTCCATCGTCTCCTTTGATTCCCACTTTCTCGATTTTTCACTCTCTTTCTCTTTTCCCCATTTTGTCTTTCCTCGTATCCTCTCTTCCTTCTCGGATTGATTTTCCATATCTTTCCCTCTTTTTTCCCATCCACCGAACTTCTATTCACTTGATTCCCATCATACTGCTTTCTCCCTCTTTTCTCCTTTATTCGCACATATCTTCTCTTTTGTTTCAATCTTCTTCTTTCCTTTCTTTCACTCTTCTCCTCATCTAGATACGTGGATCTATCCCAAGATTCATTTCTTCCTTTTCCTAGATTTTTCTTCTGCAAGACTCCTTTTTTCCATTCCGACACTCTCGTCGCATCCCCTTTCTCATATCTTTTCCAGAAACCCCATTCCTCATTTTCTTTTTTCTCCCTTCTCACTTCTTGGTTTTGGTTTTCCTTCGCACCTTCCTCGATTTCCATTGAATCATCCATTGACCTTCTTTCTTTTTCATAGGTTTGCCTCCCTTTTTCATATGTTCGAAGTTCTCTTTCATTCTCATCTACTCTCTTTTTTACCCAATCCTTTCTTCCTTTCTGATTTCCCTTAATTCTGTATCCCTTTTTATCATTTACCAAGCCTTTCCATCTCTCATTGGCTTCCCATACTTCATATGGGATTTTTTCTTCATATTTCTTTCTTCTCTCTCCAAACTTTCTCCATTCTCGTTTATATCCGTTCTTTCCTTTCTTTCCCTTTCTTTTTTTTCCTCTTTCTGTTCTAATCCTTCGATCCGATTTCGTTTTTCGTTCATCCTTCCACTTCTTCCTTGTTTGTTGATCTCTTCTTCTTTCTTTTTCCCCCATTTTCCTTTTTCTTTTTTCCTTCTCCTTCGTTTCTTTTCATCCATCTCTCACTTCTTTCTGAACCATAGAAATAAATTACTTGTTTTCCAAATTCTCTATATTCTGCTTCGTTTCCCATCACCATTCCCCCACTTCTCAATACTTTTCTATTTTCATCCTCCACTTTCTGCATTCTCCGATTCATCCATACTTCTAGCTCCGACCATCCAGGATTTCTCTCTCTTCTCTCTGGTTCGGGTACTTTTCTCCACTTTTGAACTTTTCTTCCTTCCATATCTTTTCTTCGTGTCAAATTCTTTCTTTTTGCAAAATATTGAGTTCTTGGGCAAGCTATCAAAACCTCTCTCGATTCATCCTTGGTTTTCCCCACCTTCCCATTTACTTTCTCTCGATTCTTCACTTGTCTCGGTTCCTTTCTCGTCTTTTCGCATCTTTCCATCAGTCTCTTCACGTGTCCCCTCTCTTTTCTCATCGGATCTTCCTCACATCTCTTCTTTCTCCCTTTATATTTCCATTTGAACCCTTCTTTTCTTTCCTCTCTCTTCTTTCCATAGAAGACTTCCAAAATTTCTCCTTCTTCTTCTTTCAATTCCCTTCTTCTTGGTTCGATTCTCTTTTCTCTCTCCTCCTCCGATTTTCTCCTATATTTCGAATTCAACCACCATTCTTTCCTTCTCCCTCCTCTTTCATGGAACTGATATCTCGATCTCACTTCGTATCTATTTCGAGATACCTCGCATTCTCGTACCACTTCATATCTTTCTCTATTCTCTACCAAACCCTTCCTCTCTTCTTTATCTTTCCCATGATGTCTTCCTCGTCTCTTCCCATTTTTTCTATATTTTCTTTGTTCTTTTCTTCTTTCCAAATTCCTTTGATCCCAATACATTCGAATTCTTTGTCGTTCTCTTTGCCCACCCACTCGACTTGGGTTCTTCGACTCAATTCCATCCACTCTTTTTCTATTCTTTCTCATCACCATATTTCCCAATGTCAACTTTCTTCGTGGTCTCTTCTTCATTCCTGTTCTATAACCATGGTCTCCATATACTTTATCTACACCCAATCCCATCAATTCTTGCACATATCCCGTTTTTCTCGATGGTCTTCTACTCCCTGATACCGCACCTTTCTCATTTGCTTCTTCTTTTCCACTTACATACGGATATCTCTTTGAATCTTTTCTCAATGAAATTCGTTCTCGCTTCTCTATCGTCTCTCTTCTTCCTTTTACAAATTCTCCGCTTTTTCCTTTCATTTTCTTTTTTTCTTCTTTGTTTTTTCGATTGGACCTTTGACTTCTGGCTTTTTTTCTCCCTTCTATCTTGTTTTTTCCTTTTCGAGAACTCCCTTATCCTTTGTGTATATTTACGATACCCAACCCACATTTTTCCCATATCTTTTGTCTACTTTCTCCTTGATTCCGTTCCTAATCGGATCCTCACCACCTTCTTCTATCTTGTTTTTTCCTTTTCGAGAACTCCCTCCTTCTTTGCACATATATACGATTTAATCTCTTCCTTTTCACGCTGATTCCACCCACTCACCATATTCGCTTCACGTATCTCGATCCTTCTTTTTCTCTCTTTTTTCTTCACTTTTTTCTCTGTTACGTGTTTTCTCGTTTTCCACCCCTTCTCTTGTTACGTAGATTCTTCGATCTTTTTCACTTTCCTGATGGACCCCCTTACGTTTTTTCAAAAGATCGAATCTTTCCACTTCTTTTTTTCTTCCTCTGATTATGAATACATTCGAACATGTTCCACTCTCGATACACACGAGACATGAATTCTTTCTCTGACTGCCGATGGATATCTTCCCAAAAACAAAGTTCTCCCTCTCAATGGGAAAAACATTCTTCCTTCTCGTCTATTCAAATCTGACATCTGTTCTCCATGACTCAATCTATAAATGTTCTTCAAGTTCCCATAAGCTACTCGATTATACAACCATAGCGAATAACATCCACCCAAAATCATCCCAGTGGCACTTCTAAAGGTCACCAACACATTCGTTTGCGCAATTCCCAATAGAATCATCCTTTCCCCCACAAATGACGATGTCCCTGGGAGTGCGATATTTGCCATCGTAAAGAACAAGAAGACTCTCGCAAATCTTGGCATCGTTTGTGCTACTCCTCCGTAATATCTCACTCTTCGTGTATGGTATCGATCATACAAGACCCCAATTACCATAAACAATGCACCAGCCACCAACCCATGTGACAACATCTGGAACAAGGCTCCTTCCACTCCTTGTTCTGTCATTGAAAACAACCCTACCAAGGTCATATTCATATGCGCTACCGATGCATACGCTACAATTCGCTTTCTATCCGTTTGTCGAATCGCTGTTCTCGATGTATACACGATCCCTACTACAGCCATTGCATAGATTCTTGGTGTGAAATAGACTGTTGCCATTGGGAATCTCTCTCTCAATCTTCGCATCATCCCATATGTTCCCAATTTCAACAAGACTCCTGCTAGAATCACTGATCCTCCAGTTGGTGCTTCCACATGAGCTTCGGGTAGCCAAATATGGACTGGGACCATTGGGACCTTTGTTGCCAAAGATGCAAAGAATCCTCTCCATCTTCTTCGTTGTCTTTCTACTTCCAATGGTCTTCTTCCTCTTTCGTCTGATCCTCTTTGGCATCTTTGTTTCAAGACTCTTCTATCTGTTGTTCCATATCGTGAATTCAAATACAAGATCCCCAACAACATTCTCACTGAACCAAGCAATGTGTATCTAAAAAAGAAATACCCTGCTCGAATCTTTCGTGCTCGTGAACCCCATACTCCAATTCTTCTGTACATTGGAATCAAGACTGCTTCGAATCTTACATAAAACCACAATAGATCGGTTACCAAGAAGACACCCAAGATTCTTCCCTCTAGTGCCAGAAAACTTGCATAGTATTCTCGCTTTTGTTTCTGAATTCCACCCATTGATGCCAATCTACACAAGGGAATTCTTCTTGTGGTCAATCTTACAAAGGTTCTCGAAATCCCATCTACCCCTCTGGTTCTTGTTGCTCCTCTCGGTCTCCATCCTTCATATGATTCCACTCTTTGATATCTTCCTACACTTCGATCAAATCTCACCCATACTGGAATCGATCTTCTCCACGTTCTTACCGCGAACCATCTTCCTCTCACTGGTGCTGATCTCCATGATGTTTTCTCTTCTTTCCCTCTTCTCATAATTCTCAACGATCCTCTCAATGGAACCAGTCTTCTTCCTCTCAACATTTTCTTTTTCTTCCTTTTTTCCTTTTTCTTTCTTCCACACTTTCTGGGCGATTAAAGTGACTCGAACACTTAACCGTTCGTACCACAAACGAACGCTCTACCATTGAGCTATAATCGCCTCTCTCCCTTATTTTTCTTTCTTCTCTCCCTTTTTCTTCCACACCTCTTGTTTTGTCCAATCCATTGAGGTCTGAATTCCCAGATTCACACCGACTCTTCGGGATTTCCATCTATCTCGTTTCGTTTTCCTTACATACACACTCCCATCTCTTCTTCGGATTCTTTTTCTTCGATTTCGCATTTTCTTTCTTTTTATTCTTTTCTTGTCATTGGGAATCGTCTTCCTTCCATCAGTTTGATTCCTTCTTCCTTCTTCTTTGCACTTGTCTCGACTGATCTATATCTACCTCCTACATGATTTCCACTTGATCCTACTACCAATTGGAAATACCCCTCATAATATGGTGTTCTTGCTGGAATCACTCCCGGTTGTTCCATATGAAAGGTTCTTTGTCCCCGTTCATCGACTACCCCGCTTGTCTGTCTACTTCTCCCTTTTTCACCCATATTCCCATCTTTTGGTCTCACTGGAAACCCACTAAATGGTCGGACCTCCGGAAAGACTCTTACTCTCCATTGCTCTCTTCTATCATATGCTTCTTTCCCTGTCATACTAACTCGACAACCAATCGGATCTCCTTCCTTCAATCGTCTTTGTGCTACTGATTTTTTCGTATATACTCTTTCTGGTTTCTGTCCCGTCATCAGATCCAATCCTGTCCATGCTGCTGGAATTCTCTTTGGTTGAAATCCCAATCCAATCAAACTCCACATTCTGGTCACTTTCTTGACTTTTGGAACTTCTCTTCGATTTTTTCTGTATGGAAAGGCTTGGAGTCTATCCCATTGAACCACTCGTTTATAATGATCATATCTCATTTTCTTTTTTTTCTTTCTCTTTTTTCTTATCGTGAATCTTTCCATGGATTTCCATACTCGAAAGCTCGGAATTCTTGTGATAGCTCTACTGCTTCGCTTACCACTCGTTTTCTTGTCTCATCATATCGTACTTCTGTATATCCTGTCAATGGGAAGTCTTTTCGCATTGGATGTCCTTCAAATCCATAATCTGTCAAGATTCGTCGTAGATCTGGATGTCCCTCCACTCCTACTCCATACATATCCCATCTTTCTCGTTCCATCCAATTGGCTGATGGATATCTTCCCGTTCTTGTTGGTACGGTTTCCAACTCATCTACTCGGACTTTGACCAACAATCGTACTCCATACCGCAAACTCAATCTATTATATACAACTTCAAATCGTTTTCCTCGCTCTGGATAATCTACCCCTGCTACATCTGTCAATCTTTTATATTGCAATCCAGTATGATCTCGACATACTTTCATTCTTCCCAACAAGTCATCTACGTCTACTCTGATTTCTCTTCCTCCACTTTTTGTTCTATATGCACCCAAAGACTTTCTTCTTTGATGATTCAATCCTGTCATCTTCTTTTTTTCCTCTTTTCCTCATTCCTTTAAACCTTCTAGATAGGTGAGGTTGGGTTTGAACCAACGACCTTACCATTATCAACGGTACGCTCTACCTACTGAGCTACTCACCCTTTTCTCTTTTTTCTTTTTCCCTTTCTTTTATACTTTTGCTCTTGCTACCCCTTGTGCTTTTACATACGCTTCTGTTCGGCACCATGGGTTTGGTCCTGACTTCACTCCATACAATGCTCCTGTATACAAGATGTATCTAAACAATCTTGCTGAGAAGGCTGATACAGTTGATCCTACGGTTGCCACCAAGTTCCATCCTGCAAATGCATCTGGATAATCTGGTACTCGTCGAGGCATCCCAGCCAATCCCAAGAAATGCATTGGGAAGAAGGTTCTATTCACCCCTACAAACATTGTTACAAAGTGGACTTGTGCTCTCGCTTCTGAGTACATTCGTCCTGTAATCTTTGGGAACCAATAGTAGAACCCTGCAAAGACTGCAAAGACTACTCCCATTGACAATACATAATGGAAATGTGCCACTACATAATATGTATCATGCAAGGCAATATCCAATCCACAGTTCGAACATGCTACTCCGGTTACTCCTCCCAATGTAAACAATACCAAGAATCCTCTAGTAAATCTCATTGGTGCTTCCAAACTAATTGATCCTCCCCACATTGTTGCCAACCATGAAAAGATCTTAATCCCTGTTGGTACCGCAATAATCATCGTTGCTGCTGTGAAATACGCTCGAGTATCACAATCCATTCCTACAGTAAACATATGATGTGCCCATACAATGAATCCCAACACTCCAATCGACAACATCGCATACACCATCCCCAAATATCCGAAGGTTTGCTTTCGTGAGAAAACTGTGACTACTTGTGACACAATCCCAAATCCTGGCAAAATCAAGATATACACTTCTGGATGTCCAAAGAACCAGAACAAGTGTTGATACAAAACTGGATCTCCTCCTCCTGCTGGATCGAAGAATGAGGTATTAAAGTTTCGATCTGTCAATAGCATTGTAATTGCACCTGCTAGGACTGGCAATGACAACAACAACAAGACTGCCGTAATTCTTACTGCCCAACAGAACAATGGCAATCGATGCATGGTCATTCCTGGTGATCGCATATTCAAAATCGTTGTAATAAAGTTAATTGCACCCAAAATCGACGATACCCCTGCCAAATGCAATGAAAAGATCGCCAAATCGACTGATGGTCCACTATGTGCTTCTACTGATGACAATGGTGGATATACTGTCCAACCTGTCCCTGCTCCTGCTTCTACCAGTGATGATGATACCAATCTCAACAATGCTGGTGGCAATAGCCAAAATGAAATATTATTCAATCGTGGGAATGCCATATCTGGTGCTCCCAACATTCTCGGTACGAACCAGTTCCCAAATCCTCCAATCAAAAATGGCATAACAAAAAAGAAAATCATAATAAATGCATGGGCTGTTACCATTACATTATACAATTGATGGTTTCCTGATCTTGCTTGAACTCCAGGTGATGCCAATTCCAATCGCATCCATACTGACAAGGTTGTTCCCAATACCCCTGACAAGGTTCCGAAAATCATATACAAAGTTCCAATATCTTTATGGTTGGTTGAGAATCTCCATCGTGATGCCCAAGTATATCTCCCATACCCTCTTTTTTGTGTTTTTCTTGTTTTTTCTGTGTTTCCCATCTCCTTTCACTTTTTCCTCTCGTGTTTTTTCTATTCAACCGTATTTCGGTTCTCTTTTTTCTGAATTCTTTGTTTCTATTGAATTCACTCTGTTTTTCTTCACTATCCAGGCAAAGAGGGAATCGAACCCACACTAACGACTTTGGAGATCGTGGTTCTACCATTAAACTATTCGCCCTCCACTCTTTCATCACTTTTTTCTCATCACTTTTTCTCTGTTACGTATTTCCTCGATTTTCTTCCAATCAACTGTTAGATAGATTCTTCGATCTTTTTCTTTTTCCTGATGGACCCCCTTACACTTTTCAATATGATCGAGAAATTCCACTTCTTTTCCCTTTTTTTCTTCTCTATTTCCACTCTTTTATCCTTCCGCTCTACTTGTTGTCATCCATGTCAAGTAGTTTGGCAAGGTCATCGCTTCTACTGCAATTGGCATAAATCCATGGTTTACCCCACAAATTTCTGAACATTGTCCATAAAACACCCCTGGTCGTGTCACAAATCTTGAGACTTGGTTCAATCGTCCTGGGCATGCATCAATTTTCACTCCAAATGCTGGTACTGTCCATGCATGCAATACATCTGCTGCTGTCACAATCATTCGAATATGTGTGTCAATTGGTCTAACCAATCGATGATCCACTTCCAACAATCGCAATTGTCCTGTTGTCAATTCATCATCTGGCAACATATATGAATCAAATCCTCTACCTTCTTCGTTTTCTCCTACTACATCGGAGTATTCGTATGACCAATACCATTGGTGTCCGACTACTTTCACTGTCAATGCTGGATCCACTCTTTCATCTACTGAATACAACAATGCAAATGATGGAATTGCAATTGCTACCAAGATTCTTGCTGGTACCATTGTCCACACAACCTCAATTACGGTTCCATGTACCACATTACTTGGAGTTGGGTTCGCTTTCTCATGAAAATGCATCACACATCGTCCCATCATCCATGCTACAAATACGGATACAAATACCAATACAAACATCAAATCATCATGAAATCGAATAATCCCTTCTGCAATTGGGGTTGCTGGCTCTTGGAATCCAATCTGCCAAGGTCTTGCCGCATCTCTTTCGACCACTTTTCCTCTTCTTTGATTTCTTCTTCTCATCTCTTTCCTTTTTTTTTCCTTTCTTCTCGAGCGAGTTTTGAACTTGCGACCTTCCGCTTAACAGGCGGGCGCTCTAACCACTGAGCTATCGAGAATTTCTCTTTTTCCACTTTCCTCCATTAATGTCCTCCATGCACAACATCTGTCATATAAATACATGTCAACAATGCGAATACATACGCCTGCACAAATGCTACTCCCGCTTCCAATACCAACAATCTAAACAAGACAATTCTTGGTACAAAGTGTGCAACATATCTTCTTCCCCCTGTTGCCATTATTGTCCATGCGAACCCTGCAATCACTTTCAACAAGATATGTCCTGCCATCATGTTTGCAAACAATCGCACTGACAACGAGATAAAGGTAATCGTGAATCCCAATCTTTCTAGTCCCACTCTTATCGGAACCATTGCAAATGGTGTTCCTGCTGGCAAGAATCTTCCAAACAACTTTCTTCCATGTCGTTGGAATCCGACTCTTATTTTCCCTACCCAGACTCCTCTCGCTCTTGTCATCGTCACTACCAAATGTGCGGTTACTGTATAACTATATGGAATCAATCCCAACAAGTTTCTTCCCAATACGAAGGTAAATCTTGTGAAAATGAATCCAAAATACCCTTGTCCACTTGGTCCAATCGTTTGTCCAATCATTGACAAAACCATCGTATGTCTACCTTCTCTTCTTCTTTGCCATCGATTTGGTACCAAGCTTCCGTTTCCACCTGCCAATACCACTTGTCCTCCGACAATTCTTCTCCCTGCAGTCAAGACTCTTCTTCTTGACGCATTTGTGAAGGATAGATCTCTTCCTCCCATTCGTCTCGGTACCAATGAGACCACTTCAAATTGTTCCAGTGGACTTCTCAATCTTCTTTCGTTTTTCATTTTCTTTTTTCTTTTTTAATTTCCCCAGCAATATACTGCTACAAACAAGAACAACCATACCACATCAACAAAATGCCAATACCATGCTCCTGCCTCAAACCCAAAATGGTGTTCTTTTGTGAAATGGTGATTATACAATCGAGCCAAACACACAATCAAAATACAGGTTCCCACAAATACGTGAAACCCATGGAACCCGGTTGTCATATAGAAACTTGATCCATATACGCTATCTGAAATCGTGAATGTCGCATTCACATACTCAAATGCCTGCAATCCAGTAAAGGCTACTGCCAATCCTACAGTCACTCTCAAGGCTTGTACTGCTTCTTCTCGGTTTCCGGATACAATACTATGATGTGCCCAAGTCACTGATGCACCTGATGTCAACAAGATCAAAGTATTCAAAAATGGAACCTCCCATGCATTCAAGACTTCAATTCCTCGAGGTGGCCATACCGATCCAATTTCTGGTGTCGGTGCCAATGCTGCCCAGAAGAATGCCCAAAAGAATGCAAAGAAGAATCTCACTTCTGATACAATGAACAAGACCATTCCTGATCGTCTTCCCAATTGTACCAAACTGGTGTGTTGTCCTTCCAATGTCCCTTCTCGTACAATGTCTCGCCACCATACGTACATTGTGCTTCTCAATAGTCCCAATCCTCTTCTACTTCTTCTTCCACCCCCTTCATATCCGTGGAAGTACATGACCGATCCTGATGTCATCATCCATACCCCTGTTGACGCTGTCAATGGCCAAGGGCTTGGATCTACCAAATGAAATGGTTGTTTTTGATACATTTCTTTCTTTTTTTCTTTTCTTTCTACTATATCCCTGAAGGAAATCGAATCCTCGTCTCAACCTTGAAAGGGTCGTGTTCTCACCACTGAACTACAGGGACTCTCTTTCTATCCTTACCTATCTCCACACTGATTATCAATCACATTTCCCCCCTCTTCTATCTTCTTTTTTCCTTTTCGAGGATCTCTTTACCCATTGTGTAGATATACGATATTAATTAGTAGTTTTACCGCTTCTTTTGTCCAAGTTTCACCACTCTTCTATCTTCTTTTTTCCTTTTCGAGAACTTCTTTATTGATTGGATAGATATACGATTTTCTCACCATATCATCTCACTTCTTTTGACTAAATTCGACTCCTCTTCTCTCCAAATTTACATATATATCATATACTATATTACACCCCATTCATTAACGGGGGGGCGCCCCCCTTTTTTTATTTTTTACATTCATTTGCATTGTTTATCTAACATTTTATTTTTTATTTTATTTTATTTTTTTATTTTCATTTTATTTTTTATTTTATTTTTTTATTTTATTTTCATTTTATTTTTTCATTTTATTTTTTATTTTATTTTTCATTTTATTTTTTTATTTTTCATTTTATTTTTTCATTTTATTTTTTTATTTTATTTTCATTTTATTTTTTATTTTATTTTTTATTTTATTTTTTTTATTTTATTTTATTTTCATTTTATTTTTTTATTTTCATTTTAT
>Ga0153956_1000478_pt1 | contig 45488 bp, 41 predicted proteins | sample TSFL040MetaG_FD_104704 | JGI IMG/M metagenome (GOLD analysis project Ga0153956, IMG submission 104704) | Attine ant fungus gardens microbial communities from Florida, USA - TSFL040 MetaG | ecosystem: Host-associated > Fungi > Mycelium > Unclassified | place: USA: Florida, Wekiwa Springs... | reverse complement strand
ATGCGAACTTCGGAATTAAAGGGACACTGGCAAGTTTATGATTCTCGTGTGGTTCAGGTTCAGAAGTCCGCTTCACCGACTCGCTGCGATAGTGTGGCGGACTTCTGAACCACCACACTAGATTTCCGAAACGGTTGGCCGGAGATCGCCATGTCATCATCGTTGCCGCCATCCGAAAATGGCCCGTCCGTTGCACCGAAGCGGATCGAATTTGACGACCCGCATGCCGGAACAGCTAATTTACAAGAGGCGGAAGTCACGCGCGTCCGCACACTGGCGGGCGGATGGCGCTGGGGATTGATCGTCGCGACTGCCGCAACCATCCTGCTGTGCATCAACCAGCAATTCTCCCTGCGATTCTTCATCGGTTACACCCAGCTCAACACCGAATACTTCTATCTGCTGATCGGGCTGATGCTGCCGTTCACCTTCCTGATCTTTCCGGGAACGGAAACCTCGCCGCTCGACCGCATTCCCTGGTACGACGTCGTCCTGTTTGCCATAACCGTCGCCGCATCGGTCGATCTGATGCTGCACGTCCGCAAGGCCGCCGAAGCCGGCTGGGAGTTTGGCGGCGCGCCGATGCCGGCGATCGTGGCCGGTATCGCGATGTGGGCCGTGCTGATGGAGGCGCTCCGCCGCACCGGCGGCTGGAGCCTGCTGCTCAGCGTTTTCCCGTTCACCGTCTATCCGTTATTCGCGGACGCCTCGTGGCTCGGGCCGTTTCGCGGCACGCAATCCACGCTCGAGCAGGCGACCTCGTATCATGTGCTGTCGGGGGAGAGCCTGCTCGGCATCCCGATCCAGGCTTTTGCCGACACCGTCATCGGCTTTCTGGTATTCGGCACCGCGCTGATGATGACCGGCGCGGGAAAGTTTTTCATCAACCTCGCCTTCGCGCTCTGCGGCACCTTCCGCGGCGGCGCGGCCAAGGTCTGCATCTTCGCGAGCGGCCTGCTCGGCATGATGTCCGGTTCGATCATATCGAACGTGCTGACCGCCGGCACCATGACCATTCCCGTGATGAAGAAGAGCGGCTTCCGCGCCTCCTATGCCGGCGCGATCGAGGCTTGCGCCTCGACCGGCGCGGTGCTGGCGCCTCCCGTGATGGGCGCGACCGCATTCGTCATCGCCCAGTTTCTCAACATCAGCTACGCGGAAGTCGCGATGGCCGCGATCATTCCCGCCGCGCTTTATTATATCGGCCTGTTCATGCAGGTCGATTCCTACGCAGCGCGCCATGGATTGAAGGGCATTCCGCGATCCGAATTGCCGAAGGTCACCGATACGCTCAAAGCCGGCTGGTACTATGTTTTCGTGATCGCTCTGCTGGTCGTGATGCTGCTCTACTTCAAGCGCGAGAGCCATGCGCCCTTCTACGCCACCGCCCTTCTGCTCGTGCTCAATCAGCTGTTTTCAAAGGAGACGCGCTGGACGCTCTCGACCGTCACGCGGTTTCTTGAGATCAACGGCCGCACCTTCGTCGAACTGATCGGCATTCTCGCAGGTTGCGGACTGCTGATCGGCGCGTTCTCCATGACCGGCGTGGTCTCGAGCCTTGCCAACGACCTGCTCAGAATCGCCGGCGACAATCCGTTCCTGCTGCTGGCGATGTGCGCCTTCACCAGCCTGATCCTCGGCCTCGGCCTGACGACGACGGCCTGTTACATCTTTCTTGCCATTCTGGTGGCCCCCGCGCTCGAAAAGGTCGGCCTCAACCGGATGGCGGTCCACATGTTCATCTTTTACTGGGGCATGTTGTCGTCGATCACGCCGCCGGTGGCCATCGCCTCGTTTGCCGCGGCCGGCATCGCCGGCTCGCCGGCGATGAAGACCGGCTGGGAATCCATGTGGGTCGGCAGCATCATCTATTTCATCCCGTTCTTCTTCGTGCTGAATCCCGCGCTGGTTCTGCAGGGCAGCAGTCCCTATCTCACCGCGCTCGGGCTGATGGGGCTCGCCGCATTCGGCACGCTGTTCATCTGCGGCGGCATCCAGGGATATCAGGCCGGGGTCGGCGACCTCCGCGGCGCCGGCGCCCTCGAATGGCCGTTGCGGGTGCTCTTCGTGATCGGCGGCTTCGTGGTGGCTACGCCGGGCGGAACCATCATGCCGCTGTCGCAACTCCAGATCACCAGCCTCGGCTTCGCCATTCTCGTCCCCACGACGGTGGTTGCGCTGCTGTTCGTACGGCGCAACGCGGCGCCCGCGAGACCGTCGAGCGTCCCCTGAACGCGCCGCTCAGACGACTTCGGTGACGGGCTGGAGGTCGACGCCGAAGGTCTCGAGAAACTTTGACGTCATGATGTAGAAGCCGACCGACAACTGAAGCTCGACCAGCGCACCCGGCGTCAATTTCGCGGCGATCGCGTTGAAGGTCGCGTCCGTCGGCCGGCGCATGGTGACGACTTCATCGGCGAAGGCGAGCGCCGCACGCTGCGTCTCGTCGAAACACGTTGCCGACGCCCAGTTCTCCAGCGCCTCGTTCTGTTCGTCGGTGACGCCGACCCCCTTGCCGATCCGCTTGTGCGCGACGACCTCATACGGCGCCTCGCATAAAATCCCCGTTCGGGTGATCGCGAGTTCGCGCACGACGGGATCCAGTTCGCCCTTGAAACGGATGGCGTGGCCGAGCCGGCAATACTGCTCGAAGTAAGCGGGCGAATGCGCCATCATGCGAAAGATGTTGGCGTTGCGGTTCTTGTCCGCGATGTCGCGCGTGCGAGCATCGGCCGTCGAGAGATCGCGGTATTCGATTCGAGCCATTGATTTACCTCACGCTTTCCTTGTTGTTGTGATGCAGCGACGATCGTCATCTCCCGCGACAAAATCCCGCCGCATTGATGATTGAGCCTGCTCGTATCGTATTCGTCACGTGGGGACACATGCGGGCGAATACTGTCTTGGGGTGTTCTGCGTAAAAACATGGATTCATCGCGCCGTTTGCGGCAGCGATGATTCTTGACCTGAATTCGGCACGACATGCCGTCAGACGCACGAGCCATGGATGGAGGGGCATCGCCATGAACGACGCAACGAGAAAGACAGCCTCCACGGTATTTGCCCGGACGATGGCTGTCGCCGCCATGCTGATGATCGCCGTCGTCATTGTGTTCATGCGCTGATGCCCGGCCGCCGCATCGCATATCCCGTCGATGCCGCTGGCAAGCCATCTATTCAGCCTTTGAAAAATACGGAACGAGCCGGTCCGTGAATCGCGCGAACCCGGCCGTCACGGAGCAGCCGATGGCAAGATCGCGATCTCCGTGCGCCATCATGCGAAAGCCCTCGCTCATATCGACAAGAACGATGTTGTAAGGGACATGCGCGCGCGTTTCAGGCGTTGCCGCTCGCGTCACCAGCGACGTCGAATGGACGATGCCCTTCCCGCTGGCTTGTTTCAGCGCCGGCTCCGGCGCGCCGCAGGCGTCGCAAAATGCCTTGCGGAAATACTGCACGTGATCGCACGCCGTGCAGCGCTGATAGAGAATCGCGGGTTCTCCGCCGGTCCAGTCCGCCCGCTGCTCGCCGCTCATCGCACCCGCTCCAGAAACATGCTAACATGCGAGGACAGCACGCCGCCGTCGCCATGCAGCAGCGCGACCGGAATATCGTGCCGCACCTGACGATCGCCCGCACGGCCCGTCATCTGCAAATGGGTTTCGACCACATGGGCCATGGCGCCGCCGACGCCGCAATGGCCGTAGCTCAGCAGACCGCCATGGGTATTGAGCGGCACCGCACCGCCGCGGCTGAAATGCCCGCCGCGCACCATCGCCGCCGCCTCGCCGCGGCCCGCGAGGCCAAGCTCTTCGAGCAGCATCGCCAGCGTAAAGGTAAAGCTGTCGTAGATTCCGGCATAACGCACGAGACCGATGTCCATGCCCGATGCCGCCCTGGCGCGCGTCAGCGACATCGCGGCGCCCATCTCATCGAACGCGGGGATCATCGTGACGTGCTGATGGGTGTGCGCCTGCGCGCAGCCCGCGATACGAATGGCCGCGCCGCCGGCCGGTTCGCGGCTGATGACGACCGCCGCGCCGCCATCCGAGACCGGACAGCAATCCAGCAGTTTCAGCGGCGAGGCCACCGGCTTCGAGGCCATGACATCGGCGACGGTGATCGGATCGTGAAACTGCGCGCCGGGATGGGTCACGGCATGCGCCCGCATCAGCACCGCGAATTCCGCGAGATCCTGCTCGGTGACGCCGAATTCGTGCATGTAGCGCGAGGCGACAAGACCGTAATACGCCGGAATGGTCGGCCCCAGCGGCACCTCGTAATCGGGATGACCGACCTGCGCGAGCGCCTGGATCGACGCATCGCGGCTTTGCCCGGTCAACCGGTTCTCGCCGCCCACCACCAGCACATGCCGCGCCGCCCCGGCGTCGGCCACATGGTGCGCCAGCATCATCATCGCCATGCCGGTCGCGCCGCCGACCTGAACGGCATGACAATAAGCGGGCCGGATTCCAAAATGCTCGGCGAACACGGTGGCCAGCATGATGTGCGGCAGGGTCGTCGAATAGCCGCAGAGGATGCCGTCGATCTCGCCGCGCGTCAGCCCCGCGTCGGCGATGGCGAGGCTTGCCGCTTCGCTCATGAGATCGAGCGTGGATTTGCCGTCGTGCTTGCCGTAACGCGTCAACCCGACGCCGGTTATGAAACTCATGGCCGCGCCTAATACGATTTCGGAAGGCCGAGCACCTTTTCGGCGATGAAGCTGAGAATGAGCTGCGGGCTGATCGGCGCGATGCGCGGGATCATGACCTCGCGCAAGTAGCGCTCCACATGATACTCCTTCGCATAACCGAAACCGCCGTGGGTCATCACCGCCTGCTCGCAGGCCTGAAAGCCCGCTTCCGCCGCGAGATACTTCGCCGCGTTGGCCGCCGGCCCGCACGGCAGACCCTGATCGTATTGCCAGCCGGCCGACAACGTCATCAGCCACGCCGCCTCCAGTTCCATCCAGTTCTTCGCGAGCGGATGCTGGATCGCCTGATTCATGCCGATCGGGCGATTGAAGACGATCCGGCTTTTCGCGTAAGCCGCCGCGCGGGACAACGCGAGCTTGCCGAGACCGACCGCTTCCGCCGCAATCAGGATGCGTTCCGGGTTCATGCCGTGCAGGATGTACTCGAAACCGCGCCCCTCCTCGCCGATCCGGTCTTCGACGGGGATTTCAAAATTCTCGAAAAACAGCTCGTTGGAATCGACCGCCTTGCGGCCCATCTTCTCGATCTCATGGACGGCGATGCGCGCGCGGTCGAAATCGGTATAGAACAGGCTGAGGCCGCGGGTCGGCGTCTTCACCTCGTCCAGCGGCGTGGTGCGCGCCAGCAGCAGGATCTTCTCCGCGACCTGCGCGGTGGAAATCCACACCTTCTGCCCGTCGACCACATATTTGTCGCCCCGGCGCACCGCGCGGGTCTTGAGCTGGGTGGTGTTGAGGCCGGTATTGGGTTCGGTGACGGCGAAGCAGGCGCGCTCCTTGCCCGACACCACCGGCGGCAACATCCGCCGGCATTGCTCGGGCGTGCCGAACACGATGACCGGGTTGAGTCCGAATACGTTCATGTGCACGGCGGACGCGCCGGACATGCCCGCGCCGGATTCGGAAATCGTCCGCATCATGATCGCGGCATCGGTGATGCCGAGGCCGGAGCCGCCATAGGCCTCGGGAATGCAGATGCCGAGCCAGCCGGCATCGGCCATCGCCTTGTGAAAATCCCGCGGAAAGCCGCCTTCCTTGTCCTTCTTCAACCAGTAGGCGTCATCGAAGCGCGTGCAGATTTTTGCTATCGCGTCGCGGATCGATTCCTGATTTTCGGTGAGCGCGAAATCCATGGACTAACCTCTTTCGCCGGACGCAAGCGGCGCGTTGGTGACGCCATCGCGAACGAGCGCTGCGATTTCATCCGGCGAAAACCCCGCCTCCGCGAGAATTTCCGCGCTCTGCTCGCCGAGACGCGGCGCAAGGCGTGCCGGCTCGGCCTTGGTGTCGGACCATGTCGCCGACACGCGCATGCTGCGGATCGGGCCTTCGGTCGGGTGCGCGACGACCGGAAAGAAGTTCGCAGCCGTCAGGTGCGGATCGTCGAAAATGCTTTCGAGGTCATGCATCGGCAGCGTCGGAATGTCGGCGTCGTCGAGGATTTCGGTCCATTCCGCCGTGGTCTTCTGTTCGAGCATGCGGGCGAGCTCGGCATAGACCACGTCGATATTTTGAGCGCGCGCCGCGAAGGTCGAAAATTTCGGGTGCGCACGCAGATCCTCGCGGCCGGTCGCCGTGAAGAAACTGCTCCACTGCTTGTCGTTGTAGACGATGACATGGAGCGCCGGACCGATCTGCCGCGTCACGTCGCCGTCGGGCGATTCAACCTTGATGACATCCGCGCCGTAGTCGCCGAGCGTCTGGGTCGCGAACGGGCCCATCAGAACCGTCGTCAGGTCGATGACCTTGATGCCCTGCAATGGTCCCATGATCGCTCCGCTCCCGTGAGTTCCGCGGCCCGTTCGTCCGGGCCTGTCCTCACGGCCACGTAACGTCAGGCAGCCCGCGAGATCAAGGGTTCAGGATGAATGGGGATATGCGCCGCTCGTTGCGGCTGCGCGACAAAACACTTCGATCGACGACAACGATGCTTCTGCCACCCCTACTTCGCCATCATCTCCCGCAACGACGTCTTCAGCACCTTGCCGTAATTGTTCTTCGGCAGGGCATCGAGATAGACATAACGCTTGGGCCGCTTGAAGCGCGCGATCGACGCCAGACAATGCGCGTCGAACTTGCCGTCGTCGGCGGCCGCGCCGTCCTTCAGCACCATGCAGGCCACGACGATCTCGCCCCAGTCGGCATCGGGCAAGCCGATCGCCGACACCTCGCGGACGTCGGCGTGCGTCAGCAGCGCCTCCTCCACCTCGCGTGGGTAGATGTTGGTGCCGCCGGAAATGATAACGTCCTTGGACCTGTCGGACAGGGTGAGGAAACCGTCCTCGTCCAGCCGCCCGACGTCGCCGGTGCGCAGCCAGCCGTCCTTGAGCGTCTCCGCGTTCGCTTTCGGGTTGTTCCAGTAGCCGAGCATGACGGCCGTGCCCTTGGCTTCGATTTCCCCGGTCTCGCCCACGGGCAACGGCTTTCCGTCGGCGTCGGTGATGCGAACCTCCATCACGCTCTGCGCCGGACCGGCCGACGCCAGCCGCTCCAGATAACGCGGATGGGCGGTGTCCGCATGCCAGTGACGGCCGAGCGCGGTGATCGTCATCGGGGACTCGCCCTGCCCGTAAATCTGCACGAACTTCTGGCCCATCGTGGCGATGGCGTCCTGAATGTCGGCAAGATACATCGGCCCGCCGCCGTATATAATCGTGCGCAGCCCCTCGCCGGCTTCTCCAAGGCGTTTCGCCGCGTCAACCAGACGCCGCACCATGGTCGGCGCCGCGAACATCACGATGTCGCCGAGCTGCCTGCCGAGGGCCAGCACCTCCTCCGGCTCGAAGCCGCCGGATTCAGGCACGACATGCCGGCCGCCCGTGCGCACGTGCGGAAAATTGTAGAGGCCCGCGCCGTGCGAGATCGGCGCGGCGTAGAGCGATGCGTCGTCCGGCGTCGGCGGATCCACGTCGGCGACGTAGCACATCGACATCGCCGCCAGATTGCCGTGGCTGAGCATCACGCCCTTGGGCCGGCCCGTGGTGCCCGAGGTGTAGAACAGCCACGCCAGATCGTCGGTCTCGCGCGGCAGCGGGGACGTTTCGCCCTTGCCCTCGCGCGCGCGGCGATAATCCTCGGAGTCGACCGACATCATCCGCATGGACGGCGGCAGATCGGCCTTTACTTCAAGCAGCGCCTGCCGCGAGTCGTCATCGACGAAAGCGAGCTTGGCCTCACCGTTGCTGCAAATCCACGCCGCCTCCTTGCCGTGCAGCTTGGCATTGATCGGAATCGCGGCGGCGCCGATCCACCAGATGCCGTACAGACATTCAAGATATTCCGTACAGTTCGAGGCAAACAGCGCGATGCGGTCGCCGGGCGTCACGCCGTGTTCGCGCACGAGATGCGCGCCGATGGCCGACGCGCGCCGCGCAAAGGTCGCGTAATCGGCGTCGATCCGCGTGCCGGTCAGCAGCGCCGGCGCATCGGGACGCAGCCGCGCCGTCGCGGCCAGCCATTTTGCGATGTTCATGCGAGCAGATCCTTGCCCGCACGATCATCTTTACCTCCCCCCTTGTGGGGGAGGTCGACGCGCAGCGTCGGGAGAGGGGTAAGCAACAGCCGCAGCATTTGATGCTCACCCCCCTTCCCAACCCTCCCCCACAAGGGGGGAGAGAGATCAGGACGAACCGCCAAGCCCAACATCCGCTTACTTCGCCGGCTCGAGAATGGAGACGTAATTCGCGACCGCGGCGCCACCCATGTTGAAGATGCCGGCGAGCTTCGCGTTCTTGATCTGCATGCCCTCGGGCGCTTCGCCCAGAAGCTGCATCGCGCTCAGCACATGCATCGACACGCCGGTCGCGCCGATCGGATGGCCCTTGGCCTTGAGGCCGCCGGACGGATTGATCGGCAGCTTGCCGTCCTTCTGGGTCCAGCCTTCCTTGATGGCGCGCGCGCCCTGCCCCTTCGGCGTCAGACCCATCGCCTCGTACTCGATCAGTTCGGCGACGGTGAAGCAGTCGTGCGTCTCGACGAACGACAGATCGGACAGTCCAATGCCGGCCTTCGCGAGCGCCTGCTGCCACGCCGTGGTGCAACCCTCGAACTGCAGGATGTCGCGCTTCGACATCGGCAGGAAATCCTGGGCATGGGCGGTGGCGCGGATGTTGACCGCCTTGCGCGCGGACTTTGCGCTCTCCGCGTCCATCAGCACCAGCGCCGCCGCGCCGTCCGACACCAGCGAGCAATCGGTGCGCTTGAGCGGACCCGCGACGAACGGGTTCTTGTCGCTCTCCGAGCGGCAGAAATCGTAGCCGAAATCCTTGCGCATCTGCGCATAGGGATTGGCGACGCCGTTCTTGTGGTTCTTGGCGGCGATCATGGCCAGCGCATCGGACTGATCGCCGTATTTCTGGAAATAGGCTTGCGCGATCTTGCCGAACACACCCGCAAAACCGCCGGGAGTGTCGCCGTCCTCCGGCAGATAGGAGGCGCGCAACAGATTGCGGCCGATCTCCGGCCCCGGCGTGCGCGTCATCTGCTCGACGCCGACCACCAGCACGGTCTTGGCCGCGCCGGAGGCGATGGCGCGGATGCCCTGATGTACCGCCGCCGATCCGGTGGCGCAGGCATTCTCCACCCGCGTCGCCGGCTTGAAGCGCAGTTTCGGATCGGCCTGCAACACGAGCGAGGCGGTAAAGTCCTGCGGCGAGAAGCCGGCATTGAAGTGACCGAGCACGATCTCGTCGACGTCTTCAGCCGAAATTCCGGCGTCCGCCATGGCCTCGGTCGCGACCTTCACCACGAGGCTTTCGACGGTCTCGGCGTCGAACTTTCCGAATGGCGTATGCGCCCATCCGACAATGCTGGCGGTCATGATCGTGCTCCTTTATTGGGTCTTGGGCTGTCCCGGTTCGCGTTTGCGAGAAAATATAATGTACCGATAGCGCGACTTCAGCGCGATTGCAGCATTTTCATCGTCCGCTGGCACATGGCGGTTATGCCCGCCCAGTTGCCTGCGCGAATCTCGGCGGCCGGACAGAGCCAGGAACCGCCGACAGCCATGACGTTCGGCTCGGCAAGCCATGTCGGGGCGTTGGCCTCGCCGATGCCGCCGGTCGGGCAGAACCGCATCTGCGGGAACGGGCCGCCGAGCGCGCGTAGTGCCTTGATACCGCCGGACGATTCCGCTGGAAAGAATTTCACCAGATCGAATCCCGCCGCCATCGCCGCCATCAGTTCGGAAGCGGTCGCGATCCCCGGCGCGAACGGCATCCCACTGGCCGCCGCGGCCTTCAGCAATTCCGGCGTCGCGCCGGGGCTGATCCCGAACCGCGCGCCAAGCGTCCGGGCGCGGGCCAGATCGCCCGGATTCAGGATCGTGCCGATTCCGACGATGGCGCCGGGCACCTCGGCGACGATCGCCTTCGCGGCATCGGCCGCGACCGCCGTCCGCAATGTCACCTCCAGCACGCGTACGCCGCCGGCGACAAGTGCGCGCGCCAGCGGCACCGCGTCCGCAAGCCGTTCGACGGTCAGCACCGGAATGACCCGTGCCTCCGCGAACAGCGCCGCGAGCGCTCCGCCACGATCTGCCGTCACGCTCATGCCCTCACCCTCCCGACACATCCGGCGGCATTGCCTCGCGCGGAATGATCGCGCCGGGATAACACACGACAGCGCCCGCGAGCCGATGCCCCGACCGCGCAGCCTCGGCTGGGGACGCGCCGTTCCGCCGCGCGGCGAGATAAGCCGCCGCAAAGCTGTCGCCCGCCGCCGTGGTATCGACGACGGGCCGCGCCAATGGTTCGGCCCCGATTTTCTGTTCCCGGCCGCCGGCGCGGACGATGCACGCCGGCGCCGCGAGTTTCAGCACCGCTTCCGGCGAAGAAATCCGCGCCAGCAACTCCATTTCATCCGCGCCCGGATAGAGCGGCAGCAGATCCTCGGTGGACGCCAGCACGATATCGGAAATGGCGAACATCTCGCCATAGACGCGCCGCGCCGCATCAAGATCGGGCCAGCCGCGTGGGCGGAAATTCGTGTCGAACGCGACTTCCGTTCCACCCGCGCGCGCGGATCGCAGCGCCGCGAACAGCCTTGCACGCCCCTCCTCGCCGTAGAGCGACAGCGTGATCGCGGAGAGATAAACGAGCTTGTCATCCGCAAGCGAAGCCAGCAGCGCGCCCGTCTGCGGCAAATCCATCAGCGCCCGCGCGGCGGCGCTATCGCGCCAGTGGAAAAAACGTCGCTCGCCCCTGTCGTCGGTCCGGATCATATAGAGACCGGGCAGTTTTCCCGCGAGCCGCTGCACGCGGCCGGTCCCGACGCCTTCCGCAGCCCAGCCCGCGAGCATCTCGCCGCTCATGGCGTCGTCGCCGAGCGCAGTGACGTAATCGGTCTCGACGCCGAGCCGCGCCAGATAGACCGCCGTGTTCAGGGTATCGCCGCCGTAGCCACGCGCATAAAGCCCGCCGGCCGCCTGCTTCAGCTCGATCATGCATTCGCCGATGCAGGCAATGCCGGTCATGATCGCGACCGCGCGATATCAGGCGACGAACTTGCCGCCGAGTTCGTCCTCGATATGGATGCGGATAATGTCGTCGAAGGTCTTTTCCGCCGTGGTGAAGCCGAGCTTCAGCGCGCGCGCGGTATCGAAATTGCGCGGCCAGCCGCTGACGATCCCGATGATGGTCTGGTCCGGTTCGCGCCTGATCCGCGCCACCACCCCCTTGCCGGCGACACGGCCCAGCGCCGCGATCTGCTCGCCGACGGTGGCCGCGAGGCCCGGCATGCTGAGCGCGCGGCGCGGGCCCAGCGTTGCCGAATCCATCGTCGCCGCGTGGATCAGAAAACCGACCGCCGAGCGCGGCGTCGCGTGCCAATGCATGACATCGTCGGAGACCGGCAATACGGCTTCCTTGCCCGCCAGCGGTTCGCGGATGATGTTGGAGAAGAAGCCGGAAGCGGCCTTGTTCGGCGCGCCGGGCCGCACGCAAATCGTCGGCAGGCGGATGCTGACGCCGTCGAGCAGACCCTTGCGGGTGTAGTCGGAGATCAAAAGCTCGCAGATCGCCTTCTGGGTGCCGTAGCTCGTCAGCGGCGCGGACAGAAATTCATCGCCGATCCTGTCGGGGAACGGCGCGCCGAACACCGCGATCGACGACGTGAACACCAGCCGCGGCTTGTAGCCGCCGCCGACGTTGCGGATGGCGTCGATCAGATAGCGGGTACCGTCGAGGTTGATCCGGTAGCCCTTGTCGAACTCGGCTTCCGCCTCGCCCGACACGATCGCCGCGAGATGAAAGATCACGTCCGGCTTCGAGGCGACCAGTTGCGGCGCCGTCCCGGGATCGGATGAATCGCTGGTGACGAGTTCGACCGGGATCGTCGTGCCCGGCTTCGCCGGCGCGACCACGTCCTGCAGCGTCAGCTTGCTGATGTCGCGGCTGCCGAGGCGGCCATCGCGCACGAGACGATCGGTGAGCTTGCGGCCGACCATGCCGGCGGCGCCGAGAATGAGGATATGCACGCGGGATTTCCTTCTTGTTGCGTCATTGCGAAGAACGGCAGTAACGAAGCGATCCAGTTATTTTCATTTTGCTGGACTGCTTCGCTGCGCTCGCAATGACGATAGACGCCCCGATGACGGCCGTTATTCCTTCACTGCGCCGGTCATCGCCGACACGTAGTGCTCGACGAAGAAGGCATAGAGGATCACCAGCGGCAGCGAACCGACCAGCGCGCCCGCCATCAGTGAACCCCACTTGTAGATGTCGCCATCGACGAACTCGTTGACGATCGCAACCGGCACGGTCTTGTTCGGCGTCGATTGCAGAAAGGTCAGCGCGTAGATGAACTCGTTCCAGCACAGCGTGAACGAGAAGATGAACGCCGAGATCAGGCCGGGCACCGCGAGCGGCAGTACGATCTTGACCAGGATCTGCCAGCGCGACGCACCGTCGATCAGCGCGCACTCCTCGAGCTCATAGGGAATGGTCTTGAAATAACCCATCAAGAGCCAGGTCGAGAACGGGATCAGCAGCGTCGGATAGACCAGAATCAGCGACAGCGGCGAGTCGAACAGCCCATAGGCCTGAATCACCGAGGCCAGCGGGATGAACAGGATCGACGGCGGCACCAGATAGGCGAAGAAGATCAGGACGCCGATCGCGTCCGCGCCCTTGAAGCGAAGCCGCACGATGGCATAGGCGGCGAGCACGCTGGCAATGATCGACAGCGTCGTCGCGCAAGCGGCGACATACATCGTGTTCCACAACCAGCGCGGATATTGGGTCTCGAACAGCAGCTTCTCGATGTGCTTGAAGGTCGGGTGAATCACCCAGAACGGATTGTAGGTGTTCATGTCGATGAGCTGTTCGTCGGGTTTGATCGATGTCAGCGCCATCCAGTAGAATGGAAACAGCAGCACGATCAGAATGACGAACAGCGGCAGATAGAGCGTGACGAGCCGCTTCGGCAGCGACTCGAGATAGCTCATGCCCTCGGTGTCGTCGTCCCTGGCGAGGTTTTGCGCGGCCACGGCGGCGGTTTTCGGTTGCAGGGCTGAATCAGTCATTGTCAGAACCCTGCTGCCACTTGCGCCGTTGCATGCCGAACCAGGAGATCGCGATCGCCGCCAGCAGGAACGGGATCATGGCGGTGGCGATCGCCGCACCCTCCCCGAGCCGTCCGGAAATGATGCCGCGCTGGTAGCTCAGCGTTGCCATCAGATGCGTCGCGTTGACGGGGCCGCCACGGGTCAATGCCCACACGAGCTGGAAGTCGGTGAACGTGAACAGCACCGAGAAGGTCATGACCACGGCGATGATCGGCGTCAGCAGCGGATAGGTGATGTGGCGAAAGCGCTGCCAGTCGGTGGCGCCGTCGAGCGTCGCGGCTTCGTACAGCGACGGCGACACCGTCTGCAGGCCCGCCAGCAGCGTAATCGCGACGAACGGCACGCCGCGCCAGATGTTGGCGAAGATCACGCTGCCCCGCGCCCAGTTCTCGCTGCCGAGAAAGTCGATGTTCTGATGGATCAGGCCGAGCTTGATCAGCGACCAGGAAATGATCGAAAACTGCGCGTCGTAGATCCACCAGAACGCGATCGCCGACAGCACCGTCGGCACGATGAACGGGATCAGCACGATGGCGCGGACGATGGCCTTGAACGGCATGTGCCGGTTGAGCAGCAGCGCGAGATAGAGTCCAACGGCGAATTTGATGGCGCTGGCGATCAGCGTGTAGAGCAGCGTGTTGAAGACCGACAGCCAGAAAATCGTATCGTCCCACAGCCACTGATAGTTCTCGAGCCCAACGAAGATGCCGGCGCGGCCGATGCGCTCGTCGGTAAAGCTCATCCAGATGCCGAGGCCGAGCGGGTAGGCAAGGAACAGGATCAGGAACGCCGCCGCGGGCAGCATGAACCACAGGGCAACCCAGTTTTTGTTGGTGCGCAGCCGCTGCCACAGCGACGGGACGTCGGCGGTGGCGGTCTGCGGGGGCATTGAGGCCTGGACGATGCTCATTCCGCTCCAACTCCGATCCGGAAGGGAGCGCCCGGCAAAACGAAAAATATGCCGGGCGCCGCTCCGAATTTCAGAAAACCAGGGCGTCGCGGACGTTCCACGGCGCCCTGTTGCAGATCCTAGCGGAAGATGCGCTTGGCGGAACGCTCCGCCGAAGCCATCGCCGTTTTCACATCCTCGCGTCCGGTGCAGAAGTTCGCGAACATGTCGACGACGACGAAGTCGGCGATCGCGGCCGCGGCGTTCTCACCCATCTTGCCGATACCCGCCGGCGTGGTCGCCGTTTCGGCAACGTTGCGATATGGCGTGTTCTTCGGATCCGCGGTCCAGATCGGGTTCTTTTCGTAACCGAGCAGGAACGGCGACAGATAACCCTGCGCGGCCTCGACCCACGGATCGAACTGCGCCGGCTCCATCAGGAACGCGGTGAAGGCCTTGCACGCCTGCGGGAACTTGGTGAAGTTGTAGACGAGGATCGGGAAGCCGAGATGCAGCTCGCGGGTCTTGCCGTCCACGCCCGCCGGCAGATGCGCGTGGTTGATATCCTTCGCCATATCGGGATTCTCTTTCTTCGCCGTGACGTAGACAGAGATGCCGTTGACGGTGAGATAGAGCTGGCCGGCGCCGAAAGCCTTGTTGTTGGAGCTGTCGTTCCAGGATGCCGTGCCGGGAATGAAGTTATCGTAAAGGCCCTTGACGTAGGCAAGCGCCTTCGCGGTTTCCGGCGAGTTGATGACGACCTTGTTGTTCTTGTCGATCAGGTTGCCGCCGTGCGCCCACAATGCCCAGTGCAGCCAGCCGTTGGCGTCGCCCGACGCGTGGCCGAGCGCCATGCCCGCCGGAGTGTTGTTCTTTTTCAGGCCCTTGACGAGATCGGCGAAGCCGGCGAGATCCTTCGGAAACTCCTTGTGACCTGCCTTCTCGGCCGCCGACATGCGGTAATTTACGAGACCGCCCGTCGCCGCCACGGGAACGCCGATCCACTTGTTGCCGAGCATGCCGTAGGCCTTGCCGGAATCCGACCACCCGCCGGCCTTCTTGCCGAGATAGTCGGCGACATCGGTCATATCGGTGCACTTTTCCGGGAACAGGAACGGCAGCGAGTAAAGACCCCAGACCATGTCGAGGCCCTGCCCCGTGTTGGCCGCGACCGACGCCTTGGGCTGAATGTCGTCGTAGGATTCGTTGGAGACGTTGATGGTCACGCCGGTCGCCTTCTGGAAGGCGTCGACGATCTTCATGAAGGCGACATCCTCCGCCTCGACGAAGCGCTTCCAGCGCAGCAGGTTGATTTTCGCACCGGCCTCCGGCTTCCAGGGCGCGGTCTGGGCCCACGCCTTCGCGTAGCCGAGCAGTTCGTCGGCGGACATCGCCGCAGCCGTCGCCAGCGTAAGAGCGCCGCCCTTCAGCAGGGACCGGCGGTCCAGAGTAAAGTTCGTCATCGTGCTTTTCTCCCGGGTTTTATTGGCTCTTTCACGGACCAATTTCTTGAGAACCTGTTTTAATTGTTGAGACGCTTGCCGCTGTCCTTGTCGAACAGATGCGCGGCGCCCGCACGCGGCTTCAGATGAATCCTGTCGCCGGGCTTGACGTCATGCCGGTCACGGAACACCGCGATGATGTCCTGCGTGCCGATGCGCGCCACGATCTGCGTCTCCGAACCGGTCGGTTCCACCACCACAACCTCGGCCTCGATGCCGTCATCGGCGATTTCGAGATGCTCGGGGCGGATGCCGTAGGTTACCGGACGTCCGTCCGACGCCGTGGGTGCCGTCTTCAACGGCAGCCTGGCACCGCTGACGGTCTCGACGCAGGGCGCGCCGCCGTTCGGCTTCAGCGTACCCTCGAGAAAATTCATGGCCGGCGATCCGATGAATCCCGCGACGAACTTGTTGTCGGGGCGATCGTAGAGATCGAGCGGCGCGCCCATCTGCTCGACGATGCCGTCCTGCATCACCACGATCTTGTCGGCCATGGTCATGGCTTCGATCTGGTCGTGGGTGACGTAAACCGTGGTGGTTCTGAGGCGCTGATGCAGTTCCTTGATTTCGGTACGCATCGCCACGCGCAGCTTCGCATCGAGATTGGACAGCGGCTCGTCGAACAGGAAGACCTGCGGATCGCGCACGATGGCGCGGCCCATGGCGACGCGCTGCCGCTGGCCGCCCGAGAGCTGCCGCGGGAAACGGTCGAGCAGCCGGGCAAGATCGAGGATGTCGGCGGCCTTTTTGACCTTCTCGGAAATCACCTTGGGGTCGGCGCCGCGCAGCTTGAGCGAGAAGCCCATGTTGTCGGCGACCGTCATGTGCGGATAGAGCGCGTAGTTCTGGAACACCATCGCGATGTCGCGCTCCTTCGGCTGCACGTTGTTGACCACGCGATCGCCGATGGAAATCGTACCGGAGGTGATGTTCTCGAGTCCGGCCAGCATGCGCAACAGCGTCGACTTGCCGCAGCCGGAAGGACCGACCAGAACAACGAACGCGCCGTCCTCGATCGGAACCGACACGCCGTGCAGGACTTCGAACCCGCCGAAGGATTTCCGCACGTCGCTGATCTGCACCGAGGCCATCAAGTTCTCTCCCGCAAGTTCAAGGCGCCGTACGGCAATAGCCGTCGCCGCTCTTTGATTATCGAGCATGGTCAGAGTCTAATTTGACCGATGTGTCCCGTTCGTCCTAGAGATAACAACGGAAGTGACAGCGCTGTCAATAAATGTTCCGCCACACGCGACCATATGATAACAGCACCCGATGGAACGAAAACAGCCGCAGTCCGGCAAGGTCCGGCTCACTGAGGTCGCTCAGCTCGCGGGAGTGAGCCCGATTACGGCATCCCGCTTTTTCAGAAATCCCGACGCCTTGTCCGCGGGCAAACGCGAACGCGTCGAAAACGCCGCGAAAGAGCTCGGTTATGTGCCGAACCTCGCCGCGCGCGCATTGGCATCGCACCGCAGCGAAGTCATCGGCGTCCTGATCCCTTCCCTGACCAACAACGTGTTCGCCGACATGCTGCGTGGCGTCTACGACGCCTCGGAAGGCAGCCGTTACAGCATTCAGCTCGCCAACACGCGTTACAGCAACCTGCAGGAAGAAACGCTGCTGCGGATCTTCCATGGGCAAAAGCCGGCGGGGCTGATCGTTACGGGTATCGACCAGACGCCGGAATCGCGCGCCGTGATGCGGAACATGAACTGCCCGATCGTCCAGATCATGGAGACCGGGCCCGATCCGATCGACATGCTGGTCGGCTTCTCGCACAGCGACGCTGCATTTGCAGCGGTCGCGCACCTGCTGGAGCGCGGCTATACGCGGATCGGATTTCTCGGGGCACGCATGGATCCCCGCGGGCAGCGCCGCTTCGAGGGCTATCGCGACGCGCTGAAACGGGCGTCCCTGTTCGACCGGCGCCGCGTCATCACCACGCTGATGCCATCGACCGTCCCGCTCGGCGGGACACTTCTGTCCGACCTCGTCGCCAAGGCGCCGGATATCGACGCGGTCTTCTGCATCAACGACGACATCGCGCTCGGCGCTCTGTTCGAGTGCCAGCGCCGCCAGATCGCGGTGCCCGAGCAGTTGGCGATCGTCGGATTCAACGACCTCGAATTCATGGCGTCCGCGGTCCCGTCACTGACCAGCGTGCGCACCAACCGCTACGAGATGGGCCGCAAGGCGATCGAGATGCTGACCGCGGCGATGAACGGCACGCCGCCGCAGCAGCACGTTTTCGATCTCGGCTTCGAGATCATGATGCGCGAGAGTTCGGCTCCTCGCCGCGCCTGAACGCCGCGGCATCAGTCGATCACATTGTTGAGGCGCGAAAAAATGGTAGCGATATCATTTGCGCGAGGATACATTGATCGTGCGGGCGCGCCCGGAATCCAATCCGGCGGCATCGGCGCCGCGCGGGAGAAACAATAATGAAGAAAAGCGCTAACGGACACGCCGCCGGCAACGGTCACGGCCGCAAGCTCCGCTCCAGCGAGTGGTTCAACGACCCCCACAACCCCGCGATGACCGCGCTCTATCTCGAGCGTTACCTCAACTACGGACTGACGCGCGAGGAATTGCAGTCGGGCAAGCCGATCATCGGCATCGCGCAGACCGGCAACGACCTCTCGCCCTGCAACCGGCACCATCTCGAGCTGGCCCACCGCGTTCGCGAAGGCATCCGCGCCGCCGGCGGCATCGCCATGGAATTCCCGACCCACCCGATTCAGGAAACCGGCAAGCGTCCCACCGCCGCGCTCGACCGCAACCTCGCCTATCTCGGCCTGGTCGAAATCCTGTTCAGCTATCCGCTCGACGGCGTGGTGCTGACCACCGGCTGCGACAAGACCACCCCGGCCTGCCTGATGGCCGCCGCCACCGTAAATCTTCCCGCGATCGTGCTGTCCGGCGGACCGATGCTGAATGGCTGGTTCAACGGCGAGCGCACCGGCTCGGGCACCGTGGTCTGGAAATCCCGCGAGCGGCTCGCCGCCGGCGAGATCGACTACGAGGAGTTCATGAGCATCGTGGCGTCGTCGGCCCCGTCGGTCGGGCACTGCAACACCATGGGCACGGCCTCGACCATGAATTCGCTCGCGGAAGCGCTCGGCATGTCGCTGCCCGGCTGCGCCGCCATTCCGGCGCCCTATCGCGAGCGCGGCCAGATCGCCTATGAGACCGGCGTGCGCGCGGTCGAGATGGTCTGGGAGGATCTCAAGCCCTCGGACATCCTGACCCGAAAGGCCTTCGAGAACTGCATCGTCATCAACTCGGCGATCGGCGGCTCGACCAACGCGCCGATCCACATCAATGCGCTGGCGCGCCACATCGGCGTCGAGCTCGACATCGACGACTGGCAGAAACACGGCCACGACGTGCCGCTGCTGGTGAACATGCAGCCGGCCGGCTTCTATCTCGGCGAGGAATACCATCGCGCCGGCGGCGTGCCGGCCGTGGTTGGCGAATTGATGCGCCACAAGCGCATTCATGAAGACGCGATGACCGTCAACGGCAGGACCATGGGCGAAAACTGCCGCGCGGCCGTCAAGCCGGACAACGACGTGATCTGGAGCTACGACAGGCCGCTGGTGAAGGATGCCGGTTTCCTCGTGTTGCGCGGCAACCTGTTCGATTCCGCGATCATGAAGACCAGCGTGATCTCCAAGGAATTCCGCGACCGCTATCTGTCCAACGCGCAGGATCCGAACGCGTTCGAGGGCCGCGCCATCGTGTTCGAGGGGCCGGAGGATTATCACGACCGCATCGACGATCCCGCGCTGAACATCGACGAGCACTGCATGCTGTTCGTGCGCGGCGTCGGGCCGATCGGTTATCCCGGCGGCGCCGAAGTCGTGAACATGCAGCCGCCGGCGGCGCTCATCAAACGCGGCATCCTGTCCCTGCCCTGCATCGGCGACGGCCGGCAGTCCGGCACGTCGGGATCGCCGTCGATCCTCAATGCGTCGCCGGAAGCCGCGGCCGACGGCGGGCTTGCGATCCTCAGGACCGGCGACAAGGTGCGCATCGATCTCAACAAGGGCACCGCCGATATCCTGATCTCGGCCGAGGAAGTGACGCGCCGCCGCGCCGACCTCAAGGCCAAGGGCGGCTTCCCGCATCCGGCCAGCCAGACGCCGTGGCAGGAACTTTACCGCGGCACGGTCGGCCAGCACGCCACCGGCGCCTGCATGGAGTTCGCGACACGCTACCAGAACATCGCCGGAAACGTCGGTGTCGCGCGGCATAATCATTGATCGTTGTCATGCGCGGGCTTGACCCGCGCATCCATCGTTCCACGAGAATCCATGGGTTGCCGGGGCAAGCCCGGCAATGACGCTGAACCGGGGAGAGAGTTCATGTCCAATCGCCTGAAGGGCAAACGCGCATTCGTGACCGCCGGTGCGGTCGGCATCGGCCGCGCCTGCGCCGTTGCCTTCGCCCGCGAGGGCGCGACGGTGATCGCAACCGACATCGACGAGAAGGGACTGGCGCTGGTCGCGAAGGAAGGTATCGCCGAAGTCGCGCGCCTCGACGTTCGCGACAGCGGCGCCGTCGAGGCGATGGCCAAGAAGGTCGGCAAGGTCGATATCCTGCTCAATGCCGCGGGCTTCGTGCATCACGGCACCGCGCTGGAATGCTCGGACGCGGACTGGGATTTTTCGTTCGACCTCAACGTCAAGTCGATGCACCGGACCACCCGCGCCTTCCTGCCGGCCATGCTCGAAGGCGGCGGCGGCAGCATCGTCAACATCTCGTCGGCCGCCGGCGTGTTCAAGGCCGCCCCGAACCGCTACGCCTACAGCGCCACCAAGGCTGCGGTCGCGGCGCTGACCCGCGCGGTCGCCGTCGATTTCATCACCAGGGGAATCCGCTGCAACTGCATCTGCCCCGGCACCATCGAAACGCCCTCGATGCTCGGCCGCGCCGCCGCCGCGGGCCCCGGCGGCCGCGAGATGTTCGTCGCGCGCCAGCCCATGGGCCGGCTCGGCACCGCCGAGGAGATCGCCTCGCTCGCGGTCTATCTCGCCAGCGACGAAAGCTCGTTCACCACCGGCGTCGCGCACATCATCGACGGCGGCTGGACGCTGTAACCACGCCGTCGCCCTTCGCGGCGCGCCGACGGCGAGCCTCGAAGGATGCAAAAGGGAGAAAGTCATGAACAAGATCGATCTGGCCGGCCGTTGCGCCGTGGTCACCGGCGGCGCGCAGGGTTTTGGACGCGCCATCGCCGAGCGCTTCGTCGCCTCCGGCGCGAAGGTTGCGATCTGGGATCACGATCAGGCGCTGGCGGACAAGACGGCAAAGGCCGTCGGCAGCGCTGTGATCGCGATCAAGGTGGACGTCACCGACCTCGCGGCCGTGGAAGCCGCGCGCGACGCCACGCTGAAGGCGTTGGGCAGGATCGACATTCTCGTCAACAACGCCGGCATTGCCGGAATCAACAAGACCGTGTGGGACACCGACCTCGACGAATGGCGCAAGGTGCTGCGCATCAATCTCGATGGCCCTTTCATCTGCGCCAAGGCGATCGTGCCGACGATGATCGAACAGAAGTACGGCCGCATCGTCAACATCGCCTCCATCGCCGGCAAGGAAGGCAACCCGAACGCGGCACACTACTCCGCGTCGAAGGCCGGACTGATCGCGCTGACCAAGTCGCTCGGCAAGGAGCTGGCGGCGCACGACATCGCCGTCAACGCGGTGACCCCCGCGGCGGCGAAAACCGCGATCTTCGATCAGATGACGCAGCAGCACATCGACTTCATGCTGTCCAAAATCCCGAAGAACCGCTTCGTGCTGGTGGAAGAGCTGGCCGCGATGGTGTCATGGCTTGCCTCGGAAGACTGCTCGTTCTCCACCGGCGCGGTGTTCGATATCTCCGGCGGCCGCGCGACTTACTAGGGTGATGGACGGAGCCGCCATGACCCGTGACGGCGGCTGCCTCTGCGGCGCGGTGCGGTTCACCGCCGAGGGCGGCCCGATCAACGTCCGTATCTGTCACTGCCGCACTTGCCAGAAGGCGATGGGATCGCCCTTCTATGCGCGGGCGCTGTTCGACCCGAAAGCCGTTACCATTCGTGGCGACATCGCGAGTTATTCCTCGTCGGAAACGATCGACCGGATCTTTTGCCCGGCGTGCGGCACACGGCTGTTTTCACGCCGTGCCGACGGCACCGCGATCGGCGTCGCGCTGGCCGCATTCGACGACCGCAACGCATTCGCACCGACGGAGCATATCTGGACGTCGGAAAAGATGGACTGGGTGACCATCGAGGATGGCCTGCCGCAATATCCACAAGGCCCATCCTGAACGGGGCCGCGCCCTCTCCCGTCGCCCTGTCACCCCGCGGCGAACCTGTGATAGGGATGGGCCTCCGTTGAACCGAACGAGGTCACCGATTGTCGGGCATTTCACCTTATACGCTGTCCGTCTGGGTTCTGCCGCTTGTCATCGCGATCACCTTCCATGAGGCCGCGCACGCATTTGTCGCACACCGCCTCGGCGACAACACCGCATGGCAGCTCGGCCGCGTCAGCTTCAACCCGCTGAAGCACATCGATCCGTTCGGAACGCTGATGCTGCCGGCTGTTCTGCTGTTGTCCCATTCTCCATTCCTGTTCGGCTACGCCAAGCCGGTTCCGGTGAACTTCCGCAACCTGAACCATCCCCGGATCGACATGGTCTGGGTCGCGATCGCCGGGCCTGCGACCAATATTTTGCTGGCGCTGCTCGCGGCATTGGCATTTCATGGGCTGGGTCTTGTCCCCGACAACGCCGCGCGATGGGTCGCCGACAATCTGAAGAACGCGCTGGTCATCAACGTCATTCTTGCAGTGTTCAACATGCTGCCGATCCCGCCGCTGGACGGCGGACGGGTCGCGGTCGGCCTGTTGCCGGACGTTCTTGCGATCCCGCTGTCCCGTCTGGAACGCTACGGCATGCCGATCCTCGTCGGCATTCTCATCCTGCTTCCGATGCTCGGCGGTCAGCTCGGTCTCAATCTTGACGTTATCTCGGCCATCGTCAGAACCGCCACCGGCCACGTGATTCAGGCCGTGCTGCTGGTCACCGGCAATACATGACACATCGTCGCGACCGCGTTGAGGAGGCGTAGGAGTTGATCAGGGCGCCGGACAAGATGGTTGCGAGACGCGCCGACACCAAGGCGCGCGCGGACTTCGCGACATGGAAGATGATGGCGAAACTGAACGGCACGTCGTCCCTGCCCGACGAGGCCCTGACATTTCTCGCCAGCTACACCGGCTTTCTCAAAACGATGACGGAGGCGGAAGCGGGCGAGGCCACCATCGACCTCATGTACAAAAGCTACTATGCCGAGATGGGTGGCGCCGGGACGCCGCCGGATATCCAGTCGGCGCCGAAAGAGCGTATCGAAACCGGCAATGTCACCGCCTTCAGGCGGCCGGCGCCGCAACAACCGCGATCCGCGAAGTCCGGGACGACCGCGAAGCCCCGTCTCCCCGTCGCGTTGATCTTCATTTGTCTCTGCATCGTGTATGTCGGCATTCAGTATCTGCTGCGCTGACTGAATGACGGCGAGACGCGTCCCGCTAGCTCTTTCCCTTGACCCGGAAAATCACCGGCAGCGTAAAGCTCAGGCCCTCGTCGGCGATCAGCGGCGGAGGCGGCGGCACCGGGTCGGAACGATGCACCATGGCCAGCGCGGCCTCATCGAAAACGGGATCGCCGGATCCCTTCACGATGGTTGCGGAAACCACATGACCGAGACGATCGAGCACGAAGTTGACCGTGATTTCCGCGCTCTTTTCCGAGCGTTCGGACGGATAACGCTTGTGCTTGTCGAGATGGGCGATCAGTTCCTTCTGCCAGGTCGCGCGGATACGGCGCGCGCTTTCTCCGGTGCCGATTTGCGGCGCGACCGACCGCTCCGATTCCTGAGCGTTCTCGACGCTCGGCATCGCGGTCGCCTCCGCCGCCACTGATTCCTGCGAAGCCGCGGTCTGCACCACCGCCTTCTCCGGCTCGTCCTCGACCGGCTTTTTCGATTCGTTTTCGGTGACGACCCGATCCGGCTCCTCGGTCTCGGTCGGCGTGTCCTTGGGAAGGTCGGTTTCCTTCACCTCCGCCTTCTGCTCGGCAAGGGCCGGCGACGCGACCGACGCATCGGTGTCAGGCCCCGGCGGAAGATCGGTCGCCTCCCGATGCGGCGAGGACATTTCGAGGCCGATCTCGATCGCCGGCGCACCGAGATCCTCGTCCGAGTCGTCGCTCCGCATGTGCGCCACCGCGAGCGCCACGCAGCCGAGATGGATCGCAATCGCGGCCGCCGCTGCGAGAGCCCAAAGCCGCCGGGACGGCGGTTGCTCGGCAATGATCTCAGACATGGTTCAGGGCTTCGCGGCAGCCGCCGCCGGAACGGATTGAGAGTCCGGGACGCCCTCGAGCGCCACCAGCTTGATTTTCGTATAGCCACCGGCGCGCAGAATCTCGAGCACGTCCATCAGATCGCCATAAGGCACCGCGCGATCCGCGCGCAGAAAAATGAAACTGTCCTTGGTCATGTTCGGCGTGGTGTCGAGGGTGCGCACCAGATCGACGCGCTTGATCGTGGTCTCGCCGATTGCGACCGCGAGATCGGACTTGATGCTGACGTAAGTCGGCTTGTCCGGCTTCTTTTGCGGCGTCGCGGTCGACGACGGCAGATTCACCGGCAGATCGACGGTCGACAAAGGCGCGGCCACCATGAAGATGATGAGCAGCACCAGGATCACGTCGATGAACGGCGTGACGTTGATGTCGTGGGCTTCGGCGAACTCTTCGTCGTCGTCGAAACCGCCCTCTGCGATCGATGCGCCCATCGCCTACTCCGCCGCGCGCGACAGGTGGCTGCCATGCGTGCGGTCGAGGTCGCGCGACAGCAGGCGCGCCGCCGCGCCCGACGCGCGGCCGACGAATTCGAGATAGACCCGCGTCACGCGCGCAAAATGGTTGTAGATGATGACCGCGGGGATCGCAGCAACCAGACCGATCGCGGTCGCGAGCAAGGCCTCGGCGATGCCCGGCGCAACGACGGCGAGATTGGTGGTCTGCGCCTTCGAGATGCCGATAAAGCTGTTCATGATGCCCCAGACCGTGCCGAACAGGCCGACGAAGGGCGACGTCGCGCCGATGGTCGCGAGCAACCCCATGCCGAGGCGGATACGGCGGCCTTCGGCGCGTACGATTTCGGCAAAGCTCGACGCCGCGCGTTCCTTGATGCCGGCATCGCTGGAAATTCCCGCGGACAGACGCGCCTCGTGCATCGCCGCGCTCAGGAACGAATTCAGAACGCCCCTCTTCTCGCCGAGCGCCATCTGGGCTTCCGCCAGCGAGCGTGCATCGCGGATCCTGTTCAGGGCACGCCGCAGCTTGGTCTGCGCCAGCGACACCTCGATCATCTTCGCGAAGAAGATGGTCCACGTCACGAGCGAGGCGAAGGCCAGCCCGATCATCACGATCTTGACCAGAATATCGGCCGACAAGAACATCGACCATGGCGACAACTCGTGCGGCGTCGGCGCCGCTTTGAGCGGAGTGGCAGCCGCGCCGGGCGCAGGCGCCGCGCCGGACGGCGTCTCGGCTGGCGACGCAGCGACGGATGACGGAGCCACTGACGGCGATGCCGCGGCGGGGATAGCGGAGGACGATGCGGCCGGCGGCGACGCCGCGGGAGCCTGGACTTGGGGCACAGCGACTTGGGGCACAGCCGGCGCCGTCATCGCAGGCGCAGCCGGTTGCGGCGCCACCCTGTTCTGCTGCGCGATCGCGGGTGCCGCCAGTGACGCCACGGTCAACGTGGCTGCCAATGCGAGTCTCATTAGAGTCGTTCTAAACATTGGCGCGTTCATACCTCGGCCCAGTAACGAATGAGATTGTGATAGATACCGGTCAATTTGACCGTTTCAGGGTCATCACGCCCAAGACGATCGACAAGACTCTGAATCGCCGTGTCGAGGTCGAAGATCATGCTCCGCGCGTGAGCATCACGTACCATGCTCTGAAGCCAGAAAAAAGACGCGACACGCGCGCCGCGCGTCACCGGCGTGACCAGATGCAAACTGGACGCAGGATAAAGTACGAGATCCCCCGCCGGCAGCTTCACTTCGTGGGAGCCGTAATTGTCCTCGACCACCAGTTCGCCGCCGTCGTAATCCTCCGGTTCGGAGAGAAACAGCGTCACCGACAGATCGGTCCGGATGCGCAGTCCCGTGAGGCGGTCGCCGCGCACGGCATTGTCGACATGCACGCCGAAATGATGCCCGTCGGAGGCGACATAGCGGTTGAACAGCGGCGGGAAAATCTGCAACGGGATCGCCGCCGAGATGAAGCGCGGGTTCGCCGTCAGCGCCGAGACGATCCGCTTGCCGAGCGTCCGCGCCACCTCGCTGTCCGGCGGCAACTGCTCGTTGCGCTTCACCAGCGCCGATTGCGCGCCGGCGGTCGAGCGGCCGTCTTCCCACTCGGCCGCGTCCATGATGCGCCGGACATCCGCCACATCATCCTTGCTCAAAACGCCGGGGACGCAAATCAGCATGTCCTGTGCATCCCCATCGATCGATCAGTAGCGCGCAGACAGCGTCAGATACGCAGCGCGGCCCGGGCCAACAAACACGAACGGCGTCGCGCTCTGGTACAGCGCATCGTAGTAGAGCTGGTTGGTGATGTTGTTGACGGCAACCTTCACCTTCCAGTTCTTGTTGACCTTGGCCTCGACGAAGGCGTCGAAGCGCCAGTAGCTCGGCAGCTCCGTGCCCTGGTTGGCGGCGAGATAGGTGCCGCCATACATCTTCGAGCGATAGGTGGCCTGGCCGCCAAGCTCCCACACATCCGTCAACTGGTACTTGGAGAGAATGTTGAAGGATTGATGTGCGACGTTGGCAAGCGGCCGGCCGACGTTGCTCGCATAGAGCAGCGGCTGCGCCGACGGGATCAGCGACTTCGTGACTTCCGATTGCATCAAGACGATGCCGCCGAACACGCTCCACTTGTCGGTGATCTTGCCAGCCGCTTCGAGGTCGATGCCGCGAATACGATAGGCCGCGCCCGCGCTGATGCAGGACACCGTACCGGTCGTGCCTGCGGGATACGGACAGGTTGCAGTCGCCGCGCCGGCGTTCGCGATGTTCTGCGACTCGCGCGCGTTGTCCTTCCAGGTCTCGAATAGCGCGGCCGAGACCAGTAGATGACGGTCGAACAGTTCCCACTTGGTGCCGACTTCAGCGGCGCGGTTCTTTTCCGGCCCGAAGATCTGGTTGGAGCTGCCATTCAGAACTGGCGCGAGCCCGCCGTATTGGGACGACGAACCGTCGAACTCGGCGCCGACCGGATTGGACGACGTCGCGTAGGCCGCGTAGACGCTCGCATAGGGCAGCGGCTTCACGACGATGCCAAGATTGTAGTTGGTCAGTCCGGAATCCAGCGACTGCGTGCCGAACACGTTCGGCACACCGTTCACGGTCCCGTAGCCGTTGGTGTTGATGCTGTAGTCGTCGTAGCGGATGCCGCCGTTCAGAATGACGAGGTCGTTGTAGTTGGCGGTATCGAGAACATAGACACTCTTGGTGTCGATGTTGATCTTCGTCGGCCGCCCGGTCAGCGACGGCTCGGCGCCGAACGGCAGGTTGGTGAACTGCGGATTGAAGACGTTGACGCCCGTCAGAGAGCCCGAGCCGCTGAAGCCGCCCGGCAGCGCCTCCGAGCTGAGCCCCGCATACTTGTCGAAGCTCGACCGCTCATTCGAATATTCGAAGCCGACAAGCGCGGTATGACGCCACGGCCCGGTGCCGAACTTGTAGGTCGCCTCGGTCTGGTTGGCGACCACATCGGTCGGCTGATAGCGGCTCTGCGGATTGGCGCTGAGCGTCCAGAGCGCCGGATTCGGATTGGTCACGACGGGGCCTTCCGGCAGCGTCCCGATATAGTTCAGAATGGAATGCTCGACGCGCGTCTTGTTGGTGACGACGATATCCGGCGTGACCGTCGCTTCCAGGTTCAGCGTGCCGATGTCCTGCCTGTAGGACTGGAAGTCGCGATTGACGAAGCCGTAGAAATTATTGCGGTTGCCCCCGAACTGCGGGAACGGGCCGCCGGCAGTCGAGGTGTAGAATCCTCCCACAAGCGCGCTACTCGGCCGATAATAGGGCACGCCGAAATCGGGAATGCCGTGCAGATCGGTGTGGATGTAGTTGGCCTGCACCTTGATAGCGTCGACCGGCTTCCAGGTCAGCGCGGCGAAGCCGCCGCCGCGATCGTCCGAGATGTAATTGCGGCCAGCGACATCGGCATCCTGGAACAGGCCGCCGGCGCGAATGGCGAGCGTCGGGCTGATGACCTGATTGACGTCGAGCACCACCCGCTTGGTCTGGTCGGTGCCGAACGTCGTGTCCATGTTGTAGAAGCTTTTGTCGGTCGAAGCCTGCTTGGTCACGATATTGATCGCGCCGCCGGTGGTGCCGCGGCCAGCGAACGACGAGCCAGGTCCTCGCAAAATTTCCACCTGTTCGGTGAAGAAGTTTTCGCGAACGCTGACACCGGGATCACGCACACCGTCGATGAAAACGTCGTTGCGGGCGTCGAAGCCGCGAATGAAAAAGCGGTCGCCGAACGCGTTGCCACCCTCGCCCGTGCCGAGCGTGACGCCGGCGGTGGTGCGCGCGACGTCCTTGAGCAAGGTGGCGCTCTTGTCCGCGAGCACTTCCTTGCTGAGCACCGTCACCGTCTTCGGGGTGTCGAGCAGCGGCTCCGGAAACTTGCCGGACGACTGCAGATGATCGACCTTGTAGGGCGCGGCCGCGTCCGCATACGGGTTGCGGTCGGCCTCAAGCGTGCCGGCGTTGGGAAACGGCACCGGCGCAACCTGCGCCGGCTGAGTCCGCCGTGCGGCACGGCGCAAGGCCGTGCGCGCTCTGATCTGGTCGGCGGTAGGCCGCGCGGCAGGACGCGGGCGAGCGACCGGGGCATCGATCGTCACCGGCGGGAGGCTGGACTGCTGCGCTTCGGCGGGGGAAAAAGAAGCAACCGCAATGAGGCCCGCGACCGCCGAAACCTTGCCGGCATTGCCGGTTTCCAGTGCGTTCTGGATTGAGTTCGCCGCTGCGATTGTCCGCAACGATCTCGGCATTTTTGCATTGGTCATGACGCGCGCCCCTGACGAAAAAAAATCAATTCACGCAGTTGAGCCCGCGCTGAATTGTCCCGTGTGCGCAGTAGCGAACAGGCCTTTGAGGGTCAACGCGATTTGGCGAAATTACGGCGCGGAAATGTTTGAATATGTCCAGATCATAATCGTTCTAAACTGGAGCGTCAGCGACGGCCCGTGGCGCCCCACCCGAAGGCAGCGGCGCGCCGAAAGCGTCAGTCGACGCTCGGGGGCTTCATCAGTGAAAACATCTCGTCGATGGTTTTCTGCGCGACGCCCCGCATCGCCTCGGTTTCGTCCGTACCGGCGATATTGATGCCGCGAACCACGGCCCTGATCTCGTCGCGAAAATCGCTGAGAAATCGCAACGGATCCGGGGAGCCGTTGGCAACGCGCGCGATCAACCCCGTGATCATGATCTGACAGGCGATCATGCGGCCGTTCAACTCGTCCATCGTCAACTCCCTGCGCGTGTGGCGGTTCAGAGGTTCGCTTCGTTACCCCGGCGACCGTCAAGCGAACTTCGGAATCCGGACACCAGGCGCGCGCAATATCGTGACGCGACATTTCGGGGTGGGATATGGCGGAAGCGACCGCCGGTGACAACCGCATCGCGGGATAGCCGGATCACGCGGGTGCAAGTCCCGGCGGAGCCGTCACTTGATCGCGACGTCGCCCGGATTGTCGGAAAAGCTCTTGATACGGTCCTTGATGTCCCGAAGCGCCTCAAGGCTGGTCTCGACCTTGGTCGCCGGCATTCCCCGCAAGACATCCGTCGCGATGGAGTCACGCAGACCGTCCAGATCGTCGACCAGTTGACGTCCCGCGCCGGTCAGAAACAACCGGTTGGCCCGGCGGTCGCGCGGGTCGGGACGGCGCTCCAGAAGGCCGTGATCGACCAGGCGATCCAGCAGCCGGACCAGCGAAATCGGTTGCAGTTCCAGCACTTCCGCGAGGTCGACCTGCGACAGGCCTTCCTGTTGACGGAGCCTGAAGAGGACAATCCATTGGGCGCGCGTGGTCCCGCGCCCCTTGGCGCGCTGGTCGATATAGTTGCGCAGCAGGCGCGAACTTTCGATCAGTTGCGCAATCAACTGGCGTTTCAGATCGGGAGACATCGGCCTTGACTGTCCCAAAGCTTTCCAATTGTTTAGAATTCTCGAGGGATAGTGTGTTTACACATAAAGTGCACGCATATTATATCTGCACCTCCCGGGAACGTTTTTGAAGTCCTGATTCCTAAATTTTAGAGCGTAGTGCCCACATGACCCGACCCCGAACAATCGGCTGGACGTTTCTGGTTGCCGCGATCGCATTGGCGGGCGGCTATGCCTGGCATCATCATGCCGCCGAAACAGCCGGCAGGAACAGCCACAAGGCCAACGTCCCGCCGCCGGTTGCCGTGAAGACCGCGCAGGTCGAAAAGACGGATTTTCCCGTCTATCTGACGGGCCTCGGTACCGTGCAGGGTTTCAACACGGTGATCGTGCGCACGCGCGTCGATGGCCAGATCAACAAGATCGCCTTCAGGGAAGGGCAGTTCGTCAAGACGGGTGACGTCCTCGCCGAGATAGACCCCCGCCCCTTGCAGGCGGCTTACGACCAGGCCGTCGCCAAGAAGGCGCAGGATCAGGCCAGCCTGCACAACGCGCAGATCGACTTGCAGCGCTATACCAAGCTCGGGGATTTCGCCACCGGACAGCAGAAGGATACGCAGCGATCGACCGTCGAGCAGCTCACGGCGCAAATCTCGGCCGACGAAGCCGCCATCGAGAATGCGCAGACCCAGCTTGACTATGCGACCATTCGCGCGCCGATCGATGGCGTTACCGGCTTCCGGCAGGTCGATCAGGGCAATATCGTCAACGCGGCGACCCAGACGGGAATCGTCACGATTGCGCAGGTCGAACCGATCGCCGCGATCTTCACCGCCCCGGAAGAACAACTGCCGGAAATCAAGGCGGCGCTGGCCGTCGCGCCGCCCAAGGTCATCGCCCTCGCGACCGACGGGAAAAAGGTGCTGTCCACGGGAACGCTGTCGCTCATCAACAATCAGGTCGATACGACCAGCGGAACCATTCGGCTGAAGGCCGTGTTTGACAACAAGGACCATGCCCTTTGGCCCGGACAGTCAATTGCGACACGGCTTCTCGTGAAAACGCTGAAGGATGCCATCGTGGTGCCGGATGAAGCGGTTCAGCACGGGACCGAAGGACTCTACGCATTCACCGTGGATCAGAACAACAAGGCCAGCATCCAGAAAATCAAGGTGAGCCAGTCGATCGACGGACGTTCGGTGGTGGATAACGGGCTTTCCGCCGGGCAGCGTGTCGTTACCGCAGGCCAGTTGAAGGTAAAGTCCGGAACGATCGTCAGCACAAACGTTGCAAGCTCGGATTCTGACAAGGCTAAAGCAGAATGAGCAAGGCGAAGAGCGAAAGCACCGTCGGCGGCGGAATCTCCGCGCCGTTTATCCGCTACCCGATCGGCACATCGCTGATGATGGCCGGCATTCTCTTTGTCGGCATCGTCGCCTATCCGTTGTTGCCCGTGGCGCCGCTGCCGCAGGTCGATTTCCCGACCATCCAGGTTACCGCCAACCTGCCCGGCGCGAGCCCCGAAACCATGGCGTCCTCAGTCGCGCAGCCGCTGGAGCGGCAGTTCGCGCAGATTCCGGGCATCGCCCAGATGACGTCGACGAGCTATCTCTCGACGGCTTCCGTTACGATCCAGTTCGACCTCAACCGAAGCATCGATGGCGCGGCCAACGACATTCAGGCCGCGATCAATGCGGCCGGCGGCCAGTTGCCGAAAAACCTTCCGTCGCCCCCGACCTATCGCAAGGTCAATCCGGCGGATTCTCCGATCATGCTGTTGTCGGCGACCTCGGATACGCTGCCGCTGACCGAAGTCAGCGACGACGTCGATGCCCAGTTGGCCCAGCAGATCAGCCAGATTTCCGGCGTGGCGCAGGTGGTCATTGGCGGGCAGCAGAAGCCGGCGATCCGCGTTCAGATCGATCCCGCCAAGCTGGTGGCCAAGGGCCTGTCGCTCGAGGACGTCCGCTCCCAGATCACGATCACGACGGTGGACTCCCCGAAAGGCAATATCGACGGCGCGACACGCGCCTATACGATCTACGCCAACGACCAGATGACGGCGGCGAAAGACTGGAACGACGTCATCATCGCCTATCGCAACGGCGGCCCGGTGCGTATCCGTGACATCGGTCGGGCCGTGGCGGGCCCCGAGGATGCCAAGCAGGCCGCTTGGGCCAACGGAAAACGCGGCGTCTTTCTTGTCGTGTTCAAACAACCCGGCGCCAACGTCATCGACACCGTGGACAAGATCAAGGCCACGCTGCCCCGGCTGGTGGCCGCCATCCCGCCTGCCGTCAAGATCACCGTGATCAGCGACCGGACACAGACCATCCGCGCCGCGGTCCATGACGTCCAGTTCACGCTGCTGCTGACGATCATGCTGGTTGTCACGGTCATCTTCATTTTCCTGCGCAGCTTCTGGGCGACTGTCATTCCCACGATCACCGTGCCGCTCGCCCTGCTCGGCGCCTGCGCCCTGATGTGGGTGTTCGGATATACCCTCGACAACCTGTCGCTGATGGCCCTGACCATCGCGGTCGGCTTCGTGGTCGACGACGCCATCGTCATGCTCGAGAACATCTCCCGCTATATCGAGGAAGGCGAGAAGCCGATGGCCGCCGCCTACAAGGGCGCGAAGGAAATCGGATTCACCATCGTTTCGATCAGCATCTCTCTGGTCGCGGTGCTGATACCCCTCCTCCTGATGGGAGGCATCATCGGGCGGCTTTTCCGCGAATTCGCGGTCGTGCTCGCGATGACGATCTTCGTATCGATGGTCGTGTCGCTGACGCTGACGCCGATGATGGCGTCACGCTTCCTCAGGGAACACAAGCACGAACGCCACGGAAAATTCTATCAATGGAGCGAGCGCGGCTTCGACGCCATGCTCCATGGCTACGAACGCGGCCTCGACCTGGTGCTGCGCTGGCGCGTCCCCACGCTCTGCGTGTTCTTTGTGACGCTGGGTCTGTCGGTCTATCTTTTCATGATCATTCCGAAGGGATTTTTCCCGCAGCAGGACAATGGCCTGATCACGGCCACCTCTGAGGCCAATCAGGACATCTCCTTTGCCGATATGAAGCGGCGTCAGGAGCAACTCGGCGCGATCGTGCTCGCGGACCCGGCCGTCGGCAGCGTGGCCATGGCCATCGGCGGTACCGGCAGGGCCGGCAACAACGGCGGCATCTACATCACGCTGAAGCCGCGCGACGAGCGTGACGTCACCGCGCAGCAGATTATCGCACGGCTGCGCCCGAAACTCGAGAAAGTCGAAGGCGCGCGGCTGTACATGCAGGCCGCGCAGGACGTCCGCCTTGGCGGTCGCGCCACGCGAACGCAGTTCGAATTCACGTTGCAGGACGCGAACCTCAACGAGTTGAACGAGTGGGCGCCCAGAATTCTCACGAAAATGCAAAGCCTTCCGGAATTGCGCGATGTCGCCACCGATCAGCAGACCAATGGCACCACGCTGCAGCTCACCATCAATCGCGACACGGCTTCGCGGTATGGCATTCAGCCGCAAGTGATCGACGATACGCTGTATGACGCGTTCGGTCAGCGCCAGGTGACGCAGTACTTTACCCAGCTCAACAGTTATCACGTCATCCTTGAAGTGCTGCCCGATCTGCAAGGCAGCATCGATTCCCTGAACAAGATCTACATCAAGTCTCCCCTGACCGGCGACCAGGTACCACTGTCCACGCTTGCGACCTGGACCAACGTGCCGGTGCGGCCGCTCTCGATCAGCCATCAGGGCCAATTCCCGGCCATCACCATCAGCTTCAATCTGGCGCAGGGCGCGGCGCTCGGCGAGGCAACAACCGCCGTGCAGAAAGCAATGGGTGAGCTGGGCGTGCCGACGACGATGAATTCCAGTTTCCAGGGCACCGCGCAGGCCTTCCAGCAATCGCTCGGCACGGTGCCGCTGCTCATTCTGGCGGCGCTCGTGGTCGTGTATCTGATCCTCGGCATCCTCTACGAGAGCTACATCCACCCGATCACAATTCTGTCCACCCTGCCCTCGGCGGGCGTGGGAGCGCTGGCGACCCTGATGCTGTTCGGATTCGATTTCAGTCTGATCGCCTTGATCGGCATCGTGCTGTTGATCGGCATCGTGAAGAAGAACGGCATCATGATGGTCGACTTCGCCATCGCGGCCGAGCGCGATCAGCACCTGTCGCCGGAAGCCTCGATCCGTCAGGCGGCGCTGCTTCGCTTCCGGCCGATCATGATGACGACCATGGCCGCGATGCTGGGCGGCGTGCCCCTGATGCTGGGCACCGGCACCGGTTCGGAAATCCGCCAGCCGCTCGGTTACGCCATGGTCGGCGGCCTGCTGGTCAGCCAGGCGCTGACGCTGTTCACCACGCCGGTGGTCTATCTCTATCTCGACCGGTTCTCGAACTGGCTGTCGGGCTGGGGACGATCGGACGGCTCCAGCGAGGATCGCCATCTCGGCGATGCGTCGGTCAAGGAAGCCGCCGAATAACGCGATTCCGCGGCTCCGGCCGATTGGCGAAAATCCCGGCCGCCCTCACCCGCGCGGCGGCTTCGGCTCCACGATCTCGAACGACGGCACGAACGTATCGAGCAGCCCCAGCAGTTCGAGCAGTTTTGCGCCGTTGCCCTCGATCCTGATTTTTCCCGCGCCGACCGCTTCCGGAAACGTCGTCTGCTGCATCATGATCTCGTTCAGCGTCTTGCGGGTCAGCGTCAGCGTCGCGTCCGCGTCGGCCGCGCGACCGCCGGAGCGCTGGGTCAGCGCCGAGTTTTCCAGGTTGAGCACCACCGTCCGGCCGATATCGGTGAACACCCAGTTCAGCACCGCACGTTTACCGTTGGCCTTCGGACCGTTGAGACGCACCGCCAGCAGGTCGAAGAACACATCGAGCGGCAGCGCCGCCAGCGCATCCGGCGCGACGCCGGTGCGGCCGCCGAGTTTCGGCAGGCCGTGGCGCAGTTCATGTGCGGCGAACAGGTAGGAATTGCGCCAGGTCGCGGCCTCCGCGAGATAGCCGAGCTGCTCGTAGGTGTCGGCGGCGAGTTTGCGCGCCTCCTGGTTGGCCGGATCGGCGAACACCAGATGGTTGGCGATTTCCGCCACCCAGCGGAATTCACCCTTCCTGAAATCCGCTTTCGCGTTTGCCAGCGCGGCGTCGAACCCGCCCATGTAGTCGACATACTTCCTCGCCGCAGCCTGCGGCGGCAGCGGATCGAGATGGGCGGGGTTGCCGTCATACCAGCCGAGATACTTCTGGTAGATCGCCTTGGCGTTGTGCCGCACGGTGCCGTAGTAGCCGCGCAGCGCCCATTCATGCGCGAGGCTTTCCGGCAGTTCGATCAGTTCGGCGATCTCATTCGGCGTATGACCGAGATTGGCGAGCCGCAGCGTCTGGTCGTGAACGTATTTGTAGAGATCGCGCTGCTTGCCGAGATAGGTCTTGATGTTGCCGCGCTCCCACACCGGCCAGTGATGCTGCCCGATCAGGACGTCGGCCTTGTCGCCGAAGCTGGCGAGCGCCACGTCGATGTAACGCGACCAGGCGCGGGAATCGCGCACCTCCGCGCCGCGGAACGGCAGCAGGTTATGGAAATTATGAACCGAGTTCTCCGCCATGTTGAGGCAGTTGAACGCCGGATAGAACATGTGCATTTCGGCCGGCGCCTCGCTGTCCGGCGCCATCAAAAACACGATCTCCACGCCGTCGACGGTGCGGGTCTCGAAGTCGCGGCTGATGAGATCGGTCGGCGCGATCAGAGACACCGTGCCGCTCGACAGCGTCTTGCCCAAACCGGCATCGACCTGTCCGCGCTCGCCCTTCGGCAGGAGAGCGCCGAACTGGTATTGCGCCCGCCGCACCATGGCCGCGCCCGCCAGCACATTTTCCTGCGCGATCGCCTCGACGAACCCCTCCGGCGCGATCACCGGCACCTTGCCGCTTGCGGCGTCCTCGGCCGAAATGATGCCCTTTACGCCACCCCAGTGATCGGTGTGCGAATGGGTGTAGATCACGGCCGCCACCGGCTTCCTGCCGCGATGCTTGAAATAGAGTTCGAGTCCGGCCCGCGCGGGTTCGATCGACACCAGCGGATCGATCACGATCACGCCGGTCTCGCCCTCGATCAGGGTCATGTTGGAAATGTCGAAGCCGCGGATTTGATAGATGCCGGGCACGACCTCGAACAGGCCGTGCCTGCAATTGAGCTGCGACTGCCGCCACAGGCTGGGATTGATCGTCGGCGGCGCGGCGTCGGCTTTCAGGAAATCGTAGGCCGTCATGGTCCAGACCGCGCGGCCGGCATCGTTGGCGATCGCCGCATCCGGCAGGCTGCCGACAAAGCCGCGTTCGGCGTCGGTAAAGTCCTGACGGTCGGCGAAGGGAAGTTCACCCAGCACCGCGGCATTGGCGGCGGCCACCGACGGCTCGGCATCGTTTTGCTCGGACATCGTTCTTCCCTCGCCTCCTATCGTTGCAGTCTAAACCGGCGCATTGAGCGCTGTCGAACCGGTATCGCCCACTGGAATCGTCAGCATCCGGCCTTGTCCAGCGCCGCCTGAATGGCCGCGAACCGTGCGTCGACCTCGCCACGCATCTCCGGATGGGTGAACACATAGAGTTCGTCCTCGCGAATTGCGGCGAGAGTTCGCGCGGCGACAACGGCAGGATCGAGGCCGGTCACGAAGGCCGTCTTGCCGGCGATGTCCCGCATGCGTCTTCTCGCGCTCACGAACCGAGCGGGAAGTCTATCACCTCGATGACGGAAGCGCCAAAGCCTGCGTGGCGGCCGATGGCCGAAAGAACTATTCGCCGAGATAGACCTTTTGCACCTGCGGATCCTGCGCCAGCGCCGCGGCGGTCCCCGACAACACGCTTTTGCCGACCTGCAGCACGGTCGCAAAGTCCGAAACCTCGAGCGCGAGATCGATCGACTGCTCGGCAAGCAGGATGGTCAGGCCTTCCTTATGCAGCAGGCCGAAGGTGTCGTACATGGATTCGACGATCGCGGGCGCAAGGCCGAGCGACGGCTCGTCCAGCATCAGCAGTTTCGGATCGCTCATCAGCGCGCGGCCGACCGCCAGCATCTGACGCTCGCCGCCGGACATGGTTCCGGCGCGCTGGCTGCGCCGCTCGGCGAGCTTTGGAAATATCGCATACACGCGCTCGAGCAACGCCGTGACGCGGGTCTTGTCGGACAACGGCGTGGCGCCGAGCATCAGGTTGTTTTCGACGCTCTGCTGAACGAACAGCCGCCAGCCTTCCGGCGATAGCGCGAGCCCCTTGCGCACGATCGCGAATGCCGGCTGCCCGTCGATGCGCTCGCCGCGAAAAGTGATCGTGCCGCCGTGGGCCGGAATGAGCCCCGCGATGGCATTGAGGGTCGTGGTCTTGCCGCCGCCGTTGGAGCCGAGCAAGGCCACCACGCTGCCCTCCGGCACTTCCAGCGACACGTCGGACACGCCGATCAGGTCGCCGTAGCGCACGTCCAGATGTTCGATCTTCAGCAGCGGCGCGGTCATGCTTCCGGTCCGCCCGTCAGCTCGACCGGCACATGACCGGCCGCCGCCTTGGCCGCGCGCTTGCCGAGATAGGCCTCGATCACGGCCGGATTCCGCGTCACGTCGCGCGGGCTGCCGCTCGCGATCTCCTTGCCCTGGTGGAACACCATGACGCGCGTCGCGAGCGACATGATGACTTCGATGATGTGCTCCACGATCACGAGCGTGATGCCCGACGCATGGATGCTGCGGACGAGGTCGATCGCGAGTTGCACCTCGCGCTGGGTCAGGCCCGCCATGGCTTCGTCGAGCAACAGCACCTTGGGTTCGGTGGCGAGCGCACGCGCGATCTCGAGCCGCTTGCGGCCCGGCGTTCCCAGCGATTTGGCCGAGGCACCCGCCAGACCCGCCATCCCCACCTGCTCGAGAACGGAACGCGCCTTGGCTTCGGCCTCGCCGCGATGCGGCGTCCGCAGGAAGGCACCGATCATCACGTTCTCGAGCACCGACATGCCCTCGAACGTCAGCGGCACCTGAAAGGTTCGCGCCAGACCGAGTTGCACGCGCTCCTCGGGAGTCATGCGCGTGATGTCCTGCCCCTCGAACAGCACCGTGCCCGACGTCGACAGCAGATCGCCGGTCAGGCAATTGAAAAAGGTCGATTTGCCGGCCCCGTTGGGACCGATCAGGCCGAGGACGTCGCCCTGCCCCAGCGTAACGGACGCCGCATCGACGGCCTTGAAGCTGCCGAAGGCTTTGGTGATGGCGCGGGCCTCAAGGAGCATGGGGAGCTCCTTCCGCCACCACCTGCGACGGTTTCGCGGCCCGCCGGGCCCACCGCCGGTTCAGCAGCGGCAGCAGGCCGCCGGGCTGGAAGCGCGCGAGCAGCACGATCATGGCCCCGTACACCACAAAGGTCAGGCCGGCGCCCTTGCCGCCGAGCAGGTTGTTGGAGACTTCCTCCAGCGGCACCAGGATCGCGGCGCCAAGCAGCGGGCCGAACAGCAGTCCCGCTCCGCCCAACGCCGCCATAATCAGCATCTTGACCGAGATCAGAATGCCGAGTCCCGATTCCGGATCGATGAAGCCGAACATCATCGCGTAGAGCGCACCGCCCACGCTGGTCAGCCCGGCGCTCAACATGAAGGCATACAGCTTGACGCGGCTCGCGGGAGCGCCGAGCGAGCGCGCGGCCCGCTCCGAGTCCCTGATGGCGCGCAGATAAAAGCCCATCCGGCTCGCGGTCATCCACCAGGTGATGCCGAGCGTGATGGCAAGCGTCGCGAGGAACAGGTAGTAGTACGGCAACGCCGAGATGAACGAGACGTCGAAAACGTTGCGCGGCACGGTCGGCCCGCTCAGGCCGACCGCGGCGCCGAGATAAGTCGTGTTGGTCACGATCAACCGCACGAGTTCGGAAACCGCAATCGTTGCCATGCTGAAATAGTGACCGGACAGGCGCAGCGTCGGCACGCCGATCACGGCCGCGATCAACACGCTCGCGATAACGCCGACGGGAATGCCGACCAGCGGCGACAGCCCGAAGTGCGCGTACACGCCCATCGCGGCGTAAGCCCCGCACCCGAAAAACACCACGTGCCCCACCGACACCTGACCGGCATATCCGCCGACGATATTCCAGGCCGACGCGATGATGGCATAGAGCAGGACCAGCGCACCCAGACGCTGCTGGAACGGCGTCGTGAAGATCAGCGGATACGCGATCACCACCGCCAGAACCACCGAAGGCCAGAGAAAACGCCGCATCACATCTTGCCCATCAGGCCCTGCGGCCGGAACCAGAGAACGCACAGGAACAGCGAATAGACCACGATGTCCTTGTAGACCGCGCCGATCCAGTACGCCGACACCGATTCGATCACGCCGATCAGCAGCCCGGCGACCAGCGCGCCGGGAATGCTGCCGAAACCGCCGAGCGACACCGTCACGAACGCGACGATCGCCAGCGTCTCGCCGACCGTCGGCGCGATATAGAAGAAGGTCGCGATCAAGGCGCCCGCGACGCCGGTGGCGGCCGCGGCGATCGCCCACGCGATCGCCTGCATGGTGTCGGGGCGGATGCCCATGAGCTGCGCGGCCGTCGAATCCTCGGCAACCGCAAGCATTTTCGAGCCGAGCGAAGTGCGCGTCAGCAACAGATGCAAGCCCAGCGTCACCACCAGCGCGACGACGCCCGCGAGCAGCCGGGCGGCCTGGATGCGGATGCCGAAGACATCGAAGGTGCCCCCGACGATATTTTCCGGCAGCGTCATGAAGTTGGCGCCGAACGCCCAGAACACCGAATAGCGCAGCAGCAGCGCAAGGCCGAAAGTGCCGAGAATCTGCGCCAGCATCGGGCCTTTCATCACGCTGCGGATGAGCCCGAAGTAGACGATCACCCCGACGGTCGCGAGCACGAGGGCTGCGACGGGCACGCCCAGGAGCGGCCCTGCCCCGAACAGCGTGTAGACGACAAACGCCGCGTACATGCCGAGCATGACGAAGTCGCCATGCGCGAAGTTGACGATGTTCATCATGCCCCAGATCAGCGTGAGGCCGGACGAGAACAGGGCGTAGACCGCTCCGAGCAGCAAGCCGCCGACGATCACCTGAACAAGGATGGTAGACATGCCAGCCGCACGTTCCGTGGATTAAGCCAGGGCCTTTGAATAAGCAGAATGGGGACGGGCCATTCGCCCGCCCTCATGTCCGAACGCGTTACCAGCCTTTATAGGGCAGCACCGGAGCTTTCATGGCGCTCTCCTTCGGCCAAACCGCGACGTAGTGCTCGCCATCCTGCAACTGGATTATCAAGCCGGACGCAAGACTGTTCTGACCCTTGTCGTCGAATTTGACGCCCTTGTAGCCGATCATCAGTTGATCGGCCTTGAGATCGGTCGCCTTGAGAGCGGCCTGGATCTTGGCCGGTTCGGTCGAGCCCGCGCGGTCGATGGCCTCCATCAGGACGAGAAAGCCTTCCATCTGGCGCGCGGCGGTGTCGTCCATCTCGTCGCCGCTCTTCTTCTTGTACATCTCGTTGACGATGTAGGTCACCGATCCCGGCTTGCCGACATCCCACGAGGAGCGGTTCAGGACGCCCTGCGAAATCTTGCCGACCGTCTTGATGAAGGACGGATCGGAGAATCCGGAGTCGTCGGCAATGATCATCGGCGGTTTGTAGTCGAGCGACTGCATGGTCTTTGCGAACAGGATCGCATCGGAGGCGTAGCTGACCATGATCACGACGTCGGGCTTCTTCTCCTTGAGCTGGAGAACCTGGCTCTGCACGTCGGTCGTGTTGGCGGAATACGCGATGTCGAGCGCGATCGGCTGGCCCTGCGCCTTGAACTGGGCGGCGATCACGCTTGCGACCGAGGTGCCGTATTCGGTGTTCTCGTGAACGATGGCGACACTGTCGGTCTTGACGCCCGAGGCTTTCATGTCCTTGAGGAAGTCGTGATAGAGCTTCGCGAAGTCGGAGGCCACCGGCGTTGTGCGGAAAAACCACTTGAAGCCGCGCTCGGTCAGATTGGCCGCGACCGATTCGCCGTTCACGAACGGGATTCCGTATTTTTCCGCGATCGCGCTGGCCGTCAGCGTGATGCCGGACTGATAGGAGCCCGTGAGCGCGACGACCTTCTCCTCGGTAATCAGCCGCAGCGCCTGGTTCTGGCCGGTGGCCGGGCTGCCCTGGTTATCGGCGAACACCACATTGACCTTCGCGCCGCCGAGGCCCGAAAGGCCGGCGCTCTTCGCGAGCGGGAAATTGCCGAGCTCCGGATGCGCGTTGTTGATGATGTCCATCGCGGTTTCGATCGCCGCCTTGGCATGGATGCCGGCGCTCGCCGCGTTGCCGCTCAATGGAAAGACCGCGCCGATCTTGACGACCTTGTCCTGCGCCTGGGCCGTGGCGGCGAACGCGACGACAAGTGAGGCCGCGCAAAGCAGCCCCGTGACTCGACTCAAATTCATGCTGATGATCTCCGAAGACGTTTCCACCCTGACGAGACGTCGAGTCCGGCTTGTGCGCACTCGATGGCTCGGCGTTCTCTCTTATTGGCAACAGCATCGCATGCCGGTCCTGTCGCGGCAAGTTGCGCGGCCCGGCGGACAGCGCTGCTGTGCATGACTTTCGCGGCGCACTAATCATTATCTTCGCGGCGACGTCTGCGAAACGCTCTCCCAATGGGTCATCGCGCGTGCCGGAGCACATCCCGCATACGCGCCGTCGAGCGCCCCGCGGGCGCCGCCGGTCGGTCTACGCCGTGGCTTGTCCGGGGCTGTCCATGCCTTGGGTTTGCCGCAACGAAATCGCACAGGGCCTCCCCCGGCCCGCTTGCCAAAACGGGGAGCGAGCGGGTAGAAGGACGCACGTTTGCCGGCGCGCGCCCTCGTTGCGACCGAAAAGATGCTATAAAGCATTGCAAATGCTGACTAAAATTTGGGGAATGGTGTAACGGTAGCACAACAGACTCTGACTCTGTTTGTCTAGGTTCGAATCCTAGTTCCCCAGCCAAAATATTCATAAAATCAACAGCTTAGACAAACGAGACGCTGCGTGCCGCCTCACCGCGCGTTCGCAGGCGCGTGGATGTGCCAGAGATCGGCGCGCCAGCGCAGCGCGATAGCCCCGATCAGCAGCAAGCCGAGGATCGCGAACACCGTTGCGGTTGCAACGAATCCGATTCTCTCGATCAGGTTTCCCGCCGCCAGCAATCCAAGCGGCAGGCTGTAGATCGCGAGCATGCGGACTCCCATCACGCGGCCGCGGAAATGCTCGCTCGCCGCGCGCAAAAGAAGAACGAACACCGATATCATGCTGAGGCTCTGCGCAAATCCGGCAAGCATCAGGAACGCCATCGCGAATGGCACCGTGTGCACCTGCGCAAACGCCAGCAGCATGCAGTACCACACGGCGGTCCCGACAATCATGAGGCGCGCAACGGGAACGCCGCGCGTCATGCTCATCAGGATAGAGGCGGTGAGCGATCCGACCGCGAAACTCGCGGACAGATATCCAAGCCCCGTTTGATCCGTGCCGTACACTTCCTTGGCGATGTAAGGCAGCAGCCCGTTGGAGAGCGGGAAAGCCGTCATGTTGGCCAGAAACGCCACCCACATCGCCGCCTGCATCAAAGGATTGGTCCAAACGTAGGTTACGCCCTCCTTCAAATCGCGCATCGGCGATTTGCGCGGCGCCCCGCTTCTGGCTTCGTCCACCGACTGCGGCCTGGCGGAGATGACGACGCGAAGCGTCAGCAGCGTGCTCACACCGTACAGAATGGCAATCGCAACATAGGCGGGGCCGATGCCGAGCGAAGCAAACAAGCCGGCGCCGGTCAGTGCGCCGGCGATGCGCGCGGTGTCCATGGTGGTTCGCGACACACTCATCGCGCCGAGCAGGAGTTCGTGCGGCACGATGCTCGCGACAACCGCACCGCGCACCCCGATGTCGGATGGACGCACCAGCCCCGCCAGCATTGCAATGACGAAGACATAGGCCGGTCTCAACGTGCCGGTGAGCGCGAGCATCATCAGCGTCGCCGCGAGAAGCGTATAGACCGCCCTCATTCCCGCCAGCAGGTTGCGATGACCGATGCGGTCGCCGAGCACTCCGAGCAGCGGAGCGATCAGCGTTCCAACGTAGGTCAGCGACGCGAAGATCGTCAGCAGCAGGACCGATCCCGTCGCGACCAGGATGTACCAGCCGAGAATGAGCGTCTCCATTTCGAACGCCCACGACGTAAACAGGTCAGCCGGCCACTGAAAACGGTAGTTGCGGACGCGAAAGGGCGCCAGCGCCGAGGGCCGTTCGAATGCACTCAAAATACAGCGGCGCCGTTCATCGCGCCCCACCCTCGCCCCGTTTCCCGTTGGGATAGATTTACCGCCGCGCGACGGCAGGAACCAGCCCCCGCGACCGCGGGCGGAAAGCCGACCGGTCCGGCGGCGTTCGTGGTTTGGTAAACAAGCGCTTAAGCCGCGCCGTCGCTATGGCGGACGAAAGGCAGAATTCCTCAATGGAAACAATCCGAAACGCATGCCGGCACAACGCCGCAACCGGAGCGGGCCTCACGACGCTCCCGCACCGTGCCCCGAGGGCCAACGGACTTAACAGTTTGTGCAATGTCCGCCTGCAATAGTCAGACGAACACCGCAGAAGAAATACGATTGACGAAAATGCTCAGCATGACCTCCGCCACATCCTTCGGCCGCGTGATTTCCGTGCGCGGATCACAAGCGCGCGTCGGCATTCTGAGCACCGGGCGGATGTCCCCCGCAGAGGCACGCGCCACCGTCGGCCGCTTCGTCAGCCTCCGCAGCATGACCTCCACGATCGTGGCGATGATCACCGAGGTCACCTGCGAGAATTTGCCGGCGTCGGATGATTATTCCGCGAGTGCGGCCGTCGACCTGCTCGGAGAAATCCTCGACAGTTCGGGCCCGCGCCCCCGTTTTCAGCGCGGCGTCACCAATTATCCGGCGATCGGCGATCCCGCTGAACTGATCACCAATCAGGAGTTGCGCACAGTCTACGCGCCAAGCGGCTCGGATCAGATCAACGTCGGCACGCTGCAGCAGGATTCGTCCGTCACGGCCTATGTCGACATCGAGGAAATGCTCAACAAGCATTTCGCCGTTCTCGGCTCGACCGGCGTCGGCAAATCGAGCGGCGTTTCGCTGCTGCTCAACGAAATTCTGAAATCGCGTCCCAATCTCCGGATTTTCCTGCTCGACGTTCACAACGAGTACGGCCGCTGCTTCGGCGAGCGCTCCCTCGTGCTCAATCCCCGCAATCTGAAACTGCCGTTCTGGCTGTTCAACTTCGAGGAAATCGTCGACGTCCTGTTCGCAGGCCGCCCCGGTATTCCCGAGGAACTGGATATCCTCGCCGAAGTCATTCCGATGGCGAAGGGCATTTACACGCAATACCAGAACGCCGAACGCGTCGGCCTCAAGCGCATCGACCCGAAGACCATCGGCTACACCGCCGATACGCCGGTGCCCTATCGCCTCGTCGACATGATTTCGCTGATCGACGAGCGCATGGGCAAACTGGAAAACCGCTCGTCGCGCATCGTCTACCACAAGCTGATCTCGCGCATCGAGACCGTGCGGAACGATCCGCGCTACGCCTTCATGTTCGACAACGCGAACGTCGGCGGCGACACCATGGCCGAGGTCATCAGCCTGCTGTTCCGCCTGCCCGCCAACGGCCGGCCGATGACCATCATGCAGCTCGCGGGCTTCCCGGCGGAAGTCGTCGACTCCGTCGTGTCGGTTCTCTGCCGCATGGCGTTCGATTTCGGTTTGTGGAGCGACGGCGTATCGCCGCTCTTGTTCGTTTGCGAGGAAGCGCACCGCTACGCGTCCGCCGATCGCAACATCGGTTTCGGTCCGACCAGAAAGGCGATCTCCCGCATCGCCAAGGAAGGCCGCAAATACGGCGTCTATCTCGGTCTGGTGACGCAACGCCCGGCCGAGCTCGACGCGACGATCATTTCCCAGTGCAACACGCTGTTCACGATGCGTCTCGCCAACGACCGCGACCAGGCGCTGTTGCGTTCGGCGGTTTCCGACGCCGCCGCCAACCTGCTGTCGTTCGTGCCGTCGCTCGGAACCCGCGAAGTGCTCGCGTTCGGCGAAGGCGTGGCGCTTCCCACCCGGTTGCGTTTCAAGGAAGTTCCCGCGCATCAACTGCCACGCAGCGAAGCCACCATCTCGACCGTTCCGTCCGGAACCAGCGGCCACGACATGCATTTCGTCGGCGCCGTCCTCGAACGCTGGCGCGGCGCGACCTCCCACCGCGACGTACCCAACGATCCCGGCTTCCCGGAGCGGACGGGCGTGCGCACGCTGGACGCTCCGATGCTGCAGCCGTCGCTGGGACTCGATCCCGACCGTTTCTCGCTTCTGAAGAAGCCGCTGCGCTAGTGTCCCGATTCCGAAGTTCGCATGTCCTTGCGGCGACCTTTGATGCGAACTTCGGAATTAAAGGGACACTGGCAAGTTTATGATTCTCGTGTGGTTCAGGTTCAGAAGTCCGCTT
>Ga0153956_1000477_pt1 | contig 45611 bp, 42 predicted proteins | sample TSFL040MetaG_FD_104704 | JGI IMG/M metagenome (GOLD analysis project Ga0153956, IMG submission 104704) | Attine ant fungus gardens microbial communities from Florida, USA - TSFL040 MetaG | ecosystem: Host-associated > Fungi > Mycelium > Unclassified | place: USA: Florida, Wekiwa Springs... | reverse complement strand
GCGGCCGTCGGCGCCCTGGGCGGCGTATTGCCACTCCCACTCATGCGGCAGCCGTTTACCGGCCCATTTGGCGTAGGCACGGGCATCTTCTAACGAAACCCAGGTTACCGGTACGTTGTCAGCGCCCTCTGCGTAGGTTCCCTTAATCCAGTCCTTTAAAAAGTTATGATCATCGGCCGGATGATATTTGGTTGCATCCATAAACTTTTTAAACTGTTTATTGGTAACCGGATATTTATCGATATAATATGAAGCTATCTTCATTTCGTGTTTTTGCGACCTGGAAGGATGCGACTCCCAGCTATGCTGTACGCCGATGGCCGTAGGCAGTTCATTACCTTCTATCATCACCCCTACCGATTCAAACTCATATTTATCTGTCGCAGGTATCTTGATCATACCCTCGGGAGCCTTAGCCGCAACCTTGGTTTTGGCGATGACTACCATTTGCTGTGCGATAGGCTTCCAATCGGCCGGATAGCTTTTGAGTTTGCGCTTGCTCATCGCGGCCATTTTGGCAACAAAGGCGCTTTCTGCGGGCTTTAAAGCACCATTGGCTACCATAATCGATCCATAACCCCATCCTTCCATTTCAAAGCTCAAAATGGCCTTATCCTCACTGATCTCGGGTTTAAGTTGATGGCCGTTCCACAGATCATAATACATATCGCCTTTGTGATAAGGTAAGCTGATCTGCTGGCCTTTCACTTCCAGGCTATCACGGCTGATGAAGTTGTAGATCGTCCTTCCATCAGCCGGAAATTTGGTAGCATAGATATTTTTTTGCAGCGTTGGGATATAAGGCTCCCAGTTGTCGCTGCTCCAAATATCGGGGTAAGCATGATAAATGGCGCTTATGCGACGAATGGCTTCTTCATAACGCTCAGGTATCTGGTTCCATACCGCCCAAACGTTTTCCCAGGAGTTATAGCCTATGCCATTAAAAAAAGCCCACTGCAGGTCGAAAGTCTTATCCACGGCCCAGCGGTTGGTTACGTTAACCTGGTGTTTGGGTTCCAGCCATTTATAAACGTCGACACCGGGCATCTGCTCATATCCCCAAAAATAGCCCCAGCTCAGAAGGTTCCACTCCAGCATTTTATAGTTGTTGATAGATTGCTCTGGCTGCCAGGCCAACGGATATTTTTCCTGCATGGCATATTGCTGAAAATCATCGGACACGCCAAACATGGTGTCGCCGTTCATGCCATCGGCACCTAATTGTTTCATCTCTTTAACCAGTGCCTCGGGCATTTTAAGCGCTATTCGGCGTGTACCATGATCCCATATCATGATCGGAAAAAACACACGCACGCCGTTTGTCTTGAAATCTTTGATCATTTGTTTTACGGCTGTCTGCCCGCCAGGCATATCGGCCGTCAGGTCATATTGGTTACGGTTATCTACACCAATGTTGGGGTAGGTTGGCCATATTAACACAGCATCAATGCCGCCATAGCGCTTTTTCAGATCGTCCAGGTAGCGGTTAACCGTGTATTTGCGGGTAGCAATGTCATAAAAGAAGCGATCGTGCGCCATCATCTGCACATAAATAAAAGTGTGGTTAGTCCATTTCAGCGCCGGGTTAGCGTAAAAAGAGTTGTCGTAATGCAGGTCGGCTTTCTGTTTATTGCGCCATGCCTTAAGGTGGCTTAGCCATTCATCGCGCTGTGCGGTATTTGCCGGGCCTTTAAACAATTCTTTATAGTATCCCGTAAAAGCAGGTTCTTGCGCATGCACTTTCATAGCCGGTAACAACAATAAAAACAAGTAGTATTTTGCTCGCATACAATGGTTGGTATTATTGATTAGTGCCCGTAAAGTACAAATAATTGGGCTATTGCCTATACAAGTGGCTGCAGGTCAAAAATTTTTATACAGAGTGATTGTCAATTTTTTTAATTTAGTACTTCATTTACCAAATGATGAACATCCCTTCTGATTTGCATTTTACGCAAAATGAGAACATTTACCGTACGCTGATCGAGGAGTCGCTCACGGCTGTTGGTTTGTATGTAGGCCCCAACCTGCTTATCAAAATTGCCAACAAGGCCATCATCGACATTTACGGTAAAGGCGATGATGTTATTGACAAGCCTTTTTTTGATGTACTACCTGAGCTGCGCTACCAGGACATTTACCAGATACTAAATGAAGTTTACAAAACCGGCATAGCACATGAGGCCAAAGAAGGCCGTTTGGGGTTGGTAAAGGACGGCGAGCTTCAAATACGTTTCTTCAACTTTTCATTTAAACCGTTAAAAAATGATGGCGGCGAAGTTTGGGCCATTCTGAATACTGCCGCCGAGGTTACCGAACTGGTGACCACCCGCCAAAAACTGGCCGACTCAGAAATGCGCACCCGGTTTGCACTGGACGCTGCCGACCTGGGTACCTGGAACCTTGACCCATTGCACCGGGTAGTGATATGGGACGAGCGCTGTCGCGAGTTTTTTGGTTCGACCATGGGCGAACGCGCTACGCTGGAAGAAATGTTGAGCTGTATACACCCCGAGGATATAGAACTGGTACAGCACAAGATCACTGAGTCCATAGATCCGTCGCAGCGCAGGCCCTATGATATAAAATACCGCACCACCGATAAACAGGGCAACATACGCTGGATAAGGGCCATTGGCAATGCTTCCTTTAACCAGGACAACGCATGTGTGCTTTTTGGCGGTACCGTGCAGGACATTACCCGCGAAGTTGTTGACAGCGAGGAACAGCAAAAACTCATTGCCCTGATTGATAATACCGCCGAAGCTATCGGAGTGACTACCATGTCGGCACAGGTAACTTATTTAAATAAGGCCGGCTATAAAATGCTGGGCATTGATAATTATGGCGATGCCTTCAGGCCTGCGGCCGATTACTTTATGCCGGCCGATAGCGACAACAATACTAATGAAGCCACAACAGCCATTATAAAAACCGGCAAATGGCATGGCGAACGCGTGTACCGCCACTTTAAAACCGGCGAAGCCATACCGGTTTATCTGAATGCTTTTAGGGTTGACGACCCGGAAACCGGCAAGCCCATAGCCATGGCTTCAGTAGCGCGCGACCTTCGCCCTGAAAAAGAACTGCGGCTTGAACAGGATAAGTTATTGTTGCTGATTGAAAACAGCTCTGACTGTATTTTATTGGTCGACACCGATAACAACATCACCTACCTGAATGCCGCGGGGCGGGCTATGCTGGGTTTTAGCAAACACGAAAAAGTATTTCGCAGGAATACCGATTTCCTGATGCCCGGCGAGTGGGAACGCGTGAGCAGCAAAATGCTAAAATCTGTCGACAACAAAGGGCGATGGACAGGGCAGCTCAACTGCCGGCACTTTAAAACCCATGAGATGGTACCCGTATACTGCACTACCATGACGGTTACCGACCCCACAACCGCAAAATCATTAGGCCGGGCTGCGGTGTGCCGCGATATGCGCAAGGAAATTGCTGCGCAACAAGCGCTGGCTGAAAGTGAGCGTTTTCTGCAAAATATTACGATGGCGGCGCCCATATCGTTATGGATGTGTAACGACAAGGGTGATATTACCTATGTTAACCACACCTGGTCGGTTTGGACGGGTATGACCAATGAGCAGATACTGGGCAAGGGCTGGCTGAACGCGCTGGTTAAAGAAGACCGAAAAAACACGGCAGATAAGTTTTTGGCCGATATGGCGATGCGGCGTTACTACGAGGTAAATTTCAGGATATTAAATAAAGATGGCGATGTGCGCTGGTGCATAGCCACCGGTAATCCGCAATATGATGCGGCCGGCAATTTTATAGGCTACATTGGCGCTTGTACAGACATCACCGAGAAAACCCTGGTTGAGCATCAGCTCAAATTAAAAAACGACGAGCTTAACGATCAGATCAAGCAGTTTGAGTTTGTAACCGGTTTTATGCCTGTGCAGTTATGGACATCGACCACTGACGGTAACCTGGATTATGTAAACCGGCGCACGCTTGATTATTTTGGCAAACACGCTAAAGAACTGATGGGCGCCGATTGGATATTACAGGTACACCCCGACGACCGTGATGAATGTATTGTAACCTGGTCGCACTCTTTACGCACGGGCGAGGTTTATCAGTTTGAGTTCAGGCTGCGCAACGCAAATGATGAATACCGCTGGCACCTGGCCCGCGCGCTGCCGTTTTATAGTGAAGGAAAAATTGTAAAATGGTTTGGCACCAACACCGACATTGATGAGCAAAAACAACTGCAGCGCCAAAAGGACGACTTTTTGGGCATTGCCAGCCACGAGTTAAAAACGCCCGTAACCAGCATTAAGGCTTATGCGCAGGTTTTAGGCGCCATGCTTGTAAAGGGAGGCGAAGACAAAAAAGCTCAGATGGTTGGGCGTATGGATGCCCAGATTAATCGCTTAACCAACCTTATTGGCGACCTCCTGGATGTAACCAAGATCAACTCGGGCAAAATACAGTTTAATAAAACCTGGTTTGATTTTGACCTGTCGATAGCTGAAACAGCGGCCGATTTGCAGCATACTGCCAATAAGCATACCCTGGTTACAGAACTTGGTAAAACCGGTAAAATATATGCCGATAAAGACCGTATAAGCCAGGTAATTACCAATTTCATAACCAATGCTATCAAATACTCGCCGCATGCTGATAAGATCATTATCAAAACCTGCAAAACCGGTGATGAGGTAAGCGTTTGCGTGCGGGATTTTGGCATAGGCATACCGGCCGATAAGACCGAAAAAGTGTTTGAGCAATTTTATCGCGTAAGCGGCAGCAAGCAGCATACTTTCCCGGGGTTAGGCCTGGGGCTATACATATCGTCAGAAATTATTAAGCGCGAAGGCGGTAAAATGTGGGTGACCAGCACTGAAGGCAAAGGGTCTGATTTTTGCTTTTCATTACCTATTGATAACAAACACCGTGCAGCTGATATGTAACTTTTTGTATTTACCAACATCATAATAAACTATGACCCCTTCCCCCAAAAAAATCATGATAGCCGACGACGATCCTGGTATTGTAGATGCTATTGAAATGTTACTTGAATTTGAAGGTTACCAGGTTACATCAACCGGTGACGGTGCCGATGTGCTTTACCTGAAAGATGAATTGCCTGACCTTTTATTGCTGGACATCTGGATGTCGGGCGAAGACGGCCGCGATATCTGCAAAAAACTTAAACAAATGGATAATACCAAGAATATTCCGGTGATCATGATATCAGCCAGCCGCGATATTAAAGAATCGGCCATGGAGGCCGGCGCTAACGATTTTTTGGCTAAACCTTTTGAAATGAATGAACTACTTGAAAAAATAAAAAAATTAACTTAAAAATATCATTGCCTTTATTATTTTTTTTATTTTTGCAGCCCCCCTGTTTTAATAACTCATATAATTTATTTGAAGCCGAGAACCTATTTTAAATAACGTTGAGCGAATTAAATCCATTACCCGAACCACAATTTCAATATTGCCCACGATGCGGTCAGCCTCATCACTATCAATTGCACCGAAGCTGGCTTTTTAAGACATTTCTGTTTTTTGTGCCTATTCGCAAATATTTTTGCGCCAAATGCAGAAAGCCGTTTTACGCAAAAAAATTGCCAAATAACAGCTATTAACCGGGCGGCACTCGGCTTAATAATTAATATTGCTGTTTGCGCAGTACACAAAACAGCCTTAAAAATTTAAACACATTTTGCTTTAAGTGGTTATTGTAAAATAACACTTAGCACCATGGCAAATTTTCAAGACGTTATTGCATCAGAGAAACCTGTACTTGTTGATTTTTCGGCAGAGTGGTGCGGGCCCTGCAAAATGATGGCCCCAATACTGCAGCAGCTAAAAAGCACAATGGGCGATAAGGTAACTATTATCAAAATTGATATAGATAAAAACCCGGCCGCTGCCAGCGCTTACAACATACAAGGTGTGCCCACCCTGATGATATTTAAGCAAGGCGAAACCAAGTGGCGCCAAAGCGGAGTGATACAAGCCAATCAACTACAGCAAATTATATCGCAGTATCTATGATCATTTATTAACCTCAATTTAGCCTGCAGTTTATACCAGCTTTTTAAGTTTGATGGTAAGCACGCTATTGCTGCAAAAAGTAAATAACCTATACTATTTGCGGGGTCGCGCTGTTATATCATAATACTACCCATATAACGTATTTTAAACCCGGGAGGTGCGCCATGTCAAAGCAAACAGCATTTATACCGCAACGCCAGTTTCATGTGTTAGTTAATGATGCTAACGGGGAACACAATATTACCGTATTACCCAGCAATGAGGGCAATTTCAGGGTAATTAAGCAGGGCGAAATTTTAGGCGAGGTGGCTTGCACGCCGCAAAATAAAATTGTTTGCTACAAAGGCCGTTTCAAAAAGGCGGTGATGGACCAATTGGAGAAACACATTCTCCATTATTATTCATACGCGTTTTAAGCGCTATTCAACAAAAATTTGTTTTTGGGTGATATCAATAACAGCTTTATCATTTTTCAGGCTCAGGCGTACTACCATATGGTACAGCAGGTTCTCGTAAATATAAATATTGTCCGTCCTGTCAGACCCGCGAAAGTTTTTTACCAGGCTTTGGCCTTTAGCCCGCCCTACCAGGTTAATCACATCCTGCGTGTTGGGGCTAACGTAGCTAACGGTGCGTAGCACTCCCCCGCTTAGTGTCTTGGTGCCCTGGCCAACAATTATGGTTTCTTTTTTGGTTAGTTTTGAGGTGGTTTGGTAGTGTTCAACTACAAAGCCGTTAATTTCTTCGCCGTATTGCAAAGCCCATATTTTGTTTGCGGTTAGGATGCTGCCAGCCTGGTCGTTATTTAAATCGGTCAGGTTAATAATGTTAAGCAAATTAATGCTCTGGCCAAACGCGTGTGTGCAGCACAAATAAATTGCAACGGTTAACAGCAGCTTTTTCATGTCCTTAATTTACAAGGGATAACGGTTTAAAAATAATATTTTTCAGGATAATTTTTAATGCCTTGCGTACCAGGCCATCAGTAGCAATACCATTTGATTGTAAGTATCTAACCCATGCGGCTGGTTATTGGCTTTAAGGTAATCGTCATAAAATATACCGCTTACAAGGCTGATCTGTCCGTGATAATACAGCCAGTAGGCACGTTGCGCACGAAGGTCGGCACGCACGGTTTGTGATATATGTGCTTTCAGCTCGTTATTGATCACCGTATCGCGGCGGCGTATAGCATGCATGCATTCGTCGAGCGCATTCTGATAAGCCGAATACCGTAGCAGCCTGTTGCCCGAGTGTATGCCGATGAGAAAGCCTGAAAAACTGGCTTCATCTTCAAACCCGTAACCTATCTGGTGAGACATTTCATGACAGGCCACAAAAGGCCTCTCATAATACGGTATCCGGTAATTGATCTGTGCCTCGGTAGTGAAGGGGTTGTAGTCTCCGGATGTGGTGAGGTAATTCATGAGCCAGGTTAACAGCGAAGGTTTAACTTCAGGATAATATGCGCGGAAGTTAGGCGAGTTGGCCGACATTTTATTGACCGCCTTAACTGCTGTTTCAAAAATAGCCTGGTTGCTTTGCGTCGTGTCCGCGGCGGTAAGCTGCGCACGTGTGGTATTGGCGCTGTCAATCATCATACAGGTAACTTCGACTAAGTGCTGGGTGGTATAGTTGGTGTCGCGCAAGCCCAAACGCTTGCCGGCCGATGGGCGGAAGTAATTCAAGCCCCAGAAAACATAAAATATCACCATACCCGCCTGCACCCCGATGATGATGCCCAAAGCTAAATTACCTGCCTGTTTAAAACGCTTTTTAACTAAATGGGCTATCAGCCTCACTATTACGTAAATAAGGTATATAACTATCGTGGTATATAATACGTCGCCAACACTAAACGGAATAAGATTGAACACCGGGTGTAATACCCTGCAAATGAACACATACAAGCCATTAGAATAATACTTCTCGACGGCCTCAGGGTATGCTTCAAATATCCCCAGCAGGTACAACGCTATGGCCAGTATGCCAATAGCTAACAAGCGTTTTTGTATTTGACCGAGGCGTTTGGGCATCTGCGCAAAGATAGGCTTGGCAGCAAAATTTAACGACAAAAAATAGCGATGAGTTTTAAACTCATCGCTATAAAAAAGGGATTCAGTATGAAACCCGCATTTTCTTTTTATTTTATAGTAACCGGCACTGCAGTAGTTTCCCAAACCAGTTCAAAGCCTGCTTTAGTGATCACGTATTTTAAACGCTCGGTCATAGGCACTGTTTTAGCCTGTACTTTAGCAACTACTACGTCCTTAGCCGGGTCGTCATTGGCACCCTGCTGGTTAATGCCCCACATCTTTGTATCGGCTGCCGAGTTAAAGATGACGGTCCACTCTTTTTCGCCAGGGGTAGCAAAGAATGAGTAACGGCCTGCAGGCAGTTTTTTACCTTCAACCATAATATCTTTGTCGGTGGTAAAAAATGTAGCCTCGTTTGCGCCAGCTCTCCATATTTTACCGTAAGGCGCTAACTCGCCAAATATTTTACGGTTGCGTACCGATGGCGCACCATAGTTGATGCTGATATGCGCACCACGCACTACGCCTGAGATACTATCGCGCGGACTAAGCGGCGCCTTTTTTTGAGCAAATGAAACTGTCGAGATTAAAAGCGCAATTGCAAACATGGCAACTGCCTTTAATGTGAAAGATGTTTTCATGTGTATTTTCTGGTTTGATTTATGGTAAATATAGGTTGATTTTTAATAGGTGCAACCCCGTAATCAAAATGAAAAATTATTTAGCCCGCCGGGGCAAACCAAAGTTAAAAGTATGATGTTATAACACTGATTCACTTTGCAATTAGGAATAGCTGAGGGTTTCATAACCCAAGGTTAAACAATTGTTGTGAGTTGGCCCTTGCCTTTATAAGGCAAGGGTTTTTTTATGCCCGTTTTTAGCATAAGGCCTAAAAGCCTTATTATTACACTTTATTTTCAGGAATGAAGAACAATAATGACAAGCCCATTTTTTTAATGCTGTTTGTTTTGGCGCTTGCCGTTAACCTGGCCGGCATAAACGTAAAGTTTTTTACCGACGACCCGGGCCTGTATGCCGCCATAGCCAAAAACATGCTGTACAAGCATGATATGCTGCAACTGTTTACTTACGGGCAAAACTGGCTGGACAAGCCTCACTTCCCCTTTTGGATGGCAGCTTTGAGCTTTAAGCTGTTTGGTGTAAGTGTTTGGGCTTACCGCCTGCCGGCGCTCCTATTTTTTTTAATGGCTGCGCGATATACCTATCTCTTCGCCAAAAAATATTATGACCGGGAAGCTGCCGCGGTAGCCGTACTTATCATGATGACCGCCCAATACGTCGTAATGTCGAACACCGACGTACGCGCCGAACCTTATTTAATGGGTTTGGTGATAGCCGCTGTTTATCACATCAGTAACCTGTTTGACAGGTTCAGTTTAAAAGACCTGCTGCTGGCGGCGCTATTTACCGCCTGCGCCATCATGACCAAGGGTATATTTGTAGTTATTGCCATTTACGGCAGTTTGCTGGGGCAGGTAGTATTTACCAAACGTTTTGCCAGCTTGTTTGCGCCGCGGTTTTTATTATTGTATTTACTCACACTGATATTTACCCTTCCTGAGTTTTATGCACTATATCTGCAGTTTGACCTGCACCCTGAAAAATTGGTATTTGGCCGGCATGGCGTTTCAGGTATCCGCTGGTTTTTGTGGAATAGCCAGTTTGGCCGTTTTGTAAACAACGGCCCCATTAGCCGCACCAAAGGCAGCGACATTTTTTTTTACCTGCATACCTTGCTTTGGGCCTTTGCGCCCTGGTGCCTGTTGTTTTATTATGCCGTTTACAAATCCTTCCGCAAAATATATCTTAAAACCGGCCTGGCCGAATATTATACGCTGAGCGGCGGCTTATTGCTGTTACTCGTATTTTCGCTCTCCAAATTTCAGTTGCCATTTTATACCAACACGGTTTTCGCGTTGTTTGCGGTGGTTACGGCTCCCTATTGCTACCGGCAGCTGTCGGTTAGGGCCAATATGTTAAGGTTGGCCAACCAATGGATCTACATAGCGCTGTTTACACTGCTGGTGTTTGTGATCAACTTTTTTTTAAAACCGGCCAGTCAGCTGTTTTTTGTGGTTGATTGCGTGTTGTTTTTGGGGCTGATATCGCTCATCAGTAAAAAAGTAAAAAACACGTACCGCAAAACATTTTTTATTAACTGCCTGGCCGTTTTGTTTGCCAATTTTTACCTGGCCACGGTTTTGTATCCGGTCATAGCCAGCTATAACGGGCAAATTGGTGCTGCCCAATACCTTAATCAAACTAATTACAGCCATATCTATACCGGCCGTATGGAAAGCAACGTATTTCAGTTTGAGTGTAATAAGCCGGTGAATTTTTTGCCCGGAGAGCGGTTTACAGAGATGAAAGAGCCGGGGTCAGTTATGTACGTAACCCAATACATGCTTAACTACCTGAACAATAATCATATCCCCTATCACATAGTTAAAACTTTCGACAGCTATCAGCAGGAAAGAATATTGCCAAAGTTTGTGAACTCGGCAACCCGTAATGAGGTTTTAGAGAAAGTATACCTGATAACGCGCTGATCATTCGGTTTCTTTATCTTCTTCCCAATAAATGGTGTCTAAAAACAGGCTGTTTTTGCTGGCTACGTCGGCTTTAACTTTTTCCAGTTCTATCTTAATGTCGGTTTCGCCCAATTCATCAGTAAGGCTGTGGTGATAAATAACATAACCCGTTTTACTGTTGATGAATTTAAAATGTTTTTTACCGGCTTTCATTGATACGGAAATGTATTACAAATTGAACGTACTTAAAGCGGTATTGTTTGCAATTTAACTATTACTGTCATTGATGTTGTAAACCAGTAAAATTACCAGTGCGCCCAACAATGCAATAAGCCCGAACGACAGCTGCAAGCCCGCCGCCTGGGCAATAAAACCAATAAACGGCGGCACCACCAAAAAGCCCAGGTAACCAATGGACGATATGGACGCCAGAGCCGTACCGCTGCTCATGGTGGTTGATCTGCCTGCCATCTGAAACACCATGGGCACAATGCATGATACGCCTAAACCTACCAGCACAAAGCCCACCATACACGTGATGGTGTAAGGCAGCAAAACCGCCATCAGCAATCCGCAGAAAATAAAGGTGCCGCTGGCGCGCAGTATATTTTTTATACCGAAACGGTTAACCCCGGCGTCGCCCAAAAAACGGCCCAGCGTCATGGCCACCATATACACCACAAAGCCGGCCGTAGCGGTTGATTTGGGCACGTGCACCACTTTGTTGAAATAGATACTGCTCCAGTCGTACATCGTGTTTTCGCAGGCCATGCTGGCAAAACATATCAGCGAGAATATTAGCAGCGACTTATCGGGCAGGGTAAATAGTTTCTTTTTAGGCTGGGGTACGGGCGCTTCGTAAATAGTGCCTTTGATGTACAACAACGTAAAAATAACCAATATGAAACTCACACCCAGCAAATGCCACTGCGTGCCAATATTATAATAAACCATAAAGTAGCCGCAGGCCGCCCCCGCAAAACCCGCCAGGCTCCATATACCGTGAAAGTTAGCCATGATAGACCGGTCATACAATGCCTGCACGGCCACCGCCTGCGCGTTTGTGGATATATTGAATAAATTTCGCGATACTCCAAAACAAAACAGCACTGCCACCAGGGCCCACACGTTGTTGGCAAAGCCTATACCAGCCAGCATCACCGAATAAAACAAGCTGCCAAAAAACATGATGCGCCGGCTGCTATGTTTGCTAAGCAGCCGGCCTGTAACAGGTAAGGTTAGCAGCAGGCCAACAGGCATGGCAAACAAAATGCCCCCCAGCTGCGCCTCGTTTAAATGCAGTTGGGTTTTAATAGCCGGTATGCGCGATGCCCACGATGAATACCCAAAGCCGGACAAGAAAAAGAAAACCGCGTTAGCTAAGCGTAATTGGCCGGGGGTGCGCATTTTTAGGGGTTGTTCAGTAGTCATGAGTCTGCAAATTTACGCATTGCCGGGCTCATAATGTTTAAGTATTATTACGGGGTGAAAAGTATTGCAGAAAATCATCCTACTCTCAACCTGTCAAAGAACAGCATCATTGCGGGTATTGTGCTGGCTATACTTTTCCCTTGGCTGCTGTCAGTATTTATGCTGTATTTACCGCTAAAGCCGCCGGTAAAAGTATATGCCTCGCGTTTTATTTTCTGGAGTGATGTTTTGTTATTGTGGGTTTATGCCCTTAAAGTAGAAAAACAAAGATTACTTATTCGTACTGAAAAAAATAGCGGCATTGAGTTTATATTAGCTTCGGTAGGGATATTATATCTACTTGCCTTGGGCGCCCAGATCATAGCATCAATACCGGCGCTATTTGGTTATCATGAAAATAATGCCGTTATGCGGCAAATTGCGGCCACGGTGCGCGGTAAACCGGGCCTTATTATCTTTATCAGTATTACTGCCGGGGTTTGCGAGGAGGTGATTTTTAGAGGTTATGTACTAACGCGATTATCGCTGTTTTTTAAAAACAGGTACATTCCCGTTGTTTTGTCGGCATTGCTTTTCTCGGCGCTGCACTACAAATACAATATGCCGCGCGAGTACATATTCACTTTCCTCATAGGGATGGTCTTTGGCTTGTACTATCAAAACTATGGCAACATAAAGCCGTTGATCATTGCACACTTTTTAATAGACGTGATTGGGCTAACGCTGTCATCGCACTTTTTAAAGTAATCTTATTGGCCGGGGTATCTTTCTGCATTGTAAAATAACAATCAACTAACAGTCAATACATTACATTTCCATGACAAACCAACACCCTGGTTTCTAATTAGAAATAATCTTTTTATAACTATTATTTAAAATTTTATAATTATTATTGGGGAATTGAGTTATTATCCAAAACCCCTAAGCCAGCTTAAATTAAAGGTTTTAAAAATTTTATGACTAAAAAAACAGATTTTGTTTACTCGCAGGTATCAGAACCGCACCGCATCCGAACGAAGAAAATTTTAAAAGAATTCCCGGGCTTGCGAAACCTGATCGGGAAAAATCCGAAAACCATTTGGGCCATTGTTGGCTTAGTTGCGTTTCAGTTAGTGTTGGCCTGGCTGCTGCGCGATCAATCATGGTGGTTAGTATTTGGCGCCGCTTATTTGCTGGGCGCTTTTGCAGACCACGCGCTGTTTGTAATGATTCACGAATGTGCGCACCAATTACTTTTTAAAAACCGCTCGGCCAACCGCTGGGCCGGTATCCTGGCAAACATGCCGCAAATTTTCCCAAGCTCTATTTCATTCGAGAGATATCATATTAAACATCACTCTTTTCAGGGTGTGCATGAACTTGACGCCGATTTGCCTAACCGCTGGGAGGCCAGGATGATCAATAACTCATTTATAGGCAAGGCCCTTTGGTTGTTGTTTTACCCCCTGTTTCAGATCTTCCGCCTTTCGCGCCTGCGCGAAATACAGACTTTTGATATCTGGATCGTAGCAAACTTGTCTGTACAGGTTGTTTTCACTGCAGCTATTTATTATTTTCTGGGATGGCACGCTTTGGCTTACCTGCTGTTAAGCTTTTCTTTTTCGGTTGGTTTACACCCACTTGGCGCGCGCTGGATACAGGAGCACTACTTAACCCATAGCGTTGAGCAGGAAACTTACAGCTACTACGGTGGTTTAAACAAGGTTGCCTTTAACGTAGGCTTTCACAACGAGCATCATGACTTCCCTTCTATCCCATGGAACAAATTGCCGGAGATCAGAAAAACCGCTCCCGAATATTACGATACTTTGTACTATCATAAATCATGGACCAAGCTGTTCTTCCGCTTTTTGTTTGATAAAGAGATATCGCTGTTTAACCGCATACTGCGTAAAGAGCGCGGCAAGGTAGCCCTTACCGACGTTTCAAAACCAGACGCTGAAATGGCGACCAGCTAGACACTAAAAACTAAACTTACATAATGCGAAGGCTCCGAAAGGAGCCTTTGTTATTTGCACAAACTATTTCTGTATCTTGCATTAAATATATCGATATGTCTGCGTCTGAAACATCATTGAACGAAAATCTAAAAGATGTTACGATCACTCATGAGGAAAAGAAACGTATTCAGCGTAATCTTGGCATGAGCGATAAAGAGAAATTCCTGTCTTTTTCTAAAATGCTTCGCAAAGAAATAATGTTGCGACAAGCCAAGATAACTCACAAGTAAACATGGATGTTTTTGACGAAGAGCTACTTGGTATTTGGCGTACATTCCATGAAAATGCTGTACAATACATCATGGTTGGAGGAATTGCCACCTATTTTAATGGATTTCATCGCACCACGGCTGATTTGGATATCTGGCTTGAGGACACGCTCGACAATAGAAAAAACTTAAGAGCTGCATTAGAAAAATTAGACTTTGGCGATATGCCAATGATAGAAACCATGCAGTTTGTTCCCGGTTGGACATCCATAAAACGCGGCGAACTTGAACTCGATATTATGACCGATATGAAAGGTTTGGAAAGCTTGACCTTTAATGATTGCCTTGCCAAAGCATCAATAGCAGAGATAGATGGAATTGAAATACCTTTTCTGCATATCAACGATCTTATAGCTAACAAAAAGTCAGTAAACCGACCCAAAGATCAAATTGATGTGATTGAGTTAGAAAAGATCAAAAGCCTTCGCGACAAGCAAAACCCGTAATAATTACTTAACCATTCCGTTAAAGTATTTTCAATACCTTCAAAAATACGCAGTGCCCCTTAATGAGCAGAGCTAAAAAGTTAAATATTCTCATCCCCGCTATATTCCTTTTGTTTGCAGGAGCCTTTGCAAGGCACCGCTATCTGGCGCATGAAATTGTGCTATCGGGCAATTTGCAGGACAAGGCAATGAACGAAACCTCGGGTATTGCGGCCTCAACTGTTAACAAAGATACTTATTACACACACAATGACAGCGGCGATACCAGTCGCTTTTTTGCGATATCCCCTGGCGGCAAATTAATCTCGACACTATATTTCAAAGGTAACCCGGCCGAAAGTTTGGGTGTGAAAGACTGTGAAGATATTGCCGTTGGCCCCGGCCCGGTAAAAAACAAAAGCTACGTTTATGTAGGCGATATTGGTGATAACGCAGCTGTGCGCAATTTTATCACGATTTATCGCATCCCCGAGCAAACTACCTGGACCAAAGGCGGTAACATTAACGTAACGGCTACGCCGGTTAACCTTAAATATCCCGACGGCCCAAAAGATGCTGAGACCTTAATGATCGATCCGGTTGAAAAACTGCTGTATATCATCTCCAAAAGAACAGATACGGTTAGCGTTTACACTGCCCCGCTTTACTATAAGGCCAATGATACCCTGGTAATGACCTATCGCGCCAAGCTGTTCTTCAAAGGGTACAAACCTTTTAAATGGATCGTATCGGGCGATATATCAAAGGATGGTAAACAGGTACTGGTAAAAAGCTATGAGAAGGTGTATTACTGGAAACGCGAAGGTAATGAACCCATATGGCAAACGCTGCAGCGCGTACCGGACGAACCTAAGTACCAGCAGGAAAAACAAGGCGAGGCTATTAGTTTTACGCTGGACGGACGAGGCTTTTACACTGTAAGCGAAGGTGTATTCGCTCCGGTATATTATTACAAAGTTTTCTAAATAAGTTTTAATTGGTTTGCTTTTAAGCGGGTAAATGTTATAATTTTAATTGAAAATATAACCGTACTCATTATGAAAAGAAAAATCCTTACCGCCGCATTGCTATTTAGCACGGCATTAGCTTGCTTTGCAGCTATTACAGACCTTACCGGAAAATGGAAAGGGAGCATTATAACCGGCAATGGCGAAGAAGTGCCGCTTACCTATATTTTTAAGGTCGACGGAGATAAACTGACCGGCGTTATCCAAACCCCGCAAGACGACCTGAAAATTTACGACGGCAAGATAACCAGCGATAAAGAGTTTGCTTTTAAAGTTGATGTTAACGGCGACCCGGTTGAAAGCAAAGGCAAATACTACGGCGATTCGGTTACCGTAGACGCGGTATTATCTGGGGGTAAAATACACTCAAAACTGATGCGCGTGCCTGCTGCAAAGTAAGATAGCATTGATAAAACATAAATTTAATACTAACAGATAAGTTAAAGTTTACTTGTTATTCATTTAACCAACGGGTAATTTTTTATTTACAAGGGCTATTTACCTTTAAATAAAACTACCCAACATCATGAAAACAAGAATCTTAACAACCACGCTGTTAGTATTTTGTAGTTTTATTGCATGCTTTGCTGCAATTACCGGCCTTAACGGCAAATGGAGCGGATCAGTTAAAATAACTCCTGAAGACGAGCTTTCATTAGTTTACAATTTTAAAGTTGACGGCGACAAACTTTCAGGTACCGTCTTATCGCCTGATGGGAATGACCTCCCTATTGCCGACGGCGTTTTTTCGGGCAATGAATTTGCCTTTACCGTGAAAGCCGGCAAGTACACCATTAACCATACCGGCAAATATTATGGCGACTCGGTTGTAGTAGCTGCCGACCTGGAAGGCAAAAGCTTCAAGGCCATTTTAAAAAGAGATAAATAATCCTAACCAAACCCAGAAATAGTCACGCGTCGATCTTTGCAGAAGGGTCGGCGCGTTTTTTTGTGCACTTGCTTTTCTGCTTCTTTGCCCCTACCTTTGCGGCAATATGCTCAGAAAGATAACTGCCATAGTTTTGTTGATCGCGCTGGTTTCAGTAAACATGTCGCGATACTTTATCTATGCGGGCTTTGAGCTTAACAAGAAGTACATTGCCACCACGCTTTGCGAAAACCGGGATAAACCCTGGCTGCACTGTAATGGGCATTGCTACTTCATGAAAAAAATCAAGGCCGCGCAGGATGCCGAAAAAACTCAGTCGCGCGAATCGCAGAAAAACCTTTTTCAGGAAGTGTTTATTTCTGCCGTTGTCGACATGACGTTCCACACACAACTGCTTGAGGTTATCAGTACGCCTTACCAGGCCCCGCAAGGGATAGCTGACAGCAGCACCATCTTCCGCCCTCCTCAATTGGGTTAATACATTCTCTTTTTACAGTTTATATTTTGATGATGATATACACCTTTGGTGTGTGTGTCTGCATTGAATATTATGCTGTCCCAATTCACACAATCTTTATTTTATAAATCAGGGTATCTTATTATAACGATAAGTAAAAAGCTTATTTGTCGTTGCGAGCGCAGCGAAGCAATCGCAAGGAGAAAAGCATAGTTCGCGATTGCCACGCTGCGCTCGCAATGACAAATCTTTTAAAAACCTTTATGGTGAGATACCCAACCACATACTTATATGAAAAAATATTATATATATTTTTTACTCAGCCTTTTTGCATCTACTGCAATGGGGCAAAGCCTAACAGGCACCGTTACCGATGCTATTACGCATGAGCCTTTGGCTGGTGCCTTGGTGAGCAGCGATAACGACATCGCCCAAAAAACCAACGCCAGGGGGCAATTCAGCATTGCCCGGGGTGCCAACAATGTCCACATCAGCCTGGTTGGTTATATTACTAAAACTGTTAATCTATCGGGCAATAATGTAGTTGTTGAGCTAAGCCCGTCCACCGTAGATTTACAGCAGGTTATTGTGTCTGCCAGTCGCGAGGGCGAGGCCAGGCAGGACGCGCCTATTGCTATCAGCAAGATCAGCTCGATGGTTATAACCGATACCAAAGCTACCGCCTTGTACCAGTTATTAAACAAAACTGCGGGCGTTTACATGGTCGATCTGGGTAATGAGCAGCATACCATGGCCATCCGCCAGCCTATAACTTATAATGCTTTGTACTTATACATGGAGGATGGTTTGCCGATACGCCCTACCGGGATCTTTAACCATAACTCGTTGTATGAGATTAACATGAGCGGCGTTAAGGATATCGAGGTAATTAAAGGCCCGGCTTCATCGCTGTATGGCAGTAATGCTATTGGTGGTGCGGTGAACTTTATCACACAAAATCCGCCGGCGGTGCCGTCGGGAAACATCAGCCTGCAGGGCGATAACCACAACTATCGCCGGGTGGACGCTAACGCCGGCTTTACCTCGGGTAAATTTGGTTTATATGTTGGCGGCTATACCTCGCACCTTAAAAATGGCTGGCAGGATTATTCTGATTTTGATAAGCATTCTATCAATTTCAAAGCTACCTATGCAGCTTCAAACAGAACTAAGATCAGTGCAGCGGCGGCTTACAACTATCTGAACACCCAAACACCGGGCAGTTTGGATAGCGCACATTTTTACAGTCGCAGCTATGGCGCTAACCAACGCTTTAGCTATCGTAAGGTTTGGGCTTTCAGGGCTAACGCCAAACTGGAGCAGGCCTGGAACGCTAAGAACAATACCACGGTAACTGCTTTTTACCGCGATAACTCGACCGCCCAATTGCCAAGCTATTATATTGCCGATGTTCGCGATGGCTCAGGCAATTACCTAAGCAGCAACGGGCAGGTGAATGACCAGCGTTTTCATAGCTTTGGCTTGCTGGCGCAACATCGCAGTAATTTTGATTTTTTGAATTCTAAGCTAATTGCTGGTTTGTATGTGGATGACAGCCCAAGCTCCTATTACGCGCAGTTTTTGAATATTACCAAGGATGTCGCCAATAATTATTACACCAGCTTTAGCAACACAGGTAATTACCTGGATAATTACACGATCAAATTGTTCAATACCGCGGCTTATACGCAGTATGAGATCAATCCTGTAGACCCACTGCGTATTGTGGCCGGCCTGCGTTACGACCGTGTGCATTACAATTTTAAAAACGCATTAACCACAGGGACAAAATATAAACAGCAGGAAACCAACAATTTCAATATCGTGGCTCCGAAACTGGGTTTGACCTATGATCTGGGTCATAACAACGGACTGTATGCCAATTACAGCGTTGGCTTTCAACCACCCGAGACCGGCGATTTGTACAGTGCGCGCCAGTTGCAGCCTCTAAAACAGGCAACGTTCAATAACTATGAAGTTGGCGGCTGGCTATCGGCATTGGATAAGAAGATGTACATTGAAGTTAGCCTGTACGATCTGGAAGGCCGTAACGAGATCATTAACCAGCTATTGCCCGACAATACCACGCAAAACCAAAATGCCGGCGCAACCCGCCATCGCGGTATTGAGTACTCGGTTACCTATTCCCCTGCCGGCGATGTAAGCTTCAGATTTAGTGGCACCAATGCCAAACATACTTATGTTGACTACAGCGAAGTGGTTACCAATTATGCTACTAACACTACCAGTTCAATCAGCTATAACGGTAAGCGCATGAATAATGCCCCGGCCTGGATAGCCAACTCAGAGCTAACTTACAAGCCTTACCACCTGCCCGGCTTCAGAATAGCAGGCGAGTGGCAACATATCGACCAATATTTTACCAATGCGGCAAATACCAAAACATATTCGGGTTATAATGTTTATAACCTGCGTTTGGGGTATGACATTAAGGGCGGGGTTTTAAAAGGGGCCGGTTTATGGGTTAACGCCATGAACATTGCCAACAAACTATATGCAACCACGGTAACCAGCAACCAGTACGGCGATACCTACAATGCCGCCGCACCGCGCACCTTCACCCTGGGTATTAACTACTCATTTGCAAAAAACTGATATGAAAGAAAAGCTAACACCAGCGGCCAAACGCAGGTTTTATAAATGGCACCGCCTTATTGGCTTAACGGCTTTAGTGCCCGTAATCAGCTGGACTTTGAGTGGCTTGTCGCATCCTTTCATGTCAAACTGGTTCAGGCCGTTTATTCCGGTCGAGGTTTACCAACAGCCGGATCAGAGCAAACTCAAGCCAACACTAAGCATACAGCAGGTGCTTGACCAAAACCACATCACTCAGCTCAGAAACTTTAGCCTGGTGCGATTTAGTAAAACGCCTTACTACCAGATTATTGGTGCAGACAGTACTTACAATTATTACTCGGCGCTAACGGGCCGGGTATTGCCCGGGGGCGACCTGCAATATGCCATTTACCTGGCCCGCTATTTTACGCAGGACAGTCTATCGCCCATAAAAGGCATCAAACTGCAAAAAACGTTCGACGGCAAGTATCAACCCATTAACCACCTGCTACCGGTTTGGAAAGTGTCCTTGAACCGGCCCGACGGTATGGATGTGTATGTGGAAACGGCCCAAAGCCGCATGGGCACCTTTAATAACAACCTGCGTAAAAACTTCCTTTGGATGTTTGAGCAGTTTCATACCTGGCAGTTTTTGGTTGCCATTGGCGGCAACACTTTCCGGCTGGTGGTAATGCTGGTTTTGGTAAGCTGTATGTTTCTGGCGATGTTAAGCGGCTTGATGGTTTACGGGCTGTTCTGGAAAAACTTTAAATCAGTAACCCAAAAGCAGCGCGAAAAAGGTGTCAAAGACAGAAGGTTTATCCACCGTTATCACCGGCAAACAGGGTTGACCATATCATTCATCATGTTTTTGTTTTTGGTGAGCGGGGCTTTCCACATCATTGTTCAACTACAAAATAACGAGCCGCAAAAGGCCGATTTTGCCCAGTTGATCGATCGTTCAGAACTGGTAACCTCAAACCTGCAATTGCCTTTGGCCGATAGTACTGTTAAACACATTGGCCTGGCTAAGTTTAATGGGCGCACTTATTACCAGATCACCAATCAACAAAAACAGATCGTTTACCTGGATGCAACTAATGGCACTGAATTATCTAACGGCGACCAGCAATTTGCCCGCTTTTTAAGTAATTATTATGGCGAAGGTAAAACCAGCGGGCAGCCGGTAATTAGCCGCATTGGGCAGTTTGATAACGAGTATGGGTTTATTAACAAGCGCCTGCCGGTACAAAAGATAGCCTACCCTAATGGCGAGAATTGGTATATTGAAACCACATCGGCCAAACTGGCTACCAAAGTGGCGGGTATTGACCGTGCCGAGGGGTTGAGCTTTATATTTTTACACAAATTTTTCTGGATGACCTGGGCCGGCAAGGATATCAGGGATATTGTGAGTATACTGGCTGCCCTCACCGTTTTGGTAACTGCATTATTAGGATTCTTCTCCTTTATTAAAAACAAATAGTTTATGAAATCGGCATTAATAGCTTTAGCGTTTTTGGGGTTGGGGTTAGGTAGTTGCAGCAATTCGGCAAAAGATAAACCGGCCGCAAAAAAGCAATACAAATATTACTGCGTAATGCACCCTGACATTGGCAGCGACAAGCCTGGCGTGTGCTCAAAATGCGGCATGGAGCTGGTGGAACGCGAGGATAAATAAGCCCCCTCTAAATCTCCCCCAGTTAGGAAGACTTTAAAATTGCTTCAAAGAGCCCTCCCTACCGGGGAGGGTTGGGAGGGCTCTTTATTTTACTTTACGGTTACCATGCCTTTAAAACGGTGTGGTAACTTTGTGTTATGAAGATACAAATTTGGAGCGACGTAATGTGTCCGTTCTGCTACATTGGCAAACGCCGTTTTGAGCAGGCTCTTGAACAGTTTGAACATAAAGATGAAATTGAAGTTGAATGGAAAAGTTTTCAGCTTAACCCTAACCTGGTAACCGATCCAACCATTAACATAAATCAATATCTGGCCGATATTAAGGGCATCACCATTGACCATGCCAGGCAGCTAAACGACCACGTAACCCAAATGGCCGCAGAAGTAGGGCTGACCTACGATTTTGACAAAGCCATTGTGGCCAACAGCTTTGATGCGCACCGCTTTGCACACCTGGCCAAGCAAAACGGCCTTGGCGACGAAGCTGAAGAAGCTTTATTTAAAGCCTACTTTACCGAAGGAAAAAACATAGGCGACCACGAAACACTGGCCGAGCTTGGCGAATCAATAGGCCTGGACAAAGACGAAGTAGCGCATACCTTAAAAGGCAACAAATACGCCATTAACGTAAATCAGGATATTGCGCAGGCGCAGCAATTGGGCGTGCGTGGGGTTCCGTTTTTTGTAATGGATATGAAATATGTCGTTTCAGGTGCGCAACCGGTTGATGCTTTTGCGCAAACCATTGAGAAAGCTTACGGCGAATGGGCTTTGGCAAAACCAGCCAAGCTTGAAGTTATTGAAGGCGATAGCTGCGATATTGACGGGAATTGTTAGACAGCCCCCTCCCAAACCCTCCCCGGTAGGGAGGGCTTAACAGGTTATTTTAATATTGTATAAAAAGTCTCCCCTTCCGGGGGAGATTTAGAGGAGGCCTAAATCCTCACTATTAGGATTCAAAACGTAGTCGAATTTTTCATAGCCGTTGTGGAAATGAAATTTAAGCCTTGATTTGGGTACGTCAATATCCAGCGACAGGGCTGCCAATGTTTCAGGTAAAATATCCCGGATTAATTTCAAATCCGTGACATGCGGCATCTCAACATAAACCCCATCGCTCACCGCTTTTACATCCCATCCCGGCAGGCCTGCATTCTGCAAAATCTCTACCCATTTTTGTTGATATGCATTCATATTATTATCTATTTCTGTCGATGCGAATGCAATAAACAGGCCAATTAATTGCGGTTATACGCAAAACCGTTTTTATTTTATTAACGGTCGAATTTATACCGAAGTCGCCCAAAAAATATCAAACCAAAACCAGTTACAGTGGCTCCAAAAGAACAATAGCAACATTATTTTGACTTTGCAGTAACAATAACTACTGTACATTTGTCCAATTAATCAAATGATTAATTTTTAAACTTATACAAACAAAGGTTATTAACTTTTTGTATAAAATAGTCAGGAAATATCTGCATAAGTAATACCTTTGTCGCAATTGATGGATAACGGAAACACCACAACTCTGCAAACTGAAAAAAAAGCCAAAAAACGCAGCTGGCTTACTGACTTTTTCATATCGCTTTATAAGATCCATAAGTTTATTATTCAGTTCTTTAAAGAAGCATTTGTGCCGCCTTTTGAGTTCAAGGAGCTTGTAAAACAATGTTATGAAGTTGGGGTGCGCTCGTTTACGCTGATATCATTAACGGGCTTTATTGTGGGCTTGATCTTCACCAAGCAATCGCGCCCGTCGTTAGGCCAGTTTGGGGCTACTTCGTGGCTGCCGTCGCTGGTATCCATTGCAATTATGCGTGCACTGGCTCCACTGGTTACCGCTTTAATTGCCGCCGGCAAGGTAGGTTCAAGTATAGGCGCCGAACTGGGCTCCATGCGTGTAACCGAGCAAATTGACGCCATGGAGGTATCGGGCACTAATCCGTTTAAGTTTTTGGTTTGTACCCGTGTGCTGGCCACTACCCTGGCCATCCCCATTTTAGCAACATACACGGGTTTGGTGGCTATGCTGGGTGGTTACATTAACGTAGCGGTTAATGAGGGTACAAGCTTTAACACCTTTGTGCAGCAGTTTTTTGACCCGTTAACTTTTACCGATTTTACTTCGTCGCTCGTTAAATCCATTGTATTTGGTTTTACCATTGGTATTGTTGGCAGTTACCAGGGATACTTTTCAAATAAAGGTACAGAAGGTGTGGGTAAAGCCGCCAATGGGGCGGTGGTAACGGCCATGTTTTTAATATTTATTGAAGAAATAGTTATAGTGCAGATAACCAGCTGGTTTCGCTAAGATAAAATATGGATAAGCCAAAGGCACCTATAGATTACAACAACCCGGTCATTACCATTAAAGGATTGAAAAAATCTTTTGACGACTACCATGTGCTGCGCGGCGTTGATCTGGACCTTTACCAGGGCGAAAACCTGGTGGTGCTTGGCCGCTCAGGTACGGGTAAATCGGTACTCATCAAAATTGTGTCGGGCTTGCTTACTGCCGACGCCGGCTCGGTAAATGTTCTGGGCTGCGATATCAACAACATCAGCCCCAAAGAATTGCAGGAGCTGCGTATACGCATAGGTTTCTCATTCCAGAACAGTGCTTTGTACGATAGTATGACCGTACGCAAAAACCTGGAGTTTCCGCTGGTGCGTAACCGCAAGGGTATTGGTAAAGCCGAGATAGATGCAAAGGTTGATGAAGTGCTGGAGGCTGTAAGCCTGCGTCAAACCATAAACCAGATGCCGTCAGAGCTATCGGGCGGACAGCGCAAGCGTATTGGTATTGCAAGGACGCTGATACTAAACCCCGAAATCATGCTGTATGACGAGCCTACGGCCGGTCTGGACCCTATTACCTGTATTGAGATTAACGAGCTGATCAACGAGGTGCAGGAGCAATATAAAACATCGTCAATCATCATTACACACGATTTAACTTGTGCCAAACAAACCGGCGACAGGATTGCTATGCTGTTAGACGGGCAATTTCAGCGCCAGGGTACTTTTGAGGAGGTGTTTGATACTAACGACAAGCGGGTTAAACCGTTTTTTGATTACAATTTTATAAAGTAGACTATTACAACATTACCATAATGGAAAAAGCAGAAAATAAACGCGCAATAACAGTAGGCCTGTTTTTAGGATTAGGCTTATTGGTATTTATTCTTGGCGTTTTCACTTTAGGCAGCCAGTCAAAAAGTTTTTCGAAAAGCATACATATCAGCTCGGTATTTGACGATGTTGCGGGTTTAAAAACCGGTAACAGCGTTTGGTTTTCGGGTGTTAAAGTTGGTAGCATAACCAAGATCAGGTTTATTGGCCCGGGCCAGGTTAATGTAGTAATGGCGGTTGACGAAGCCAGTCAGCAGTACGTTCACCGCAATGCAGGTGTGCACATAGGCTCTGATGGACTGATTGGCAACAAGATCATTGTGATTGACGGCGGCAGCCCGCAAGCCCCTGTGGTGCAGGATGGTGACGTATTGCAAGCCGAAAAAATGACCTCGACAGATGATATGCTGAAAGTATTGCAGCAAAATAACCAAAACCTGCTTTCAATAACCGGTGACTTTAAAATGCTGAGCCGCAAAATATTGCAAGGAAAAGGCACCGTAGGTACATTAATGGCCGACAGCGTAGTTGGCGATCAGTTTAAAAAAGCCATGAACAATTTTGAGCGCACCAGCGCCAGCGCCGCCAGGTTAGCCGGCCAGCTTGAAAAATTCAGCAATAAAATGAATACCCGTGGCGGCCTGGCCGATAAACTGCTGACCGACACCGAAACCTTTGCCAGCATTAAAGCTGCAGCAGCCCAGCTAAGAGCGACAGCCGACAACGCCACCGGCATTACAGACAATCTGAAAAAAGCATCAGACAAAATGAACCGCACCGATAATGCTATCGGCGTGTTATTAAATGATCCAAAATCGGCCGCCAAACTGCAAAGCACTTTTGACAACCTGCAACAAGGTTCCATCAAATTAAATGAAGATCTGGAAGCCGCTCAACACAACTTCTTGCTGCGCGGATTTTTTAAAGACCGCGAAAAGGCTAAGGCGGATAGCATAAAGAAAGCAAAACACGATTGAGGAATTTAATGATTTGACAGGATTATTTTTATCTGATTGATCATGATTTATAAATATAAAGATTAATAAAAAAGGATTTACGAAACCGTAAATCCTTTTTTATTTCATCATATCAATACTCAATCCTTCAATCATTAATCCTGTCAAATCATTAAATCCTTAAATCGTGTCAAACAAGTTCCCGTTTTCAAAAGTTAATTAAATACGATGCTCATCATCCGCACATTTAATACAACAACAATGAAAACGCCGAAACAAACTCCAACTGATCCTGAGTTTTTGAAAAAGAAAACAAAAACCACCAAAATAGAAACCGAATTGCCGCTTAGCGAAAAGGATGAGGTAAAAAACGCAGAAAACAAGCTACAGAAAAATCAGAAGAAGCAGGGACAATAGATCCATAAATAAACCATCTGACATTTAAGCGCAGGGAAGCCTTAACTCTTTGAGACAACAGTGTTAAAAACATTTATACAAACTTCGTAAATTAGCGCGCATCCCATTAAACCATGGGCATAACCTTTTATGAGAACCCTGCTTTACCTTTTGGCAATTACTATATGCTTCGGCGCTTGCAAGCCGTCGGCTACGCCGGATAAACTTTATGGTAAATGGAACTACACCCGTGTGCGCAACCCACTGGCCAACCCGCCCGACAGCGTTGGTAAAGAAACCTTAGCGTCAGAGAAGCCTTACATCGAATTTACCAGACAAGACAGCCTGATCATTAACTGGGATGGCAAAGTACTGTCGCACGGCACATTTAAAGTTGACGGATCAAACATTCGCTACAAAGAGATATTAGCAGGCGGCCAAACCCGCGAATTCCCTTTTCATATCGAAAATTTTAGCGATAAGCAGATCATTTTTTCAACCGCGGGTAAAGATGGCTCTGAAGTAACGGCGGTGAAAGAATAATCACTACTCGTTATTCTTCAGGCTTTCAACCGGATTAGTATAAGCAGCTTTAACGGATTGATAAAAGATTGTAAGCATCGCTATTAAAATGGCTGTGAGGCCGCTCGCCGCAAATACCCACCAGCTTATGGTAACCCTGAACGCATAGCTTTGCAGCCATTTATTCATAATGAACCAACCGATAGGAAAAGCCAGCAGCAATGCCGCCAAAACCAATTTTATAAAATCTTTGGCTAATAATATGGTAACACTTTCTGGACTGGCACCCAGCGTACGCCGTACACCAATTTCTTTAACACGCTGCTGTGTAGCAAAAGTTGCCAGGCCAAACAGCCCCAGGCATGATATTATGATAGATATTACCGAAAATACATTGAACAATTTTGCCATGCGTTGCTCGCCGGTATATAAATAGGCCAGGTCCTGATCAACAAAACCATAAGAGAACGGCGCATTTGGATACACTTGTTGAAAGATATTTTTCAGCTTCGCTATGGTTTGTTGCATACCGGCCTGGCTGGTTTTAATCACCACAAAGCCGCCCTTGTTTGTAGGCCATAGTATGAGTGGCTCAATGGCTTGCTGTATGGGTTTAAAATTAAAGTCTTTAATTACGCCTATTATTTGCCCTTCGTGGCCGTTCATGCTGATTTTTTGGCCAATAGCATTTGCCAGCTTAAATTTCATGATCTTCAGGGTGGTTTCATTAACCACAAAGTTTAGCTTGTCGGCTTCATTATCATCATCAAACATGCGGCCTGCCAGCAGGTGCATGCCAAACGTCTTTGCAAAATTCCCGTCTATGCCGATACCTGGAAATATGATTTGTTTTTTAGGGTCTTTACCTGTCCATTTAACGTCGACAGTACCTGTGGTTAATGAGGTAGGCAGATCTTCAATCAGGGTATAATTTGATGTACTAACGTTTTGCGACAAGGTGTTTTTCAAAGCCTCGTAATTATTGCGCAAATCGCCCACACGCGGCATTTGCAGGTACATCAGGTTTTCTTTATTATAGCCCATGTCGCGGTTTTGTATAAACCTGAGCTGGTTGTTTACAACCAATGTACCTATCATTAGCACTACAGATATGCTGAATTGCACAATCACCAATCCATTTCTGAAAAAAGCTTTCTGGTTACCGTTTTTTAGCCCTTTAAAAACTTTAATAGGGCTAAAAGATGCCAGGTAAAAAGCCGGATAAAAGCCCGATATTAAGCCTGCCACAACAGCTATCGACAACAAACTACCCATGGTTTTAACATCTAAAATATTGATGCTGATATTTTTTGACGACAACTCATTAAAATATGGCAGCAAGAGGTAAGCTATCCCTAAGCCTATACAAAGCGCTATAATTGCCACAAATAAATACTCGGTTAAAAACTGCAATATCAATTGATAACGCCCTGCTCCTACCGTTTTGCGCAGGCCTACCTCTTTAGCCCGCTGCCTGGCTACGGCGGTTGACAGATTCATGAAATTTATACAGGCAATGAGCAATATAAACACGGCGACAATAGAGAATATATGTACATGCTGCACATTACCCTGTCCTTCTACATCAAGCATATAGTGCGATTTCAGATGGATATCTGTAAGCGGCTGCAAGAAAATATCGGCTTTGGTATGTTCAGGATCATTGGTATTACGTATATCGGTAAGTTTCCGGGCCAAAGCATTTAACGATGCGGTAGTTGCCTTAAAGTCGGCAATGGTTTGTATGTAGGTGAACACATTAAACCAGCCCCACGCTTTGCCATTATCATAGCTATAACTGCTTGAATGCTCAAAAGCCATAAAAGGCAGCAATACGCCAAACTGTAAATGCGAGTTATGCGGCACATCACGCATTAAGCCGGTAACCTGGTAATCATTGCCATGCACATCATCGCCAATATGCAATACTTTGCCAATTACATTGGTGGTGCCAAAATATCTTTTTGCTGTCGCGATGGTAATGATCGCAGCATCGGGCCTCGACAAAACAATTTTAGAATCGCCTTGCACTAACGGATAATTAAATAATTTTAAAAAAGAAGGATCGGCAAAATACATATCCTTCTCATCAAATTTCTTAGTTCCGATAGTCACTACAGCCTGTAATGGCATCAGGCGGGCATAGCTTTTAATAGCCGGCAACTGTTTAAAAGCATCAGGCATAGGCACCGGTGTTACGGCAGCCTCGGTTGCATCTATTTTACCCACCAGGCGGTAAATACTGGCTGCATTACCGTTAAATTTATCATAACTGTATTCGTCCTGCACCCAAAGCATTATAAGCACGCCGCAGGCAATGCCGGCGGCCAAACCAAATACATTTAAAAAGCTAAACAATTTAAACCTTCTGATATTGCGTAAAGCGCTGATAAAGTAATTTTTAAACATGATCTGCAAAATTATAAAACCAGGCTTTCCAATTTAATGCCATCATCATAAATAAATATCTATCAGATACTTAAGTAACATCAAGCAATTATTTACTGTTCGGTTGTGATACAATGCCTGTACGTTAATATATTTTTTATGAATAAAAGGTGATATTTACGCTATAACCTACACATAGTACTAAAAAGACTTTGTTATGCATGGTATCAGCAATAAAGACAGGTTAACCCGGCGGCACGAACTTTTTATCGGTTTGTATAAAAGCGCTTTCCCGGCGGTGGCTAAATACATCAGCCGCATGGGCGGCAATTTTGACGAGGCTAAGGATATCTTCCAGGATGCTTTGGTAATTTACTATGAAAAGGTCGTCACACAATCGTCTGCCTTAAATAATGACACTGCTTACCTGGTGGGCATTGCTAAAAATTTGTGGCTAAAACGTTACCGCCAATCGGCACAAAACTTGCCGCTTACCGATGTAGATACGGCTCTTGACGAGCGGGAAGAAAGCCCGTCAAACAACCGGCTGATGAATTTTTTGAGCCGGGCGGGCCAAAAGTGCATGCAACTGCTCAAAAGTTTTTATTACGACGAGCTACCACTCCATGAAATTGCCGAAGAGTTTGGCTACTCGGGCGTGCGCAGCGCCACCGTGCAGAAATATAAATGCCTGGAAAAAGTTAGAGAAACCATTAAAGAAAGAGCACTGGCTTATGACGACTTCATGGAATGAAACCCAAAAAATTGAAGCTGCGCTAATGGGTGCGGCCACTCCCGGTGATGCTTTACTTTTTGAAACCAGGCTGATACTGGATAATGAACTGGCCGACAAAGTAATGTGGCAGCAAAAAACTTATAAGTTGATTAGGCAATACAGCCGCCGGCAGTTAAAAGCCGAGATTGAGGCAGTGCATCAGCAAGTTTTTTCGCAGCCTGAGCATCGCAGTTTTAGCCAGAAGATAAGGCAGCTTTTTAGTAAACGATAATCCTTTAAATTTTATGAAGATTGACAAAAATGAGTTCCGCAAATTTGCGGTGGGGCATTGCTATGTCCCGTCGACCGGGGTCGACCAATACATATCGGCGGTAGAGCGTAGCGCAGTTATTCCGCAAGCCATGACACCTTATATTACCGAAGAACGAGAGATGCGCGTGTCGCAAATGGATGTGTTCTCGAGGTTAATGATGGACCGTATTATTTTTATGGGAGCGCCTGTCGAAGCTAATATTGCCAACATTGTACAGGCGCAGCTGCTCTTCCTGCAATCTACCGACGCTAAGAAAGACATCCACATGTATATTAACTCGCCGGGGGGCGAGGTTTATGCCGGCTTTGGTATTTATGACACCATGCAGCTGGTTAGTCCGGATGTGGCGACGATCTGCACCGGCATGGCGTTATCTTTCGGGGCCATATTACTTTGCGGCGGCGCCAAAGGTAAACGCAGCGCCCTGGCCCATTCGCGCGTGATGCTGCACCAGCCGCTGGGTGGTGTACAAGGCCAGGCGTCGGACATCGAGATCACCGCTAACCAAATATTGAAAGTAAAAAAGGAACTTTGGGATATTGTAGCCAGACATAGCGGCCAGGACTATCAGCGCGTACACGACATGTGCGACCGCGACCATTGGATGATAGCTGCCGAAGCAAAGGAGTTTGGTGTGATTGATGAGGTGCTGACGTAGAGCTCCCTCTAAATCTCCCCCGGGAAGGGGGAGACTTTTAATAACTGCTTTATTTTTTTCGCAAATCAAAGCCCTCTCTACCGGTGAGGGTATGGGAGGGGCCGCTAATGCGCCATTCCCCCTACTGCATCCCCACTAACCTCAACCTTATTTATAATTCGTTTAGCACCAAAAATCAGGATCAGTAAACCTATAAAAGACGTCGACTCCATAATACCTGCCATAGGCACCGAGGATTTGCTTTTGAAAATACCGATACCCAAAGTCATAAGCGCACCGAGGCCTAGCTGCATAGCGCCCAACAGTGCAGAGGCGGTACCGGCATTATGCTCAAACGGAGCCAGCGACAAAGCCGATGCGTTAGGATTCAAAGTACCCACGCAGCAAAGCATTACAAAGGTTATAGCGATGGTGCCGCCCAGGCCATACCAGCCGTAAAAGCTGCCGATAAGGAATACAAGGGCGGTGATTACCTGCACCGACAGCGCAACCCAGATGATCTGCTCACTTTTATATTTTTTGAGCAGCAGGTTGTTTACCTGGCTGGCACCGATAAAGCCAACCGACAAAGCGGCGAATATCCAGCCGTAAGTTTTGGCGCCTACCCGAAACATCTCCATAAATACTATCGGCGAAGCCGACACATAAACAAACAAACTGGCAAATGAAAACGCACCTGCAAAAGCATAGGTATAAAATTGCGGATTTTTAATTACCGCCAAAAAGCTATTAATGATGGGGCGGGGTTTTAAAGAATAAGCGGGGTTGGGTTTATAACTTTCAGGCAAAAAAAAGATCACCGTCAGTAAAATACATAAGGCCATGCCGCTTAGCACCACAAAAATTAAATGCCAGCCCCAGGCTTCGGTAATGTAGCCGCCTAAGGTTGGGGCAATCATGGGCGATGCACCCAATATCAGTATCAGCAGGGCAAAGATCTTGGCATTTTGATCGAGCGGAAAAATATCGCGCACCATGGTCATGGAGGCTACGCTGGCGGCGCAGGCCCCTACGGCTTGAATAAATCGCAGCACAATCAATGAATTAATATCGGCACAAAAATAACAACCTACCGAGGTGATCAAATAAACTATCAAACCAATATACAAAGGCTTTTTGCGGCCAAACCTGTCCAGTAGCGGCCCGTATAACAGCTGGCCTGCCGCCAAACCTATAAAAAAGCTTGACAACGACAGCGATACCTGCGCCGTAGTGGTATGAAACGATCTGGCTATAGCCGGAAAGCCCGGCAGGTACATATCTATAGAGAAAGGCCCTAACGCAGTGAGCGAGCCCAATATAAGTACCGTAAAGAAATAACGCTTTTTTGTCATGATAAACGCGGGCATTGATCACCCTGAATTTTGCGACAAAGATGGCGTTTACTTACTAATTTTTGGGCAACTGTTGGTAATATGACTGTTTAACCATACAACCAAAAGTCTGTAACTCATATTAACTAAACTTTAATTTTTGGCGTGTTATTTGATTCAGGTATTACAATTAAGAATAATCTGCACCATGAAAAAATTAATTATATATACAGGTATCATCAGCTCCGTTTTTATGAGTTCGGTAAGTTTTGGGCAAACTAAACCACATAAGCCCATGAGCTCACAGGCTAAAGGTGCCATTATAGGCGGTGCCGGCGGGGCTGTTGTGGGTGGCATAATTGGCCATAACGTTGGCGGCGCATTAATTGGCGGTGCCATTGGTGCCGGCGGCGGTTACGTTATTGGCAATGAGCATCGCCGGTCTGTCGAAAAAAAGAAACGGGCTGCTTATCGCGAAACTTATTATCGTAAGCACGGCCATTATCCTAACGCTTATGTGTATAAAAGGAAGAAATAACTTGATTAAACTCCCTGAGCCTGCAAAACTTTTGCAGGCTTTTTTATTTTTTTTATCTTAAAGCATCTTTTAACTGCATCAAACTTATACATGATCAAAGCCGTACTTGCAGCTGCATTTTGTTTATTGCCTTATTTGCTGATGGCGCAAAATGATTACAGTTCTGCAAAGTATCGCCCGCTGGATACCGTTGAGCGGAAGGATTTAATTGACCTGGTACGATCAGTAGTTGACGTGCAGCCGCGAAAAATATCCCCGCAGGAAAAAAAGAAAGTTTACTTCTCTATTTTCCCGGTGGCCAACTCCGGCGTTACCGATCACCGTATGCTGATAACCTCTACTACAGCGGGTTATTATCTGGGCGACCGCTCAACCACTTACCTTTCAACAGCAACTTTTGCACCTTACTTTAATTTTAAGGGGCGATATGGCTTGCCCATTCATACTAACATCTGGCTCAACAACAATAGTTATAACATACAGGGCGACACCCGTTTGCTCAAGTATCCGCAATACACCTGGGGGCTTGGCGGCGGGCAGCCCTCAAGCAGTAAGTTTTTGGTTGATTATGTGTACCTGCGATTTTACCAAAGTGCCCTTAAACGCATTAAGCCCTATTTTTTTGCCGGCATAGGTTACCATATTGATTATTACATGAACATACAGAGCGATAACGGCAACCCCAAAACGCTCGCAGAGTTTACCAATTACAAATTCGGCACTGCGCCGCATCAAAATTCCTTTTCGGCCGGGCCAAGTATCAACTTATTGTACGATAGCCGTAATAACCTCATTAACCCCCTGCCCGGCTGGTATGGCAATGTAATTTACCGTTATAATTCGGCTTTTTTAGGCAGTAACGATACCTGGCAATCGCTCTATGTCGATTTTAGAAAATATTTATCGCTGTCTAACACTCAACGAAAAAACATGCTGGCATTCTGGACATATTACTGGACAACACTGTCGCCAGGCACCCCTTACTTAAGCTTACCCTCAATAGGTATGGACCCCTACCAGCGCTCGGGCCGCGGCATTGCACAAAACCGGTATAGGGGGCAAAGCCTGTTTTACCTGGAAACTGAGTATAGGTGTGATATTACTGACAATGGTTTACTGGGTTTTGTAACCTTTGCCAACCTTAACTCGGCCACCCAGGTTAACAGCCGGCAATTCAGATACTGGAACCCGGCAGGTGGTGCAGGAATACGCATTAAGTTCAACAAAAAATCGGGCACTAACATTGGGTTTGATTATGCCCGCAGCCGCGATTACCGGGCTTATATTCTTAATTTGGGTGAAGCTTTTTAAAACAATTGCAAACTTTTAACGTGCTGATAGCATGTATATTTAAATATTGATAAAAAGGTAACTTTTTATTGTTAATTAAGATATTATATTAAAAATTTAAATGTACCTTTGGTTTACAAAAAAATTGAAAAATAATTAGCGCGCAACTTTTCGTCTTACTGAGACCTATACTTTTTACGACTCTCTAATTTTTTCGAAGCTTTAACACCACCTAATGTCAAAACGGATTTTAATATTAGATGACAACCAGGACATCCTGGAAATTGTTCATGAAACGCTTTCATATGAAAAGTTTGATGTAAAGAGTACCTCTGTTGGCGACGAAGTGATGCCCATGCTGGAAGAATTTTCGCCGGCGTTGGTTATTCTTGATTATCGTGTAGCCGGTGTAAATGGCGGCGAGTTATGCAAGCAAATTAAGTGTCATCCTCAATATAAAGACACCCCTGTTATTATCTTCTCTGCTTATGTTAACCATGAGGATGAGTTGTTTGGCTATGGCTGCGATGCCGTGATCAATAAACCCTTTGACCTTACCGAGCTGGTTGAAAAAGTTAACGGTTTAATATCGTAATATTCATCTTGATTTTTTTAGTTTAAAAATTGCAAACAATGTATGTAAGGTATTGTTATGCAATTAATACGTGTTTGGTAAAGGACACTTTTTGCCGTGTTTTTTATTGATCCATATATTGCTGAAGTTTATAAACTAAAACACACTCTTAACTTATTTTTAAATGAAAATTTTTGTTGCAAAGCTGCCTTATCAGTATGAGTCGGCTGACGTTTCTGAATTATTTGCGCCTTACGGCGAGGTAAGCTCTGCTAACGTAATTATGGATCGTGAAACCGGCCGTAGCAAATGCTACGCCTTTGTTGAAATGCCTGACGAGAACGAAGCGCAGGAAGCAATTAACAATTTAGATGGCAAATCAATCCTGGATAAAGAGATTGCCGTAAGCCAGGCTAAAGAAAAAGAAAGAACAGAACGCCCGGGCGGCGGTTACCGTGGTGGTAACGGCGGTGGCTATAACCGTAACAACAGCGGTGGCGGCGGTTACCGTGGTAACGGTGGCGGCTACAGCAATGGCGGCGGTTACAACCGCGACAGAAACGCCGGCGGCTACGGAAGTAATGATCGTGGCAACGCGGGTGGCGGTTATAACAAAGACCGCGGCGAACAACGCAGCTACGATAATTATAACAAAGATCGCCGCTATGACAACAATCGCGGCGGCGACAATGATAATTATTAATTAACTGATTAATATTTAAAAAGCCGGATCGTTTTGATCCGGCTTTTTGCTTTTATATCATTTCAATAGCCACACTAGTACCTCGTCATTGCCGGGCGATGTGCTAGTGTGGCGATGACGTGATGTGATATAATGACTCGATTGAATGCTGGGTTAATTCAGCCTGAAACCTATACCAAACTGCCAAACCTGATTACGGTAATTAGGCACATAAGTGTAACCGTTATAGTCGGTTTTCTGCAAATCGAGGGTATAACGGGCATGCAGATCTACCGAGCGGTTGATATCAAAGCTTACACCAAGCACGCCGTCAAGGTATGATTTGTGACCATTGTTGTTTTGGTAATAATGTTCCTGATCGACAACAAAACCGTGGTCATAAGTATTGGTGGTCGACATTAAATAAGACAATTGCGGACCCACATAAAAGTTAAACACCGGCCCCACCCTGAATTTTGCCAGCAAGGGGATATCGATAAAATGAGTACGCTGGGTAAAAGTACCATCGGTAGTAGTGGCCTCATAACCCTTTTGCGAGTATAAAACCTCTGGCGCAAACGAGAATGGATAGATTATAGGTAAATCAAAAGTTAAACCTGCATTTAAACCGGCCAGGCTGCCGGTGCTGTAATCGTCGTACGATGAACTGATCTGGTTAGCCACGTTGACGCCAACTTCAACCCCAATTTTAGGCGAGTAAAAATCGTCAGCATCGTTTCTGAAACCGCCGCCGCGCGGCGAGTGATAATAGCGGCGTTGTGCACTTACCGAGCCTGCAACCAACAGGCATATAGCAAAAAAGAAAGCTTTTTTCATTGTAGTTTTTTTAAATCAATAATGCCTTTTAGAGCCGCCTGTTTGCCAAAGGTTTATTCAGGTATAATTTTTTTGTTAATTCCTGATCTGATACGTTTGAATAGTTGATTTTTTAGATACATTTATCGTTTAAATCAGTACCATGAAACAGAAATTATTTGTGTTGGCTTTAGCGTTTGCCACCTTTACCTCAAACGTTATAGCCCAGGGGGGTATAGCCTGGAAACAAGCTACTTCTGGCGGCTACCCTTACAAGTATGTAACCGGCGATGCTACACACTCGCGCTTTTACAAGTTAAAAAACGGTTTAACCGTAATTTTAAGCCCAACCAACAAACAGCCGCGCATACAGTGCTATATTGTAACCAAAGCCGGCAGTAATACTGACCCGGCCGATCATACCGGCCTGGCGCACTACCTGGAGCATCTGATGTTTAAAGGTACTGACAAGTTTGGCACGACCAACTACGCCAAAGAGAAACCATACCTTGACAAAATTGATGCGCTGTATGAGCAATACAATGGCACTAAAGATGAAGCTCAGCGCAAAGAGATCTACAAACAGATAGACAAAACATCGGGCGAGGCCGCTAAAATATCAATAGCTAATGAGTATGATAAGATGATGGCAGCCATGGGCGGCCAGGGCAGTAACGCCAGCACCTCGTTTGAGCGCACGGCTTATACTGAAGACATCCCAAGCTCGGCTGTCGATAAGTTTTTAGCCCTGCAGGCCGAGCGTTTCCGCAACCCGGTACTGCGCATATTCCATACCGAACTGGAAGCTGTGTATGAAGAAAAAAACCGCACTCTGGACAATGACGGCAATAAAGTATTTGAGCAAATGTTTGCCGCTTTATTCCCTAACAATAATTACGGTAAACAAACCACCATTGGCACTATTGAGCATTTAAAAAATCCGTCGTTAAAAGCTATACGCAATTATTATTACACCTATTATGTGCCCAACAACATGGCCATAGTTTTGTCTGGCGATTTTAACCCGGATGTGATGATCAAAAAGGTGGATACTCACTTTGCCTATATGAAGGCTAAAGCTATCCCCCCTTACACGTTTGAACCCGAAAAACCAATAACAAGCCCTATTAAGCGCGATGTTTACGGGCCAAATCCAGAAAATCTGACTATTGCCTTCCGCTTTCCGGGTGCGGCTACGCGCGATGCCCGTTTGCTTGACCTGATGGGTTCGATATTAACCAACGGCAAAGCCGGTTTATTTGACCTTGACCTGGTAAAGAAACAAAAAATGCTGAGCGCCAGTGCTAATGATTATGCATTGAAAGATTACAGCGTACTGTTGCTGAGCGGTACGCCAGTCAAAGGTCAGTCGCTTGACGAGGTGCGAGATTTGATGCTGGGCGAGATCAGCAAATTAAGAAAGGGTGAGTTTTCTGAAGATCTGATCACGTCTATCGTCAATAATCAGAAGAAAAATAAAATAGTCGAAAACGAGAGCTACACCAACCGTGCCGACAACCTGATGAACGACTTTGTAACCAATGTCGACTGGCGTAATGACGTAGCCAGCATCAACGAACTGTCAAAAGTAACCAAAGCGCAAATTGTTGAGTTTGCCAACAAGTACCTTAATGATAATAACTATGTTATAGTGTACAAGCACCAGGGCGAAGATAAAAACATCGCCAAGGTAGAAAAACCACCCATTACCCCGGTTGATGTAAATGCCGGCGCACAGTCTGACTTTTTGAAAAGCATAAACGCCATGCCGGCTACTGCGGTAAAACCGGTATTTTTAGATTATCAAAAAGATATTCAGCGTGCAAAAGCAGGCAGTGCAGAGTTACTGTCTGTGCAGAATACGGACAACAGCATTTTCCGTCTGTATTACCGTTATGACATGGGTAGCTGGAACAACAAGTTATTACCAATAGCTGCGCAATACATCCAGTACCTGGGTACCAAAACCAAAACAGCCGAGGATTTTAGCAAGGCGTTTTATAAGCTTGCTTCGTCTTTCAGTATATCGGCAGGGACAGAGATCAGTACCGTTAACTTTAGCGGCTTGCAGGAAAACTTTGCAGCTACCGTTAAATTATATGAAGATCTGTTAGCTAACTGTCAGCCCGACGAGCAGGCGCTTGCCGCCTTAAAGGTCCGCATGAAAAAGGCACGCGAAAATGCTAAATTAAATAAAACGGCACTGGCACAGGCACTGGTTAGTTATGCACAATATGGCCCGTCAAATCCGTTTAATTATACGTTGAGCGACGAAGATCTTGATAACCTGAAAGCGCAGGACCTGGTTGATATCCTTCATAAATTAAATAGCTACAAGCACACTATTTTATATTACGGGCCGCAAACTGCACAACAGGAGGCTGCAGCTTTAGTAGCACTGCACAAAACCCCGGCTGCATTTACGCCGTATCCTGAAAAGCACAACTTTGTAAAGAGAGATGCGGACCACAACCAAGTATTGTTTGCCAATTACGACATGGTACAGGCCGAAATTTACTGGGTGCGTAATGAAGGTGCTTACAGCCCGGAGCAGGCGCCGCGTGTCGATTTGTTTAACAACTACTTTGGCGGCGGCATGAGCACCGTAGTGTTTCAGCAGATACGTGAGTCGAAAGCTTTGGCATACAGCACTTATGCGTTCTATGAGTCGCCGACTAAAAAGGAAGATCAAAATTACTTTATAGGCTATGTGGGTACACAGGCTGATAAACTGAATGAATCAATCAAAAGCATGAATGAGTTGCTAACCGATCTGCCGCAATCAGACAAGAGCCTGTCGGACGCTAAAGAGAATATGCGTAAATCTATAGAAACTGACCGCATCACCCAGGATGGCATTCTGTTTAATTACCTGGAAGCGCAGCGTCTGGGCATAAATTATGACATTCGTAAAACAACCTTTAACAGTTTGGATAAGATGAACTTTGAAACCATAAAACAGTTTCATGACGAACAGTTAAAAGGCAAGACCTTTAGCTACTGTATTGTGGCGTCAGATAAACGCGTGAGTGATGACGACCTGAAAAAATATGGCGAGCTGGTTAAACCTGATTTTAAGCAACTTTTTGGTTATTAGTTGCAGTATGCATTGAAATATATATCAAAATGCAATAAAAACCACATATTCTGCACCAAAATATAGTCGGTACAGGAATATTTAATATTTAATACAATAAATGGTATAGGAATTGTTAACAGTTAACATAACTCCTATACCTTTTTTTATAAGAGTATTAAGTATAAAGAAGATGCAACGGATATTAGCGGTTGATGATGATAAAGATATTTTGGAGATTTTGCAATTGATATTGGAAGATAAGGGCTATGAGGTTGAAACGTTAACCGACGGACGTAACCTGTTTACTACCATACAGCAATACCACCCCGACCTGATCATACTGGATATTATGCTGGGTAATATGGACGGCCGTAAGCTTTGCCAGGAGGTTAAAGCCCAGGCACATACCAATAACATCCCGGTTATACTATTGTCGGCAAGCCATGCGGTGCAAAGGCATAACCTGCACAAAAACGGCAACCCTGATGATTTTATTGCCAAGCCTTTTGATATTGACGACCTGCTAAACAGCGTCGAGCGGCAGTTGGTCGCTTAAGGGGCCCTCCTAAATCCTTTCCGGTAGGGAGGACTTTTAAAATCGAAAAGTATTATACTTAAAGTCTCCCCTTCCGGGGGAGATTTAGAGGGGGCTTATAAACAATACCCTCGCATCCCTGTTCAATGAGATAAAAATTCTCCACACCTATACGTCATCTTTTTAGAGTACGTTAAATAAATGTTTTCCACATTTTGTTAATTACTAATGTGAATTGCTTTTTGGTGTTTAACTAATTTAGCGCAACTATTTTTACGCACTATGATAAAAATCAGCTATCGTATACTCCTCCTTTCCATATTTTTTGCATTCAGAGTACAGGCTCAGCAAGACCCGTCCTTTAATCTGTTCCGCGCTTACCATGCGGCCGGCGATCTGCTTGAAAAAGGCATGTATGTAGCTGCATCACAGCAATATCACCTGGTAGCCGACTCGCGGTTAAAAACCAGCAACCAGCCTAAGTTTGAAAGCGAGCTGAGTTTACTGAAAGAAAATTCGCAGTATTATATAGCCTTATGCGCGCTTGAACTGCAAAATGATGATGCCGAAAATCTGTTTCTGAAGTTTATACATGATCATCCTGAAAACCCGATGGCTAAGCTGGCGGCTTATCAGATCGGCCGTTTTTATTCAAAAAAAGGCGATTTTAAAACTGCTTTATTGTGGTTTGACAAGATCACTGCCGGCCAGTTAAGCGGCGGCGAAAATACCGAATATAAATTTCGCAAAGGCTACGCTTATTTTTCAATAGGCGATTATAAAAATGCACAGTTATTATTTAGCGAAGTAAAAGACCGCCACTCACAATTTACTGACGATGCAATTTATTATTTTGCTTATATAGCTTATTTAAACAAAGATTACCATGTAGCGCTGGTAAATTTCGAGAAGCTTAAAAACTCGAAGAAATATGAGTCAAGCTACCCATATTACATTACCGCTGTTTATTTTCTGGATAAACGTTATGATGATGTATTGAGTTATGCCGTCCCTATTGTAAACAATACCAGGCAACAAAATGAAACCGAGATGCTGCGTGTCATTGCTGCCTCATACTTTGCCAAAGCCAATTACGATAACGCGGTAAAATATTACGACCGCTTTGAAGCCCGCGACCAGGGCCGCACCCAAAACACGCAGGATAGCTATCAAATGGGCTATGCCTATTATAAGGTGGGTAACTACGCCAAAGCATCTGCTGAACTGGAAAAACTAATCGAACAAAAAGACAACTACAGCCAGAGCGGCAGCTATACCCTGGGTGAGGTTTTCCTGAAGATGAAAAACAAGCAAAGTGCCCGAAACGCTTTCCTTAACGCTTCTAAGCTAAGTTTCGACAAGCAAATACAGGAAGATGCTTTGTATCAGTACGCCAAGCTATCGTACGAGCTTGATTTCAACACGCAGGCTCTGGAGGCTACCCGTACTTACCTGAAAAACTATCCGCGCTCGGCCCGTATCACCGAGATGAAGGTTTTATTGGGCGAAGAGCTATTAAACTCGCATGCTTATAAGGAGGCGGTTGAACTGCTGGAGCCTATCCCTAACAAAACCCAAAGCGCCAAGATTGCCTACCAAAAGGTGACCTATTACCGCGGTCTGGAGTTTTATAATGAGCGCGCTTTTGAGAATGCTATCGGTATTTTTCTGCGTTCGCTTAAAGAACCAATCGACCCGAATATCAAAGCCCTGACCACCTATTGGATGGCTGAAGCGATGTATGAGGTGCGTAAATATTCAGAGTCGGTACAAACCTTTCAGGATTTTCTGGATATGCCCGAGGCTAAGGAAACCAACCTGTACAACTACTCAAACTATGCTTTGGGTTATGCTGCTTTTTACGGCGAGAAATATCGCACGGCAGCTACCTACTTCCAACGTTTTATTGATGGCGAAGAAAAAGACCGCAACACCGTTAATGATGCGATAACCCGTATAGGCGATAGCTTTTTTGTGCTGAAAAGCTATGAAAAAGCGCTTGAATACTATAACCGCATTATTGACAATCATATTAAAGGCGAGGATTATGCACTGTTTCAACGCGGTATGATCCAGGGCTTGCAGGGTGCACCCGATACCAAAATCGCTACCCTGAAAGACCTGCTGAGCACCTTCCCTAATTCTGATTATGCAGATGATGCCGATTTTGAGATTGCCTACACCTACTTTGTTAAAAACGACGGACCGACTGCTAAAACCTTACTGCAAACCATGATGCAGAAGTATCCAAACAGCAGTTACATTCCGCGTGCTTTGGTAACCATTGGTTTGATTGATTACAATGCCGGCAATGATGACCTGGCGGTTGAGTCGTTCAAACAGGTTATTAAAGACTATGCATCAACTGACGAAGCTAAACAAGCTTTGAAACAGATTGAAAAGATCTATACCGATAAAGGCGACGCGCAGACATTCATCGCGTATGCGCAAACAACGCCAATTGGCAACTATACTACCTCTGAGCAGGAAAGCATTATGTACACTGCGGCCAATAACCTTTATTTAAGGGGCGACTGGCAAGGTACGGTATCGGCCGTGGGCGCTTACTTTGATAAGTTCCCTGCCAAACCTATTTATGAAAAGCAGTCGCGCTTTATACGTGCACAAGCTTTAGTTAATCTTAAACGCGACGACGAGGCGGTTCAGGATTATAACGTGATCCTGAACGACTGGACCAGCAGCTCGACCGAGCAATCATTAATTGCAATGGCTAAGCTGTACATTGGCAAAAAGAAATATAATGATGCCGTAGTATTCCTGAAAAAGCTGGAAGTAAACTCAGAGTACAAAGCCGATTATACCTTCGCCATTAACAACCTGCTGTTGTGTTACGCGCAAATGCACGCTGCCGACGATGCGCTGAACTATGTTAAACTGATCAGGCAAAATGAAAAATCATCGCAGGAAGATAAGTTTCGCACCGGTTTGTATGCAGGTTTGGCCTATCTGCAAAAAGCAGATACCACTGCAGCAATGAATGAGTTTGACTACACCGTAGCCAATACCAAAACCATTGCAGCTGCCGAGGCTAAATACAACATTGCCCGCATTCAGTACCTGAAACGCCAGTACAAAACATCGCAAAAAACCTGTTTTGACTTGGCCAAAGAAATGCCTAACTATGATTATTGGGTGGCCAAAACCTTTATATTATTGGCTGACGATTATGTGGCCTTGAAAGACAACTTCCAGGCTAAAGCTACGCTGCAATCAGTATTAGATAATTACAAGGGCAATGATGATATCCTGCCAACCGCACAAGCCGCGCTCGACAAGATATCTCCATCTAAAAAACCTAAGGAGCAAAACATTGCCCAGCCGGATAGCACGCAACAAACCCAGCCGGACAGTACCCTGCAGGCCCGGCCGGATACAACTAATAATAAACCGGTTAATAAAGGATAAGAGAGAACAAGCACATGAAACTGAAATACACCTACACGCTGTTTACTTTGATCATGGTATTATACTTTGTTCCGGTTAACGCGCAAAAAAATACGAAGGCTAAAAAAGCTACTACTACGACAAAGAAAGCTGCCCCAGCCAAAAAGCAGGCTGCGCAGCCTAAAAAAGCCGACACCAGATCGCTGGGCGACCAGGCAGCAAAATCTGCCGCGACAGCAACTGATACCACCAGGAACGGCGGCGGTGCCAATGGCGCTAACGGCCAAAACGGTGGCAGTTTGTCTGAAGAGATCGTGATCACCTCGGCCTATAAACCCTTACTGGCCGATGCGGTAAAAATTCGTCGTAACCCTGACCTAACGGACAAAACCCCTTATAAGGCCCCGCTTACCTATAGCCCAATTGATAAACGCCTGGAGCAAAACTCAGAGATCAAACAACTGGATGCTATGAAAATTCCGCCGGTTATTGATACCGTACCTTATAATGACATTGTGCGTGTTGGCGCAGGTAACCTTAAAACTACTTTCCTGGAAGGCTACTTTGGCAATGGCCAGGATATGGCTATGCAGGTAGGCGGTTATGTGCGTCACTTTTCGCAAAGCAGCAGCTCGTACCAAAATCAAAAAAGCAATAAAGAAGAGGTTGGCGTTTACGGCAAAAACATTGGCGAAACCAATACTCTGTCGGGCCGTATAGATTTTGTGAACAAGGGCAACTATTTTTATGGTTATGATAAGGATAATCCGCCGGTAACGCTGGATATAGCCCATCAATATTTTAACACACTAAGCGCCGAAGGCGAGATCGCCAAAAACTATAAGGATGTAGAGAACGATTTTACCTACGCCCTTAAACTAAAGGGCTATACCTTTGGCGATCGCTTTAAAGCGCGCGAAAACAACCTGGTACTGTCAGGCTTTCTTAACCAAACCATTAACCAGTTTTATACCGGCTTAAGCGCCTCGCTTGATCTGAGCACACAAAAAGACTCGGCATACTCTTACAACAACAGCATTGTAAGGTTAAATCCTTATATCAAGTTTCAGGGCGACAATTATAAAATTGATGCCGGCATCAACATCGTTGATGAGTTCGGCTTCGCCGGACGTTTCTCGCTGTTCCCGGCAGCTAAGTTAGAGTTTCAGGTAATACCTAAATATGTGCGCCTGTTTGCTGAGGCTAAAGGCGATGTTAACAAATCATCGTTAAGAGATTTTTATGATTATAACCCATTCCTGGGTCAGAACCTTAACATCAAAAACTCGGTTGATAAATTAGACCTTAGCGCCGGCTTAAAAGGCACGCTGGCACCGGGCCTGGGCTTTAAGGCTACTATATTCCATAACAGCGTGAAAGACATGCCGCTGTTTGTAAGCAACTTTTATTTTGCCGGCGGCAAAAACCGTTTCGCAGTGATCTATGACAATGGCAACTCTACCGTTAACGGCTTTAACGGTGAGCTTGACTACAAGGTATCGGGCGACGTTAACCTTTTTGGCCGTATTGAGTTTAAGAACTATAAATTGGCGACTCAAGAGCAGCCCTGGAACCTGCCTAAGTTTAAATTAACGGCCGGCACAGCCGTTAACATTAATGACAAGGTTAAAATTACCGGTTCATTACTGGTTAGAGGTATAACAAACGACAAGCCCGACGCCGATGCATTTAAAGCAGCCTACGGCATAGCCATGCCTGCGCCTGCGGTTAACACCGAGCTTAGCCAGTTTGTTGACTTAAGCGGTAGCGTTGAATATCGCGTTACCCGCCAGATATCTGTTTTTGGCCGGGTAAACAACATCTTAAATTCGACAAATCAAACCTGGTTATACTATCCTGACTATGGATTTAATATATTTGGCGGCGCGAGTTATAGCTTCTGAAGCCTGAGGTTGTAGGCTTTGAGTTTTAAAATTGAAGTTTAAAACTTGGCACTACCGACTTTAGACTTATATTTGAAGTTCACTAATTAACCGTTACTTTTAGGAAATGGATGTAGGCTTTTATTTAGGCGAATTACTGATGCAGCAGGGCGAAGTAAGTGTTCCGGGATTGGGATACTTTGTGCAGGTGCGCGTTAGTGGTTACTACGACGAAAATGAAGGCAAATTTTATCCGCCCTATCACCAGGCGCAGTTTGATGTTCAGTCTATCGACGATGATGCGCTGGCCGAGTACATTGCCGTTAAAAAGAATATATCTGTAGCATCGGCACGCTACTTTGCCGAAAAATACATCGCCAACCTTAAGCAGCAGGCGCTGATTACCGAGGTGCCTGTTGGCAACCTGGGCTGGTTTTATACTGAGCTGGCCCAATTAAGCTTCAAGCCGGCACCAAAAATTCAGGACGATACCATTTTTTACGGCCTTGAGCCTGTAAATATCAATAAAGCTGATGACGTACGCGCTTTTGAGGAGCACCCCCTTGTTGAACTTAACTTCGCCAATAAAACCGTACCGCCAAAGCCTGCGGTTACTGAAGAGGTTGACCATACCTTTGTGCAGCCGCCTGCGACAGCCGAAGAACCGGTAAACCTATCATCGTACGAAAATGAGCCGCAAAGCCAGATATCGCCCGAATTTTTTGACCCGGAAGAAGAGCACACTACCTCATCATTCAGCGGGCCTGTACGCGCCGTGGTGTTTGTGCTGTTAGGTATCATCATCATTGGCGTTGGTTTGTTTACGCTATACCGCTATCAGCCGGATACATTTGCCCAAATTGCCTTCTGGGAAAAACAGCAGCCGCAACCTGTTGTAAAATCCAAACCGGCCCCGGCAGTTAAACCTGCAGACACTATTGCCGGCGACTCGTTAATAGTAGACACCAACAGGGTTGTTAATGCCCCTGCCCCAGCAACCGACACGCTGTCG
>Ga0153956_1000476_pt1 | contig 45774 bp, 40 predicted proteins | sample TSFL040MetaG_FD_104704 | JGI IMG/M metagenome (GOLD analysis project Ga0153956, IMG submission 104704) | Attine ant fungus gardens microbial communities from Florida, USA - TSFL040 MetaG | ecosystem: Host-associated > Fungi > Mycelium > Unclassified | place: USA: Florida, Wekiwa Springs... | reverse complement strand
GGACGAACTTCACTTTAAGCTCCCCAAAGAGATCGCTCGTGCCCGCGAATGGGGCGACCTTAAAGAAAATGCCGAATATAAGGCCGCGATGGAACGCCAATCGCTCGTGCAGGCCCGCATCTCGCAGGTGCTGCAGCGAATGAGCGAGGTCGAGTCGCTCGATGTAAGCAAACTGCCGACCGACAGCGTCGGATACGGCTCGACGGTCGTCCTTTTTGATATCGATAAGGAAGAGAAAGTGACGTACAAACTCGTACTTTCTGAGGAAAGTGATCCTGATAACGGGTTGATATCAACGGTCTCGCCGATCGGCCAGGCATTGATAGGCCGTGAAGAAGGCGACGAGGTCAGGGTCAAGACGCCCACCGGCTGGAAGAGTTTTGAGATCAGCCGGCTGACGACCATACATGACAATGACGACGATTAACGTGTCAGCTGATTGAACTTAACACAAACTAAGCCCTAAAATAGACGACGAATGTTCGGTGCAAGCATAGGCAGAGGAGCGATGCGCATCATTAATGCAATGGTGCGTGTCCTTGCGTCTGCGGGTATCTCACCGAATGTACTGACGACCGTCGGCGTAACGATAAATATGGGCTGCGGCGTGCTGTTTGGCATCGGTGAATTTTTTTGGGCCGGTGTTGTGCTGATCGTGGCTAACCTGTTCGATATGCTCGACGGTAACGTCGCGCGTTCGTCAGGACAGGTCACAAAATTCGGCAGCTTTCTCGATTCGTCGCTCGATCGCTTGTCGGACATGGTGTCATTCTTTGGCATTATGATCTTTTATGCGGGAAACTCACCGCAGCACTCGCTGATGAATGTCATTCTCGCGGGTGTCGGCATGATCGCTTCGGTGATGGTCAGTTATACGACCGCCCGCAGCGAGGGCCTCGGCGTTAAGGCTAACGTCGGATTCTTACAGCGTCCGGAGCGCATCGTACTGTTGATAATCGGTGCGTTGTCCACTTGGGACTGGAATTCGAACAATTTTTTTGCGAACCGAATGCCGCCGGTGCTTTGGGTGCTCGCGGTCGGTTCGGTCTGGACCGTGATCCACAGGATGTATTACATCTGGAAAGAATTTAAGCGGATCGAGGGCGATAAGTAATGGATTGGCTGGCGTCCCAATGGCATTGGGCACTCGATCAGTGGCATGCCGCTTTATGGAATACGATCATCATCGGGGTCGTTCTTTTTTTTGCGTCACTGGTTGTGAGCTTTCTCTCTATCGGCATCGTGATGGTCAAGATACCGGCCGCGTATTTCAGCACGCATTATGAGCGCGACTTTCTGCCCGACAGCCCATGGCTCGTACGTTGGGGAGCGGTGCTTGCCAAAAATATCTTTGGCGTATTTTTGATCATCGTCGGGATCATACTTTCGCTGCCGGGCGTGCCGGGGCAGGGCATTTTGACGATACTGCTCGGGCTGATAATGGTCGATATTCCGGGTAAACGCCCGATCGAAGCCCGCATAATCCAACGGCCGACGGTGCAGGCTGCGATCAATAAACTTAGGGCAAGATACAACAAGCCGCCGCTTATACTTGATTAGATCCAATGGGACTGTTCGACAGATTTAAAAAAAAGGCTCCTACCGCTGAGGAAAGACGACAGGAATTGCTGAGGACCGGACGCATTACGGACGGGCTGATAATCGATACTTCGACAGATGCCGAGGGCAACGAGATCGCGCATTATGTCTATACGCTGAATGGCGTCGATTTTGAATCATCGGAAATACTGACCGAAAGACAACTGCATGACGGTGCTAAATATGTTGCCGGAGCTCACATCGGCGTTCGCTACGATCAGAAGAATCAGGGAAATTCGACCATCGAATAATGTTCAAAAAGATACTAATTGCCAACCGCGGAGAGATCGCATGTCGAGTGATACGAGCCTGTCGCGAGATGAATATCGGGACCGTCGCGGTATATTCGGATGCGGATAAAGACGCGCTGCACGTTCGACTGGCGGACGAAGCATATCGTGTCGGGCCGCCGCCGTCGGCTGAGAGCTATCTGAGGGGCGAAAAGATCCTCGAGATCGCAAAGCTCTCAGGAGCCGAAGCGATCCATCCGGGCTACGGATTTTTGTCGGAGAATGCTGAATTCGTGCGACAGGCAAAAGCTGCCGGGATCGTTTTTATCGGCCCGCCGCCTGAAGCAATGGAAGGTATGGGCGGAAAGATCTCCGCCCGAAAGATCGCGATCGAAGCCGGCGTACCGGTAGTACCCGGCACGACCGAGCCGCTAACCTCGTATGATGATGCACGCGAGACCGCCGCGTCATTTGGGTACCCCGTAATGCTCAAGGCATCGGCCGGCGGCGGCGGAAAAGGGATGCGTCTCGTCGAGAATGAGGATGTTCTCAGATCTGCTCTCGAGACGGCACAGTCCGAGGCGCTTGCAAGTTTTGGCGATGACGCGGTCTATATCGAAAAAGCGGTTGTCCGGCCGCGACATATCGAGATACAGGTCTTTTCTGACAGCCACGGCAATCATGTTCATCTCGGCGAGCGTGAGTGTTCGATCCAGCGGCGGCATCAAAAGGTGATCGAAGAGGCTCCGTCACCGATAGACTCGGCAGAACTGCGTTCGGCAATGGGTGCTTGTGCCGTAAAGGTTGCCAGGGCAGTAAATTACGTCGGTGCGGGCACGGTCGAGTTTCTCGTATCGGATCTCGACAGGTCTTTCTATTTCCTCGAAATGAACACTCGATTGCAGGTCGAGCATCCGGTGACTGAGCTTGTTACGGGCATCGATCTTGTCAGAGAGCAGATAAATGTTGCATTCGGCAAACAGCTTTCGTTTACGCAGGATGACGTTCAGCTTCGCGGACATGCGATCGAGTGCCGTATCTATGCCGAAGATCCGGACGCTAATTTTATGCCTTCGCCGGGCAGGATCACTCGCCTGCGGCTGCCGCAAGGCCCCGGAGTACGAGATGACGGCGGTGTTTATGACGGAGCGGAAGTTCCGATCTATTATGATCCGATGATCTCAAAGTTTGCCGTTCTCGGCCGCGACCGTGCCGAAGCCATCGACCGTATGCGGCGGGCTTTAATGGAGTATCATATCGCGGGCATCAAGACGACGATCCCTTTCTTTCTCGATGTGCTGGAGGATGAGGTGTTTATCGCAGGTGACCTTGATACAGGGTTTATCGCGGCGTTCAACGAAAGGAACAAGGGCCGCGAATCTGACCAACGGCTTGCGGATCTGGCCGTCATTGCTGCGGCATTGGCCGACGGGGAAAAGAGATCTGTCACAAACAGCGAAACTCAAAAGCCGAGTAAATGGGCGATGTCCGGCCGTGTTTCGGCAATGGGCCGATATTAGCGAGAGGTTATATTTTTTATGGAAGAACTGTTGAACAGCCTTTTAGGCAAAAAGATAGACGTCACGTGCGGTACAAACGCCACGTTTCGCGGCGATGTCGTTGATGTAAAGACCAATGTGCTTTATCTGCGCGACGAGGACGAACGTGTCGCGTATGTTGCGATCGATAAGATAGCCGTGATCTATGAGGTCAAAGAGCACAATGCACGGCCGGGGTTTGTTAATTAAAGCCCGCCGAAACTATCTTAGACAAATAGAAAAGGCCGTCTCGAACGGAGGCGGCCTTTTGTAATGTTGAAAAAAAATGAGCGGTGCGTTATTTGCTCGGGGCGGCCGTTTCGGGCATTAGCCGACGAAACCCTACGATGCGGCTCGACCAATAACCTGCGAAAGGCGAGTATGTAATTCCTTTGCTCGACGAAGCGTGGAAAAAGCCGTTCTCATCGGCGACGATGCCCATGTGGCCGAGGCCGTTGAGAAAGACGAGCGTGCCGAATTTAAATCTGTCATCACCCGATACAGGCTCTGACTGTGCCCAAAGTGTACGGGCACTCGCACGGGTAAAGGGAAGGCCGGCCTCATTAAAAACGCTCCAGACAAAACCTGAGCAGTCATATGTGTTAGGGCCGGTCGAACCGTAAACGTAAGGCTTTCCCCAACGCTCCATAATGCCCTGATAAATACGCTGGCTGATAGACATACCGTATGCGGTACGTCCGGCCGTCAAGGCCGAGCCGATATTGGTTGCCGATGAGAGTGCGGTGCGTTTGACCAGCGGTGCTGTTACGGCTGCGGCATTAGGGCCTGACGGTTTAGGCTGGCCAACGACAATGATAGGATCGGTAAGCGTAGGACGGGAAGAAGTAGTTCTCTGGATAGTAGGCGGAGGTGCTGACGGCGGCATATTTACAGGCTGTGACGAGGTTGTCTTGACTACACGATCACGTCCCTGAGCGGCGGCCGTTACTGTCGAACCGATTGTAAAAACTACAACAAACGCTGACAGAAAGAGATACTTCTTTAAATTCATCTACGGTTATTTCTCCAGTTTTTTAGATATGTATTACTTGAGATCTCGTGAAAATGTGGGAACCGGCGAATGGCAGTTAACAGAACTCCCTATTTAAAACAAACCGCCAAACCGGTAAGTATTCCCGAAATTTCTCAACTTCGAAAGACAACCAAACTTAAATTGTGAAGATTATCTATCTAAGACAGTATTTATTATTACTTATAGAGAAACCGATTGCAAACAGTGCAAGGCTCCATTCTTAGCCGCAAAAGCCTGCAGGATGATAATGACGGGCAAGAGATGCCGGAGTACTTTGTTATTGACCAGGCACGGAAGTAATGACTTTTAACGTGCAGATCGTTGGCATGCCTGAGTGGTTGGACATTATGTCCTTACTCCGTGCGGGCGTTTGCAGCGAAGTGCGGAGTTGATGAGTCTCAGTCTTGAGGCCGGGCAACTCTACTCCGTGGGATGAGCGCGCCTTTTTTTATTCAGTTGTCCGATCCGGATATGAGAACAAAGGTCGAATTGTGAGCGGGTTCCAGTAATGGAAATAAAAAAGCCATTGCAGGCCGGTATGGCCAGCAATGGCGATGGAAAAAAGCATAAATGTTCGGTTTATGCCGAAAATGATGTACCGCAGCCGCAGCCGCCGGTCGCGTTGGGGTTCTCAAAGGTAAATCCGGACCCCATCATGTTGGATGTATAATCGATCATAACGCCATTCAGATACTGTGCCGAGAACATATCGACAAAGAGTTTGATGCCGTGCTGTTCGACGAGAAAATCGCCTTGACGCGAATCTTCCTCAACGTTAAGGCTGTACTGAAAACCCGAACAACCGCCCGGAACGACGCGAACTCTGAGTCCTGCGGTTTCCGGTAGGTCATCTTCGGCGGTCATAAACTTTTTGATCTCTTCTGCCGCTGAGGCTGAGACACTTAATTCAACGCCAGGTGCTGCAACTGCTGCCATTATTTGATCTCCTTGTATAGAACGAAAGATCCGCGTCGGCGAATCTTTACATTAAAATCAATTATAGTTAAGTGACGACCTAAGTTCAAGCGAAAAAGCCCGCTGACGACCTGTTTCGGTGAGGAATTACGGTTATGTTGAGATCCGAAATATTGTCAGCGGAGCCGAAAAAAATGTTTGGCTGCAACGGTCAAAATGTACGAGCCGTTCGCTTTGAAAGCCGTCAAGTTGAAAATAGCCGAGCGAGATTGATGTCGCGGCTGCCGAATTACAGTTATTGTCGAGCATAGAGACGCGGGTGCCGCCGCCTTGACCGTTGGGCAAAGTGCCCCGTCCAAGTTTGATAATGCCGATCATCATCGATCACGCGAGAGATCATGTGAATTAAGGTCAAAAAAATGGGTGTAAGACTGTCACCTGCGTTAAAATGTGTTAGCAATGCCGACAGAAGTTACTATTTTGCTTGACGAGATCAAGGCTGCTAAGCCTGACGGACGAGAATCGCTCGACCGGCTTTTGCCGCTTGTGTACGATGAATTGCGGCGGCTGGCCGGGAGTTTTCTCAATCGCGAAAGCGAGGCGTCGATACAGACGACCGAGTTGGTACATGAGGCATATTTTAGACTGACGAGACAGCACAGCGTCGATTGGTCTAACAGCGGACAGTTCTTTGCGATCGCGGCGCAGGCAATGCGGCGGATATTGATCGATGCCGCTAGGGCACGAAAGACACAAAAGCGCGAGGCGGAAAAGATCTCGCTCGAAGATACGCCGTCGATACCCGCGGCGAGAGATGAGCGTATATTGGCCCTCGACAATGCGTTAAAAGATCTTGCGGAACTCGACCCTGAGCAGGCACGGCTCGTCGAATTGCGTTATTTTGCCGGACTTTCGATCGATGAGACGGCAAAGGTGCTCGAGATATCGGCATCGACGGTAAAACGCGAATGGGTCACTGCAAGAGCGTGGCTATATCGCCGGCTTCGTCAAAATTGAACCGGGCAGTTCTTATGGCCTAAAAGGCGCAGATCTCTCGCGTATAGAAACGAGGGAATAATTTCTAATGGATCGGACCACGTGGGAACAGGTAAAGACGACCCTTGCCAGCACGTTAGAACTAACGGCAGCTGAAAGGCCTGTCTTTCTTAAAACTCTCGCTCCCGAGATCAGATCCGAGGTCGAAGAACTTGTTGCGGCGTACGAGAGTGCGGACGATTTTATAGCCCGCACCGCTGCCGAAGACTATGCTCCGATATTTTCGCGAGAGGCGGCATTTCCGCAGATCGACGGATACAATATCATTCGCCAGATAGGCGTCGGCGGTATGGGCACGATCTATCTTGCCGAATATACGGGTGACGGCTTTACCCAGAACGTCGCACTAAAGGTCATAAAGAGCGGAATGGATTCGGCGGCCGTACTTGACCGATTCTTTCTCGAACGCCGCATCCTCGCGACACTCGATCATACGAATATTGCAAGAATGTTCAGCGGCGGAACGACCGCGGACGGACGACCGTATTTCGTTATGGAATATGTCGATGGTGTCGAGATCAGGCAGTATGTCCGTGCAAATGATCTCGGTATCAACGAACGCCTCGGCATTTTTCAGATGGTCTGCGATGCGGTCGCGAGTGCTCATCAGAAATTGGTCGTTCACCGCGATATCAAGCCGACGAATATTCTTGTAAAAGACGACGGCACGCCAAAACTGCTGGATTTTGGCATCGCAAAGCTATTGTCGCAAGACGGTGATATGTTCGGCGAGAGCACCGCCGCGGAACTGCGTATCCTGACGCCCGAGTATGCGTCGCCTGAGCAGATGGCCGGACACGCAGCATCAACCACTTCGGACATATACAGCCTTGGCGTTGTGCTTTACGAACTGCTTGCCGGCAAACGTCCGCAGGCCGCAGATCATTCCTATTTGAATGACGGTGCGAATGATGCCAAGCCAAAGGCCATGTTAAAGCCGTCATCTCTATTTTCGGCGATGTCGAGGACGTTTTGGCCGGACAGTGTTTCTAAACGGACAGACAGGCTAAATACGGTCACGTCGGATCGTCGGGATTTGAGTTCATCGCCGAAAACCGCAATGCCTCAGACACTGGACAGAGATCTCAACAATATCGTTCAAAAGGCAATGCGGCGTGAGCCGGAACTGCGTTATCAGACCGTTCAGGAATTGATGGAGGACATCAGGCGTTATCTGAGCGGATTGCCCGTGAACGCAACGGCAGATTCGCGGCGATATAGGTTCGGCAAGTTTTACAGACGGCACAAGACCGGCGTGACTGCCGGAATGATCGCGGGTAGCCTGATCGCGGGAACTGTCTCGGTAGGCGGATGGCAATTTGCCGCAGCCAATCGCGAACGGGCACGTGCCGAAGACCGTCTTGCCAAGATCAGATCGGTCGCCCAAGCCGCACTTGCCTCAACAAAGAACGAGGATATGCTTCGATCTGGCGAACTGCTAAATGAGCGGATAGAAAGTTTTGCGGCTCTGCTCGACAGTTTTTCGGCTGAGGAAAGTAACGATCCGGAGCTGTTGAGCGAGATCGCGGATATCTATGACCAGCTTGGCCATATCAAGACCTGGGTGCTGAGACAGAACACTGACGCCAAAACTGATATCGAGCGCGCCGTTCATCTGCGGGAAATGGTCGTAAAACTGAGGCCGAATGATGAGGAACCTTTAAAAAAACTAAGCGCGACGTTATCTGGCCTATTGGAATTTGAGCAGCTTTCGGGCGATCAAGCTGAGATCTCTAAGCTCGCGGAACGCATATATTCTATCTCCGTCGATCTTTTTCGGATGCAGCCGGATAATATTGAGGCTCTGTACGGTGTAGCCACGGGTGCAACTTCTCTGGCTGATACAAAGAGCGATGTCGATCCTGAATTTACGGCGGAGTATCGCGAAAAAGCTCAGAACCTGTTTGCGGAATGTATCGGCCGTCTTGATGCAAAAGAGAGGTCGGCCGCCGAGACAAGGCTTTTAGTTTACGCTCATATGTCGAGAGCGGAGATACTGCTCAATTTAGACAGGAATGACGAAGCATATTCCGAATTTGAACAAACCGCAAAACTTGCAGAATCGGCATATCCGTCGCTCAGACAGCGCGAAATGGACAGAGATGTTGAGCTGATATTCAATGCGGCGGGACGGTCACATCGATTCATGGCCGATATAGATCTCAAGCGAAACGATCTCGAGGCAGCACTCGAACAATATCAGTTCAGCCTGAAATGGATAAACGATCATCTCGGCGACCCTAGCCTGCGGGCATCGATAATGGAAGGCGGCGGAGCGGCATATACACTTGAGATCGGCAGAACTCTGTTTAAGCTCGGCCGTCGGGCTGAGGCTGAGACATATATCAGCAAGTGGGAAAAGATCGAGTCGAAAATGATATCGCGTGCTGCCGGTGATGCCTCTGCACTGCTTTGGAATGCCGAAAAGATCGGAAAGGCGACCGAATATTTTCGTGCGAGCGGCCGGATAGATCGCGGAATGAGCTTGTGGAACGAACTCGCACAGACGGTCGCAGTATCGTCTGAAAATATTCAGAACGATCGTCAATACAGCATATTGAGAGCGACTATCGAAAAATCAAAGGGCGATCTTTTATCACGGTCGCCGGTGCAGGGCGAAACCTTTGTCTGCAATGACAGATCGCCCGACGGAGCCGCGTCTCATTATGCTTCAGCCCTGAAAATAATGGAAGCATTAAAGCCGCTCAGATCCGATATTGCATTTATCGACGAGGTCCGAAGCCGTCTCGATGCCTGCCGCAGAACCTGATCTAAAAAAGTGAACGATCTTTTATGGCCTCAGCGGGAGTTATTGCAGGAGAATAAAAATGCCGCGAATGACATATTAATAAGAAACGCGAGTTTCAATATATGCCATTCGCGGGCGTATTGGTCAGATCACTTACGCGGCTGATTACATCGTGTGAGATCCCATTCCCAACTAATGGTTGAGCCGTCAGCATCCTGATAGGTCTTGCTGCCGCTTAGTTCGACGCCGTCGCTGAGATACATTGTCGGATAACGGCCGTTGGTCAGTGCAGAATGTATCCAGGTTGTGCTCTCGGTATTCCTATCGTGGCCCTTTTCAAGGTTACAGGTTGACTGGTCGATCCTTTCGTAATCGTGAACCTTGGTTTTGACATGGCCTGTATCTAATGTGAACCCAAGCTGATAATCGTTGTCGCCGCCCGAAAAGTACATTCCGAAAGCATAAGGGTAATTTGCCTGAAATGTAATATCGGTGCCTGAGACAAAGGCTGTCGTAAAGCTTCCCTCGGTACTGCCGCAGCATGGATCTTTTTCACGGACACCTTCGAATTTTGTCGTGTAGTAGCCGTACACGTCAAAGTCCGCATTCTTTTTCGGTGCCTTAGCGGCGATCTCTTCGGCAGTGCGCGGATTGAGTGTTATCTGCACGTCTTCGTGATAATCGGTGGTCTTGACGCCGTCGCCCGCCGAGTTCATTCCCGGTTTATGATCGGATTTTATGACGACCGTATTTCTGAGATTGCGTGTGTACTGTACCGTTCCGCTCCAATCCTCAGAGCACGGTTCCCAGTCCTTGACCGGAATATTGACCTGATACGATTTGAGTGCCATCTTTGCCAATATGTCCGGGACGACCCCGATAAGATACCCGATTATACTTCCGCTCTTTAGATCGAGCGATCCCCAAATGATCTTGGGAATATCGGTACCGGCATCCATTTTTTCGGTCGCGACCGATACTTTCCAACGGTCGGTTTTAGGTACGCTGGTGACCGGAATATGTGTGAGGTCCTTTTTTTGCTCTTTGCCGGTAGCTTTTATCTTATTTTGACCGGCATTATCGGTGGTCTGAGTGTAAACGTTATTTCGGTCGAGTGCGTCAACATACAGCGGAGACTTATCTGCATTGTCGAGCGGTTCCCATTTAACAGGAACATCCTTTAGCAGGCCTTCCTCGGGGACATCGAGTTCGGCTCCGGTCGCCATCTTTATGACCTTTGCGACGCAGTTGATCTGAGCGGAGTTAGGGAAATAGCGTTTGAATGTGGCGGTGATCGTCCGTTCCTCACCGCGGTCGATCTGACGGGCACTTTTTGTGCGTTTGATCGGCGGGTTAGGTATATCGACTTCGATCTCGATAAAGAGATTTGCCGCGATCAGCTTGAGATACGACATTATCGTATTGGCTAACTCGACGCCGTCAGCAGCCTCTTTCAATACGCCTGTATCTGAGCCTTCGGGCAGAATGCCAAAGAATTTGAGGATCTTGCCGCCCTTTTTATTATAGCCCTGAGCTTCCGCAGCCTTATCGATCGCGGGGCAGGGCGAATCGTCGTCAGGTGTGTGCTGACTGACAAAAACCGAAGGCATACCGTTAAAGCGCGTTTTAACGAACATCACGCCCGCAGGGTCATAAGGCGATTTTTGATGATAAAGCGACACGCCGCCGGACATTTCCTCATAGGTCGCGACAAGATCGCCGAGAAAACGGCGTTCGACGAGCGACGCCTGGATCATATTGAGATCTGATCGCGGCGTCGATATTCCGTTACCGAGAGCGACGATCAACTCAGCGAGAAATTGATTCGAACTATCCTTGGACGCCCGCTGAGCATTGATATCGGCGAGCATTCGTCCGGCCATGTCGATGTTCTTCAGCTTTTGCGACTTGCCCTTGATGATCGTCGCGATCTTTTCGAGGCTGGTCACAAAACCCAAATTGCTCGAACGCAGCATACCCGCAACCTCGTAATCAAAGAACGCGGTTCCGTTAGGGTTTGTAGGTTTGAAGAGTATCTTTTGCTTTTCGTCGATGATATGAAATCCGGCGGTCTGAAGTGCGCCGATCAGTACAGAAAGCGAATTTTCGTCGTTCTTCATTATCAGGGCAGCTGCTTTGCGGGCAAGTGCCGGCCCCGGAATGCCGCCGAGAATGTAAGGATCAGGCAAACCTTTTTTTGCAAAGTCATTGAGCGGATCCTTAATGGGAACGACCTTTATCGACGGTGCAGGAGCGGGGCCGCGAACTATCGGCGGCCCTGACCTGCGTACCTGAGAAATGGCCGCTGATGAGAGAGCGGCTATGAACAGCAATATTAGTGATCTTGTTCTCATAGGTTTATTTTGCCTTTGCCAACAGATTGCCTATTACCTGATCGATCGCTGCTTTTACGGCGTCGGTCGCGGAACCTTTTATCTCAGCGGTCGCGGGCGATGATGCGACAACGGTCTTACCGTCGCTGCCGTATAAGGTGACGATGATCTCGGCGGATGACGTGCCGGCCTTTGAGATGTCGTTAGATCCGGTGACCTTTCCAAAAAGTCCGCCGAGCTTTGCCGCGCCTGATTCTTTTATCTTTTTGATCTCGACGCCGATGACATTGGCAAATTTAGCTCCGGCGATATCTGACGACGAACTGACAATATAGCCATTCATACCTGCGGAACTGACCTTGCCCGAGACATAGCTGCGAACGCTGTCCTGATCGATCTTATTAGCACTGCCTGAAAAGAAATCGATCGCGATCGTCTTTTGTGCTTTGCTGCCGTCCCTAAAAACGGTCTTTGCGGATGTGTCGATCTTGATCGGAGCCTTTTGCAGTTCCTGAATCGAATCGACCTCTGTATAGTCCTTTGGAATGTCAAAGAGTGCATCGAGCAATGTAGCCTTTGACAGATCGACGGTCTCGGTCTTGTTCTCGCTGATAAGTTTGCCGTTGACATAGGTGCGAGTTGTGCCTGTCAGTAAAAAACCGGGAGATGCCGTCCGTTTGACGATCATTTTAGGCATACATAAGGTGCCGCCGGTCCTTTGCGGAGCGATCGAACAGTTATCGGTCTGAAGCATCAAATTGACGAACCAGCCTTCCATTTCCATTTTTGTCGGAGGTGACGGATCGCAGGCGTCCGGTGACATTTCTATCATGGTGGTAAATTTTAGCCATTTAGCCGGAAGGCCGAACATCGTCTGGCGCTTACCCGAATCTTCGATCCAAGAGTCCAATGTCATTGTGCCCTTGATAGTGATCTTGGTCGGGCCGCTGCGCTTTGCAAGTTTTTCGGGCGGAACTGATGACCAGTCATAGTAATCGACAAAGAAAAGCTTGTTGATGTCATTTAGAAAAACATCCTGTTTTTGATCGCACATTGAAATGAAGGTCGGCATAACAGGCATATTTGCGGCCGGGTCCATTCCCATGCTTTTCATCTGCTCCATCATTTTTGCCGTTTGTGGATCTAGTTCCATCTTAGTTTCGGTGCGTTTGCGGACACCTTTGACATAGATGGTTGAGATCATGCTTGCTCCGCCTGGCATGGCTATCTTTTGTGACAGTTTCCAGTCGGCGAGTGCCGGCATGGACCATAGACCCGTAATGATCAGGGTCGCTAAAAATTTTTTCATCTAAGCCTCCGTAAAATAATAGCGATGCATTCAGCATCTAGGATCAGGTTGTTACACGAAATATGCAGAAAGTATTCAAATGATAACCGTATGTGACAAAAAAAAATAGCTAAATCTTAGATTCAGGCAATACGGTATCCTCTTAAAACATTACGCGAAAATTACCGGATAATAGGGTCAGAAAAATAGGAAAACGGCAGATGCGATATTCGGACGAATTAACGTCCCGCATCTGCCGCTTTAAAAAAGTGACTGATAATGTATATGTCTTATAAGTCGATCAATGCTGATGCGATCGCGTCAGGATCGTGAGTTCGGGTTTCATTGCCTCGATCGAGATGCGGCGTGCAACCTCCTCTGCGACCTTACGGAACGCGGCTGCCTGAGGCGAATCCGGAGCCGAGACGACGACAGGTTTGCCTGTATCGCCGCCCTCGCGAACCTCCATTCCGAGCGGGACCTCGCCGAGAAAATTAAGGCCGTATTCGTCAGCCAGCTTTTGCCCGCCGCCTTTGCCAAAGATCTCGTACTTTGTTCCCGTGTCCGGAGCGATGAAGTACGACATATTCTCAATAACGCCGAGCACCGGAACGTTGACCTGCTCGAACATATTAACCGCACGGCGGACGTCGGCGAGCGAAACTTCCTGAGGGGTCGTGACCAGAACAGCTCCTTGTACAGGCACGAGCTGCGCAAGCGAGAGCTGGACATCACCGGTTCCGGGCGGCATATCGACGACGAGATAGTCGAGCTGGCCCCAATTGACGTCGGTCAGAAATTGCCTGATCACGCCGTGAAGCATCGGGCCGCGAAGGATCATCGGTTTATCAGGCGGCACGAGAACCGCCATCGAGATCATTTTGATACCGTGAGCTTCGATCGGGCGAAGCTGGCCGTCGATCACATCGGGCTGGTCATAGCCTGTACCGAGCATCAGCGGCACGTTGGGGCCGTAAACGTCAGCATCCATGATGCCGACGCGTGCCCCGTTCGCGGCAAGTGCGACAGCAAGATTTACGGCGACGGTCGATTTGCCGACGCCGCCCTTGCCTGATGAGACCGCGATGATATTTTTGACGCCGGGAATGGCGACATTATTTGCAACACCGCGTCCCTGCGGCACCTCGGCGTCCATCGTTACGTCAACCTCGGACACTCCGTCGAGAGCCGAGACGATGTCTATCGCATGCGATTCCATTTCTTCTTTAACGGGACAGGCAGGCGTTGTCAGAACGATGCGAAAAGAGACCTTGCCGCCGTCGATAGATAGGTCACGGACAAAACCGAGAGTGACGATATCCTTGCGGAGGTCGGGGTCGATGATCTGTTTGAGAGATTCGAGAACTGCTGATTCAGATAGATTACTCATTGCTTTTGTAACGAACTAACAATATTAACAAAAGATCACGTCGCTTAATAGCAAGGCACCCGCGATAACGATCTCGGACGAATTTGGAAGTGCCGAATTCATTTCTTACAATTTTTGTAATGAAAGTAAGTGCTTACGAAAATATTCGCGGCGGCGGTGTCGGGGTTTACGAAAGGCCGCATGGGCTGATCGAGGTTTGGGGTAAAGAGGCGGTCCAATTTCTCGACGGTATGATCTCAAATGATATGAAAACGCTCGAGGACGGCCAACAGATGGCGGCCGCCTTTCCAAACGCTCAGGGGCGACTGCTCGCGATCGTCAAGATCATAAGACAAGGCGACCGATATTTGATCGAAACGGATGAGGAAACGCGTGAAAAGGTATTTCAAAATCTATTTAGATTTACGTTCGCGGGTGATTTTTTTGTCGAGGATCTGAGTGAAAAATATCGATGCTTCGAGACGATCTCATCGCATCCATCAACGGCTGACGGCGTTGTGACAAAGCTCACAGACCCGTTATGGCCGAGTTTTGGAGATGTCAGATCAAGGGCGAACTTATATTTTGTCCCGGCCGAGGATGCTGACGCTTTTCATACAAGCCTGTTGACCGAAGGCGTTGCCGATATAAACGATGACGAATATGATGTCCTGCGGGTCGAGTCCGGCATGCCAAAGTACGGCGTAGATATGGATGAGACGACGATCGTACCCGAACTCGGCATCGACGAACTTATCTCATACAACAAAGGCTGCTATATCGGCCAGGAGATCATTGCACGGATCTATTTTAGAGGCCACGTCGCAAAACGATTGTCCGGGCTGATACTTTCAGGGCCGGCGGAAGCGGGAAGTGAGCTGACATCGGCTGACGGCAAGAGTGCGGGACGCATTACGTCTGTAACGTTTTCGCCGGGTAATGAGAGCAATATCGCGTTAGGTTATGTGAGATATGAGTTTCTCGAACACGGAACGCAATTGCATTCGGGAGATCTTACGGCGACGGTCTGCGGGCTTCCCCTTTTGAGATACTCCAAGTGATGAAATGCAGCTAACGCAGGGCGGCATTTGACAATGGCTCGGCCCGCTTCGTAAATTAATAGGAACGCTGGGAGATCGTCTAATGGTAGGACTGCAGTCTCTGGATCTGCCTATCGGGGTTCGAATCCCTGTCTCCCAGCCAAGCTTTTTTTAAGTGGACAGTTGATAATGCATAAGTGATGATCCGGCGTTATTTCGCAATTATCAGTTATCGATCATCGGCTGTCCATTTTTATTTGCGGGCGACACTGTAATGGACATCTGGCACGAGACAGAGATCAGGGTCCGATATGCCGAGACCGATCAGATGGGGATCGTTCACCATTCGAACTATCTCGTCTGGTTCGAGGCCGGCCGCAGTGAGCTATGCCGTTCGCGAGGTTTTTCCTATAAGGAAATGGAGGATCTCGACGATTCACTGCTTGTGGTTGCCGAGTCCTATGTACGATACAAGGCTCCGGCGTTCTATGAGGACGTTCTGACCATTCGCACGCGGGTCGCCGATATACGCAGCCGCAGCCTCCGATTCGTTTACGAGGTGCATCGAAACTCTGACGATACACTGCTTGCCGAGGGCGAAACTCTCCACGTTGTTACCGATCGCGATAAAAAGGTCAAATCGATGCCCGAGGCATACAAAGCACGGCTTGTCGGGCAGCCGAATGATGCTTTTCCTGACGATCAGGCTCCGAGTTGAGGGCAATATCAGCATAAACACACTCTGACTTGAATCTCGGTTCGGCGGACTCTAAACTTGAGATATGCTAGGTACTGGCCGGTCCGAGATCTATTTCATCGCGTCGATGATGGTGCTGATACTGATAGTATGCGCCGTCTCGGTGTACGCATTTTTTAAGACATATAAAAGGGAAATGCGGGAGCGCGAGGCCGAGCGTGCAAAAAGGCTCGCAGCCAAGGCCGCAGACAGCAATGCCGCAGGGCCGGCCGACGAACAGAATTAAATGGACCTCCTTTCGACGTTAAATCCCCAACAGGCCGAAGCCGTAAAAACTACCGAAGGGCCGCTCCTGATACTTGCAGGAGCCGGATCGGGAAAGACGCGTGTCATCACGGTACGCATCGCATATCTCATCGCAGAAAAACAGGTTGCTCCGCACAACATTCTCGCCGTGACCTTTACCAACAAGGCCGCAGGTGAAATGCGTTCGCGTGTCGAGGATCTGCTAAAAGATCTAAAACTGCCGTCGGCTCCGCTGATATCGACGTTTCACAGTTTGTGCGTGCGCATACTCCGCCAAGATATCGAAGCTCTTGAGGAAGGGTATAAACGATCATTTACGATATACGACACTGACGACTCGCTAAAGATCGTCAAAGCGTGTCTGAAAGATCTGGGGCTTGACGAGAAACAGCATACGTCGCGTATGGTGCGAAATGCAATAAGCGCGGCTAAGAATCGGGGCGACGATCACGAGGGCTATGCATCGCGGATCGAATACGGTGATGAGAAAAAAGCGGCGATCGCAAAGGTCTTTAAGATGTATGACGAACGTCTCAATCTCGCAAATGCCCTGGATTTTGACGACCTGCTGATCAAAACGGTAAAACTCTTGCGAAAGTCGCCGGATACGCGCCGCAAATACAACGAACGCTACAAGTACATTCTCGTTGACGAGTATCAGGACACCAACGCACTGCAATTCGCCCTTATCGGATATCTAACGGAACAGCAGCAGAATATCTGTGTCGTCGGCGATGATGCACAGAGCATTTACGGGTTCAGACAGGCGGACATTCGCAACATCCTCGATTTTGAGAGCCATTATCAGAATGCAAAGGTGATCTTGCTCGAACAGAATTATCGCTCGACCCAGACCATACTCGACACTGCCGACGCGATCATCAGCAATAACGTCAATCAAAAGAAAAAGAAGCTTTGGACGGCAAATCCGGACGGCGAGAGGATATTTTATTTTCAGGCTTACGACGGCGACAGCGAAGCCCGATTTGTTGCGTCAAAGATCGATGAGCATCAGGTGCGTTCGCCGGGATCAAAGATCGCGATCCTTTACAGAACGAATGCTCAATCGCGTTTATTCGAAGAAGCATTGCGTCGGATGCGTATCGAATATAACATCGTCGGCGGTTTTTCGTTCTACGAGCGAGCCGAGATCAAGGACGTTATCGCTTATTTGAAGCTCGCACTGAACCCTTTTGACGACATCGCATTATTGAGGGTCATCAACACTCCGGCACGCGGGCTTGGAAAGACAAGCCTTGATGAGGTGCAGCGTCTCGCAAAGCAGAACGGCAGTTCGATCTGGATGGCGATCGCGTCGATCATTGACGAAGATGCTCCTGCCGAGACGAGCCTGACGTCGCGTGCAAAGGAGGCTCTGCGTTCATTTAAACGAGTGTTAGAGGGGCTGATCGCGAAGATCGACGAGCTAAAGACCGGCGATCACAGCGTCTCAGAAACGGTGACCGCCGTTATCGAGGATACAGGATATGCCGGATCGCTCAGGATGGAGAATACTGACGAGTCGGCATCGCGGCTCGAGAATATCGAGGAACTCGTCAACGCGGCCGTCGATTATGACAAACAGGAAGAGAATGGGCTTCGCGATTTTATAGATCACGCTGCTTTGACTGCCGACACGGACAAATATGATCTAAATGCTCCGGTCACGCTGATGACGGTACACTCGGCTAAGGGGCTTGAGTTTCCGATCGTGTTTCTCGTCGGTCTCGAGGATGGCGTATTTCCGCATTCGCGATCGCTCAATGATCCAAAAGAGCTGGAAGAAGAACGTCGCCTTGCCTATGTTGCCATCACTCGTGCCGAGAGTGTGCTGTATATCTCGCATGCAATGCGCAGACGCACATTTGGCGAAGAAATGGCGGCTGAACCATCGCAATTTCTCAACGAGATGCCGCTCGAACTGATCGAGGATATCTCACGCGGCCCGTCGTGGCTCTCGTATGCGAGAGGTTCGTCCGTTATGAAAGCCGGAGCGGCTCAAGGCGGCCGCAGTGAGGCAGAGCCGGCAAGGCCAAAAAATGTTTACACGGGCAAGACATACAACAGCAGCGACGCTGTAGCCGAATTTTTTAAGGATCGCAGCGGCCGCAAGCCGTCGGCTCCTGTAAGCAGACCCGCATTTGAAAGGCCTGACACACCGGCCGAACCGCCCAAACGTCAGGAAACTGCATACGATCGCCTAAAAGCCTCAGGAAGCCGTCCCGGAACGGCAGCGGGTAACTCCGGCGGCGGAGGCTTTGTCCCGGGAGCACATGTTCGCCACGAAAAATACGGCCGCGGCCTCGTACTCAGACGCGAAGGCTCGGGCGATAATGCCAAACTTACGATCAGCTTTCCCGGTTTTGGCCGGAAAAAGCTGATCGAGAAATTCGCAAATCTGCAAAAAGACTGAACCGTCCGAGCCCGGCTTTCGTTAGCCTGTCCGTGCCGACGAACCCATTAAATAGCTCATAAAGACGAAACAAAAAGAGGACGCCAAAAAGAAATAGTCTGGACTAATTTCCTTCTTCGTCAGCTCTTAACTTCGTGGCCCATTCGCTCTGCGGATAGGTCTTATAGAGATAGTTCTTTATCTCCTCGTGAAGTTCGTTGTTGCTGCCGCATCCGTATTTAGTCCAACCGTTGGCGTGCGTGACGATGTAGAGTGCCTCGGGTACACGTTTGTCGGCAGGCGAACGCTTTGCCCACGCCATGACCTTGTCAGCCAACCATTTAGGAGCATCGCCGATAACGCGGAGTTTGGCATTCTCAGCCTTTGCGGCGGCGTCCATTGCCGGTGTGATAAATGGCGGCCTCGGCAGCGACGGTACGCTGTCGTCATCGGTGACGGCGCCATCCTCAGGCTCGTACGGAGCACACCACCAATCGTTTGCGTCCCAATCGCCCTGTTCATTATCAGTTCGTCCTATGCCGTCCTCGATATAGGGTGAAAGCATAGGGTTTTTGAGTACAAAGAAAAGCATTGCCGTATCGCGGCTTGCGGGTGATTTTGCGGCTGCGATCTCGGCGAGGCTTTCAGCGAGATCGGGGCGGTATTTAGCCAATTCGGGCGAGATCTTTGCCAGCATCGCGGCATCATTAGCAAGATAGCTGCGCATCCAGATCGCTATCGCAAAACGGCTTCGCATATAGTCCGGAAGTGATGGCGACTGTTCGACCTCATATAATTTTGCCGTCGTGAAATGATCGTTAAAAACTGCGATCACATCCGTATCGAACATCTGACGGCCCTGCCAGAGCTTTTCGTCAGCCATATTCTTTTCGATCTCGGCGTCGTACTCCTCTTTGGTCTGTTTTGACGATTCGGGGTCATACCATGATTTTTGTTCGGCGATGAACTCATCCATAGTTCCGATCGTGCCGTCATAGTCGAACGCGTAAGCACTTCGCAGGCTTGCCTTGATATATTCATCGAGCGATGCGGCGACGTGCAGCTTTAACTGCTGAAAAGCGTTGCGAGCCGAAACCGGTATCTGATCGCCCATCGCGAGGTTCTCATCGATCAGCTTTGCCGCATCAGCCGAACGGCCCATGTCGTTGAGCAATCTTGCCGCGTAATAAGAGATCGTCGTGAATGCTGCTGACTGTCGGTTAGCCCTGATCGCCGCGTCAACGAGCTTGGCCGCGTCGGGCGATGTTTTTACGGCCTTGCTCAGGGCGGTCATCAGCCAAAGGTCGCTGCCGCCGGATCTGTACCTTTCGAGAGCGAGGTTATAGCTTGTCTCGGGTTTCATGGCGTAAACAAAGAGCCATTCGGTCATCTCGTCCCGACGTAGAAAGTCAGGAAACTGAGCCGGTGTCAGCTTATCGTCACCGGCGTAACCTCCCTCATAGTCCTTTGATCGGTTGTCGGTGAACCGCCGTCCATAAGCGTCATGCCAGGCATTCAAGGCACGTTTTTTGAGATCGTCGTTAAGCGGTTTGCCGACGGCCTTTTGAACTAAGCTGAGTACGTCATCATCTGATGCGGCCGGGTCGGCATAGACGGTGACCGGTTCGCCCTCGTCACGATAGATATAAACTTTTACCTTTCCGCCCGCGACGGCATCGTCAGCGTCAGTGACCTCAAGTTCATTCTTTACAGATTTAACACCTGCGGCACTCGAAACTGCCTGCATGATGCCGGCGAGTTGTGCTTTGCGTACTTCGCCATAAAGCGAGACATTGCCGTCATCGACATTCGCGGTGATATCGGCTTCGATATTCGCAAGTGCAGTCGCAACATTGGCACGGACAATGTCATCGGCCGTTGCTCCGGGTTTGATCTCACGCAGTTGCCGCTTTTGCTCGGCACGCATGGCTTCGGACTCGAATTTATCCAACAGCCACGTATAGTCAATGACATTCTGCCTAAAATCTTGGTTATCACCGTAACCGTTGATCGTTCGAGACAACTCTAAAACGCGCTCTTTTGGATGAGTACGATATCGAACAAGGCCCATTAATTGCTCGGCAGACCGGTTAAATTTGCCTGTACGCGAGATGAAACGCTCAAGCTGCTGTTCGGCCTCGATGTAGATAGCGGCGGACCTTGCAGGATCTTTTGCAAGGCTTGCCTGACGTATGAGCGTGCGGGCGACGAGGTAATCAGCAGTTTCCTGCCAGGGCGAAGCGTTGTCGGCTGCGATCTCGGCAAACTCGCGCTTTGCTGCCTCATAATCAAGCGCATAAAAATCGGCTGCGGCTTTTTGATAGGCCCGATCCTTTTGCAGCCATTCGGGAGCACCTGCGGGAGCATCAGGCGGAGTGCGGCGGCCGGATGTACAATTTTGAAAGACAAGATCCTGTGCATTTACCCAATCGACCACACTTGCGTCTGTCGGCCCATGTGCCGAAACGCGGTCACTGAGTGTGTCGGCCGCAACCTCAAATGCATTTTTTGCACAATTTGGAAAGAAGTCGTAGCCGCCGTCGGTGCGATCCGCATAGATCTCAGGCGATCTTTTCTCGTTTGCCATTACTTCCTTACGCTTTGCGATCCATGTCTTTAAAGCGTCATCTATGGACGTGTCGGCAAACTCTCTGTTATCAAAGGCTGCCCGCCACACCTCGACGATCGCCTTTTGCTCGGAGTCGTTAAGGCCGCTGCCGTTAATGTATCGATATGCGGCGATCAGAGCGGCACGCTTAAAGCCCGGCTTTACGATGCCCAAACGGCCCGCAGCATAACCGGTGTACGGAGCCTCAGGGATCTTATCGACGTCAAAAAGCGGCGTTACATATCCTGGCCCGCAGGGAATTGCGGACGAAAGCAAAAGCGAAACAAGCAACAGCGAAAGTGCGATACGTGCGGCGATCTTCATAGTGTCTGGTTAGAGAGATTTGCTATCAAATATACTTCATCTTTGTTGTTAGTGAAACCGGAAGTTGATTTCAGAGGCCTTTGGAAATGTCTGATGCAGGCTGTCTAAAGACCGTGCCGCAGCGATATGCACAAAAAAAAGCTGTCCGGATCGAAATCCGGACAGCTCTTTTAAATGTTCTGGATCGCTGGCCGTCAGGTACATTTTCTATGCACATGACGGTAAGGGAAATGGGTCAGACACTCATGATCTCGACCTCTTTATTTTTGGTCAACTCGTCTATCTTGCTAATAAATGTATTTGTAAGCTTTTGAATGTCGTCGAGGCCGCCGCGTTCGTCATCCTCAGAGATCGCTTTGTCCTTGAGAAGCTTTTTGATCGCATCGTTTGACGCATGGCGGACGTTGCGTACGGCAATGCGATGTTCTTCGGCGATCTCGCCGACCTGTTTGGCAAGCTGGCGGCGACGCTCTTCGTTAAGAGGCGGAACGGGCAGGCGAATGACCTTGCCGTCATTTGACGGGTTAAGGCCGAGATTTGCCCCGATGATCGCTTTTTCGACAGCTCCGAGCTGCGAGATATCCCACGGCTGAACAGTTATCAGCTGAGGTTCAGGCACGGCGACCGATGCCATCTGCGAAAGCGGTGTCGGCGAACCGTAATAATCGACCGTAACAGTATCGAGCAATCCGACGGTCGCACGTCCGGTGCGGACATTTGCCAGCTTTCGCTTAAAATCTTCGACAACGGCATCCATTTTAGGGCCGGTTTCTTTTGTAACGTCTTGTACGCTCATAATCGTGTGTCTCCAGTCGGGAATTTATATCGCAGGGACGGCATTTGAAACGATGGTGCCGATCGAGAGGTCGCCGCAGACGGCCTTAACAATGTTGCCCTGTTCGCGCATATTAAAGACCATTATCGGCAGATCATTATCCATACAAAGCGAGATCGCCGATGCGTCCATTACTTTCAGGTGTTTTTCAAGAACTTCCTGATATGAGATCCGGTCAAATTTTGTTGCGGACGGATCTTTGACGGGGTCGGCAGTATAGATGCCGTTGACCTTGGTCGCTTTAAATATAATATCAGCCTTCATCTCGAGGGCACGCAGTGCGGCCGCCGAGTCAGTTGTAAAGAAGGGATTGCCGGTGCCGGCGGCGAATATGACGATCCTGTTCTTTTCTAAATGACGCTCAGCACGACGCTGAACGAAAGGCTCGGCGAGCTGTGGTACGTCGATCGCCGAGAGTGCACGTGTCACGACGCCGGCTTTTTCAAGTGCGTCCTGCAGAACGACGGCATTCATGATCGTGGCAAGCATGCCGATATAATCAGCTGCGGCACGGTCCATGTTGCCTGCCGACTCAGAAACACCTCTAAAGATGTTGCCGCCGCCGACGACTATTGCCAACTCAACGCCGAGATCGTGAACGGTCTTGACCTCGGCCGCGATAGCTGAGGCGACCTTGGTATCGATACCGTAATTTTGTTCGCCCATGAGGGCTTCGCCGGAGAGTTTTAAAAGGATTCGTTTGAAAACGGGCGTCATAATCGTATGCGGCTATTGCCGAGAGCCGACGGCGAGGAAGAAAGGCCGAATTTCAAAGTTTGGGGCCCGGAGCCGGAGAAAGGGCAATTCCTTTCCTGGCCGGTACTCAAGGCCCGAAACTTATAGCCTAAGTGTCTAAGAGATCATCGAGGCGACCTCGGCGGCAAAGTCGTCCTGTTTTTTCTCGATGCCCTCGCCCATCTTAAAGCGGGCAAAACGGCGGATCGAGATATTCTCTTTGATCGAAGCGATCTTTTCGGTGACGAGGTCGGCGATCGTCTTTGACGGATCCTTGACGAAAGCCTGATCGACGAGGACATTGTCCTCATAGAACTTGTTCAGGCGGCCCTCGATGATCTTGTTGAGAACATCTTCGGGTTTGTTCGCATTCTTGGGATCATTCTTGAGCTGCTCCATAAGGATCTCGCGCTCTTTTTCGATCTCTTGTGCGGGAACCTCATCGCGATTTGTAAAACGCGGAGCAACTGCGGCGATGTGCATCGCGACATCCTTAACGAGCTGCTGAAACTCATCACCGCGCGAGACGAAATCGCTCTCGCAATTGATCTCGACGAGAACCCCGACCTTGCCGCCCATGTGGATGTACGAACCGACGGCCCCCTCAGCGGTGACGCGTCCTGCCTTTTTATCGGCGGTCGCGATGCCTTTTTTACGAAGGATCTCGACGGCTGCAGACTCATCGCCATTTGCCTCGACGAGAGCATTTTTGCAGTCGATCATGCCTGCACCGGTCTTTTCACGGAGCGATTTAACCGCACCTGCTGTAATTTCTGCCATAACTTACCTCAAATGATATCTATTGTTTGTTACAAATCTATAAAAAAGCGTAGCCAATTTGCCGAAACCGGAAAAAAGCTACGCTTGAAAAAATGAAGAATATTTTAGCTTGCGCTTGCTTCGCTGCTTTCTTCCGAAGCGGGCGTTTCCGCTTCAGCGTCGTCAGAGTCATCAGACTCTTCGTCATCGGTCTCATTTGCCGCAGCTTCGATCTCGGCTTTTTCATCTTCGCTGAGATATTCGCTCGGGATGGCCGTGAGAGACGCAACTTCGGTCTCGCCGTTATCGTCAGCAGATACCGCAGCGTCAGCTAGGGCAACGCCGCCTTCGGTTCCGATCTGTTTGCCCTCGAGGATCGCATCAGCGATACGCGAAGCAAAGAGACGGATCGCACGCAGAGCGTCGTCGTTGCCCGGAATGACGTGATCGATGCCCTCAGGCGAGCAGTTGGTATCGACAACGGCTACGATCGGGATGCCGAGACGATTAGCTTCTTTAACGGCAATGTCCTCTTTGCGGACATCGATGATAAAGAGCATATCGGGCATACCGTTCATATCCTTGATGCCGGCAAGATTCTTCATCAGGCTTTCGTGCTCGCGGTCGAGTTGGAGACGCTCTTTCTTGGTGAGCATCTCAAAACGGCCGTCCTCACGCATTGCTTCGATCTCTTTGATCTTGTTGATCGATTTTTTGACGGTGTCGTAGTTGGTCAACAGTCCGCCAAGCCAGCGGTTGTTGACGTAGAACTGTCCGCAACGCTCGGCTTCCTCTTTAATGGCGTCCTGAGCCTGACGTTTTGTGCCTACGAAGAGAACTTTTTGATTAGGACGCTGCGTGAGCGACTCAGAAACGTAGTTGAGCGAGTCGCGGAAGAGCTTTTGCGTCTTTTGAAGGTCGATAATGTAGATACCGTTGCGCTCGCCGAAGATATATTCTTTCATCTTCGGGTTCCAGCGACGGACCTGATGTCCAAAGTGAACTCCTGCCTCGAGGAGTTCTTTCATCGTTACTGTAGCCAAAATTTTGTCTCCTTGGTTTATGTGCTCGCCGGAGAGATCATCTAATTCGTGAACCTAGGGACTCACCGGCGATGGTTTTATAAAAGGGCGTCGGCCTCGGGCATTTGAGATTCGGCCAAAGCGTAAAGCAAGGACCGAAACCAAATGCCAAAGACCGATATCCCAAACTTCTTAACGTTTCGAGAACTGGAAGCGAGCACGGGCACCTTTCTGTCCGTACTTTTTACGTTCTTTCTGACGCGGGTCACGTGTCACGAGGCCTGCTTTTTTCAGGGTCGAACGCAGATCCGAGTTGTACTCCATCAGGGCACGCGTGATGCCGTGACGGACAGCTCCGGCCTGTCCGGCGTTGCCGCCGCCATCAACATTCACGAGAATGTCAAATTTCTCTGCGGTGTCGGTCAGGCGAAGCGGCTGACGAATGATCATCTGCAATGCTTCGTTAGGGAAGTACGAGTTGAACTCGCGCTTGTTGACCGTGATCTTGCCTGAACCGGGACGCAGGTAAACGCGTGCTGTCGAGGTCTTTCGTCGGCCTGTGCCGTAATACTGAATGTCTGCCATAAAGATAGTTGTCGTTTGTCAACGATCAGATGCCGGCGGTATCGCGGTCAGATGACCGGCCGCAGGCGTCTGCCTGCTTATTTAGTAATGATCTCGATCGCCTGTGGCTTTTGAGCGGTCTGTTTGTGCTCAGCGTCAGCGTAAACCTTAAGTTTTTTGACCATTGCACGTCCGAGTTTGGTTTTGGGAAGCATGCCCTTGACCGCAAGCTCGATGACGCGCTCGGGGTTGTTGATGAACATGTCCTTGACCGACACCTCACGGAGTCCGCCCGGGAAAAGCGTGTGATGGCGATACATCTTCTGATCGTTCTTTGACCCCTTAAAGATCGCGTGGCGGGCATTGATCACAACACAGTGATCGCCCATATCCATGAACGGCGTCCAGTCGGGATTATTCTTACCTGAAAGGATGCGTGCAACCTCTGTTGCGAGACGACCGACGGTCTTGCCCTTGGCATCGACCAAGAACCACTTGCGATTATCGGCTAGATCCTTCCCACTTGGAAAATAAGTACTCATATTCACACACACTGCTAGAAATATCCGCAAAAATGCGAACTGACAGGATATCGAAACTCAATTCAATGGTCAAGTCTAAACCCGAACCATATACAACCACAAACCGCACGAAATGATAAAGACTGCGAGATCGCCGGTTAAATTTGAGCCGAAAGCCGTAAATTGGGGCGATAGATCGGCTGCTTTTTCATAAGTTCTATGACGATGGCAATGTAATATGAAGTGAATTTAACTCCGGATACGGCCAGCCGTCTGAAAGCTATTTTATTGATGTGCTAAAATCTCGATTTTACAGCTATGGACGAAAAAGACCTCGACCTTAAACAAGCTAAACTTGCGTACACCATCATACAGTCGCTAATGGAAGGCCACGAAGCCCTCAGCGACCTGCTCGTCGTGATGTCTCACGCCCTCGACGAAGACACACTCAAAGCTCTCACCATGACCGGCGAATGGCAAAAATATCTCGAGTCGAAACGAGAGCTAGAGAAAACCCACGCTCAGATCGAGCTGTTTACAGAGGATCTGAAAGTTTTGGAGGAAGGGGCATCCAATGTCTGATCAAACGAAAATAATTGTTAATTGATAATTAGTAATTGTTAATTGGTAAAAAGGTCGGATCGACAATTAAAAATTAATCATTAGTAATTAAAAATTATTTTGCATTGAAGTTTTGAGAAATGATATTTGACGTTTTGATCATCGGGGCCGGTCCGGCGGGGATAATGGCGGGTTTTGAGGCTAAGAGAGCGGGGCTGTCCTATGTCGTGATCGAAAAAGGTTTGATCGGAAATACGATCTACAACTATCCGGTCGGGCTGACGGTTTTTTCGACGGTCAATGAGCTTGAGTTTGCGGACGGCGAGCTCAAACCTGCGAGAGAAAAGCCCACGCGCGAAGAGCTGCTTTCATATTACGTGCGGTTCGTTTTGGACAATGATCTCGACGTTCGGACACAGGAAACGGTGACATCCGTGACGAAGTCCGGCGAACATCTTTTTACCGTTCAAACTTCGAAAGCGAGATACGAGGCGAAGAATGTGCTGTTCGCATTCGGTGCGATGGACACGCCGCGAAAACTCGGCGTACCGGGCGAAGACCTGCCGCACGTATTTGACCATTTTCGCGAAACGTATCCGTGGGTCAAGAAAAAGGCGCTCGTTGTCGGCGGCGGAAATTCGGCGGGCGAGGCGGCGTTGTTTCTCGCCCAAGAGGGAGCCGATGCGACCTTGGCGATCTTTCGCCGAGATTGGGAAAACACCGATCCAAAACAAGGCTGTATCAAATATTGGGTCAAACAGCCGCTCGAACAAGAACTCGGCGGCCATTGCCTTAATCTCTTTTTTCTCGGCAAAGTGGTCGAATTTTGTCCCGGTGAGGTCATTCTCGAAAATGAGAACGGCGAACGCGTTGCTTTAGAGAATGATGTCGTTTTTGTGCTGATCGGTTCCGACGCGGATCTGACAATGCTCAAAGATCTCGGGGTTACGACCGAGGACGGCAAATACGGCGAGGTTCCGTCATACGACCCCGAAACATTTCAAACCAATGTCCCGGGCATCTATGTCGCGGGCCATTTCACCAGTCACCGTCACATAAAAGGTGCCATCGATGCCGCAAAGCAGCTGATCCCAAAACTCGCAGAGAAAGCTCGATCTGATAATGCGGTCGGTAATGGATAACGAGTGATCACCGGAAGAAAAGTAAATATATATACGTTAAGATCGAAAAAACCGCCCTGGGATAGAGCGGTCTTTTCTTTTTCGAGTAAGAGAACGTCTTAAGTTTAGTTCGTTGGGGTGCGGTCTTTGACGATCATGAACCTCTTCTCGGCAAAGGCTTTTTCGACGATGGGGGAGTTGATGTCGTAGGAGGTGACGTCGAATGTTTCGTCGATAATTCCGTTAGTGGTCGTGGTCCATTTATATGGAAGCTGGACGCCGTTAGTGGTGCGATAGTCTGCAAATTTGACGGTAAATTCGACCGGGTCTGCGGTCTGGACACGCTGAAAGACTCTGATCTCTTTTGCCTCGTCAGTTTGTGTGCCGTCAAGTTTGTCGGTCGTGATGAACGGGGGCATCTTTATACCTGTATAGCTGATCGCAACGGGCATATCGCTCGAATGATCTAAATAAAGTTTGAATGTTTGTCCGCCTGCGGTCGCAATGACGATATTGCAGGTCACGCCGTCGATCTCGCCTTCACCGCCGAGTGTGTAGGCGATGTCCACTCCTTGCGGAGGCGTAAGCAAAAGTCCGAGTGTCGTATGCAGGAGTTCATTCTGACGCATACCGTCGGATACCGGGGCGGACAGTGTTCGGGCAAAGATCATGTTCTTCCCGTCATCGGACCTTGCGGATAAAACGCTGCCGGCGGAGTTGTCGCTGCTGCTCTCGGCGGCATCGTCGGTGACAAGAGTTACTCTCTGCACGTCGGTCGATGCTCCGGATCCGGCCTTGTCGCGTTTGATAATGATCTTGGCCGGTTCACCGCTAACAGACTGTTCGGCGGCGATCTTTTCGGCTTCGACGCCGGTATATACCTGCTCGCTGCCGTCCGGTCTTTTGATGACAATGCGGCGAACCTTGCCGCCGTCAGGAGCACCTTCGGCATCGACGTCCAATCTAAACGTCCTGCCTTTTTCGACGTCGGCCGTGCGTGTGATCATAACGGTGTCCGCGGCAAATTTACCGTCACCGAATTTCATTGTTCTCATCATACGGTCGGGCAGCATCATCGAGATCTCGGCTTCGCCGGTCTGCGGGGTATCGACTCCGTTGAGTTTGATCGAGCGAGTGCTCGATCCGACGATCCGCATATTCTTGATCCCGTTTATAGCCGCGTCGCCGCCGATCGCGACACGAGCCTTTTGAATTAACGCGACAGCTTTTTCGTCGGACCTGTAGCCGGCACTCGTGTGTTCGACGATGGCACCGACGCCTAAAAATACGGCCGTTGCCGCAAAAACTGATAAGGTAAATCTTTTCATAACCGTTAACCTCCGTTACTTATACATTATTTCCAAATTGGTTGTCATCGGGCTTTTTAACCGATGTCGCTATAAAGATCGCGGCGAACGAGATGCTTTTCGTAAAAATTGTGAAACATCCGTTCGTCTGACATTTTGAATTATGACTCGGCGGCCGATGCAAGTGATTAAGAGGACGCAAAGAAAATGTTAAGGATGTAAAATGTGCCGTAAAACGATAGACAGCCGCGAGTGAGACGTAAGACAATGTGTATCGATGAAGCGTTGGTGGCAGACATATACGGTTTTGATCAGCGTCGGTGCCTTATTATCGGGCCTTGCGGTGCTCGGACTGCTGCAATATCGCTGGCTGACGCAGATCAATGCTGCCGAAAGCGAAAAGGAACACGCTCGCGTGCAAGAGCAGGCCGATCGCTTTGCGAGCGACCTTAACCGGACTCTCCAGAGTGTTTACACTAACTTTCAGGCAAGCACGACCGACTGGAGCGACGACGGAGCAAAGGTCATCAATGAACGGCTCGATTACTGGAAAACGAACTCGGAGTATCCCGCATTAGTAAAGGATGTCTATTTCTTTAAACCGGACGAGGGCGAACCGGCAAAGCATCTCGATCTCGCGACCCGCGAACTCGTAAACGAACCTTTACCGGACGATCTCGCGGGCGTTTCAAAAAGCGCGTACGACGACAAACCGCTCGCAAGCGCCGACGCGGAGCATTTTGCTCTCTTCATTCCGATAATTGATCCGCAGCCTCGCCTTACGAATGTTACCTTTCGCCGTGACAGTATCGATAAACCGAGGCCGGAGATAAAACGCGATCTTGAGCGTATATCTAAACCTTTCGGCTACATTGTCGTTCGCCTCGACGAAAGTGTGATCAAGGAAAAGATCATTCCCGATCTGACAGCTAAATATTTTGGTGACGGCGATTACAATGTGGGCGTCGCGGACAATAATGGCCGGAGCCTGACGGCAATGACGATCAGCGGAAATGCGGACGGTGCGGCCGGTGTATTCGATCTTTCGCCGGATAAGTTCATGATATTTATGAACCGTACGGCAGTTCCGGCAACGTCGGTCACCGCCTCAACGGCATCGGACGGAGCTAAGAAGACGATCGTCCTGGATTCACATGTCGAAAGCCGTGTCGTGACCGGCGATGGCGACGCAAAGGGCAAAATGACCGTCACAGGCATTAAATTGCAGGGAACTACGGCCGATCGAGTGTTTTCGACGACGACATCCGACGCCGCCGGCAAACCGCCGTGGCTGCTGCAGGTACAGCATATCTCAGGCTCGCTCGATAATTACTTTGCTTCGGTGCTGCGAAAGAATCTTGCAATCGGATTCGGGCTGCTGATGCTCATTGCCGTCGCGGTCGGTGCGGTCATCATTTCGACATTTCGAATGCGTATGCTTGCACAAAAACAGGTTGATTTTGTGTCGAGCGTCTCGCATGAGTTTCGCACGCCGCTGGCGGTCATATATTCCGCCGGCGAAAATCTTGCGGACGGTGTGACCCGCGATCACGAACAGGTCACAGGCTATGGTGAAATGATCAAGGCCGAGGGCCGAAAGCTGTCGGCGATGGTCGAGCAGATCCTCGATCTTGCCGGAGCTAATGCGGGTAAGCGAAAATTCGATCTCAAGCCGACAGACCTTAACTCCGTTATCGAAACGGCGGTCGAAGATTGCCGTCCGCTGATCGATGCCAAACAAATGATGGTCGAGAGCGACGTGCCGGAGCTGCCGCCCATAATTGCCGACCGCACGGCGATCACTCAGGCGATGCAGAATCTGATCGCGAATTCGATCAAGTACAGTAACGGGTCAAATTGGATAAGGATCTCGGCGAAAGGCCTTGAGGACAAGGTCGCCGTTTCGGTCGAGGATCGCGGCATAGGCATCTCACGCGGAGAGCTGAAGCAGATATTTGAGCCTTTTTATCGTTCGCGAGTTGTTGTCGATGCACAGATCCACGGCAACGGACTCGGCCTGTCGATCGTAAGACAGATACTCGACGCACACGGCGGCGACATCAAGGTCGCGAGCGAACTCGGAAAGGGAAGCGTATTTACGATAGAGCTGCCGCTGACGGCAGGACAGAACGCAGCAGACGGATGAGAGTTTTACTTGTCGAAGATGAAAAAGGCCTGATCCTGACCCTCACCGATCGTCTGACGAGCGAGGGTTTTGAAGTGACGAGTGCCTCAGACGGCGAAACGGGATGCGAACTTGCTCTGTCAGGACATTTTGATCTGATGATACTCGACGTGATGCTGCCGAAAAAGAACGGCTATGACATTGCTCGCGATGTCCGCAATGCAAAGGTCGATACGCCGATCTTAATGCTCACAGCCAAGGGCGAAACGATCGACAAAGTGCTCGGACTGAAACTCGGTGCGGACGATTATCTGACAAAACCCTTTGAGATGATCGAGCTTGTGGCTCGTGCCGAGGCATTGATGCGACGTTCGCCGCAGAGAAGGCCGGCGGATGGCGGCATTATCAGATTTGGCGATATTGCCGTCGATTTTCAACGAGCCGAAGTCACACGCGGCACGCATCAGATCGATCTCTCGGCGATGGAGTTCAAACTGCTCTATCATCTGATCGCCCGTCCGGGCGTTGTTCACTCACGCGACGAACTACTAGATGCCGTTTGGGGTTATGACGCTATGCCGACGACCCGAACGGTCGATGTACATATCGCATGGCTCAGACAAAAACTCGAAAACAATCCAAAGCATCCGCTCTATATCCAGACCGTACACGGGCTTGGGTATAAGTTCACGGCTTAACTTATGCCGATGATCTCTCGACATCTCAGAGCATCGTCCTTCATCGTTATATTGTTAAAGAAAATGTAAGCGAGCCTGTCTTTAGGAATAAGAGCGGACAGGTCGCTAAGTTCGTCATCGTTGTAGGTGTAACGCCAACGCGGAATGCCGTGCAGGCGATAATATGTGCGGTCGGGCGTGACAGTCCGATGTGCAAATGGATCTACGCAATGCCAGAGGCCGAGTTCATCACATAACTCGACGATCGTCTCGTCGGGCCATTTGCCGCGAGGTTCCCAGACCAAGTTAAAGCCGTCACGGTCGATCTCGCCGAAAAATCGCTTCATATTCAAAATGTTCTCGGGCAGAGGCTGAAATTTCGCCGGACATTGGAATAAGATGGTCCGAGCCTTTAGAGCTTTTGCGGATGCGAGCGTGACGGCAAGGGCTTCGCGGACGATATCCGTAGGTTTAAAGAAACCTGCTTCGGCAGATTCTTTTTCGTTCAGTTCGCGTTTCAGGCGTCGATATGTCGGGCTTGAGGTTTCGTGAGTGATGAGCTGCCATGCCTTGACGGTAAACTCGAAACCGTAAGGTTGTTCGGCTCGCCAGCTTTCGAGCGTTTCGATCTGCGGCGGCTGATAAAACGTATGCTGGATCTCGACGGCGTCGAAAAGTGTTCCGTATTCGGGACGCTTTACACGTCCAAAACCGCATGTGCCGATCTTGGTCTGCAATTGCTCTGTCATCTCAACTCCATTCAGGCATAATGTAAAAAGTGATCGCGGCATAGTGAATGATGCTGCCGATGAGTACGAATACGTGAAATATAGCGTGATGATGCCTGATCGATTTCCAGCCGAAAAATATCATTCCGGCCGAATAACTGACACCGCCGGCGATTATCAGGATCATCGGTATCAGCCCGGCCGCGTAATAGATCGGTTTGACCGCGAACACACCGAGCCAACCTAAAGCGAGATACATCACGATACCGAGAGCATTGGCGCGTTCGCGAAAGATGACCTTTAACAAAATGCCCGAGATGGCGATCGCCCAGACGATCCACAACATTCCGATACCGATGCCGTCACGCAGCAGCACAAGCAGAAAGGGCGTGTAGCTGCCCGCGATCAGTAAAAAGATACAGCAATGATCGAGCAGCTGAAACAGGCGTTTATGATGCGGTGATGTTGTCGAATGATAGAGTGTTGACGCCGCGTAAAGCACTACCAGAGAAATTCCGTAAACGAGAGAACTGATCCATTGCCACCGGTCGCCGCGCCATGCGATAAGCGTCAAAAAAATAAAGCCGCAAATGCTGAGCAGCAGTCCGAGGCCATGCGTCGCAGTGTTAGCGACCTCCTCGATACTCAGCTCTGCAAAACGGCTTAATTTCATGTGCCTGATCTTATCTGGCCATGTGTTCGTCAAATGACGTTTCACTGGTCGAGCGATCACGCCTGGCCACACCGGTCTCGTATGCGGCATCTTCGACCCTTGCGGCAACCGCCTCGCCGACACGACGGTCAAAAACGGATGGAATTATGTAATCAGGGTGCAGTTCATCAGGGCCGATGATGTCCGCGATGGCGTTAGCGGCCGCGAGTTTCATTGCCTCGTTTATGCGTGATGCACGACAATTCAACGCACCTCTAAAGATGCCGGGAAAGCACAGAACGTTGTTGATCTGGTTTGGATAATCCGAACGCCCCGTCGCCATAACGGCCGCATGTCCCACTGCTTCCTCAGGCATTATCTCGGGCACCGGATTTGCCATCGCAAAGATGATGGGATCCTTTGCCATATTTTGCAGGTCAACGGGTGTGATCACGCCCGGTACAGATAAACCTAAAAAAACATCGGCATCTTTGATGACATCATGGATCGTGCCTTTCTCTTTAGCCGGATTGGTATTGCGGGCATACCAGTCCTTGACCCAATTCATATTTTCCTGGCGTCCCTCATAAATAGCTCCGGTCTGATCACAGCCGACGATATTTTTGACACCGGCGGCCATAACGATCTTTGAACAGGCGACGCCGGCGGCTCCGACGCCGTTCACAACGATCTTTACATCTTCCATGCTCTTGCCGACGATCTTTAGAGCGTTGATGAGTGCGGCGAGTACGACGACGGCCGTGCCGTGCTGGTCATCATGAAAGACGGGTATATCGAGTTCTTCCTTAAGCCGGTCTTCGATCTCAAAGCATCGCGGAGCCGAGATGTCTTCGAGATTGATGCCGCCAAAAGCGACAGATATATTCTTGATGGTTTGAATGATCTCGTGCGGGTCCTTTGTGTTCAGACAGATCGGAAAGGCATTAACACCGCCAAATTCCTTAAAAAGCTGGCATTTGCCCTCCATGACCGGCATCGCTGCCGCAGGGCCGATATCGCCGAGTCCGAGGACCGCCGTGCCGTCTGATACGACGGCGACAGTGTTCTTTTTAATTGTCAGGTTAAATGCTTTTTCGGGATCTTTGTGTATCGCCTCACAGATGCGGGCGACGCCCGGTGTATATGCCATCGACAGATCAGATCGTGTCTTGAGCGGCATTTTTGAAACGGTCTCGATCTTGCCGCCGAGATGCATCAAAAAAGTGCGGTCGCTGACATTGACGACCTCAACCCCGTCGATATTGCTGACGGCGTCAAGTATCTCTTGATCGTGCGATTCGCTTGCGGCATTAACTGTTACGTCGCGTATCAGATAATCTTTGCCGACGCTGACGATGTCGATCCCCTCGATATCGCCGCCCGCTTGGCCGATGGCTGTCGTGATCTGGCCTAATTTACCCGGTAAGTTATGAATGCGCACGCGCAGCGTAAGACTATAGCTCGCGTTCGGTGTAGCTGAGTGCCCCATAAAACATAAAAGTATGACGAAATTGACGGGCGAGGGCAAATTTGCAATTTGCGAGATTGCAAAGTGACTTTTTGGCATATCGCAAATCTAATGTCTGATATTTACCCGAAAACAGAACTTTTTTAATGGCACATAAGTTGAGATAGGACATAGTGAGCCGATCACCAAACGGTTCCGGAGGTTACTATGAATGCAACTGTAATTACGTACTTTATTTATCTGACCATTAGCGTGATCTTGACCGTATGGGTCGCCAGAACGCTGCATAAGAATGGAAGGGGCTTTCTCGTAGAGGTTTTTCATGGCGATGAGTCCTTGGCAGATTCTGTCAATCATTTACTTGTAGTTGGCTTTTATTTGATCAACCTGGGGTTTATCAGCTTTGCTTTAAAAATAGGTTATGACATTGAGAACGCCCGTGAGAGCATCGAGGCTTTGTCCGTGAAGATCGGGATGGTAATGCTCGTCCTTGGCATTATGCACCTTTTCAATCTTTTTGTTTTTAGCCGCGTGCATCGTCGCAGCCAATATAGAAAGACAACGGGCTTTGACCCGGCTTGATCATTGCATCTGCACTGACGTCACACGTGAAATGCTATAATTCAAGTAAAGGTCTTTGGACTTAGGAGCATTAGACGTTATCAGTAAGGTTACGGGACAAACTCGCGGGCTAAAGCATAATCAGCTCGCACGAATTGAAAGATTAGGTACTCGACGCGTGCCGGCGGCGGAGATAATTTCGGCGGAGCTTGCACGTCAGATGTCTGAGATCTCGAATGAGACAGGGCGCCAGATCGGCGTCCTTCTCAATCGTAAAGGACAGGTCGAATATGTAATGGTCGGCAATGCGAAACAGATCGAAATGCCCGATTTTGGCCGTGCTCGCGTGTCGAGTGACAGGTTTCGCGGGCTAAGGTGTGTACACACGCATTTGCTGGGCGAAAAGCTGACACAGGATGACCTCACCGACCTTGCTCTCTTGCGTCTCGACCTGATGAGCATTATCCAGGTCGATCGCAAAAGCGGATTGCCGGGCATGGTCTATTCGGCTCATCTGCTGCCATTTGGAGTTACGGCTTCATTTACCAACGGCGAACAAACTGAGGACGGCACTCCAAACTACGAATTTCTCGAACCCAACATACCATCGCAGCTTGATACTGATTTCCTGTCACTCGTTAATTCGCTCGAGGACGAGATGGCACGCGTGCGTCGGACCGACACCAATAAGCAGGCGGGCCGCGATCGGGCGATACTCGTCGGCGTGACGACCGGCGATATCGAAGAAGAGCATGAATCTCTCGCCGAACTTAACGAACTTGCCGTATCGGCTGATGTTGTAGTGCTGGATAAGATAGTCCAGCGACGCCCGCAGATCGATCCTAAGACAGTTCTGGGAAAGGGAAAGCTCGACGACCTATTGATACGTTCGATGCGGCTCGGTACCGACATTATCGTCTTTGACGCCGAACTCTCGCCCGCGCAGGTTCGCAGCCTCAGCGAGGCGACCGAATTAAAGGTGATCGACCGTCCGCAGCTTATTTTGGATATATTTGCCCAACGAGCTCAATCTCGCGAGGGCAAACTCCAGGTCGAACTCGCACAGTTAAAATACTTGCTGCCGCGGCTTGTGATAGGCCAGAACTCTGCATTTTCGCGGCTGGCGGGCGGCATCGGAGGCCGCGGGCCGGGCGAAACTAAACTAGAGACCGATCGCCGCCGTGTCCGCGACCGCATTGCCCAGCTTGAGCGCCAGGTTGACGATCTTGGCCGTCAGCGACAGGAACGCCGCAAGAACCGCGTCCAAAAGCATCTGCCGATCATTTCGCTCGTTGGCTACACAAATGCGGGTAAATCGACATTGCTCAATGCCCTGACCCAGAGCGAGGTCTATGCGGAAAAAAAGATGTTCGCAACGCTCGATCCGACCTCGCGTCGGTTGAGGCTGCCGTACGATCAGGAAGTTATAATTAACGACACCGTCGGATTTATTCGCGATCTGCCGGACGCTCTGGTCTCGGCATTCAGGGCAACGCTCGAAGAGATCTCCGACTCGAGCCTTCTTATACATGTGGCAGATGCTTCGAACCCGCGTGTGATGCAGCAGATCGCTTCGGTCAACAAGATCCTTCTCGATCTTGAGCTGAATAAGATACCGCAGGTCGTTGTCTTAAATAAGACCGACCTCATCGATGAACAAGAACTGGAAGTACTGCGGCGGCAGATCCAACTTGACACAGGCTTGGAAAGCGTGGCAATTTCAGCTATCGACCGCTCAACATTGCGGCCGCTGGCCGAACGCATCGGCGGCGTCATCATCGATCAGGAAAATTCGACAGAAAAAGATACTATCGATCAGGAGGCGACCGTAGCCAACGCCTGACCTGTTACAGATGTCAAAACGCATCAAAGATCTCAAATCACCCGGCACACGAGCCGGTGACCGCATCAAGGCGGTGCTGCTCAAGCCTGTCAACAAGCTGTCTGAGGGGCAGCGTTTTTGGGTCGGATTTGCTCTGTTTTCGATCGTAACGACTCTGCTTATTCAAAATCCTTTTTGGCATCCGATCGCACAGAACACCTATCAGGTCGGTGATATTGCCCGCGAAGCCATCTTTGCTCCCGCAGACATCTCTGTAACCGATGACGACGAGACAGCCCGGTTAAAGGATGCTGCCGCTCAAGAGGTAAGGCCGATATTTCGCTTTGAGTCGAATAAGAGCGAACAGGCTGTACAGTCATTTCTCTCGGCGTGGGAAAGCTTACAGAGACACGGCGGTGACTCGCCGCAGGGGACTAAGCCGGTAAATTCGTCAAAACCATCTAATTCGGATTCAAAGGGCGAAGTGCATTGGACAGGCCCGGGCGGTACTGAGGTCGGAAAGGTATTTGCCTCCAGAGCATTTAGCCGCAATGAGATAGACGCGGTCCAAAGTGCTCTTCGCGAGGCGGCTGAGGGCTATATATATGACGATGCCGAGCGTCAGTATTTTCAAAAGGAGCTTTTTGTTTTCGACAGGTCAAAGCCGGGCGTGCAGACGACGGTCTCGATGCCCGAAAGTAACTGGACATCGCTGTCAGCCGCGAGAGAGAAATTTAAGACACGATTAGGCACGATCCACAGCCTTTCGCCAAAAGAGGCAAATGCATTTTTTTTGGCGGGCGAGATACTGATCGAGCCGAGCGTGCAATATGACAGCGTCGCGACCGAAAATGCCAAGACCGGTATCCGCAATGATATAAAGCCGGTCACCGTTTCGCTCAAACGCGGTGAAAAGATCGTCGATGAAGGTGCCGTGATCGGGCCTGATACCGTTGCAAAGATCTCGGCGGTAAGGTCATATACTGCTACCTCGCGACAAGCGAACAGATTTATCGGGGCGTTGGTACTGATCACCGGCCTGTTTTGGGCGGCGTGGAAATTCATACAAAATCGCGGCAATCTCCCGAGACTGTCGCTAACCGCACGCAGAACGTTCTTTTTATTCGGTTTTGTTGTTATTGCTCAGACATTGGTCTCGTCAGCGTTGTTCCGGCTTGCCGAATTTACTGCGGTGCAAAATGTACGGGCACCTATGAATGATGCCACGCTGTGGGCATTTGCGATCCCTTTCGCGGCGGGCAGCCTGCTGATCGCTCTGCTTGCTGACAGGCCGACAGCCTTATTCGCCGGATTGGTAAATGCAATGCTTGCCGGTATTTTAGCTCCGCGGGGATTGGAATTTACCTTTTATGCCGCTCTGGCGTCTGCCGTCGCGGTATATGGCATCGGACGTTATCGCAGCCGTCAAACAGTGACGATCGCCGGATGTATGGTCGGGCTTTTATCTGCGGCGGCAGCTCTGGCGATACTCGCTTATACACAGCAGCCGATCATTATAAATACGGTATTGCTTGCGATCGCATGTGCTCTTGCGAGCGGGATCATTACCGCGGCATTGACGGCCGTGCTTTTGCCTACGTGCGAGTCGATATTCGGCATCTTGACCGACGTAAAGCTGCTTGAATTATCAAATGCGGACCTGCCTGTACTCGGGCAATTAGCGATACGTGCTCCGGGCACTAATCAGCATTCGCATACGGTCGGACAGCTTGCCGAGGAAGCATGTCGTGTCGTCGGTGCCAACGGACTGTTGGCAAGGATCGGAGCACTGTATCATGACATCGGCAAAACCGCGGCACCTGAGCATTTTGTCGAAAATCAGCACGGCTATAATCCGCACGACCGTCTGAAACCGTCTCAAAGTGCAAAGATCATCATCAGCCATGTGACATACGGGACAAAGCTTGCCCGTGAAATGGGGTTGCCGCCGAGGATCATAGACTTTATACCGCAGCACCATGGAACGCGAACTCTGCATTATTTCCTGAAAAAGGCACAGGCTGAGGCTCGTTCGGATGAAAGCATCTCTGAGAATGATTTTAGATATCCCGGGCCAAAGCCGCAGTTCAAGGAATCGGCGATCATGATGATCGCTGACTCGTGTGAAGCCGGTGCCCGCAGCCTTGCCGAGCCGACGCCGGAGAATATTCGTTTTATCGTGACCAAGATCATCGACGCGATCATCACCGATAATCAACTCGACGAATGTGACCTTACTCTCCGAGAACTCACACAGATACGCGAATCAATGATACGGTCGCTCATTTCGATCTATCATTCGAGAGTAGATTATCCGGGTTATGTGCCGCCTAGCACCGGACAGTTCCGCTTTGTTGATGGCGAGATCGATCCTAATCACGACAGCGAGGAACGCGGTCTCAAATACACCGATCCCGAAGAGATACCGATCAGCCCCGGTGGTGAGATCGAGGACGAAGCGATCGACCGCACGGCTGAGCCAAGCCCGGCAGAAGCAAGATCCGCTTAAATAACCGAGCGATGAGAGTGGTATCTGACGGCTCGGATCTTGCGGGCATTGCGAAGTTCTTTTGCGCGATCTCACATCTTGCAAAGAACGTTACGCGAAAGCACAGCAAAGTATCAGAACTTATTAAGAAGTTTGTTGTAGGTGTCGATCAGAGATTCGGGCAATGTTCGAGTTTGGCCGATAGCGGTCATAAAATTGGCGTCGCCGACCCAGCGGGGCAGCACGTGCATGTGAATGTGGCCGTCAACACCTGCACCGGCGGCACGTCCGAGATTCATACCGACATTGACGCCGTCGGGATGATATACATCATAGATCGCCGTCTGTGCGGTTGTCACGAGTTCCATCATCTCATCGCGGACATTCTTTTGAGCGGCGTCGAGACGATCAAGATGATCGTATGGAATGACCATCAGATGGCCTGATGTATAAGGGTAAATGTTGAGAATGACAAAATTGAACTCGGCCCGCTTGAGGATAAAATTTTCCTCATCGCGAGCCGAGTTGTTAAGTATCGAGCAGAAGACGCATCCCGTTGGGGCTTCGCCGCCGCTTTTTGAAATGTAGTCGAATCTCCAGGGACTCCAAAGAATATCCACGCTTATTCCGACCTTGTCTTATTGATCCGCTTTATTGATAAGCTCCTTTAACTCTTTGCCGGGCTTGAAGTAGGCAACACGCTTTGCGGGTATCTCGACGGCGGCACCGGTTTTTGGATTGCGGCCTTGTCGTGAATTACGCTCACGCACGCGAAAACTGCCAAACCCGCGAAGCTCGATCTTTTCACCTTTATTGAGGCTGCCGGTGATGCTGTCGAAAATGATCTCGACAAGCTGTTCGGCATCCTTTTTGGTCATATCAGCTTCGATGGCAACTCTTTCAACTAGATCAGCTTTTGTCATTTTTCAATGTTCTCCGATGATAGCTAAGTTGATAGAAATTATGCCTCGGCGGCTTCGTCAACCTCACTTTCAGACTTGGCCTCGTCAGCGGCCGGAGTTTCCTCAGCGGCAGCCTCTGAGTCCGCAGCGGTCTCAGCAGTGGGTGTCTCTTCGGCAGCGTCAGATGATCCATCCGCCGAGGCCTCTTCGGCAGGCGTGGCCTCAGCCGCAGGAGTTTCCTCTGCTGCGGTCGGTGCCTCGACTGTCTTTTCCTTTTTAGCTTTCGGAGTTTCTTCCTTTGGAGATTCTTCGATAGCGGCAGAACCGATCTTTATGTTCGCAAGTTCAGCGAGGCTGGCCATGCCGCCCTTTGCTTCGCTCGAGTACATACGGGTATCAACGATCGGCTCATCATCTTTGCCGACGGATCGGTGCGAAAGGCCGATCTTCTGCTCAGCAGCATCTATACGCAGGATCTTGAAATCCATTTCCTGACCGATCTGAGCGAAAGACTCCGGGTTGTCAATGCGTTCGTCCGAAAGCTCGGAGATGTGACAGAGGCCCTCAAGGCCCTCATCGAGTTCGACAAAGACGCCAAAGTTGGTGAAACGCGATATCTTGCCGCGAACGACCTGTCCGGGACGATGCGTGGAGACAAAAGTTTCCCATGCACTCGGGGTGAGGTCTTTCATCGAGAGCGACAGACGCTGGTTGCGCTTGTCGATGTTGGTGACGATAGCCTCGACCTCCTGATCCTTTTTGAGAACGTCCTTAGGATGCTTGATCTTTTTAGCCCAGGTGATGTCCGAGACGTGAACAAGGCCGTCGATGCCCTCCTCAAGTTCGACGAATGCGCCGAAATCGGTGATGTTGCGGACCTTACCTGTGATACGCGTGCCGACAGGGTAACGCAGATCGACAAAATCCCACGGATTGTCCTGAAACTGCTTCATTCCGAGGCTGATGCGTTTGACCTCGGTATCGACACCGAGAACCTGCACCTCGACCTCGTCGCCCTTGTTGAACATACGCTTGGGCGACTGTGCGCGACGCGACCACGAGATCTCTGATACGTGGACAAGCCCCTCAACGCCCGGCTCAAGTTCGACAAACACGCCGTAATCAGTGACAGACGAGACCTTGCCCTTGATCTTTGCACCGACAGGGTAAACCTCGATGACGGTTGACCACGGATCGGGCTGGAGCTGTTTATAACCGAGCGAGATCTTTTCCTTGTCGCGGTCCAGCTTAAGGACCTTTACCTGAACCTGATCGCCTGTTTTGAACATATCGCCGGGGTGCTGCAGGCGTCCCCATGACATATCGGTCACATGGAGCAGGCCATCGATGCCGCCGATATCGACAAATGCGCCGTACTCGGTGAGATTCTTGATCGTGCCGTCAACGATATAGCCGATATCGATCTTGGAAAGGGTTGCTCCCTTTTGCTCATTGACGACCTCGTCGGTGAGCACCTTGCGCGAAAGCACCACATTGTTGCGGCGGCGGCTGAATTTGATGATCTTGGCTTCGATATCCTGGCCGATATAGCCGTCGAGGCTGTAAACAGGACGCGAATCGATCTGCGAGCCGGGCAAAAATGCCTCGACGCCGTCGAGATCCACACGCAGGCCGCCCTTGGTTTTGTCAACGACCTTTCCGATGACCGGTGTCTCTTCGGCAAATGCCTTTTCGAGAACGTCCCATGACTTGCGGGCAACAGCATCGTTGCGGGACAGCATTGGCGGGCCATCGCCGCTGTGCATGCTTTTGAGCACGACCTGTACCGGGTCACCGGCACTGACGGTCGGCTGGCCATCTTCGCCCGTAAACTCCTCAACGGGGACGATGCCCTCCGATTTGTATCCGAAATCGACGAGGATGCCGCGGTCTGATACGCCGACGACCGTGCCGTCAACGAGTTGTCCGGGGTGGAATGTAGCCTGTTCCATCTCGAACTTGTCCAAGATCGCGCCAAAATCGATATCGCCCGAGGCCGTATCGTCGATCGATGCGGTTTCGGCGGGTGTCTCTGCCTGCTGTGTTGTGGCTGCTGTCTGTTCTTCAACCGTAGAATTTGCAGCGGTGGTCTCTTCGGTTTCCTGTGTTGCCTCGTTAGTCATTTAAAAGTTTATTGTTTCCTATGGATTAAACTTGTGCTGACGCGCGTCAGCACAGTTGTCTTTATCTTTACCGGTAGAGTCGTCCGCCTCGAAAGGCCTCAATTTACGCATACGCAAATGACATCTCACATTTACCGTCGATCCGGTCGCCTTTAGGGGCGCGTTGGCGGGAAATGTGATTGCTGTTACAGCGTGTCGTCCGCTCTATCTGGTAAAACTAAAATTTACACGCGAAAGGGTCAAAGTGTCAACCCTTTGGCGCCGAAAATCATTGAAAAATAATGTTTTAGCGAAAATTAGACATTCCGGGCGAGATGTTAATTGCGCACGATCATATCGCTGACAGTGCCTACGCCGCTCATACGTTCCATCTCTTCTTTTGCGATGGTTGACGTGTTGTGAATGCCCGCGAGGCGGAGCCTGAATTCGTCGGGATTGGTCGATCCGCGAAGAGCTTCGTCAAGTGTGATAAGGCCGGACTGGTAGAGATAAAAAAGCGATTGGTCAAATGTCTGCATCCCGTACTGAGAGGTGCCGGCAGCGATCGCATCACGGATCGACCCGGTTTTATCCTCGTGAAGGATGTAATCGCGTATCAAAGGGGTCGAGATCAGAACCTCGACCGCAGGAATACGGCTGTTGCCTCTTGCGGATCGCATCAGACGCTGTGAGACGACGGCTTTCAGCAAACCCGCGATCTGTATCCGGACAGAACGCTGCTGAAACGGCGGAAATGCTGAAATTATACGGTTCAGTGTTTCGGACGCATCCAGTGTATGGAGCGTCGATAGTACTAAATGGCCTGTTTCGGCGGCAACGAGAGCCGTTTCGATAGTTTCGAGATCACGCATCTCGCCGACCAGAATGACGTCAGGATCCTGTCTTAGGCTGCCGCGCAGAGCCTCGGCAAAGTTGCGCGTATCGACATCGACCTCACGCTGAGTAATAAATGACTGTTTATCTTTATGAAGAAATTCGATCGGATCTTCGACAGTGACAATATGACAGTTGCGTGATTGATTTATGTGATCGACGATGGCGGCGAGGGTTGTTGATTTGCCCGAACCGGTCGTTCCGGTGATCAGTACGAGTCCGCGTTTTTCTTCGGCGATCTTGGCGAGGATCGGCGGCATTCCCAACTCGGCAAAACCGCGGATCGTGTCCGAGATGACACGGGCGACTATGCCGATCGAGTTGCGCTGCTGAAAGATATTAACGCGAAAACGCCCCAAACCCGATACGCTGTAGCCGATATCAACCTCGTAAGCCTCTTTAAAATGCTGCTTTTGACGATTGGACATCATCGAAAAAGCCATCTCGAGCGTCTCGTCCTGTGATAATTTGGCAACTCCGGCGAGGGGTTTCAGTTCGCCTGTGACACGCACGACAGGGTATGCACCGGCCCTCAGGTGCAGGTCTGAGGCGCCGAAACTCATTGCCATTCGCAGGAGGTCGTCAATTCGGGTGGGCATATAATAGTGAAACCTTTCGGTAAAACAGTAACGGCCGCGGGCAGCCGTGCGCCGCTCACGCAATATATGAGCTTATGGCGTTAAAATAATTTTAAGGTTATCAAACAGCCGCGTCAATGATTATTTACTCACCGTAGAGATGCGTCATGTGCCGCGAACCGCTCTCGACACTATATCCGCATCAGCGTAGAATCAATAATTTCAATGAGTAATGCAGCAAAAATATTATCGGTCGAACCGAGATACGCGATACCGGGCGGGGAGATCACCATCGAGTGCGAAGATAATCGGGTTTCGTTCGACGGACGGTCAGGGGTTCTGATCGATGGTGTCGAGTGCAGGCTGACCGCGGCATCATCGAACAGGATCCTTGCGATCATACCTGACGGTACCGACGGAGGACATGTACAGCTCGAACTGCTCTCTGACGGCATGAAAAGCGAACCTTATTCGGTCGTTATCGGTAAACAGATCGCGAGCGAGATGCACATGGTCGCAAATCCGGCGATAGACCCGTCTGATGACGCGATCATACTGACACGATCGGGAAGCCGCGGCCAACAGCTGCCTGTAACGTTATTTCGTCTCGAAACCGACGGTTATCTCGACGAAATGAATGAGGCAGTGCTTAATCCGACCGGCATCGCATTTGGGCCGGATGGCGACATGTATGTCACAAATCGTGCTCAGGGCGAAGTTTACGCGATCGACAGCAGCGGTTCGAGTTCGATCTATGCGTCAGGATTGGGCATCGCGACGGCCATTGCTTTTGACCGAAACGGCACGATGTTCGTCGGTGACCGAATGGGCACTATCTATCAGGTCAATGATTTTGCCGATGTTGAGATATTTACCAAGTCCGAGGCATCAGTTGCCGCGGTACACATGGCATTTGCCCCGGACGGAAGGCTATTTATGACCGCGCCGGGGTTTGCGAGCAAAGATGCGATCCACGTAATCGACGTTAACGGCTCGTCGAGCATTTTCTATCGAGGGCTTGGACGCCCGCAGGGGCTGGCGTTCGATAAGGACGGAGCTTTGTATGCAGCCGCTTGTTTCCGCGGGCGTCACGGTGTTGTCAGGATCGATCCTGACGGGCAAAGTGCCGAATGTATAGTTTCGGGCAACGGGCTGGTCGGGCTGTGTTTTACGCGTTCGGGCGAAATGATACTGGCGACCGCTGAAACGGTCTATTCGCTGCCGTGCGGCATCTACGGGACGCTGATCTAAAGATCATAGCAGAAGGGAGTTTTCCGTTAAATGACGGTTTTATATGATCGACAGGCTTTTTGTTCGCGGGTGATCGCGTTGATGGCGGCCTTTTTGCTGTTTGCGGCGACAGGCTGTCAGTCGATCAGTGACCGTGTGCCATCGTCGTATCCGACGCCGCAGCCACCGCCGATGCCGACGCCGGTCGCTCCGCTTGCACTAAAGCGTGATGACGACCTCGAAAAGCAATTTGCAAAGATCGCCGAAGCCGCAAAAGGGAAGGTCGGCGTTGCGGCGGCCATATTGGAAACGGGCGACTCAGCGAGTTTAAATGCCCTCGATAATTTTCCGATGCAGAGCGTCTATAAAATGCCGATCTCGATGGCTGTGCTCGATGAGATACGACGCGGAGAAAGAGATCTGGATGAGCACATTATGCTCGACAGGTCAGAGTTGGCTAATAATGACCTTCATTCACCGTTGCGCGATGAGAATCCGAATGGCGGTGAATTTACGATCAGACAGCTTATTAAATATGCGATCGAGAACTCAGACGGCACAGCAAGCGATGCTCTGATGAAGATTGCGGGCGGGCCTGAAGAGGTCGAGAGTTACTTAATGCTCATCGGCATTTCGGATATAAAG
>Ga0153956_1000475_pt1 | contig 45902 bp, 40 predicted proteins | sample TSFL040MetaG_FD_104704 | JGI IMG/M metagenome (GOLD analysis project Ga0153956, IMG submission 104704) | Attine ant fungus gardens microbial communities from Florida, USA - TSFL040 MetaG | ecosystem: Host-associated > Fungi > Mycelium > Unclassified | place: USA: Florida, Wekiwa Springs... | reverse complement strand
TTCACCAACACGCCGATGGTCAAGAAGGCCCGCGAAGGCGTGATGGAATTCCTGCTGATCAACCACCCGCTGGATTGCCCGATCTGCGACCAGGGCGGCGAATGCGACCTGCAGGACCAGGCGATGACCTTCGGCATCGACACCTCGCGCTATACCGAAGACAAGCGTGCGGTCGAGGACAAGTATATCGGCCCGCTCGTCAAGACGGTGATGAACCGCTGCATCCACTGCACGCGCTGCGTCCGCTTCACGACGGAAGTCGCCGGCATTTCCGAGCTTGGCCTGATCGGCCGCGGCGAGGACGCCGAAATCACCACCTATCTCGAACAGGCGATGACCTCCGAGCTGCAGGGCAACGTCGTCGACCTCTGCCCGGTCGGCGCGCTCACCTCCAAGCCGTTTGCCTTCACCGCCCGTCCGTGGGAGCTGAACAAGACCGAATCGATCGACGTCATGGACGCGCTCGGCTCGGCAATCCGCGTCGACACGCGCGGCCGCGAAGTCATGCGCATCCTGCCGCGCGTCAACGAGGCGATCAACGAGGAGTGGATTTCCGACAAGACCCGCTTCATCTGGGACGGCCTGAAGACGCAGCGCCTCGACCGCCCCTATGTCCGCCGCGACGGCCGCCTGCAGGCCGCGACCTGGGGCGAAGCCTTCGGCGCGATCAAGGCCGCCGTTTCCGCCACGACCGCAAGCAACATCGGCGCGATCGCCGGCGACCTCGCCTCCGTCGAGGAAATGTACGCGCTTTCGGAACTCATCAAGTCGCTCGGATCGGAAAATCTCGACTGTCGCCAGGACGGGACGGCGCTCGATCCGTCGCTCGGCCGCGCAAGCTACCTTTTCAACCCGACGATCGAAGGCATCGAGCAGGCCGACGCGCTGCTCATCGTCGGCGCCAATCCGCGCTTCGAGGCGGCGGTCCTGAATTCCCGCATCCGCAAGCGCTGGCGCCGCGGCAAGTTCCCGATCGGCGTGATCGGCGAAGCCGGCGAAATGCGCTACGGCTACGACTATCTCGGCGCCGGTACCGAAACGCTGAAGGACGTCGTTTCCGGCGGCCACGCCTTCGCCGACGTGCTGAAGAAGGCCGAAAAGCCGATGATCATCATCGGCCAGGGCGCGCTGACGCAAGGTGACGGCGCAGCCGTCCTCGCCAACGTCGCCAAGCTCGCAACGGACGTCGGCGCGATCGCCGAGGGCTGGAACGGCTTTGCCGTGCTCCACACCGCGGCCTCGCGCGTCGGCGGCCTCGACCTCGGCTTCGTGCCGGGTGCGAAGGGCGTCAATGCGGCGGCGATGCTCTCTTCGATGGACGTGCTCTTCCTGCTCGGCGCCGACGAACTCGATTTCTCCGCCAAGAAGGCGAAGTTCACGGTCTATATCGGCTCGCACGGCGACAACGGCGCGCACAATGCCGACGTCATCCTGCCGGCCGCCGCCTACACGGAAAAGTCGGGCACCTGGGTCAACACCGAAGGCCGTGTCCAGATGGGCAACCGCGCCGGCTTCGCGCCGGGCGAAGCGCGCGAGGACTGGGCGATCCTGCGCGCCCTTTCCGACGTGCTCGGCAAGAAGCTTCCCTTTGATTCGCTTTCCGAATTGCGCGGCAAGCTCTATGCCGCCTTCCCGCATTTCGCTCACATCGACGAGATCGCCGCAGGCGACAGCGCCAATATTGCCGCACTTGCGAAAAAAGCCGGCGACATGGGCAAATCCGGGTTTGCATCACCGGTGAAAGACTTCTATTTGACGAACCCGATTGCACGCGCTTCGGCTGTGATGGCCGAGTGCTCCGCATTGGCACGCAACAATTTCCAGGCTGCGGCAGAGTAAGGGCAGGGGACTATGGACTCATTCTTTTCGACCTATGTCTGGCCGGCGCTCATCATGGTGGGCCAGTCGCTTCTTCTCCTGGTCTGCCTGCTGATCTTCATCGCCTACGTCCTTCTGGCCGACCGCAAGATCTGGGCCGCCGTCCAGCTGCGCCGCGGCCCGAACGTGGTCGGCCCCTTCGGCCTGTTCCAGTCCTTTGCCGACCTTTTGAAATTCATGTTCAAGGAGCCGATCATCCCGGCCGGCGCCAACAAGGCGGTCTTCCTGCTGGCGCCGCTGGTGTCGGTGGTTCTGGCGCTCTCGACCTGGGCGGTCGTGCCGGTCGCCAACGGATGGGTGATCGCCAACATCAATGTCGGCATCCTCTACATCCTGGCGATCTCCTCGCTCGAGGTCTACGGCATCATCATGGGCGGCTGGGCGTCGAACTCGAAGTACCCGTTCCTCGGCGCGCTGCGCTCGGCGGCGCAGATGGTGTCCTACGAAGTCTCGATCGGCTTCGTCATCGTCACCGTGCTCCTCTGCGTCGGCTCGCTGAACCTGACGGACATCGTCATGTCGCAGCAGTCCGGCCTCGGCACCAAGCTCGGCCTGCCGCCGTCGCTGCTCGACTGGCACTGGCTGTCGCTGTTCCCAATGTTCATCGTGTTCTTCATCTCGGCGCTGGCTGAAACCAACCGTCCGCCCTTCGACCTTCCGGAAGCGGAATCGGAGCTGGTCGCCGGCTTCATGGTGGAATACGGCTCCTCGCCCTACATGATGTTCATGCTCGGCGAATATGCCGCCGTCGTGCTGATGTGCTCGCTGACGACGATCCTCTTCCTCGGCGGCTGGCTGCCCCCGCTCGACATCTGGATCCTCAACTGGGTTCCGGGGATCATCTGGTTCATGCTGAAAGCGTGCCTGGTGTTCTTCATGTTCGCGATGGTCAAGGCCTTCGTGCCGCGCTACCGCTACGACCAGCTCATGCGCCTCGGCTGGAAGGTGTTCCTGCCGATCTCGCTCGCCATGGTCGTCATCGTTGCATTCGTGCTGAAGCTGACGGGTTGGGCATGATCGTGCCCGCTCTCGCTTCCGTGAAATTTGGAGATTGAAGATGGCCGGATTGTCCAATGCCGTCAGCTCGCTGTTCCTGAAGGAATTCGTCGGCGCGTTCTTCCTGTCGATGCGCTACTTCTTCAAGCAGAAGGCGACCATCAACTATCCGTTCGAGAAGGGCCCGGTTTCCCCGCGCTTCCGCGGCGAGCATGCGCTGCGCCGCTACCCGAACGGCGAGGAACGCTGCATCGCCTGCAAGCTGTGCGAGGCGATCTGTCCCGCGCAGGCGATCACCATCGAAGCCGGCCCGCGCCGCAACGACGGCACGCGCCGCACGGTGCGTTACGATATCGACATGGTGAAGTGCATCTATTGCGGCTTCTGCCAGGAAGCCTGCCCGGTCGACGCCATCGTCGAGGGCCCGAATTTCGAATTTGCCACGGAAACGCGCGAAGAACTCTACTTCGACAAGGCGCGGCTTCTGGAGAACGGCGACCGGTGGGAACGGGAAATCGCGCACAACATCGCGATGGACTCGCCCTACCGCTGAGACGGACATTTTGAATATGCCGGGATGGGCCGCAGTCACGCGGCCGTTCCGGTTAACTTAGACCGGAGTTTGCCGGACGAAGCGGTCCCGCACACTCCATCGGGCAGGGATCGTCCCGGCTGCCCAAGGGAAGACGAAAAAGGCACCAACATGGGTCTGCAGGCTCTTTTTTTCTATCTCTTCGCCTTTGTCGCGGTGGCGTCGGCGTTCATGGTCATTTCGGCGCGGAATCCGGTTCATTCGGTTCTGTTCCTGATCCTGACCTTCTTTAACGCGGCGGGCCTCTTCCTCCTGCTCGGCGCGGAGTTCCTGGCGATGCTGCTGCTCGTCGTCTATGTCGGCGCCGTCGCGGTTCTCTTCCTCTTCGTGGTCATGATGCTCGACATCGACTTCTCGGAGTTGAGGGCGGGGATCATGGAATATGCGCCGATCAGCGCGCTCGTCGGCCTCATCCTCGCCGCGGAACTGATCATCGTCGTCGGCGGCAGCGTGATTTCGCCGACGGTCGCCAAGTCCGTCGCGATGCCGATCCCGGCCGTGACCGAGCGGACGAATACGGCCGCGCTCGGCGACGTGCTCTACACCAACTACGTCTACTTCTTCGAGATTGCCGGCATGGTGCTGCTGGTGGCGATGATCGGCGCGATCGTGCTGACGCTGCGCCATCGCACGCACATCAAGCGCCAGAACATTTCCAACCAGGTCGCCCGCACGCCCGCGACCGCCGTCAAGGTGGTCAAGGTCAAGCCGGGGCAGGGCGTCTGAGCGGGGCCAAGAGGGTCAAAGGAACAAGAATATGGTCATCGGACTTTCCCACTACCTGACCGTCAGCGCCATCCTCTTTACGCTCGGCGTCTTCGGCATCTTCCTCAACCGCAAGAACGTGATCATCATCCTGATGTCGATCGAGCTGATCCTGCTCGCCGTCAACATCAACATGGTCGCCTTCTCGTCGTTCCTCAACGACATCGTCGGCCAGGTCTTTGCACTATTCATTCTCACCGTCGCCGCTGCCGAAGCGGCCATCGGTCTTGCAATTCTCGTCGTCTTCTATCGCAACCGCGGCTCGATCGCCGTGGAAGACGTCAACGTGATGAAGGGCTGAGGGCTCATGTTGCTATATAAGGCTATCGTCTTTCTTCCCCTGATCGGCGCGCTGATCGCCGGCCTCTTCGGCCGTCAGATCGGCGCCAAGGCTTCGGAATTCGTCACCACCGGCTTGATGGTCATCGCTGCGGTGCTGTCGTGGATCGTGTTCTTCAACGTGGCGCTCGGCCAAGCGCATGACGGCCCGATCAAGGTCGAGGTGCTGCGCTGGATCCAGTCCGGCGGCATCGACGTCTCCTGGGCGCTGCGGATCGACACGCTGACCTCGGTCATGCTCGTCGTCGTCAACTCCGTTTCGACGCTCGTGCATATCTACTCGATCGGCTACATGCACCACGACCCGCATCGGCCGCGCTTCTTCGCCTACCTGTCGCTCTTCACCTTCGCCATGCTGATGCTGGTGACCTCCGACAACCTGGCGCAGATGTTCTTCGGCTGGGAAGGCGTCGGTCTCGCTTCCTACCTGCTCATCGGCTTCTGGTACAAGAAGCCGTCGGCCTGCGCGGCCGCGATGAAGGCCTTCATCGTCAACCGCGTCGGCGACTTCGGTTTTGTCCTCGGCATCGCCGGCGTGTTCGTGCTCTTCGGCGCGATCAACTTCGACGTGATCTTCGGCAACGCCCAGGCCTTCGCGGCCGGGCAGGGCGGCCAGCCGGGCGATGTCGTGCTGAACCTCTTCGGCATGCATCTCGACCGCGGCCATGCGCTCACCGCCGTCTGCCTGCTGCTCTTCATGGGCGCGATGGGCAAGTCGGCGCAGTTCCTGCTGCACACCTGGCTGCCGGACGCCATGGAAGGCCCGACGCCGGTATCGGCCCTCATTCATGCCGCGACCATGGTCACCGCCGGCGTCTTCCTCGTCGCCCGCATGTCGCCGATCTTCGAACTGTCGCCGGATGCACTGGTCGTCGTGACCGTCATCGGCGCGATCACCGCCTTCTTTGCCGCGACCGTCGGCCTCGTGCAGAACGACATCAAGCGCGTCATCGCCTACTCGACCTGTTCGCAGCTCGGCTACATGTTCGTGTCGCTCGGCGTCGGCGCCTATGGCGCGGCGATCTTCCACCTCTTCACGCACGCCTTCTTCAAGGCGCTGCTCTTCCTCTGCGCCGGCTCGGTCATCCACGCCGTCGACGGCGAGCAGGACATGCGTTACATGGGCGGCCTGCGTCCGCACATCAAGGTCACCTTCTGGATGATGATCATCGGCACGCTGGCGATCACCGGTGTCGGCATTCCGTTCACGGCGATCGGCTTCGCGGGCTTCTTCTCCAAGGACGCCATCATCGAGGCGACCTTCGCGTCGCATTCGCCGGCGGCCGGCTTCGCCTTCACCCTGCTGGTGATCGCGGCCCTGTTCACGAGCTTCTATTCCTGGCGCCTGATCTTCATGACCTTCTTCGGCAAGCCGCGCGCCTCGCACGAGGTCATGCACCATGTGCATGAATCGCCGCAGGTCATGCTGGTGCCGCTCTACCTCCTGGCGCTCGGCGCCGTCTTCGCGGGCTTCCTGTTCGAAGGCCGCTTCTACGGCGAGGAATATGCGGAGTTCTGGAAGGGCGCGCTGTTCACGGGTGCGGCGAACGAGCTGGTGGAACAGTTCCACCACGTTCCGGCCTGGGTCAGCCTCAGCCCCTTCATCGCCATGATCGTCGGCTTCGTCATCGCCTGGTACATGTACATCCAGTCGCCGCCGACGCCGCGCGTCCTCGCCAAGCAGCACCGCGTGCTCTACGAGTTCCTGCTCAACAAGTGGTACTTCGACGAGCTTTATGACTTGCTGTTCGTGCGCACCGCCAAGCGCCTCGGCCGCTTCCTCTGGAAGACCGGCGACGTCGGGATCATCGACGGCTACGGCCCGAACGGCGTTGCCGCCCGCGTCGTCGACGTCACCAACCGCGTCGTCCGTCTGCAGACGGGTTACCTCTACCACTATGCCTTCGCGATGCTGCTCGGTATCGCCGCCCTCGTTACCTGGATGATGCTCGGGAGTTCTGTCTGATGACCGATTGGCCTATTCTTTCAACGGTCACGTTCCTGCCGCTGGTCGGCGTGGTGCTCCTGCTCCTGATGCGGGAGGACGGTCCGAACGGTCGGCGCAATATCCTCAACGTGTCGCTTCTGACGACGCTCGTCACCTTCGTGGTGTCGATCTTCATCTGGACCGGCTTCGATAACGCCAATCCGGGCTTCCAGATGGTCGAGAAGCACGGCTGGCTCGGCGGCGGCATCTCCTATCATCTCGGCGTCGACGGCATCTCCATGCTGTTCGTCATCCTGACCACCTTCCTGATGCCCTTCTGCGTGCTGGCGAGCTGGCTCGCCATCGAGAAGCGCCTCAAGGAATACATGATCGCCTTCCTGATCCTGGAAGTCATGATGCTCGGCGTCTTCGTGTCGCTCGACATCGTGCTCTTCTACGTCTTCTTCGAGGCGGGCCTGATCCCGATGTTCCTGATCATCGGCGTCTGGGGTGGCAAGGATCGCGTCTACGCGAGCTACAAGTTCTTCCTCTACACGCTGCTCGGCTCGGTGCTGATGCTGCTCGCCATCATGGCGATGTACTGGCAGGCCGGCACGACGGACATCCCGGCGCTGCTCGCCTACAAGTTCCCGCCGCAGATGCAGATATGGCTGTGGCTCGCCTTCTTCGCCTCCTTCGCGGTGAAGATGCCGATGTGGCCGGTGCACACCTGGCTGCCCGACGCGCACGTTCAGGCGCCGACGGCGGGCTCCGTCATCCTGGCGGGCATCCTCCTGAAGCTCGGCGGCTACGGCCTCATCCGCTTCTCGCTGGCGATGTTCCCGAACGCCTCGGAATTCTTCGCGCCGCTCGTCTTCTCCCTGTCGGTCATCGCGATCATCTACACCTCGCTGGTGGCGATGATGCAGGAAGATATCAAGAAGCTGATCGCCTATTCGTCGGTCGCGCACATGGGTTATGTCACCATGGGCATCTTCGCGGCGAACGCCCAAGGCCTTCAGGGCGCGCTCTTCCAGATGCTGTCGCACGGCATCGTCTCCGGCGCGCTCTTCCTCTGCGTCGGCGTCGTCTACGACCGCACCCATACCCGCGAGATCGCGGCCTATGGCGGCCTCGTCAACAACATGCCGAAATACGCCGTCGCCATGATGGTCTTCACCATGGCGAACGTCGGCCTTCCGGGCACGTCCGGCTTCATCGGCGAGTTCCTGACGCTGATCGGCGTCTTCCGCGCCAACACCTGGGTCGCGCTGTTCGCGGCAACGGGCGTCATTCTCTCGGCGGCCTACGCGCTGTGGCTCTACCGCCGCGTGATCTTCGGCGCGCTGGAGAAGGAAAAGCTGAAGGCGCTCCTCGACCTGTCGCCGCGCGAACAGCTGATCCTCTACCCGCTGATCGCGCTGACGCTGTTCTTCGGCGTCTACCCGGCTCCGGTCTTCGACGTGACCGCGGCTTCCGTGGACCTGCTCGTGAACAACTACACCGCTGCCCTGCACGCCGCGCAAGACGTTGCGCTGTCGATGAATTGATGACGGGACCTTTCGGACATGACCGCTGACACCATTCTCGCAAGTCTTAGCCTTTCCGCGCCGGAGATCATCCTGGCGGTGGGCGCGCTTGTCCTGCTCATGATCGGCGTCTTCGCCGGCGAACGGTCCGCGACTGCCGTCACCGGGCTGGGGATCGTGCTGCTCGCCGCCGCGGCGCTGTGGCTCATCTTCGTGCCCGGCGAGGGCCTTGCCTTCGGCGGCGCCTATCTCGCCGACGGCTTCTCGCGCTTCATGAAGGTGGCGGCGCTGGTCGGCTCGATCACCGCGATGATCCTCGGCCTCGGCCAGGCACGCACCTACAAGCTCGACCGCTTCGAATATCCGGTGCTGCTGATCATCGCGACGCTCGGCATCCTGCTCCTGATTTCGGCGCACGACCTGATCTCGCTCTATCTCTCGCTGGAACTGCAGTCGCTGGCGCTCTACGTCGTCGCCGCCATCAACCGCGACAGCGTCAAGTCGACGGAAGCCGGCCTGAAGTATTTCGTCCTCGGCGCGCTGTCCTCGGGCATGCTGCTCTACGGCATGTCGCTGGTCTACGGCTTCACCGGCCACACCACCTTCGACGCGATCGCCCAGGCGCTTTCGGCCGAGACCCGCTCGCTCGGCCTCGTCTTCGGCCTGGTCTTTATCCTCGCCGGCCTCGCCTTCAAGATTTCCGCCGTTCCGTTCCACATGTGGACGCCGGACGTTTACGAAGGTGCGCCGACGCCGGTGACCGCCTTCTTCGCGGCCGCGCCGAAGATCGCCGCGATGGCGATCCTGACGCGCCTCGTCGTCACCGCCTTCCATCCGGTGCTGGCCGACTGGCGCCAGATCATCGTCTTCATCTCGATCGCCTCGATGCTGCTCGGCGCCTTCGCGGCGATCGGCCAGCGCAACTTCAAGCGGCTGATGGCCTATTCGTCGATCGGCCATATGGGCTACGCGCTGGTCGGCCTTGCGGCCGGCAGCCAGGCCGGCGTCTCCGGCGTCATGCTCTACATGGTCATCTACATGGTGATGACGCTCGGCTCCTTTGCCATTATCCTGGCGATGCGCCGCAAGGACGGCGTGATCGTTGAGAATATCGACGATCTGGCCGGCCTCTCCTCGACCAATCCCTTCATGGCGGTCGTGCTGACGGCGCTGATGTTCTCGCTGGCCGGCATTCCGCCGATGGCGGGCTTCTTCGGGAAGTACTTCGTCTTCCTCGCGGCCATCCAGGCCCAGCTCTACGGTCTTGCGGTCATCGGCGTGCTCGCTTCGGTCGTCGGCGCCTACTACTATCTCCGCATCGTCAAGGTGATGTGGTTCGACGAGGCCAAGGAAGGCTTCGACCGGACCTCCGGCGAACTCCGTCTGGTCTATGGCCTCTCGGGTCTCTTCGTCGTCGCCTATGTCTTGTTCGGCTGGGCGCTCGGCGGCGCGGCGGATGTTGCCGCCGCCACGCTGTTTTGACGGGCTCTGCCGCAATGGGCCGGGGGTCCCTCAAGGACTTCCGGCATGAGGCGCTTGCCGAAACCTCTTCCACCAATACGGAATGCCTCATCCACGCCCGCGCGGGCGAGGCGGGCGGCCTCTGGATCACCGCGGGCCGCCAGACGGGCGGCCGCGGCCGCCGCGGGCGCCCGTGGGTCTCCGAGCCCGGCAATCTCTACTCTTCGCTTCTCCTGATCGATCCCGCACCCGGCGAGCGCCTCGGCTCGCTGCCGCTTGCCGTCGCCGTCGCGGTGCATCAGGCGGTGCGCATGGTGCTGCCGTCGAGCGCCGAGCCGCTGGAAATCAAGTGGCCGAACGATATCCTCATCGGCCGCAAGAAGACCTGCGGCATCCTGATCGAGGGCGAGAGGCTGGCCGACGGCCGCCACGCCGTGGTGATCGGCATCGGCATCAATGTCTCGGTGATGCCGGACCATCCGCTCTATCCGGTGACATGCCTGCGCGAGCAGGGTGCCGCCGCCGGCCCCGAGGAACTGTTCGCGCATCTCTTCGCCTCGATGGCAGACGCGCTGCGGATATGGGATCAGGGCCGGGGCATCGGCGCGATCACCGCGCTCTGGCGCGAGGCAGCCTGCGGCATCGGCGAAAAGATCACGGTAAATCTGCCGGACCGCACGATTCCCGGCCGATTTGCCGGAATCGATGATAATGGCTTGTTGATGCTCGATACGGGCGAGGGCAGGATCATCCCTATCGCCGCGGGCGATGTTTTTTTCGGGTAACGGGTTAGTAAAAGCAATGGCGAACCAAGACGAACTGGTGTTCCTGCCGCTCGGCGGCGTCGGCGAGATCGGCATGAATCTCGCGCTCTACGGATACGGCGCACCGGAGCATCGCCAGTGGATCATGGTCGATTGCGGCGTGACCTTTCCGGGGCCGGACCTGCCGGGCGTCGATCTCGTCCTTCCCGATATCCGCTTTCTCGCCAAGGAGCGCAAGAACCTCAAGGCGATCATCATCACCCACGCGCACGAGGACCATTACGGCGCGCTGAACGATCTGTGGCCGGGCCTGAACGTGCCGATCTATGCCTCGCCCTTCACGGCCGGCCTGCTGGAAGCCAAGCGCGATTACGAAAAATCGATGGGCGAAATCCCGGTGACGATCTTCAAGGCCGGCGACCGCATCAATGTCGGGCCGTTCAGCGTCGAAGGCGTGGCGGTCAACCACTCCATCCCCGAGCCGATGGCGCTGGTGATCCGCACGCCGCTCGGCAATGTCGTCCACACCGGCGACTGGAAGATCGATCACGAGCCGTCGCTCGGGCCGATGACCGACGAGACCCGCTTCCGCCAACTGGGCGACGAAGGGGTGCTGGCGCTGATGTGCGATTCCACAAACGCGCTGCGCGACGGCGTCTCGCCGTCGGAAAAGGACGTCTCGGAAAGCCTGCGCAAGATCATCGAGGATGCGGAAGGCCGCGTCGCGATCACCACCTTCTCCTCGAATGTCGGCCGTATCCGCACAGTCGCCGAGGCTGCCGAGGCGGCCGGCCGCGAAGTGCTGCTGCTCGGCAGCTCGCTGAAGCGGGTCGCCAATGTGGCGCGCGACGTCGGGCTGATGGAAGGTGTAAAACCCTTCATCGCCGAGGACGAATATGGCTATATCCCCCGCGACAAGGTCGTCGTCATCCTGACCGGCAGCCAGGGCGAGCCGCGCGCGGCGCTTGCCAAGCTCTCGCGCGACGAAATGCGCAACGTGGCGCTCGCCGCCGGCGATATCGTCGTCTTCTCCTCGCGCGCCATCCCCGGCAACGAAAAGGCGATCCAGGACATCAAGAACGGCCTGATCGAGCAGGGCGTGCATATCGTCACCGACAACGAGGCGCTGGTGCATGTTTCCGGCCATCCGCGCCGCAACGAATTGCAGAAGATGTACGAGTGGACGCGCCCGAAGATCGTCGTGCCGGTGCATGGCGAGGCGGCGCATCTGACGGCGCACAAGGAGCTTGCCGAACAGTCCGGCATCGGTATCGTGCCGCGCCTGCGCAACGGCAACATGCTGCGGCTGGCGCCCGGACCGGTCGAAGTCGTGGGCGAAGCGCCCCACGGCCGGATCTACAAGGACGGCAGCCTGATCGGCGATTACGACGAAATGGGCATCGGCGAGCGCAAGAAGCTGTCCTATGTCGGCCACGTCGCCGTCAACATGGTGCTCGACGGGCGCTACGATATCATCGGCGAACCGGATCTCGTCGCCATCGGCCTGCCGACCTTCGACGACGAGGGCGACGACATGGAGGACCGGCTGTTCGATGCCGCCATCAGCGCCGTTGAAAGCGTGCCGCGCGCCCGCCGCAAGGATATCGACATGCTGCAGGAGGCAGTGCGCCGCGCCGTCCGCTCCACCGCCAACCAGGCCTGGGGCAAGAAGCCGCTGGTGACGGTGTTCCTCACCAGGGTTTGAGCGGAAGAGGAGGCGAGGTCGATGCTCGGACGGGTCAACCATGTGGCAATCGCGGTGCCCGATCTTTCGGCCGCGACCGCCGCCTACCGCGATACGCTCGGCGCACGCGTCTCCGAGCCGCAGCCGCTACCCGAGCACGGCGTAACCGTCGTGTTCGTCGAACTGCCGAACACCAAGGTCGAGCTGCTGGAGCCTCTGGGCGAAGCGTCGCCGATCGCCGCCTTTCTGGAGAAGAACCCGGCAGGCGGCATGCACCACATCTGCTATGAGGTGGACGATATCTTGGCCGCCGGCGACCGGCTCACCGCCGCCGGCGCACGGGTGCTCGGCGACGGCAAGCCGAAGACCGGCGCGCACGGCAAGCCGGTGCTCTTCCTGCACCCTAAGGATTTCTTCGGAACGCTGATCGAACTCGAAGAGCTGTGACATAAGACCGCTGCCCATGCGCCCCGCCGGCCCTTTGACGCTTTAGCGATTGGCCGTATAAGCAGCGCAAACGGATCGGCAGCACCGCCTGAGGGGACCGCTCATGACACAAACGATCATTTCCACGCTCGCGGTTTATTTCGTGATCTGGTGGATCACGCTCTTCGCTATCCTTCCCTTCAACATCCGCACCCAGGCGGAGGACGACGAGGTGACGCTCGGCACCGTGGCGAGCGCGCCGGCGAAATTTCATGGCTGGCGGATCGTCATCATCACCTCGCTCGTAGCAGCGCTGATCTACAGCGCATGGTACATCAGCACCCATTATTTCGGCATCGGCTTCAACTCGATCCCGCCGATCGTGCCGCGCTACGGCGGCTGACAATCCCGGCACGCGCGGGGCGGTCTTCATACGATCTGGAGAGAAGCGGAAGCGCTGCGGATCGCTCCGGAGGCTGTGTGGTGCGCGAGCGGGTCAGGGCGTCAGGCGAGGGGCTGTCGCAATTTTGTCACCGAAATGGTGTACGGCCGATTGTAAGGATCGGGGTCAGCCTGAACTGAAGACAAAAAAAACAAGGCCAGAGGCCTTGTTTTCAAATTATCGCGTGATCCTTATCCGTTGCCGGGGCTGCGAGCGAGCGCGCCTAAGATCTGATCCTCCCAAGACTTGACCGCGAAAACGACAGAAATTTAATCTTCCTGCCTTTTTTGTGCGCTCAAGCTAGCCCAAAGACTAGGCTTTGTCATCTGTTTTTTTGCATTTTTGCTACAGTTGCGTAAAATTTTTCTGTTGACAGCAATTTGATTTAAGCCCTTATAAACGCGTCTCTTTTCTAAGTCGCGGAAATGCCTTTCCGGCGCCGGCGCGCGCGCGGGGCGGTCAATCCCTCGTGTCTCGAATTGCGGGTTTCTTTCCCGCCGCGAAGCGGCTATGAACACCGTCAGCATTAACCTTTTTCAGCGATTCCGCCCCGGCCGAACCGCCCAGAACACCTCGGAATATGTCCATGCGTCTGTCCCGCTATTTCATGCCCATCCTGAAGGAAAACCCCAAGGAGGCGGAAATCGTTTCCCACCGCCTCATGCTGCGCGCCGGCATGATCCGCCAGCAGTCGCAGGGCATCTATTCCTGGCTGCCGCTGGGCAAGCGCGTGCTCGACAAGGTCAACGCCATCATCCGCGAGGAGCAGAACCGCTCCGGCGCCATCGAGATCCTGATGCCGACGCTGCAGTCGGCGGAACTCTGGCAGGAAAGCGGCCGCTACGACGCTTACGGCAAGGAAATGCTGCGCATCAAGGACCGGCAGGACCGCCCGATGCTCTACGGCCCGACCAACGAGGAAATGGTCACCGACATTTTCCGCACCTACGTCAAGTCCTACAAGGACCTGCCGCTGAACCTCTATCATATCCAGCTCAAGTTCCGCGACGAAATCCGTCCGCGCTTCGGCACCATGCGCTCGCGCGAATTCCTGATGAAGGACGCTTATTCCTTCGACCTGACGAAGGAAGACGCGATCCATTCCTATAACAAGATGTTCGTAGCCTATCTGCGCACCTTCGACCGGCTCGGCCTGCGCGCCATTCCGATGCGCGCCGACACCGGCCCGATCGGCGGCAACCACAGCCACGAATTCATCATTCTTGCCGATACCGGCGAGTCGGAAGTCTTCTGCCACAAGGATTTCGTCAACTACGACATCCCGGCCGCCGACACCGATTTCGACGACGTCGACGGCCTGAAGGCGGTGTTCGACAAGTGGACGTCGATCTATGCCGCCACCTCCGAAATGCACGACGAAGCCGCCTTCAACGCCATTCCCGAAGGCGACCGCCTTTCGGCGCGCGGCATCGAAGTCGGCCACATCTTCTATTTCGGCACGAAATATTCCGAGCCGATGGGCGGCAAGGTGCAGGGGCCGGACGGAAAAGAACACGCCGTCCACATGGGTTCTTACGGCATCGGCCCGACACGCCTTGTTCCCGCCATCATCGAAGCATCGCATGACGAGAACGGAATCATCTGGCCGGATTCGGTGGCACCCTTCGATGTGGTGGTGATCAACATGAAGGCCGGCGACGAGGCTTGCGACCAGGCGTGCGAGACGCTTTACGCCGCCCTGTCGAAGGCCGGCAAGGACGTGCTCTACGACGACCGCGATGAGCGCGCCGGCACGAAGTTCGCGACCGCCGACCTGATCGGCGTTCCGGCACAGATCATCGTCGGCCCGCGTTCGATCGCGAGCGGCGAAGTGGAAATCAAGGACCGCAAGACCGGCGCGCGCGAGACGATGACGCTGGATGCGGCCATCAAGCGGCTTGCGGGCTGATCGGAGAACGGTGCGGAAATGGCGGTAAGCAACGCGGCAGAGGCTGAGCAGGCAAAGACCTCCGGCGCGGATCCGTCCGCTGCGGCGCGTCCCTTCTCCGCATTCGAACGCATGGTCGCCTGGCGCTATCTGCGCGCCCGGCGCAAGGAAACCTTCATCTCCGTGATCGCCGGCTTTTCCTTCGTCGGCATCATGCTGGGCGTCGCCACGCTGATCGTGGTGATGGCGGTGATGAACGGTTTCCGCACCGAGCTGATCACGCGGATCCTCGGCCTCAACGGCCATATCATCGTGCAGCCGGTCGACATGCCGCTCAACGACTATGCGGCGCTCACCGAAAAGTTCGCCGCCGTGCCGGGTGTGACGATGGCGCTGCCGCTGGTGGAAGGCGAGACGCTGGCCTCCGGCCATGGCGGCGCGGGCACCGGCGCGCTGGTCAAGGGCATCCGCGCCGACGACCTGACCAAGCTCAAGACGATCTCCGGCAACATCAAGAGCGGCGACATGGTCGGCTTTGCCGCCGGCACCGGCGTGCTGATCGGCACGCGGATGGCGCAGCAGCTCAACCTGACGGCCGGCGACCAGATCACGCTGATCGCGCCGGACGGCGACGTCACCCCCTTCGGCGTCAATCCGCGGGTGAAGACCTATACCGTCTCCGGCACCTTCGAAATCGGCATGTCGGAATATGACGCCTCGATCATCTTCATGCCGCTCGAAGAAGCGCAGCTCTATTTCAACACGCCCGGCATCGTTCAGTCGATCGAGCTTTTCATCGACCATCCCGACGACGTCGACCAGATGCGGCCGAAGATCGAGGCGGCGGCCGGACGGCAGGTGTTCCTGACCGACTGGCGCCAGCGCAACGAGACCTTCTTCTCGGCGCTGCAGGTCGAACGCAACGTCATGTTCATGATCCTGACGCTGATCGTGCTGGTGGCGGCGCTCAACATCATTTCCGGCCTGATCATGCTGGTGAAGGACAAGGGCAGCGATATCGCCATCCTGCGCACCATGGGCGCAAGCTCCGGCGCGATCATGCGCATTTTCTTCATGACGGGGGCCGCGATCGGCATCGTCGGCACCATCGCCGGCGTGCTGCTCGGCGTCCTCGTCTGCGTCAACATCGAGTCGATCCGCCAGTTCTTCTCCTGGGTTTCGGGCACGATGCTGTTCGATCCCGAGCTTTATTTCCTCAGCCAGTTGCCGGCGGAGATGAGCGTGCGCGAAACCGTGTCGGTCGTGATCATGGCGCTGACGCTCTCCTTCATTGCCACCATCTTCCCGGCCTGGCGTGCCTCCCGGCTCGATCCGGTGCAGGCGCTGCGCTACGAATAAGGATTCCAGCCGTTGATCAACCGCGACGTCGTTCTCAAGCTTTCCGGCGTGGAGCGCCACTATGGGCAGGGCGAAACGCTGCTTTCGATCCTGAAAGGCGCCGATTTTTCGCTGCGCAAGGGCGAGATCGTGGCGCTGGTCGCGCCGTCGGGAACGGGCAAATCGACGCTCCTCCATGTCGCCGGCCTGCTGGAGCATCCGGACGGCGGCGAGGTCGCGATCAACGGCCAGGCCTGCGAGGGCCTTTCCGACGAGAAGCGCACCGCCATCCGCCGCAGCGACATCGGCTTCGTCTACCAGTTCCACCACCTCCTGCCGGAGTTCTCGGCACTTGAGAACATCATGATGCCGCAGCTGATCGCCGGGCTTTCCTGGAAAGAGGCGCGCGAGCGGGCGGCGGCCCTCCTTGACTATATGCGCATCGGCCATCGCGGCGACCACCGCCCGGCCGAGCTTTCCGGCGGCGAACAGCAGCGCGTGGCGATCGCCCGCGCGGTGGCCAACGCGCCGCTGGTGCTGCTTGCCGACGAGCCGACCGGAAACCTCGACCCGGAAACGGCGGGCTATGTCTTCCAGGCGTTGGAGGCGCTGGTGCGCCAGTCGGGCCTTGCGGCGCTGATTGCGACCCACAACCACGAACTCGCCGGCCGCATGGACCGCCGCGTCACCATCGAGGACGGCAAGGTCGTCGAATTCTGATCCCTAAGGGATAATCAGCCCGCCGCGATAATCGAGTTCGTAGGCTTCGCCACCGCCGACGAGGATGACTTCGCGCCCGCGAAAATGCACGCAGCCCCTGGCTCCCATTACATTAATTCTTCCCTCTCTTCTGCGTTAACCATAACCCGCAGAAGCTGTGCGGAACCCTGTTGACAATAGAACATATATCGAACAAATTAAAAACATAAGGGCACAGGAGAGCCAAATGACTGACATCATCCGCGATATTGCAGCATTCACCTCCATCGTCATGTTCGTGGCCAGCTTCTCGCTGATCGTCATGGCCATGTGACCGGCGCGCCGCGCTTTATGACCGTGATTCACAGGCCAAGATGCTGGACACGGTCGCCCCGAATGCCGAAAATGCGAGCGATTCATCGAATAGACGGAAGGGCATCGCATGGCGGAGACAGGGAAAAGCGCGGAAGGGCCGATCGGCGGGACGCCTCAGTTCGTTCATCTGCGCATTCATTCCGCCTATTCGCTTCTGGAAGGGGCGTTGCCGCTCAAGAAGATCCTTGCTAAGGCCGCCGGCGACAATCAGCCGGCGATCGCCATCACCGACACCAACAATCTTTTCGTCGCGCTGGAATTTTCGCAGAAGGCGATGGACGAAGGCTTGCAGCCGATCATCGGCTGCCAGGTGTCGATCGACATGGAAGACGGCGCCGAGACGGATCGGCGCGGTCCGCAGGTGGTGGCGAAACTGCCGTCGATCGTGCTGCTTGCCGCCACCGAATCCGGTTACGAGCGGCTGGTCGACCTCGTCAGCCGCGCCTATCTCGGCGGCGAGGACAATGCCGCCATCCATATCCGCGCCTCATGGCTCAAGGAAATCGGCACCGAGGGCATGATCGCGCTGACGGGTGCCGCCGGCGGCCCGGTCGATGTGGCGCTGAAGGAGGGGCGTGCCGCGCAGGCCGAGTCGCGTCTTCTGGAGCTGAAGCGCCTTTTCGGCGACCGCCTCTATGTCGAGCTGCAGCGCCACGCGACCTATGACCGCCGCCATGAGCACAAGGTGGTTTCGCTCGCCTACGAGCATGATCTGCCGCTGGTCGCCACGAACGAGGCCTTCTTCCCGACCCGCGACGACTACGACGCCCATGACGCGCTGATGGCGGTGGCGCACAACGCCATCGTCTCGGACGACAGCCGTTTCCGCCTGACGCCGGACCATTATCTGAAGAGCCGCGCCGACATGGCGAAGCTCTTCGCGGATCTGCCGGAGGCTTTGGAGAATTCGGTCGAGATCGCGCGCCGCTGCTCCTTCGTGCTGAAGACGCGCAAGCCGATCCTGCCGCGCTTCACCGGCGCCAGCGCCGATCCGGAAGAGGCCGAGCGTGCCGAGGCCGAGGAGTTGCGCAACCAGGCGGTGGAGGGGTTGAACCAGCGTCTCGCGACCCTCGGCATGGCCGCCGGTTATGAGGAAAAGGAATATCGCGACCGGCTGGAATTCGAGCTCAGCGTCATCGAGCGCATGAAGTTTCCGGGCTACTTCCTGATCGTTGCGGACTTCATCAAGTGGGCCAAGCAGCACGATATCCCGGTCGGCCCCGGCCGCGGATCGGGCGCGGGGTCGCTGGTCGCCTACGCGCTGACGATCACCGACGTCGATCCCCTGCGGTTCTCGCTGCTGTTCGAACGCTTCCTCAACCCGGAACGCGTGTCGATGCCCGACTTCGATATCGACTTCTGTCAGGATCGCCGCGAAGAGGTGATCCGCTACGTGCAGCGCAAATATGGCCGCGAGCAGGTGGCGCAGATCATCACCTTCGGTTCGCTGCAGGCGCGCGCCGCCCTTCGTGACGTCGGCCGCGTGCTGGAAATGTCCTATGGGCAGGTCGACAAGATCTGCAAGCTGGTGCCGAACAATCCGGCCAACCCGACGCCGCTTTATAAGGCGATCGAGGAGGAGCCGAAGCTGCGCGAGGAGGCCGACAGGGAGCCGGTGGTCGCGCGCCTGCTCGACATCGCGCAGAAGATCGAGGGGCTTTACCGCCACGCCTCGACGCACGCCGCCGGCATCGTCATCGGCGACCGGCCGCTGTCGAAGCTGGTGCCGATGTATCGCGATCCGCGTTCCGACATGCCGGTCACCCAGTTCAACATGAAGTGGGTCGAACAGGCCGGCCTCGTGAAGTTCGACTTTCTCGGGCTGAAGACGCTGACGGTGCTGAAGGTCGCGGTCGATTTCGTCGCCAAGCGCGGCATTTCCGTCGATCTTGCCAGCATTCCGCTGGACGACAAGAAGACCTACGACATGCTCTCGCGCGGCGAGACGGTCGGCGTGTTCCAGGTGGAAAGTGCCGGCATGCGCAAGGCGCTGATCGGCATGCGGCCGGACTGCATCGAGGACATCATCGCGCTGGTCGCCCTCTACCGTCCAGGGCCGATGGAGAACATCCCGGTCTATAACGCCCGCAAGCACGGGGAAGAGGAGCTGGAGTCGATCCATCCGATGATCGACCACCTGCTCAAGGAAACGCAAGGCGTCATCGTCTATCAGGAACAGGTGATGCAGATCGCCCAGGTCCTGTCGGGTTATTCGCTCGGCGAGGCCGATCTTTTGCGCCGCGCCATGGGCAAGAAGATCAAGGAGGAGATGGACAAGCAGCGCGAGCGCTTCGTCGACGGCGCGATCAGGAACGGCGTGTCGAAGGGCCAGGCCGACGTCATCTTCGATCTGCTCGCCAAGTTCGCCAATTACGGCTTCAACAAGTCGCATGCGGCGGCCTACGCGATCGTCTCCTACCAGACCGCCTATATGAAGGCGCATTACCCGGTGGAGTTCCTCGCCGCCTCGATGACGCTCGATATGGCCAACACGGAAAAGGTCAACGACTTCCGTCAGGACGCCAAGCGGCTCGGCATCGAGGTGATCGCGCCGTCGGTGCAGACCTCCTATCGTCATTTCGAGACCGGCGCGGACCGCATCTATTATGCGCTGGCGGCGATCAAGGGGGTCGGCGAATCCGCCGTCGATCATATCGTCGAGGTGCGCGGCGACCAGCCGTTTGCAAGCCTCGAGGATTTTTGCCTCCGCGTCGATCCGAAGCAGGTGAACCGCCGCGTGCTGGAAAGCCTGATTTCCGCCGGCGCCTTCGATTGCTTCGGCTCCGACCGCGCCGAACTGATCGGCGGCCTCGACCGCATCATGGGCTATGCGCAGCTCGCCCAGGAGAACAAGCGCAGCGGCCAGTCCGACATGTTCGGTTCCGGCTCGGGCTCGGGACCGGAGCGCATTTCGTTTCCGCCCTTCACGCCCTGGCTCGCCTCCGAGCGGCTGTTGCGCGAGTTTCAGGTGCTCGGCTTCTATCTCACCGCCCATCCGCTGGACAGCTACGCGTCGATCCTCGCCAAGATGCGCGTGCAGTCCTTCGCGGATTTTTCCGCGGCGGTGAAGCAGGGCGCGAGCCATGGCCGGCTTGCCGGCACGGTGATCTCGAAGCAGGAGCGCAAGACGCGCACCGGCAACAAGATGGGTATTATCGTCTTCTCGGATGCCTCCGGCCAGTTCGAGTCGATTCTGTTCTCAGAAATGCTGAACCAGTATCGCGATGTGCTGGAGCCCGGAAAATCCTTCATCATCACGGCGGCCGGCGAAGAGCGGCCGGAAGGTGTGAGCCTTCGCCTGCAGTCCATCCAGTCGCTGGAGGAAAAGTCGCTGCAGATGCAAAAGGCGCTGCGCGTCTACGTGCGCGACTCCGGGCCGCTCAGGATGGTTGCCGCGCATCTGAACGCCAAGGGCGATGGCCTCGTTTCCTTCATCGTCATCAAGGAGGAGGGCAAGCGCGAGGTGGAAGTGGCACTGCCGGACAAATACCGCATCACGCCGGAAATCGCCGCGGCGCTCAGGACCGCGCCCGGCGTCATCGACGTCGAGCTTGTTTGACGGTGTGGGCTTAACCGCCGCCCTTCTTGGTGATGGTGATGAAGTCGGTGTTCTCGCCGGTCTCCGCGCCGATGCCGTTGTCGGAGATGGTGAGCGACGATCCGGCGCTCAAGGCGTCCTCGATGCGGTGGCGCACGTCGTCGGGGATGGTGATGCGGGCAAGCGCCCGGTCCGCGGCGTCGTCGGATTGCGATTCCGTTTCGCTTGAAATGCCGAGCCGCTTTTTCGTCTGGGACGAAAGCTCGTTTTCCAGCGTCACGCCGTACCATTCGGCTCTGCCGTCCGCCCGGTCGACGGCGTGGGCGGTGAAGAAATGCGTGCCGAGCGCTTCTTCCGGCTCGGCGATGATGGCCGGCGCCTGGAAGAGCGGCCGGAAATCCTGGCGAACCATGATCTCGCCGTTCGGCGGCGCGCCCTTGCCCGCGGCGGTATAGACGGCTTCCATCAGCGTCGGGCTAACGAGGCCACCGGTCGGGGGCAGGCCGTGGGCCTTGCGGAAGGCGGTGATCGCCTCGACGGTGGCTGGCCCCAGCAGGCCGTCCGGCTCGCCGGCGGCAAAGCCGAGGTCGTTCAGCAGGCCCTGCAGGTCGCGGACGTTGGCGCTGAGATCGCGCCGGGTGATCAGGATGCGAAGCGGCGGCTCCTCATTGGATGCCGCGGCGGCCAATGGCGGCGCCGGGGGCAGGGCGGTGATCTCGTTCGCCGCCACCTCCACCGGCTCGTCGCCAGTCGGGAAGACCGAGGTGGTGGGGCGCAGCGCCAGATCGGAAAAGAGCGGCGCCGGCATCGGCGGCGGGGCCGGCTGGAAGAGCGCGGCATTCTCGATCGGCTGCGGCACCAGCGGCTCGCCGGATATGATCACATGCACGCCGCGCTCGGTCATCTGGTAGAGCATCCGCGCAAAGGCCTTCGGCAGGCGGACGCAGCCATGCGAGGCCGGATGATGCGGCACGGAGGCCGCTTCGTGCAGCGCGATGCCGGACCAGGTCAGCCGCTGCATGAAGGGCATCGGCGCGCCGGAATAGAGGTTGGATTCGTGATAGCGCTGCTTTTCCAGGATGGAGAAGATGCCGAGCGGCGTCGAATGCCCGCGCTTGCCGGTGGAGACGTTCGAGGTGGCGACCACCTCGTCGCCGTCATAGACGGCGAGCGACTGCCGGTTCGTGGAAACGACGATCTGAAGCGCATGCGCATCGACCGCAAAAGCAGGGCTGACAATGGCCGTGGTCGAAAGCAGACCCAGCCCGAACAGAAAACGCGACAACATAAAGCTTTACCGAACGCAATACTCGTCGCGTGACGATAGAAGCCGAAGCTTAAGGAAGACTTGAGGCGGCGGCCCGCAAGTCGCTCAACTCTCCGGCCGGCCGCCTTTGCCGCCGAAAGTGTAGCCGGTCTCGACGGTCTTGTTGCCGAATTTCGCGCGCAGCTTGTCCATGGCGGCTTCCGCCGCCGCCCGGCGGCCCGCCTGCTCGTCGATCAGGTCGCCCGGATCGGCGCGCGCGGCGTCGCCGAGATCGGTGACCCCGATACCAATCAGCCGGAATTTCGTGCCGTCGGTTTCGTTTTCAAGCAGCCTCAGGCCGGTGCGGAAGATGCGGTCGGCAAGCTGTGTCGGGTCGTCCAGCCGCCGGTTGCGCGTGCGGGTCTTGAAGTCGGCGGTCTTGAGCTTCAGGACGACGGTGCCGCCGGCAATCCCGCCGCGCTTCAGCCGCCGCGACACTTTTTCGGAAAGGTCGCGCAGGATCGGAACGAGGTCGTCGCGGCGGGACATATCCTCGAAGAAGGTCGTCTCGGCCGAAACGCTCTTCGCCGCCTCGTTGGGATGCACGACGCGGTCGTCGATGCCGCGCGACAGGCGGGAGAGCCGCTGGCCCATGACGCCGTAGCGGCGCATCAGGTCGGTCTCCTCCATCGCCTGCAACTGCCCGATCAGGCGGATGCCGTCGCTCTCCAGCGTTGCCGCAAAGGCCTTGCCGACGCCCCAGATGGTGGTGACGGGCCGCGTGGCGAGGAAGGTCAGCGCCTCCTCGCGGCCGATCACCGAGAAGCCGCGCGGCTTCTGCAGGTCGGAGGCCACCTTGGCGAGGAACTTGCAGTAGGACAGGCCGACGGAAACGGTGATCCCGATCTCCCGCTCGACGCGCCGGGCGAATTTGGCGAGGATTCGCGCCGGCGTGTCGCGGTGCAGCCGCTCGGTGCCGGCGAGTTCCAGAAAGGCCTCGTCGATGGAAAGCGGCTGCACCAGCGGCGTCAGCTCCTGCATCAGCGCGCGCACCTCGCGGCCGACACGGACATATTTCTCCATGTCCGGGCGGATGACGACCGCCTGCGGACAGGCCTCCAGCGCCTTGAACATCGGCATGGCCGAGCGCACGCCGTGGATGCGCGCGATGTAGCAGGCGGTGGAGACGACGCCGCGCTTGCCGCCGCCGACGATCACCGGCTTGTCGGCAAGCTCGGGATTGTCGCGCTTTTCGATGGAGGCATAGAAGGCGTCGCAATCGATATGCGCCAGCGTCAGCGCGCCGAGCTCGCGGTGATAGGCAAGCCTCGGACTGCCGCAGGCGCGGCAGCGCTGCCGAACCGCGGTCTGGTCGCTCAGGCAATCGCGGCAGAAGCCGGGAATCGGGTCGCGCTCGCTCGTCATCGATGGGAACAAATGTTGAACATCGCGACATTACGCTCTAAACTTGTGAGTCTCAAGCGACGGCAGGAGGTTTTCCTTGGATATCGATCTGCAGTTCGCGCCCGTCGACGCGGCGCGCTGGCCGGATTTCGAGCGGCTGTTCGGCCCGCAGGGCGCTTTCTACAATTGCTGGTGCGTCGCGCTCCGGCTGCCGCACGCGGTGCGGACGAAAATGGTGCCCGAGGAACGCAAGGCGCATATCGAGGCGCGAATCGCCGCCGGCCCGCCGCCGGGGCTTCTGGCCTATGCGGGGGACGATCCCGTGGCATGGATTCAGGTCGGCCCCCGGCACGACGTGCCGCAGTTCAATTCGCCGCGCACCGTGTCGCGGCCTCTCGACGAGGGCGATGCGCAGGACCCGTCCGTCTGGGCGGTGAGCTGTTTCTTTCTGGCGCAGAAGCTGAGGGGCCAGGGGCTGAGCCACTGGCTGCTGCAGGCGGCGGTCGATCACGCCCGCGCCTCCGGCGCCCGCTATCTGGAGGCCTGCCCCATGGATCACGCGAAGCAGTCGAAATCGGTGGTGCTCTGCGTCGGCCCGACGCCGATCTTCGACGCTGCCGGTTTCGAGACGGTGGCGCGGCGCAAGGACGGCCGGCCGCTGATGCGGCTCGATCTCAAGGGGTAGGGGCGGCGAAGTGGGCGCGCAACAGGCGCTCCGCCTCGGTCCAGCCGGCGGCGGAGCGGATGCCTTCGGCGGGTGCGGGCGCGAGCAGGCGGAATTCGGCGTTCGCCATCATGGTGACGAGCAGGCAGTCCGGCACATGCTCGCGAACGGAGAGGAGGTTGCGTTGGATGTCGTCGAGGAACGCGACGGGCTGCCGCCGGCGGCCGTGAAGCGCGGCAACCACCGGCCCCTTCGGCGCTTCGGTCGCGATCATCGGAAAGCGAAGGTCGAAGCGGTCGAGCAGCGCGCGGCGGACCGCACGGTGGCGCGGCGGCATGGCCGTGAGGAAAACGATGTCGGCGTCGATGGCAAGCGCGCCGAGGGTTTCGGCGGCGCGCTCGACCGGCGCCTGCCAGCGGTCCTGGCTGCCGAAGAACAATTCCTGAAATTCGGCGATCGCCGCATCGTCGGCCGCACTGCCGTCGACCAGCGAGACGATGTTGCCATGCAGCCGGAAGGAGCGCGGCAGGAGATCATGGCTGTTGGCACGCAGGAAAGCCGTAAAGGGCGTGATGAATTCGAGAACGACTTCATCGACGTCGCAAACGACGAGCGGCCTGTCCCGAAGCGGCACATGGGAAAAATCGGAGGTGCCGGTCAATATTCCCCGGACCCCAGGCCGGGTGGAGAGAAGTGCGCCGATGCGGCCGCGACGGTTTCCGGCGTCGTGCCGGTCTCCTGGCAAAAGGCCATCAGCGTCGGCTCGTGGTTCATCAGGAAATCGAGCATCCCGCCGAGAAAGCCGGGATCGCCGACCGCCTGGCGAACCTGCTCCGGCGTCACGCCGGTCAGCGCCAGAAAGCGGCCGAACATCTCCGGGTCGTTGGCCAGCCAGCCGAGAACAGCGACGGCCGTTGCCTCGGGGTCGGTGGTGGTTTTCGTCAGCTTCTTGAAGTTACTTTGCATTTCTTCGGTCAAGTTACCTTTTTTTCAACCAAATGCGGCTAGCTGTAGCCAAGTGGATTTATGGAATCGGCCGCTTCGCGACCATATATTTACGGTATACGGTTTCAAGGCCGCTCCCAGGGATAGTGTGCGATGCCCAAGCAGGTTATGATTGTAGAAGACAACGAGCTTAACATGAAGCTCTTTCGCGATCTGATCGAGGCGTCGGGCTATACGACCATTCAGACCCGCAACGGCATGGAAGCGCTGGAGCTGGCCCGCCGGCACCGCCCCGACCTCATTCTCATGGATATCCAGTTGCCGGAAGTGTCCGGCCTGGAAGTGACCAAGTGGCTGAAGGAGGACGACGACCTGCATGTGATCCCGGTGATCGCGGTGACGGCCTTCGCCATGAAGGGCGATGAGGAGCGCATTCGTCAGGGTGGTTGCGAAGCCTATGTTTCCAAACCGATTTCAGTTCCGAAATTTATTGAAACCATAAAGACTTATTTGGGCGACGCCTGAATGGCGGAAAGACGCATATGACCGCGCGCATTTTGGTGGTGGACGATGTGCTGGCGAACGTGAAGCTGCTCGAGGCACGCCTGCTCGCTGAATATTTCGACGTGCTCACCGCCGAAAACGGACAGCAGGCGCTCGACATCTGCGCCGGCACCCAGGTCGATCTCATCCTCCTCGACATCATGATGCCCGGCATGGACGGCTTCGAGGTTTGCGAGCGGCTGAAGACGAATGCGCGCACGGCTCACATTCCCGTCGTCATGGTCACCGCGCTCGATCAGCCGTCCGACCGCGTGCGCGGTCTCAAGGTCGGCGCCGACGATTTCCTGACCAAGCCGGTCAACGACCTGCAACTGATCTCGCGGGTGAAGAGCTTGCTGCGCCTGAAGACGCTGAGTGACGAGCTGCGCATGCGCGCCGAGGCGGCCACCGTCGGCATCGAGGACCTGATGCGCAACGAGGGGCGGGGCGAGGATGCCGGGCAGGTGCTGCTCGTCGACGGCCGCGCCAACTCGCAGGAGCGCATCGTCCGCGCGCTGAAGCCGGTCGCCGAGGTGTCGGCGATGTCGGACCCGCAGGCCGCCCTCTTCGAGGCGTCGGAAAATCCCTTCGACCTCGTCATCGTCAATTCGAATTTCGACGACTACGATCCGCTGCGGCTCTGCTCGCAGCTCCGCTCGCTGGAGCGCACCCGCTTCCTGCCGATCCTGCTCATCACCGAGCAGGGCGCCGACGACATGGCGGTGCGGGCGCTCGACCTGGGCGTGAACGACTATATCGTCCGGCCGATCGATCCGAACGAGCTGGTGGCGCGTGTGCTCACCCAGATCCGCCGCAAGCGCTACAACGACCGCTTGCGCGTCAGCGTCCAGCAGACGATCGAGCTGGCGGTCACCGATCCCCTGACCGGGCTCAACAATCGCCGCTACCTCGACAACCACCTGAAGGTGCTCTTCAGCCGCGCCCGCGGGCGCGGACGGCCGCTCTCGGTGCTAATCACCGACATCGACTGCTTCAAGCGGGTGAACGACACCCATGGCCACGAGGCGGGCGACGAGGTGCTGAAGCAGTTCGCCGCGCGCATCCGCTCGACGGTGCGCGGCGCCGATCTCGCGTGCCGCTATGGCGGCGAGGAGTTCGTGGTGATCATGCCCGATACGCAGGCCGAGGTGGCGGCCGCCGTCGCCGAGCGGCTTCGCGAGGCGGTCGAGGCCGTGCCTTTCCTGCTCCGGGAGCGGGGAATGGAGCTGAGCGTCACGGCGTCCTTCGGGATTTCCGCCCTGTCGGCGGAGATGGAGACGCCGGAACAGCTCATCCGCTGCGCCGACCGCGCGCTCTACGAGGCCAAGAATGCCGGCCGCAATCGCGTCGTCGCCGCTGCTGCCTGAAATCGGTAGCGCACCCGGTCATCGCTACTTCGAAAGGCCAGGGGAGCCGCCGAGGCGGTCACCACGTAGATATTGCGTAAGTTTAATTATCAACCGCAGGCTTACCGGCTGAAATGGAAGTAATATCCCGCCTGACGACCGGCTTTTACCGCCGAAAGTTCAGAATAGGGCGCTGAACTTCGCAAGGCCGGCGCCGCCTTCTAAAGATATTCATCATTTAGCGATAGCTTGGAAGAAACGGAGACTGTAGGGCGCCCGCCCGGCCGCTTCGCGGAAGAAAATTCACGGTTGTATTTCCGTGATCGGCCCATATGGCGCATTTTTCGACTGAAAATTGAAATAGGGCGCGAAATCAGGGCCACATGAACGCACAGATTTTAACCATAGAATCAGGCAAACCGCGACAGCATTAAGAATTGGTTGATTTTCTTCCGCTTTTGCGCAAGTTTAGCATCAGATAAGGACAACGCCCGCAAGGGCAGAAATACCCCATGATGCTCAGGTCCGCCGCATCTCCTGGGTCGTGGGGTCGGTCGGCTGGCACGCAAACTTACAGCGGTTCCTCGTGCCGCTTGCATGCCGGCCGGCCCCCTTTATCTGCAACGCCGCTCTTCCATCGGGAGGGCGGCGTTTTTTATTTTATTGTCATATTATTTTAGGGAATAAAAATATACCGATTCGACGCCGAGGCAAAGGCCGGAAGCGGGCCGAAGCGCGGCCATCCACAACGAAAAAGGCGCAGCCCTTTCGGGTGCGCCTTTTTGGAAAGAACGTCCAAGAAAAATTACTTGATCTTGGTTTCCTTGAACTCGACGTGCTTCTTAGCAATCGGGTCGTACTTGGTCTTCGTCATCTTGTCCGTCATCGTACGGCTGTTCTTCGTCGTGACGTAGAAGAAACCGGTGTCGGCCGTCGACAGCAGCTTGATCTTGATGGTGGTAGCCTTGGCCATAGTCGTCCTGCCTCTAGTAAAAGTGATGCCGTGGACGACCCGCTGGTATCCACGGCAAATTCTGGCGCGAAACTACAAATCGCGCCCGAAAAGTCAACCCCGATTCCCCATGAAAAGCAGCCGCAGGGCTGAAAGAACCACATAAAGCCCGAAGAAACCGGCGATGCACCATGCAAAGCCGTTGGTGCCGGCGACGTCGATCGCCGTGCCGATGGCCTGCGGGCCGGCGACCGTGCCGACCGCGTAGCAGAAGACGAAGGCGGCGTTGGCGGCCGCCAGATCCGGCCCCGTCAGGCGCGATCCGAGATGGCTGAGGCCCACCGTATAGAGGCCGGAGACGCAGCCGCCCCAGAAGAGCAGGATCGCCGCCATCAGCAGCCAGCTGCCGACGAGCAGCGGCAGGAGCAGGGCGCCCACCAGCCCCATGCAGGCCATCAGGCTCAGGAGCGGCCGCTTGTCGGCGAGGCGGTCGGAGAGCAGCCCGACCGGGATCTGGAAGACGACGTTGCCGACGCCCATCATCGTCAGCAGCAGCGCGGCCTCCGATTCGCCGAAGCCGGAGCGCGTGGCATAGATCGGAAAGAGCGCGAGCCCGCCGGCTTCCACCGCCCCGAAGACGAAGACCGCGGCCGTCGCCGTGGGCACGAGGAAGACGTAGCGCATGAAATGCAACTCGGGCTTTTCCTCGATCAGCGGGCTTTCATCCCTGGCGATGAAGATCGGCACGGCGGCGACCAGGATGGCGACGGCGCCGACCGCGAAGGGCAGCACGCCTTCGCTGCCGATCAGCGAGAAAAGCAGCGGCCCGGCGGCGAAGCCGATCGACAGCACGGTCGCGTAGAGCCCGAGCACGAAGCCGCGCTTCGACGGCGGCGAGGCGGCGTTGATCCAGAATTCCGACAGGATGAACAGCGTCGTGGTCGCGCCATGGAAGACGAGGCGCAGCGGGAACCAGAGCCAGAAGTTTTCCGCATAGTAGAAGCCGAGCGAACTCAGCGCCGAGAGCACCACGGCCCAGATCATGATCTGGGCCACGCCCCACTTGTGGGCGAGCTTGGTGGTCAAGGGGGCTGCCATCATCGCGGCGATGCCGGCCATGGCCGTGTTCAGCCCGATCAGCGTGGAAGGAATGCCGCGCTTTTCCAGAATGATGCTGAGCAGCGGCAGGCCGAGGCCGATGGCGATGCCGACGGCTGAAATCGACGAGATGGCGGCGACAAGCGAAGGCCAATGAATTTCCTCGACAGCACCGGCCCTGCCGTTCGTCGGTTCAGACATAAATTAAGTCCTTAGAGCATGTGGCGAACGAACTGTCCGCGTCGCAAGACATAGAAAGGCACGGCGCTGCCAAATCGAAGTGACGGGTCGGCTTTCATCAGATCGATCACGTCCCCCAGAATGACCTTCGTAATGTCCGGCATGTTCAGCAAGGAAATGTCGCTCATGTCAAGCCATCTGAGGTCGAGCAACTCGCGCGAATCGCGGATCGCGCCGGGATCGACGCCGACCTCGTCGGTAAATGTCAGGAAAAAGCGGGTGTCGAATCGGCGCGGCGGGCCGGGCGGGGTGATCGCCCTCGCGACGAAGCGCAGCGTCGAAAGCGGAGGCGCTGAGGAAGGCGGGGCGAGATGCAGGCCGGTTTCTTCGCCAAGCTCGCGGACGGCGGCAAGGGCGAGCGCCCGCGCGCCCCGCGCCGTCATCGGCCGCCGGCATGCCGCAAGCAGCCGCGCCGTCACCAGCGGGTCGAGATCGCTGGCGAAGGGGCGGGCATGGTCGAGCGGATCACGCCGCCCGCCCGGAAAGACGTAGAGATCGGGCATGAAGACATGGCCGGAGGCGCGGCGGCCGACGAGAACGCGGCTTTTACCGCCGGAACGGTCGATCAGGATCAGCGCGGCGGCATCCCTCGGCCGCACCGCACCCTTGGATGCGGCGGCCGTGGAAACGGGCGGAGACGCCGCGCCGTCGCTCACGCCTGATCGCTCTTCTGGTCGATATCGTCGAGGTCGTCGCCATGGCCGCCGAAGCCGTGCATCCTCAGCGCCCACTGGAAGCCGATGACGCCGCCCTTGATCGGCTGGATGGTCAGAAGCGCGGTGATGATGGTGATCGGCACCCAGATCGCCAGATGCGCCCAGACGGGCAGGTGGTGGATCGCGTCGGCGATCATGTAGCCGCCGACGATGACATGGCCGAGCACGAGAATGACGAGATAGGGCGGCAGGTCGTCGGAGCGGTGATGGAAGATTTCCTCGCCGCAGGCGGCGCAACGGTCCACCGGCTTCAGGAAGCTGGCAAAGAGCTTGCCGCTGCCGCAGTTCGGGCACTGGTTGAGCATGCCGCGGAGAATGGAGCGCCCGAGCGGGCGTTCGGCCTCTGCGGGTTCTCCGTATCGGATGGGGTCGGAATGGCTGGTCGTCATCTCTGCTTCCTGGCTCCGGCCGCCGTCTCAAGCGCCCTGGAGTCTCGTTAGCGCCGGCCGCGCGGCGGTCTCGTTCCGGGCTTCTTGGCCCCCATGTTCTTGCCGCGCCGCGTCGCCTTGTGGAAGGAACGCGTCGCGGTCGGCATCTTCTGCCCGTCGCTCAGCATTTCGAAGCGCAGGGCGCCGGCGAGCGGAATGGCTTCCGCAAGCCGCACCCTGACCTGATCGCCGAGGCGATAGCCGAGCCCGGTCTTTTCACCCGTCAGCGCCTGATGCGCCTCGTCATAGATGAAATAGTCGGTGCCGAGCGTAGATATAGGGATGAAACCGTCGGCGCCATAGTCCGGCAGGGTGACAAAAAGCCCCGCCTTGGTGACGCCGCCGACGCGCGCGTCGAATTCCTCGCCGACGCGGGTGCTGAGATGGTGCGCGATCAGCCGGTCGACCGTCTCGCGCTCCGCCGCCATGGCGCGGCGCTCGAAGGTGGAGATTTCGGCGGCGATGTCGTCGAGTGCGGCTTCCTCGTCCGGCGTGATCCCGCCTTCGCCGAAGCCGAGCGAGCCCACCAGCGCGCGATGCACGATGAGGTCGGCATAGCGGCGGATCGGCGAGGTGAAATGCGCGTATTTCATCAGGTTCAGGCCGAAATGCCCGATGTTCTCCGGGCTGTAGATCGCCTGGCTCTGCGAGCGCAGCACCATCTCGTTGACCATGGTCTGGTGCGCCGTGCCTTCGGCCTTCGCCAGAATGCCGTTGAAGCTGTTGGCGCGGACATTGCCGCCCTTGGCAAGCGGAATGCCGAGGGTCGCCAGAAACTCGCGCAGCACCTCCTGCTTGGCGAGCGTCGGGCCGTCATGGACGCGGAAGATCAGCGGCTGGCGCTTCTTCTCCAGCGTCTCGGCGGCGGCGACGTTCGCCTGGATCATCATTTCTTCGATCAGCTTGTGCGCATCCAGGCGCGGCGGCACGAAGACGCGGTCGACGGTGCCGTCGGCCTTCAGCAGGATCTTGCGCTCCGGCATGTCGAGTTCGAGCGGCTGGCGCCGGTCGCGGCCGCGCTTCATGACGTGATAGGCGTGCCAGAGCGGCTTCAGGATCGGCTCGAGCAGCGGCCCGGTCTTGTCGTCGGGGGTGCCATCGATCGCGGCCTGCGCCTGCTGGTAGGAGAGCTTGGCGGCGCTCTTCATCATGATGCGGTGGAAGGTGTGGCCGATCTTGCGGCCTTCCCTGGAAAAGACCATACGCACCGCAAGGGCAGGGCGGTCGACGCCTTCCTTCAGCGAGCAGAGATCGTTCGAAATGCGCTCCGGCAGCATCGGCACGACGCGGTCGGGGAAATAGACCGAATTGCCGCGCTTCAGCGCTTCCTTGTCGAGGGCCGAGCCGGGGCGGACATACCAGGAGACGTCGGCAATCGCGACGGTGACGATGACGCCGCCCTCGTTGTCGGGCGAGGGGTCCAGCTCGCCGTAGACGGCGTCGTCATGGTCCTTGGCGTCCGGCGGATCGATGGTGACGAGCGGCAGCGCACGCCAGTCCTCGCGATGCGACATGGTGGCGGGCTTGGCGGCGTCCGCTTCTGCGATGACGGCAGGCGAGAAGACGTGCGGGATGCCGTGCGCGTGGATGGCGATCATCGAGATCGCCTTTTCCGAGCCTACGGAGCCGACGACCGACAGCACTTTCGCGCGCGCCAGCCCGAAGCGGCCGAGGCGGGCCACCTCCACCTCGATCAGGTCGCCGTCCCTGGCCTCGCCGGTGTAATCCGGGTCGATCACCATTTCCTCGCCGCGCTTCTCGATCGGCATCAGCCGTCCGCCGCCGCCGGGCGTTTCGCGGAAGACGCCGAGCGACGCGCCGCGGCGCTTGTCGAGGACCTTGATGATGCGGGCGGTATAGGCCGGGCCGCCGCGATCGGCGGCGGGAAAGATTTTCGCGAGAATGCGGTCGCCCATGCCGGCGACGGGCGCCTTGCCCTTGCCGTTGCGGCCGGCGGGGGAGGAGGACTGGCGGATCGCGACGGCGGGCGCTACCCCCGCATCCTCCGGCCATTCCGCCGGGCGGCCGATCAGCTCGCCGTCCTTGTCGCGCGTGGTGATGTCGAGAACCGTGATCGGCGGGAGCGCACCGGGGCGGATGAGCGACTTGCGGCTCTTCTGCAGCATGCCCTCTTCTTCAAGCTCGCGCAGCATGTGCTTCAGCTCGACACGCGCCTCGCCCTTCAGCCCGAAGGCCTTGGCAAGCTCGCGCTTCGAAGCCTGCTGCGGATGTTCGGCGATAAAGCGAAGAATGACGTCGCGCGGCGGCAGCAGGCCGTGCACGACGTTCAGCGGCTCGACCGCCGCGGCATCCTTGCCCGCGCGGGGCTTTGCGGAGCGGCGCTCCGGCGTTGACTGTCTGCCGCGCGGTTCTCTCGTCACTCTGCGCTCTTCTTCGACGTCTTGGCCGTCGATGCTTTGGCCTTCACTGCCTTCGGCTTGGCGGGGGCGTCGTCACCCGAGGCGGCCTTGCTCTTCGCCTTCGTCGCCGTGGTCTTGGCCTTTGCCGTCTTCGTGGTCTTGGTGCCGGCCTTGCCGCTCTTGGCGGCGATCAGGCCCATCGCCTCTTCGAGGGTGATGGCCTGCGGGTCCATGCCCTTCGGCAGCGTGGCGTTGACCTTGGCCCAGTTCACGTAAGGCCCGTACTTGCCGTCGCGCACGGTGATCTTGCCGCCGTCCGGGTGGTCGCCCAGATCCTTGAGCGCTGCGGCCGCCGCCCCGCGCGCCCGGCCGCCGGGACCCTTGGCCTGCTTTTCCGCAAGCACGGTGACGGCGCGGTTGAGGCCGACGGTGAAGACGTCCTCGACGCTTTCGAGGTTGGCGTAAGAACCGTCATGCAGCAGGAACGGCCCGTAACGGCCGATGCCGGACGAGATCATCTTGCCGCTTTCGGGATGCTTGCCGATGTCGCGCGGCAGCGAGATCAGCGCCATCGCCTTCTCGTAGTCGATGTCTTCCGGCTTCCAGCCCTTGGGCAGCGAGGCGCGCTTGGCCTCCTTGCCGTCGCCGCGCTGGATGTAAGGTCCGAAACGGCCGCTGCGCAGCGTCAGCTGCTCGCCGGTGACGGGATCGGTGCCGAGCGCCTTCGGCTCGTTCAGGCCGCCCGCTTCCGCTTCCGCGCCGCCTTCCGACGAGAGCTGGCGGGTATAGTTGCATTCGGGATAGTTCGAGCAGCCGACGAAGGCGCCGTATTTGCCGAGCTTCAGCGAGAGATTGCCGGTGCCGCAGACCTGGCAGATGCGCGGATCGCTGCCGTCCTCGCGCTTCGGGAAGACGAGCGGCGCCAGCGCCTCGTTCAGCGCGTCGAGCACGTTGGTAACGCGCAATTCCTTCGTGTCCTCGATCTGGGCGAAGAAGGCGGTCCAGAATTCGCGCAGAACGTCCTTCCAGTTCAGCTCGCCGGCGGAAATCCGGTCGAGCTTTTCTTCGAGGTCGGCGGTGAAATCATATTCGACATAGCGGGTGAAGAAGCTTTCGAGGAAAGCCGTCACCAGCCGGCCCTTCGGCTGCGGCAGGAGCTTGCGCTTGTCGATGGTCACATAGTCGCGGTCGCGCAGCGTGGCGAGCGTGGCGGCATAGGTGGAGGGGCGGCCGATGCCAAGCTCTTCCATCTTCTTGATGAGCGTGGCTTCCGAATAGCGCGGCGGCGGCTCGGTGAAGTGCTGGGTGGCGTTGATCTTCTGCTTGGCGAGGTTTTCGCGCGCATTGATCTCCGGCAGGCGGCCGTCCTCGTCACCGTCGTCGCTCTGCTCGCCGTCTTCCTTCTGGTCCGTATAGGCGGCGATGAAGCCGTCGAAACGGATCACGGAGCCGACGGCGCGCAGGCCGGCCTTCTCGCCGTTGTTGTCGGCGAGGATTTCCGCCGTCGTGCGCTCGATCTCGGCGGACGCCATCTGGCTGGCGATGCCGCGCTTCCAGATGAGGTCGTAGAGCCGGAGTTGGTCGCCGTCGAGGAACTTGCGCATGCGGTCCGGCGAGCGGTTGAAGTCGGTCGGGCGGATCGCCTCGTGCGCTTCCTGCGCGTTCTTCGCCTTGGTGGAATAGAAGCGTGCCTTTTCCGGCAGGTAGCGTTGGCCGAACTGGTCGCCGATGGCGCGGCGCGCGGCGTCGATCGCTTCCGGCGCCATCTGCACGCCGTCGGTACGCATATAGGTGATCAGGCCGACCGTCTCGCCGCCGATATCGACACCCTCATAAAGACGCTGGGCGATCTGCATGGTGCGCGAGGCGGAGAAGCCGAGCTTTGAGGACGCGGCCTGCTGCAGCGTCGAGGTGGTGAAGGGCGGGCCGGGATTGCGCCGGACGGGCTTGGCCTCGACCGATTCGACCACATAGCTTGCGCCTTCGAGCAGCGCCTTCAGCCGGCCGGCATCCTCGCCGTTGCCGATGGAGCGCGCCTGCAGCCGCTTGCCGTTGGCGGCAACCAGACGGGCCTCGAATTCGTCGCCGCGCGGCGTCTTCAGAAGGGCGGAGAGGTTCCAGTATTCTTCCGAGACGAAGCGCTCGATTTCCGATTCGCGGTCGCAGACGAGGCGCAGCGCCACCGACTGCACGCGGCCGGCCGAGCGGGCGCCCGGCAGCTTGCGCCACAGAACCGGCGAAAGATTGAAGCCGACGAGGTAGTCAAGCGCGCGGCGGGCGAGATAGGCGTCCACCAGCGGCACGTCGATGTCGCGCGGCTCGGCCATGGCGTCGAGCACGGCCTTCTTGGTGATGGCGTTGAAGACGACGCGCTTCACCGGCTTGCCGTTGATCACCCGCTTCTTGTTGAGCAGGTCGAGCACATGCCAGGAAATGGCTTCGCCTTCGCGATCCGGGTCGGTTGCGAGAATGAGGCCGTCGGAGGATTTCACCGCGTCGGCGATGTCCTTCATGCGCTTGGAGGAAGCGCCGTCCACTTCCCAAAGCATCTCGAAATCCTGATCGGGAAGGACGGAACCGTCCTTGGCCGGCAGATCGCGCACATGGCCGAAGGACGCGAGCACCTTGTATCCGGGTCCCAGATACTTGTTGATCGTCTTGGCCTTGGCAGGCGATTCCACCACAACAACATTCATCGTCAATTCTCTGATTAAGAGGTCGCGCGCCGCAAAAGACGCACCTTTGTATTTCGGCATTTCGACATGGACAGGGAATTGATCGCGGTCAAGAGGCAGGCGCTATTTTTGCCGATACAACGCGCTGCAACCTATAGAAGTTTACAAACGTATTGCAATTCTAGATATTTTTGTTATCGTTATTGGGGTGTAGGCGGAACAAGCGAATCCCACGCTCCAATCCGTCTGATTCGATCAGGATGTCGCATGGCCCCGAAGGTTGCAGAAGTCGATGGCGAGAGTTCCACGGCCATCAGGAACATTACCTATATCAGGGATATGTTGGGCCAGTTGCGCCAGCTCGCGGAAGAGGAGCAGGCGGAGCTGCTCTGCTACCTGATCGAGATGGCCTATGTCGAGGCGGGCGACCGTCATGCCGCGCTCCTGCAGGGCGCCTCAGTCCAGGGCCAGCGACACTAGGCCGCCCGGATGGCGGTGCAGCCGCCCGGCGATGTCGAGTTCCAGAAGCACCAGATAGACCGACGAGGCGGAAAGCCCGGTGTGCCGGATGATGTCGTCGACCTCGACGGGCGCGACCCCGAGCGCGTCGGTGATCCGCGTCCGCTCGCTGTCGTCGGGCGGCGGCATCAGCGGGCGGCTGTCTTCGGATAGGGGCTCTTCGGCCACCGGAGCGCTGAAAAGATCGACCGCCGAGAGCGGCGCCAGCGCCTCCAGAATGTCGTCGCTTGCCGTGACGATCATCGCGCCGTCCTTCAGAAGACCGTTGGTGCCCTGACAGCGCGGATCGAGAGGCGAGCCCGGCACGGCGAAAACCAGCCGGCCGAATTCGCCGGCGAGCCGCGCCGTGATCAGCGAGCCGGACCGCGTCGCCGCCTCCACCACCACCAGCCCCATCGCCACGCCGGCGATCAGCCGGTTGCGGCGCGGAAAGTCGCGGGCGCGGGGCTCCCAGCCGAAGGGCATTTCGCTGATGGCGATGCCGCTGCCGTTCCAGATGTCGTTGAGCAGGCCGATATTTTCCGGCGGGTAGGGCTGGTCCAGCCCGCCGGCCATGGCCGCCATCGTGCCGGTGTCGAGGCTGGCGCGGTGTGCGGCGGCATCGATGCCGCGCGCAAGCCCCGAAATCACCGCATAGCCGGCCCGGCCGCAATCGCGCGCAATCATGGCGGCAAGCTTGGCGCCGCCGACGGAGGCGTTGCGCGAGCCGACGATGCCGATGGCCGGCCGCGTCAGGGTAGGGAGGTTGCCCTTGACCGCCAGCAGCGGCGGGGCGCCGTCGATCTGGCGAAGCGCCGCCGGATAATCCGGCTCGCCGATGCCGACGAAGCGGGCGCCGAAGCGCTCGGCCGCCTCCAGTTCGCGCAATGCCTCGTCGACGCCGGCGATGCGGATCGCGCGCGTCGCGCCGCCGCGAAACGACAGTTCCGGCAGGGCGGCGAGGGCTGCTTCGGCCGAGCCGAAATGATTGATGAGGTCGCGGAAGGTGGCAGGCCCGACATTGTCGGAGCGGATCAGCCTCAGCCAGGCGATCCTCTGTTTTTCGGTGAGCGCAATTCCTGTCCGTCTCGCGCCCGCCGCCTGCATTATCCCTTGGCTCCGATCTTGCTTTCCGTCCCGGCCATAAGCCGGGCGATGTTGGCCTTATGCTTCCACCAGGTGATCACCGTCATCAGCGCCATGGCGGCGGCGATCTTTTCGGCACCCAGTATCCACAATGCAACCGGAATGACAAGAGTTGCAACCAGTGCGGAAAGCGAGGAGTAGCGGGTCGTGAAGGCGACGGCGAGCCAGACGAGGGCGAAGAGCACCACCATCAGCGGCGCCAATCCGAGCAGGATGCCGATATAGGTGGCGACGCCCTTGCCGCCCTTGAAGCCGAGCCAGACCGGGAAGAGGTGGCCGATGAAGGCGCAGAAACCGGCAACGATGCCGGCATCGTCGCCGAAGAGCTTCCAGGCGATCAGGACGGCGAAGGTTCCCTTGAAGGCGTCGAGAAGGAGCGTGGCGGCGGCGAGCTTCTTGTTGCCGGTGCGCAGCACGTTGGTCGCGCCGATATTGCCGGAGCCGATCTTGCGCACGTCCCCCAGCCCCGCCATCCGGGTCAGGACGAGGCCGAAGGGGATGGAGCCCAGAAGATAGCCGATCACCGCCACAGCAAGTGCTGCCGGCAGCGTCAGTTGCCATGTGTTGAGATCGGTCATGCGTCCTCCCAGATCCGTCTCCGCCCCTCATCCGCCCTGCCGGGCACCTTCTCCCCGCGGGCGGGGCGAAGGAGACATGCGGCACCGTGCCATTCCTCATCGTCGATCGGGGCACGTTCCCTCTCCCCGCTGGCGGGGAGAGGGCTAGGGTGAGGGGCAACCTCCAAATTAGTCGCCAAATTATTCGATTGCGTGCACCAGCCGCCCGCCGACATAGGTCGCAACGGCGCGGCCGGTGAAGCGGGCGTCCTCGAAGGGTGTATTCTTCGAGCGCGACAGCAGCATGTCCCTCGACAGCAGCCACGGCTCTTCAAGGTCGATCAGCGCGATATCCGCCTTCGCCCCCGGCTTGAGCGTGCCGGCGTCGAGGCCGAAGATTTGCGCCGGGCGGGTCGAGAGCGCATCGATCAGGCGCATCAGGCTCACCTGGCCGCTGTGATGGAGCCGCAGTGCGGCGGCGAGCAGCGTTTCCAGCCCGACCGCGCCATCGGCCGCCTCGCCGAAGGGCAGGCGCTTGGTATCGACGTCCTGCGGGTCGTGTGAGGAGACGATGATGTCGATCGTGCCGTCGGCCAGCGCCTCGACCATGGCGACGCGGTCGTCTTCCGCGCGCAGCGGCGGATAGAGCTTGAAGAAGGTCCGGTATTCGCCGATGTCGTTCTCGTTGAGCGTCAGGTTGTTGATCGAGATGCCGCAGGTGACCTTGGCGCCGCGCGCGCGGGCAAGGCGGATCGCTTCGGCCGATTCCGGCACGGAGATCATCGCCGCATGATAGTGGCTGCGGGTCAGGCCGGCGATGCGCAGGTCGCGCTCCAGCGGCAAGAGTTCCGCTTCCTTCGGAATGCCGGAAAGGCCGAGCCAGCTTGCGAGCAGGCCCTCGTGCATGACGCCGTTGGCGCCGAGATATTTGTCGCGCGTCTCGCAGGAAATGACCGCCCCGAACTCGCGGGCGTAGGTCATGACGCGGCGCAGCACCTGCGTGTCGTGGACGCTGTGGCTGCCGTCGGTGAAGACGACCGCGCCCGCTTCACTGAGAAGACCGATCTCGGTCATCTCCTCGCCGGCGAGCCCCTTGGTGATGGCGGCGGCGGGATAGACGTTGATCACGGCCGTATCGCGCGCCGTCTTGCGGACGTATTCGACCAGCGCGATATCGTCGATCACCGGATCGGTGTCGGGCATCATGATGATCGAGGTGACGCCGCCGGCCGCCGCCGCGCGGCTTGCCGACGCGATGGTCTCGCGGTGTTCCGCGCCCGGCTCGCCGATATGGACGCGCGCGTCCACCAGCCCCGGCACGGCGACGAGGCCGCTGCAATCGCGGACCGTGGCGCCGGGAGGCGCGATCAGGTTTGCCGCCTCTTTCCCGGCGGCGACGATGATGCCGTTCTCCACCGCGATCGCGCCCACTTCGTCGAGGTCGCGCGACGGATCGACGATGCGCACATTCGTAAGGACGATCGAATTGGTCATGCGCCGGCTCCCTCGGTGCGTGGGCCATGGTTCTGCGAGACGAGAAGCGATTCCATGACGGCCATGCGCACGGCGACCCCCATCTCCACCTGTTCGGCGATCACGCTCTGCGGGCCGTCCGCCACCTCGGAGGAGATTTCGACGCCGCGGTTCATCGGTCCCGGATGCATGACGAGCGCATCCTCCTTGGCCGCCTTCAGCGTCTCCGCGTCGAGCCCGAAGAAATGATAGTATTCGCGCACGGACGGCACGAAGGCGCCGGACATGCGCTCGCGCTGCAGCCGCAGCATCATCACCACGTCGGCGTCCTTCAGCCCTTCCTTCATCGAATGGAAGACCTCGACGCCCATCTCGGCGATGCCGGCAGGCAATAGCGTTGCCGGCGCCACGACGCGCACCCGCGCGCCCATGGCGTTGAGAAGCAGGATGTTCGAGCGCGCCACGCGCGAATGCAGCACGTCGCCGCAGATCGCCACGATGATGCGCGACAGCTTGCCCTTGGCGCGGCGGATGGTGAGCGCGTCGAGCAGCGCCTGCGTCGGATGCTCGTGCTGGCCGTCCCCGGCATTGACCACCGAGCAGGAAACCTTCTGGGCGAGAAGGGCGGCCGCGCCTGCGCTCGAATGGCGGATGACCAGCACGTCCGGGCGCATCGCGTTCAGCGTCATCGCCGTATCGATCAGCGTCTCGCCCTTCTTCACCGACGAGTTGCCGACCGACATGTTCATGACGTCGGCGCCGAGCCGCTTTCCGGCCAGTTCGAAGGAGGCTTGCGTGCGCGTCGAGGCTTCGAAGAAGAGGTTGATCTGCGTCAGGCCCCTCAGCGTCGAGGTCTTCTTCTCGCGCTGGAGGCTGATTTTCACCGCCTCGTCGGCCTTGTCGAGAAGATAGGTGATATCCTGTTCCGTCAGGCCCTTGATGCCGATGAGGTGGCGGTGGGGGAAAAAGACCATGAAGGTGCCTCTTGAGAGCGGTTCTTCCGTGCGGGAATGGCGCCAAAAACAAGGAGATGTCTCTGGCGGGTCTATAAAGCGCAAAACCGCCCGCCGCAAGCTTGCCCTGCCGACGCCGCAAGCTGTCCCCATCTATGTGCCGGTTTCCAGACGCTTTCCTTCTTCACCATGCGCCTGCTAATACCCAAACTTCCCGTTTCCTTTTGACATGCTCTTGCACTAGAAGCGATTCATGACCCAAGCGCCCCGGACCGACGACCAGTTTGCAGACCTCAACCAGCCGAGCCTTTGGTCCGGTGTGAACGCCTATCGGTCCGATCCGCTGATCGTCGACCTGACCTCCGGCCTGCCGCGTTCGGTTCGCGACGACCTGGAACAGATGGGCCGCTACGTGACCTCGCACGAGGCGCAGGAACTGGCGCGCATGGCAAACCAGGGCGTGCCGAAGCTGCATACGCACGGGCCGCGCGGCGAGCGTCTCGACGTCGTGGAGTTCCATCCGGCCTGGCACGCGCTGATGCGCCGTTCGGTGGCGAGCGGACTGCACTCCTCGATATGGGACCCGCAGGCCGACCCGGACGCCAAGGGGCAGTCCCACAAGGTGCGCGCCGCGCGCTTCTATCTGACGGCGCAGCTCGAATGCGGCCACCTTTGCCCGCTGACGATGACGAGCGCGTCCGTTGCCGCAATGATGGCGTCTCCCGCCGTGCAGAAGGATTGGGCGCCGAAAATCCTCTCGCGCAAATATGATTCGTCCAACAAGCCGGCCATGCAGAAGACGGGCGTGACCATCGGCATGGGCATGACGGAAAAGCAGGGCGGCACCGACGTGCGCGCCAACACCACGGCGGCGGAGAAAGTCAGCGAAGGCATCTACCGGCTTTCCGGCCACAAGTGGTTCATGTCGGCGCCGATGAGCGACGCCTTCATCATGCTCGCGCAGACCAAGGAGGGCATGGGCTGCTTCCTCGTGCCGCGGCTGCTCGAGGACGGCTCCGCCAACGGCCTGCGCTTCCAGCGGCTGAAGGACAAGATCGGCAACCGCTCGAACGCCTCCTCGGAGGTGGAGTTCTCCGACACCTTCGGCTTCCTCCTAGGCCCCTCCGACGGCGGCATCCGCACCATCCTCGACATGGTGACGCTCACCCGCCTCGATTGCGCGCTGGCGTCGGCCGGCATCATGCGCGCCTCGCTGGCGGAAGCCGTGCACCATGCGCGCGGCCGCAACGTCTTCGGCAAGGCGCTGGTGTCGCAGCCGATCATGACGCGCGTGCTTGCCGACATGGCGCTCGACGTCGCGGCGGCAACCGCGCTTGCCTTCCGGCTGGCCGAAGCCTTCGACAAGGCGCGCGACAGCGCCGACGACGCGGCCTATGCCCGCGTGATGACGCCGGTCGCGAAATACTGGTGCTGCAAGATCGCGCCGGCGCTGATCTACGAGGCGATGGAGTGCATCGGCGGCAGCGGCTACATCGAGGAACGGCCGATCGCCCGGCACTACCGCGAGGCCCCGGTCAATGCGATCTGGGAAGGCTCCGGCAATGTCATGGCTCTCGACGTGTTGCGCGTGCTCAACCGGGGCAGGGACCTGTTCGAGACGGTCTTTGCCGGTCTCGCCCGCGATCTCGGCCCGGCCGGCAAGAAGACCATCGACGTGCTGCGCGCCGCCATGGCCCTCTGCCAGCAGGACGAGGGTGCCGCCCGCCTCCTGATCGAGCAGATGGCGCTTGCGGCGGGGGCGGCCGAACTCTACCGGCTCGGCGCCGGCAAGATCGCCGACGCCTTCATCGAGACCCGTCTCGCCGGCGGCTGGCGCTCCACCTACGGCATGCTCGATTCGCGCTTCGACGCGAGCTACATCGTCGATCTCCTCTACCCGCCCGCGGCTTGAGCGCAGGCGGGCAGGCAGCCTATCCACAATCTTTACGCCCGCTCGCGTTGCCCGCCGCCAAACCCGCTGCTACGCACCGGTCAGTGACATGCTGGGGTTGAAGAGACATGACGAGCGGGACAGCCGTTCTTGAGAAGCCGGCGGATGGCCGGGCGGAGCCGGAAAAGCGCGTGCGCGACCGCGCCGCGACCGAACGGGCGATCCTCGACGCGGCCAAGGCGCTGCTGGCGGAAGCGGGCTTTCAGGGCTTCGGCATCAATGCCGTCGCGCGCCGCGCCGGTTGCGACAAGCAGCTCATCTACCGCTATTATGGCGGGCTCGACGGGCTCGTGGAGGCGATCGGCACCGATCTCGGCGGCTGGGTCAAGGACCGGATACCGGAAGACACCGGCGGTATGTTCCTTCTGACCTATGGCGACCTGATGGAGCGGCTGGCGCTGCTCTTCTTCGATGCGCTGCGGGCCGATCCGCTGATGCGCCGCGTCGTCGCCTGGGAGATTTCCGAACATTCCGAGCAGGTGAGGCGGCTTTCCGAGGCGCGGTCGAAGGCGCTTTCGGGCTGGATCGAGCGGATGCGCGGATCGCTGACGCCGCCGAAGGGCGTCGATACGGCCGCCGTCAACGCGCTGGTGCTGGCGGCGATCCAGCATTTCGTCCTTTCGGCCGCCACCAGCGGCCAGAGCGGCGGCTTCACGCTGAAAACCGAGAAGGATTGGGACAAGGCGGCGGCTGCGCTGAAGCGCATCGTGCGCGGCGTCTACGGCTGAGCTGATATTTGCCCCTCACCCTAACCCTCTCCCCGTTTTGACGGGGAGAGGGGACGTGCCTCGCTCTGCGATTGAGAGAGCCGGAATGGCGCGGCATATCCCTTCTCCCCGTCAAAACGGGGAGAAGGTAGCGGCAGCCGGATGAGGGGCGCGACCGTCGCGGAAAGATCGCCCCGCGCTTGAGGCCTGTGCACAAACCGCCGGGCCGTTAACCTTAACAAAGGGTTTACGTTGCCGGCGCGTACCTGACGCGGCACTGTGGGTTAATTCTTCGTTAACCACAGCGTTGGCCGCCTCATCATGTTCGTCAAACTCGCCCTACTTATCGCGGCAACGGTCTTCTTTGCCGTGCTCGCGCTCGATATCGCCGTTCCGGCGGTGGTGCTGAGCGTGATGGCGCTGTCGAACTGGCTGGTGCTTTCCACCGGCGTGCCATTTAGGCCGAAGGAGGGCTTGGCATGAGGTGGCTGCTGATCTTCTGGGCCGGTCCGATCGTGTTTCTCGGCTCCTGGTACTGGCTCTCCTACTACGACATCAGCTTCGGTATTTTCATGTTCACCCGCCAGGTGCACGATCTGGTGTTTCAGGTCTACGGCAATATTCTCGGCATTCCGCCGGCCGACATTCCGCCGCTGGTGGTCCGCGCCGTCATCTGCGACAGCCTGCTGCTGTTTTCGATCCTCGGCTTTCGCCGCCGCGCCGCGATCAAGGCCTGGTGGCAGGCGCGTCAGTCGTCGAAGCCCGCCTCGTCGCGCCTTGCCAGCAAGGAAAGCCTGTCGAGCGCGCCTTGAAGGATGAAGCTCGCCGCGGCCGAATCGATGCGCTCGGCGCGCTTGGCGCGCGAGACGTCCATTTCGAGAAGGGCGCGTTCGGCGGCGACGGTCGACAGGCGCTCGTCCCAATAGATGAAGGGAAGGTCGGTCTTCTGCGCCATGTTGCGCACGAAGGCGCGCGTCGCCTGCACGCGCGGCCCCTCCGACCCGTCCATGTTGACCGGCAGGCCGATAACGAAGGCGGCCACCTTTTCCCTGGTTGCGAAGGCCAGCAGCGTCTCGGCATCCTGGGTGAATTTCACCCTGCGGATCACCGGCCGGGGTGTTGCGAAACGCCGGCCGAGATCCGACATGGCAAGGCCGATGGTCTTCGTTCCGAGGTCCAGCCCGGCGATCGCCTCGCCCGGTTTGAGAACTGCCGCGAGGTCTTCGATGGTAAGCGCCGGCATGGCCTGTTCCGTCATATGAAATTCATCGGGGGCGGCTTTCCTTTGCCGCGGTTTAAGATATGTCCATAACAACTCTAGACGATTTTCACATCACCTATCGGAGGCGAAAAACATGAAGATCACCTGGCTCGGCCACTCCGCCTTTCGCATCGACACCGCCCATGCGCGCATCCTGATCGATCCGTTCCTGACCCACAACGCGTCCTTCGCGGCGCTGAACGCCAAGGATGTCACGGCGGATATCACCCACATCCTCCTGACCCACGGCCATGGCGACCATGTCGGCGACACCGTCCGGCTTGCAAGCGAAACCGGGGCGGTCGTGCTTGCCAATGCCGATCTCGGCGCATGGCTCGGCAGCAAGGGCGTCGAAAAGATCGAGCTGGGCAACACCGGCGGCACGGTCGGCCTCGGCGGCTTCTCGGCCACCTTCACCAATGCGCTGCATTCCTCCGCGCAGATTACCGAGGACGGCGTCTCCCACGCGCTTGGCAACGCCAACGGCCTGATGCTGCATTTCGACGACGAGCCGACGCTCTACCATATGGGCGACACCGACATCTTCTCCGACATGGGGCTGATCAACGAGTTGCACCAGCCGGATATCGGCCTCGTGCCGATCGGCGACCGCTTCACCATGGGCGGTGCGGTGGCGGCCCTTGCCTGCCAGCGCTTCTTCAACTTCGAGACCGCCGTTCCCTGCCACTACGGCACCTTCCCGATCATCGACCAGACGCCGGAAAAGTTCCTCGCCGGCATGGAAGGCGCCAAGACCAGGGTGTCGGCGCCGAAGCCGGGCGAGAGCCTTTTCTTCTGACGCATGACCCGTTGCGTACGGCGGGCATGGCCTTTATAGCGGGTAGCAATATCCAGCCCGCGTGCTAGCTGCGCGCGGGCATTGCCATTGGAGAATGCCATGTCCGTCGATCTTGCCACCGTAAAGCGCGTCGCGCGCCTTGCCCGTATCGCCCTCAACGAAGACGAAGCCGGCCGGATGGTGGGCGAATTGAACGGCATTCTCGGCTTCGTCGAGCAGCTCTCCGAAGTCGACGTCGCCGGCGTCGAGCCGATGACCTCCGTCACGCCGATGGCGATGAAGAAGCGCGCCGACGAAGTCACCGACGGCAACAAGGCCGCCGACATCGTCGCCAATGCGCCGATCACCGATCAGAATTTCTTCCTGGTGCCGAAAGTTGTCGAATAAGGCCGCCTGACGCCTGTCCGACTCCGTTGCCATTTTAAAATCCGAAGCGAAACACGATGAGCGAACTCACCAGCCTGACCATTGCCGAAGCCCGCGAAAAGCTGCGCGCCAGGGAAATCAAAGCCACCGAGCTGACCGAGGCCTATATCCGGGCGATCGAGGCGGCGAACGACAAGTTCAACGCCTACGTCAAGGTGACGCCGGAAAAGGCGCTGGCGATGGCGGAAGTCTCCGACGTGCGGCTTGCCGAAGGCAAGGGCGGCGCGCTGGAGGGCATTCCGCTCGGCATCAAGGACCTGTTCGCGACCGAGGGCATCCACACCCAGGCCTGCAGCCACATCCTCGACGGCTTCAAGCCGCATTATGAATCGACCGTCACGCAGAACCTCTGGGACGACGGCGCCGTCATGCTCGGCAAGCTCAACATGGACGAGTTCGCCATGGGCTCGTCGAACGAGACCTCCTATTACGGCGCGGTGATCAACCCGTGGCGGGCCGAAGGCTCCAACCAGCAGCTCGTGCCGGGCGGCTCCTCGGGCGGTTCGGCCGCCGCCGTCGCCGCGCATCTCTGCGCCGGCGCCACCGCGACCGATACCGGCGGCTCGATCCGCCAGCCCGCCGCTTTCACCGGCACGGTCGGCATCAAGCCGACCTATGGCCGCTGCTCGCGCTGGGGCACGGTCGCCTTCGCCTCCTCGCTCGACCAGGCCGGCCCGATCGCGCGCGACGTTCGCGACGCCGCCATTCTGCTCAGGTCGATGGCAAGCGTCGATCCGAAGGACACCACCTCCGTCGATCTGCCGGTGCCGGATTATGAGGCGGCCCTTTGCCAGTCGCTGAAGGGCATGAGGATCGGCATTCCGAAGGAATACCGCGTCGAAGGCATGCCGGAAGAGATCGAAAAGCTCTGGA